>Ga0137394_10002153_pt1 | contig 14500 bp, 15 predicted proteins | sample czobulk116metaG_FD_108278 | JGI IMG/M metagenome (GOLD analysis project Ga0137394, IMG submission 108278) | Vadose zone soil microbial communities from Angelo Coast Range Reserve, California, USA - czobulk1.16 metaG | ecosystem: Environmental > Terrestrial > Soil > Vadose zone | place: USA...
AGGAAGAAAGGCGAATTGATGGGCATCGGCATCTGCAGCTTCACCGAGATCGTCGGCGCCGGGCCGTCGAAGGACTTCGACATTCTCGGCATCAAGATGTTCGACTCGGCGGAGATTCGCGTTCATCCGACAGGCAAAGCGCTAGCGCGCTTCGGCACCAAGAGCCAGGGGCAAGGGCACGAGACCACCTACGCGCAGATCGTCGCCGAGGAGCTCGGCATCCCGGCTTCCGACGTGCAGGTCGAGGAAGGCGACACCGACACCGCGCCCTACGGCCTGGGCACCTACGCCAGCCGCTCGACGCCGACCTCGGGCGCGGCCGCCTCGCTCGCGGCGCGCAAGATCCGGGCGAAGGCCAAGGCGATCGCCGCGCACCTGCTCGAATGCAGCGAGGCCGATCTCGACTGGGTGCCCGGAAAATTCTTCATCAAGGGCGTGCCCGACAAGGCGAAGACGATCCAGGAGTGCGCGTTCGCGGCCTACACCAACATGCCGCAGGGCATGGAGCCGGGCCTCGAGGCCACGCACTACTACGACCCGCCCAACCTGACCTTCCCGTTCGGCAGCTACATCTGCGTGGTCGACCTCGACCGCGGCACGGGCGAGGTGAAGGTGCGCCGCTTCGTGGCGGTGGACGATTGCGGCAACATCATCAACCCCATGATCGTAGACGGCCAGATCCACGGCGGCCTGGCGCAGGGCGTCGGACCGGCGCTGTACGAGGAGATCAGCTACGACGAGGACGGCAACATCTCCGGCGGCAGCTTCCTCGACTACTACGTGCCGACCGCGCTCGAATGTCCGAATTGGGAGACCGACAAGACGGTCACGCCTTCGCCGCACCACCCGTTCGGCGCCAAGGGCGTGGGCGAATCGGCCACCGTCGGCGCGCCGCCCGCCATCGCCAACGCGGTGGTGGACGCGCTCTCGCACCTCGGCGTCACGCACGTCGACATCCCCATCACGCCCGAGAAGGTGTGGCAGCTCCTGAGGAGCAAAGGCGCAGCAGAATAAACGCGGGAAGGTCCGGCGTCAGGTTGCTGGCAGGCTTTATCCGCGCGTCCGACGCCTTGACTTGGCTCGTCGGCGCCCGAGATGATGTGCTGTCACTCCGGCGCAAGGGGCGCCGCTCGGGATTACAGAATCGATTTGTTGGGGAGGGGTTCATGAAAACGTTCACGTGCAGGTTCGCCGCGACACTGGCGGCATCGTCGGTACTTGCGGCCGCCACCGGCGCTGCGATCGCCGCTTCGCCGAAGTTGAAAGGCACTTATGCCGAGACCGGGGAGACCGGTTGCCTCATCTCGACTACAGTTCAGCTTCAAGGAAACCCGCCCGTGCTGGTTTCGGTGGTGCCATCAGGGTTTAACCCGGACACGCTGACCCCGAATCAGGTGGTGCTCCCGCCGAACGGGGCGGTGCTGCGGGCCTTCACCTCGCTCTTCTTGACCAGTTTCCACGGTGTCCGGACGTTTGATGGCGAGGGCTCGGGAACACTCCGGGGGCGGTCGACCGGAGTCAGCTCGTCGCCCAATATCTTTCCCAATGGCTTTATTCCGAGTGCCTCCGCGATCGATATCATCGGCACTTTCACCTACGAGGTCGCGCCCGACGGCACGATAAGCACGCAAGACAATACGACCGGCACCGTTCTCTCCGGACCGCGCGCAGGGCAGGGCACCACGAACGCTTTTGTCCTGACGGGAAGCGCATCGCACAACCGGCACAGCCTCATCCTCGCTACCGATGCGCCGCAGATCGAGACAGTCAGGTTCTCCAACGGAGAAGTGCAGGAGCGCCTTTGCCACCGCTCGCGCACCCTGATCCTAACCGACGACTAGGCAAGCGCATCACCTCAAAAAAATCGGGGTCAGACCCCGATTTTTTTTGCCTGACTAGCGCCAGTAGCCGCGGTGCCAGTACTGGTACCTGGGGTAGGCATAGTAAGGACGCGGTGCCACGACTACCGTCGGAGGAAATCGAAAGGCGTGGCCGAGTAGCCGGTCTGCGGGTTTTCCAGCTCACGCATTGTCGGGCCGATGCGCGCGCAGGAACGAGCGCGCCTGCCGCACCGCGACCGGGATCCGATCCTTCGGCTCCTTCCACGGGAACAGGCTCACTTCCGACTTCGGCGCGAGCATCACGGATTCCATCGCGACGGCGTACGGATGCGGCGGCGAGTCGTCGGGCATGACCAGCACCGGCGTCTTGCACGACCGCACGAAATCGCGCGACACGGTGTAGACGAAATCCGCGGCAGCGCCGCGGTACATCTTGGTGAGGAAGCGATCGACCGCTTCCATGCTGATGTCGGGGCGGCGCTTCACGATTTCGGGGCCCCAGCCTTTGATGTTGGTATCGTACGAGAGGGTCGGCAGCTCCGGGCGGAATCCGCTTGGCTGCGCAGCCACGCCGGCGACGACGCGATCGGGCGCGCGCTTGAGCAGGTTCCAGACGAAGGGCCCGCCGATGCAGAAGCCCATCACCATGAACTTCTTGTGCCCGAGGTGATCCATCAGCGCGAGCTGATCGTCCGTATACGCGTCCCAGGGCCGATCGGATTCGAGCGGACCGGCGGATTGACCGTCGTAGGCGTTGCGCATGTCGGCGGTGACGACGCGAAACTCGTTCTTGAATTCCTCGATGGCGTTGAACGGCGCGCCCTTGGCCATCCAGCCGATGGTCGAGTTCAACCCGCCGCCGGGAATCAGCAGCAGCGGAAAGCCGGAGCCGGCCTCTTCGTAACGGATGCGGACGTTGCCTTTCTCGAAGAACGACATGGCTGCTCCTTTCCCGGGGCTGGTTTGCGCGAACGCTTGCGGCACAGCGGCCGCCGCGGCTGCGGCGACTCCCGTCGCCAACACGCTGCGTCTGGTCGAATCCATGAGAGGCTCCTTCGATGAACGTCCGCGCGGATGATATATTCATTTCAATAGGAGGCGCCATCATGCGCATCGCGTATCGGCTGCTCGGCGCCGTGCTTGCGGCGATCGCGGCGATTCCGGTCCTGGCCCAGCAGACGCCGTATCGCGTCGAGGAAGGCTGGGGCAAGCTTCCCGACGGCAGGAAGTGGGGCAACACCAGCGGCGTCGACCTTGATCGCAACGGCAATATCTGGGTGTTCGAGCGCTGCGGCAGCACCAATTGCGTCGGCTCGACCGTCCCGCCGATCGTGAAGCTGGATCCTGCGGGCAAGCAGTTGCTGACCTTCGGCGCCGGCATGTTCGTGATGCCGCACGGGCTTTACGTCGACAACGACAACAACGTCTGGGTCACCGACGCCGACGGCAAGAACGGCAAGGGCCACCAGGTATTCAAGTTCAGCGCCGGAGGAAAACTGCTGATGACGCTCGGCAGGGCCGGTGTCGCGGGCGACGGACCCGATACCTTCAATCGACCCTCCGATGTCGTCATTGCGCCGAACGGCGACATCTTCGTCGCCGACGGTCACGGCGGCGATTCCAACGCGCGCATCGTCAAGCTCGACAAGAGCGGCAAGTTCGTCAAGGCCTGGGGCAGGAAGGGGTCCGCCCACGGCGAGTTCGATACGCCGCACGCGCTAGCGATCGATTCCAGAGGACGCTTGCTGGTCGGCGATCGCGGCAACAGCCGCGTGCAGATCTTTGACCAGGACGGCAGGTTCCTCGAGGAATTGCGCCAGTTCGGCCGGCCCAGCGGCATCTTCGTCGATCGCAACGACGTGCTGTACGTGACCGATCATCAGTCCGACGAAAAGGTCAATCCGGGCTTCAAGCGCGGCATCTACATCGGCAGCCTGAAGGACGAGACGGTGACGATGTTCATTCCGGCGATTCCGTTGGGCGACAAGACCAGCGCGACCGAAGGCGTTGCCGCCGACGCGCACGGCAACGTGTTCGGCGCCGAGACCAACACGCAGAATCTGCGCAAGTATCTGAAGGCAAAAGGCGCCGCCGAGTAGCTCAGCGCCAGTAGCCGCGGTGCCAGTAGCCGTAGCGCGGGTAGGCGTAGTATGGCCGCGCCACGATCACGGGCGGGGGCGCGGCGTAGACCACCGGCCCGGGCCCGGGGTCGATCGGGGCGACGACGCAACCGCTTAGAGCGGCGGTTGCGGCCAAGACAGCGAGTAGTGTTTTCATGCCGCCATTAGGGCAGGCGCCGCGCCGCGCGGGAGCCCAACTTTGTGAGCGTGTTTTGCGAATGCGGCGGCGCTGTCACAACTTGCTACACATTCGGTAGACTCTGCGGCGAGGAGGATTTCCCATGTCGGTGGTACGCGTTCTCGCGGCGGCTGCGCTCGCCGCCTCGGTGTCGGCGTTCGCGCAGCAGAAAGAGATCAAGATCGGTTTCATCTACGACCTCACCGGCCCGTTCGCCGGCGGCGGCTCCGAGCCGGCGCAGATCGGCACCAAGGCGGCGGTCGACTACTTCAACGAGCGCGGTGGCATCGAGGGCTACAAGATCAACGCCGTCTTCGCCGACGCGCAGTCGAAGGTCGACGTGGCGATCAACGAGATGACGCGCCTCATCGACCAGGAGGGGGTCGACGTGGTGATGGGCGTCTATTCGAGCGCGCAATGCGTCCCGATGGTGCAGCAGATCGACTCGCGCAAGAAGTTCCTGTGGCTGAACGTGTGCATCGCCACCGCGGTATTCAAGGACAAGAAGCTCTCGTACGTGTTCCGGCCGCAGGCGCACAGCGACCAGTTCGGCGCCTGGTCGTGCGACTACATCAACTACTACGCCAAGTCCAAGTTCGGGACCGAGGCGAAGAACCTGCGCGTCGCGATCATCCACGAGGACGGGCCCTACGGCGTCGGCGTGGCGGCGGGCAACGAGGCGCAGTGCAAGAAGCACGGCATGAACATCGTGCTGAAGGAGGGCTACTCGGCGACCGCGCCGGATCTCTCCAGCCTGGTGACGAAGTTGAAGCGCGCCCGCCCGGACGTGCTGCTGCATACCGGCTACAACCCCGACATCACGCTCTTTCTGCGCCAGTCCAAGGAGCAGGGCTTCAAGGTGAAGACGATCATCGGCCACGGCGCCGGCCACAGCCAGATCGACAAGCTGCGCCAGACCTTCGGCGAGGACGTCAACTACTTCCACTCGATCGATCCGGCCGCGGCGCAGCTGCTCGATCCGAAGACGCTCAAGCCCGGCGTGCCCGAGCTGGTGAAGGAAATGGTCAAGCGCTACCAGGCGGTGAAAGGCCCGGGCGAGCTGCCCCCGCATACCTCGATGGGCTTCAACAACACCTGGATCTTCCTGAACGACGTGCTGCCGCGCGCGATCAAGAAGTACGGCGGCTTCGACCCCGAATCGCTGCGCAAGGCGGCGCTCGAGACCGACATCCCGGTCGGCGGCACCCTGCAGGGCTACGGCGTGAAGTTCTATCCGCCCGGCCACCCGCTCGCCGGCCAGAACGAGCGCGCCTTCCCGGTCGTCATGCAGTACGTGGACGGGCGCGCGCGCATCGCCTGGCCGAAGGAGGTGCAAACCGCCGACCCGGTGCTGCCCTTCCCGAAGGGTCACGCGTTCGCACAGTAAGTGCTACATGTTCAAAACCTGACGAAGGCGTTCGACGGGTTCCTAGCAGTTAAAGACGTTTCGTTCGACGTGGCCGAGGGCGAGATCCTCGGCCTCATCGGCCCGAATGGGTCGGGCAAGAGCACGACGTTCAACCTCATCGCCGGCTCGCTGCGGCCCACGGCAGGATCGGTGCGTTTTCTGGACCGCGAGCTCGCAGGCCTGCCGGCCTACCGCGTCGCCCATGCGGGCATCGGCCGCACCTATCAGATCCCGCGGCCGTTCAAAAAAATCTCGATCGTCGAGAACGTGGCGCTCGCGGCCTTTTATGGCAAGCCGGAAGCGCTGGACCGGAGTCGGGCGTACGGCCTGGCGCGCGAGTGCCTGAAGCTCGTCGGCCTGCCTACCGAGGAAAGCGCACGCGTCGAGGGATTGGGCGCTGCGGGGCTGAAAAAGCTCGAGCTCGCGCGCGCGCTCGCCACCCAGCCGAAGCTTCTGCTGGCCGACGAGTCCCTGGGCGGCCTCGACCACTCGGAGATGGACCAGGCCGCCGACATGCTTTCGGCGATCCGCAGCCAGCGCGGCATCACCATCGTCTGGGTCGAGCACATCATGGGCGTGCTGATGCGGGTGGTTGACCGCTGCGTGGTGCTGGACCACGGCGAGGTGATCGCGCAGGGCAAGCCGGCCGAGGTGGCACGCGATCCCAAGGTGATCGAAGTCTATCTGGGGACCGACGCCGATGCTCTCGCTTGAGCGGGTCAGCGCCGGCTACGGCGATTTCCAGGCGCTCTTCGGCGTCACTCTGGAAGTGAATGCGGGAGAGGCGGTCGCCGTCATCGGCCCCAACGGTGCAGGCAAGACCACGCTGCTGCGCGTCATCTCGAAGCTCGTCGAGCCTTCCGCGGGCGATATCCGTTTGGAGGGGCGCTCTCTCGCGCCGGTGCCCGCGCACGAGGTCGTAGCGCACGGCATCGCACACGTGCCGGAGAACCGGCGATTGTTCCCGCGCCTGAGCGTCGAGGAGAACCTGCGCATGGGGGCCTTTACCGCCCGCAAGCAATTCGCGGAGCGGCTCGCCACGGTGTACGGTCTGTTCCCGCGGCTGAAGGAGCGAAGCAAGCAGTTCGCGGGGACCCTCTCCGGAGGCGAGCAGCAGATGTGCGCCATCGGCCGTGCGCTGATGTCCGGACCGAAGCTCCTGCTGCTCGACGAGCCTTCGGCCGGGCTCGCGCCGGTGGTCGTGCAGTCGATCTTCGCGCTCGTGCGGCGCATCTGCGCGCAGGGCTACACGGTGCTCATCGTGGAGCAGAACATCCGCCAGGTGCTGAAGGTCGTGTCGCGCGCCTACCTGCTGGAAGCCGGACGCATCGAGCTCTCGGGCAGCGCGCAGGAGCTCCTGGGCTCGAGGGAGATCCAGAAGGCGTACTTAGGAATCTAATGCGGGGAATCTAATGCGGGGAATCTAATGCGGGGAATCTGATGGAAGTCTTCGACATCTTCCTGCTCGAGGCGATCCTCAACGGCCTGCTGCTCGGCGGCCTGCTCGCGCTGCTGTCGCTCGGCCTCAACCTGGTCTTCGGCGTCATCGACGTGGTGTGGATCTGCTACGCCGAGCTCATCATGTGCGGCATGTACGCCGTGTATTACCTGCACGTGCAGTATCACTGGCCGCTGGTGCTTGCGATGCTCGCCGCCGTCGCGATCGTGGCGCTCCTTGGCCTCGCCCTGCACCAGTTCGTGATCCGGCCGGTGCTGCGCGCGGAGCCGATCAACCAGCTCCTGGTCACCGGCGGGGTGCTGTTCTTCCTGCAGGCCGCGGCAACGCTCGCCTTCGGCATCGAGTTCAAGAACCTCGGCGTGACGCTGCCTTCGGTGCGCCTGGGCGAGATGTCGTTCTCCGCCGCGCGGCTGGTCGCTTTCGGGGTGGCGTTGGCGGGGATGATCGCGTTGTATTTCTTCCTGAGCAAAACCTATCTGGGCACGGCGATTCGCGCGATCAGCCAGGACCGCGCCATCATGCCGCTCATGGGCGTGAGCCCTGCGCGCATCTTCGGCGTCACCTCGGCCCTCGGCGGCGCGCTCGCCGGGCTCGCCGCCTGCCTGCTGGTGCTGCAATACGACGTGCATCCGGCGATCGGCCTTTCGTTCGGCCCCATCGTGTTCCTCATCTGCGTGCTCGGCGGCCTGGGCAACATGCTCGGCGGCTTCATCGCCGCGTTCGTCTTCGCGCAGTTCATCGCGGTCGGCGGTTTCGTCTTCCACCTCGAATGGGGCTACGTGCTTGCGTTCGTGTTCTTCATCGTCGTCATGTTCTGGCGCCCGCAAGGGATTCTGGGTAAGTGAACTATCCGCTGCACCTGGCGATCCTGGTTCTCCTGTGGGGCTACATCTACACGAGCTGGGCGCTGATGGGCCGCCTCGGCCTCGTCAGCTTCGGGCACGGCGCGTTCATGGGGATCGGCGCCTATACGGTCGTCATGCTGTGGAACCACTTCGGCCTGTCGCCCTGGTTCGGCGCGCTCGCCGCGCTCGCCTTCACGGCGGTGGTGGCGCTCGTCATAGGCTACCCGTGCTTTCGCTTCCGCATCGTCGGCCACTACTTCGCGCTCGTGACGCTCGCGCTCTCGGAGGTGGCGCGCCTGGTGATCGTGGCGCTGCGCGACCACACCGGGGGCTCGCTCGGCGCAACCCCCAACGGCGCGCTGCACGATGGCGCCAGCGTCGCCGTTGGTGCGCTGCAGTTCTCATCGAAGTTGGTTTGGTTATTCGTAGTAACCGCGTGTTGGCTTGGCGGTCTGTGGGTCTGGAAAATGGTCGACCGCAGCATGGGGCGGCTTGCGCTGCAGGCGATCAGCGAGGAAGAGGAGGCCGCGGCCTCGATCGGCATCCACGTCACGCGCGCCAAGCTGCGCATCACCCTGATCTCGGCGCTGATGACCTGCGCGGGCGGAATCCTGTACGCGCAATACCAGCTCTACGTGAACCCCGATACGGTGTCGGGAATCGCGATCAGCCTGCAGATGGTGTTCGGCGTCATCGCCGGGGGCATGTTCGTCATGCTCGGTCCCACGGTGGGCGCCGCGTTTACCCTTCTTCTTGCCGAAGGCTTGCGCCTCGCCTGGGGCAACCGCTTTCCGGCGCTCGACAGCACCATCTACGGCCTGATGCTGGTGCTCTTCATCATCTACATGCCCAAGGGCATTCTCGGCGCCGCGCTCGACACGCTGCGCAAGCGTTAAGCAGTATCATCTGCCGGATGAGCGGACCAGAGGCGATTTCCCTCACCCGGTCCCTGCTGCGCTTCGACACGGTCAACCCGCCCGGCCGCGAGCGCGACTGCGCGCGCTTTGCCGGCGGGCTGCTCGAAGAGTGGGGCTACCGGGTCGACTACCACGAGTACGCGGACTCCCGCACCAGCGTAATCGCGCGCGCGGGCGGATCGGATGCGAAGGCGCCGCTTTGCCTCACCGGGCACCTCGATGTCGTGCCGGTCGGCGCGCGCGCCTGGACGCACGACCCATTCAGCGGCGAGACCGCCGGCGACCGGCTCTACGGGCGCGGCGCCTCGGACATGAAGGCGGGCGTCGCCGCGATCCTGCTCGCGGCGCGCGCCATGGCGAAGCGCCTCGCGGGCACGCCCGGCGTGGTCATCGTGCTGACCGCGGCGGAGGAGGGCGGCTGCATCGGCTCGCGTCATCTTGCGGAACAGCAAAATCTTCTTGGAAAAGCAGGTGCGATGGTTGTGGGCGAGCCGACCTCGAACTATCCGCTGGTCGGGCACAAGGGCTCGGTCAAGTTTCACGCGCGCTTCAAGGGTGTGTCCGCCCACGGCTCCATGCCGCATCTCGGGGTGAACGCGATCTACAAGGCAGCGCGTGCGCTCGGCAAGCTGGAAGCGTTCGACTTCGGCGTGCCGGCGCACCCGGTGATGGGCAAGCCCACGCTCAACGTCGGCACCATCGCAGGCGGCAACACGGTCAACGCCGTCGCGGACTCGGCCGATATCGGCGTAGATATCCGCACCGTGCCCGGCATGGATCACGCAGCGCTTCTCAGGTCTCTTCAGGATCTGATGGCGGAAGCAGAGCTCGACGTGTTCTCGGATCTCGGCCCGGTGTGGACCGAGCCCGACCAGGCGTGGGTGCATCGCGTGTTCGAGATCTGCAAGCCCTACGTCGAAAGTCGGCTCGAGGCGCGCACCGCTCCGTACATGACCGACGCGGCGAACCTGCTCAAAGCCTATGCAGGCGCGCCCACGGTCGTGCTTGGGCCGGGCGAGGCGGCGATGGCCCACCAGACCGACGAATACTGCAGCATGGAGCGTATCCGGCAGTCCGTGTCGATCTACGAAGCGCTGATAGACGATTGGACACGCGCATGAACGTATGGGCCTCGCTCGCGATCAGGGCGGCCTATCAGGAGCTGCTGCCTGCCTTCGTGCGCTCGAGCAAGGTGAAGGTCGACACCCAGTGGGTGGGCATGGCCGACATCAGGAAGCGCATTCTCGCCGGCGAGGCGACCGACGTGGTCATCGGCTCCGCCGGCCTGATCGAGGACCTGATCAACGGCGGCAACTTCGATTCGCGTACGCGAGTCGATCTCGCGAAATCCGAGGTCGGGGCGGCGGTGCGCTCCGGCGCGCCCAAGCCCGACATCGGCAGCGTCGAGGCGCTGAAGAGCGCGCTGCGCGCGGCGCAATCGATCGTGTACTCGAGCGGCCCGAGCGGGATCTATCTCGCCGAGCTGTTCCAGCGCCTGGGCATCGCCGAGGAGCTCAAGTCCAAGGCAAGACAGGCGCCCCCTGGCGTGCTGGTGGGCGAGCTGGTCGCGCGCGGCGACTTCGAGCTCTGCTTCCAGCAGGTGCCGGAGCTGCGCCAGGTCCGCGGCATCGACTACGTCGGGCGGCTGCCGCGCGAGGTGCAGCTCTCGACCGTGTTCTCAGGCGCGGTGCACTCCAGGTCCGCGCAGTCGAAGCCCGCAGGCGAGCTGCTGCATCATCTCGCTTCGCGCGACGCGCAGCGGGTGCTGCGCAAGCACGGCCTGGAACCGGCGTAGATGAAAAACCCGGTGAAGGAAAAGCTCGCCCGGGGCGAGCTGGTCGCGTCGATGACGGTGCGGCTGGTCTCGGGGATCGAGATCGTGCCGATCGCGAAGTCGGCGGGGTTCGACTCGCTGTACGTCGACCTCGAGCACTCGAGCCTCACGCTGCAGGCGACGAGCCAGATCTCGATCATGGCGCTGGAGGCTGGAATTCCCGCGCTGGTGCGCGTGCCCGCCAACACGCCGGAGTACATCTCGCGCGTGCTGGACGGCGGCGCGCTCGGGGTGATCGCCCCCGGCGTGCGCTCGGCCGAAGAGGCGCGCGCGGTGGTCGCGGCCGCCAGGTATCCGCCGGCGGGCAGCCGCGGCCTGGTCGCCGGCCTGCCGCACTTCGGGTACCGCGCCGTCCCGGCCGCCGAAGCGCTGCCGGCGCTGAACGAAGCGACCCTGGTCATGGTGCAGTGCGAGTCGGCGGCCTCGCTCGATGCGACCGAGGAGATCGTCGCGATCGACGGCATCGACATGGTGATGATCGGATCGAACGATCTGCTCGCCGACCTCGGCCTCGCCGGACAATACGACCATCCAAGGCTCGCGCAGGCCTATGAGCGCGTAATCGCCGCCTGCCGTGGCCGCGGCAAGCATGTCGGCATAGGCGGTCTCGCCACGCGGCCCGACCTGGTCGCAAAGTTCGTGCGGCTGGGCGCACGCTATGTTTCCACCGGGACCGACCTCGCCTTCCTCGCCGCCGAATGCGCACGGCGCGCACGCCAGGTCAAGGAATTGAAGCTGTGAAAACAGCCGTCCTGTCTGTTCTGGTCTTCGTGGCGGCAAATGCCCTGGCGCAATCGTTTCCGGCGAAGCCGGTGCGCATGATCGTTCCCCTCGTTCCCGGCGGCAACCAGGACATCGTGGCGCGCGCGGTCGCCGAGGAGCTGGCGAAGAACCTGGGCCAGCAGGTCATCGTCGAGAACCGTCCGGGACAGAGCGCCATCATCGGCACGCAGCACGTGAAGAGCGCGCCGCCCGACGGCTACACGCTGCTTTCGGTCGCGGTCACTTTCGCGCGCGTGCCCGGCGTGGTGAAGGCGGCGGGTTACGATCCGCGCAGCGATTTCACAGGCGTTTCCCTGGTGTGCCGCATCCCGCAGGTGCTGGTGGTGAACCAGGCCTATCCCGCGCGCACGCTGCAGGATCTCGTCGCGCAGGCGAAAGCGAAGCCCGGCGAGATCACCTACGGCAGCTCGGGCAACGGCTCGACCGGCCACGTCGCAGCCGAGCTTTTCATGCGCGCCACGGGCACCAGGCTGACGCAGGTCAGCTACAAGGGCAACGCGCAGGCGCTGGTCGACGTGATGGGCGGGCAGATCGCGATGATGTTCGACCAGGTCAGCACTTCCGCCGCGCAGGTGAGAGGCGCCAAGCTGCGCGCCCTGGCGGTGACCTCCAGGGCGCGCTCTTCGGTGCTGCCCGAGGTGCCGAGCCTGCACGAGCTCGGCTACACCGGCTTCGACGACGTCACGTGGAACGGGATCGTGGCGCCGGCGGCGACGCCGCGCGAGGTGGTGAATCGCCTGCACGCGGCGGTGGCGAAAGCGCTCGCCAATCCCGAGATGAAGAAAAAATACGCCGAGCGCGGAATCGATCTCGTGGCGAGCGCCTCGCCGGAGGAATTCACGCAATACGTGCGCGCCGAGGCGGACGCGTTCGTCAAGCTGGTCCGGGAAGCAGGGATTCAGGTCGAATGAGCGCCTGCGACGCCCACTTCCACGTGTTCGGCCCGGAGGAGCGCTACCCGTATTCCTCGGATCTGCGCTACGCGCCGCCGAGCGCACCGCTGGAGGATTACCTGGAGCACGCGCGCGAGCTCGGGATCGGGCGCTACGTGTTCGTGCAGCCGAGCGCCTACGGCCGCGACAACCGCTGCATGCTCGATGCGATGCGAGCCGTCGGCACGCAGAGCTGCCGCGGCATCGTCGACATCGAGGAGGACACGCCCGAGGAGGAGCTCGAGCGCCTCGACGCCGCCGGCGTGCGCGGCGTGCGCATCAACGTGAATCCGGTCAAGCCGCCCGAGCCCGGATTTTCGATGAGCCTGATGAGGCGCATCCGCACCCTCGACGCAAGCTGCGCCGCGCGCGGCTGGATGCTCGACTTCCTCGCCCCGGGCTGGCTCACCCGCGAGCTGATTCCCGTGTTCCGTGACCTTCAATCGAGGTTCTCGATCGCGCACCTCGGCATGTTCCCGGCGATGGCCGGCCCGCAGCAGCCCGGGTTCATGGAGTTCGTGAACCTCGTGCGCGGCTGCGAGCGCTGCTGGGTGAAGCTCACCGGCGCATACCGCGTCTCGCTCGAACCGGGCTTCGCCGATACGGTGCCGCTCGCGCGCGCGCTCATCGCCGCGGCGCCCGAGCGCGTGATCTGGGGCTCCGATTACCCGCACCTCTCGTTCTCGGACCGGGTCGACTCGCAGCGCCTGTTCACGCTGCTCGAGGCCTGGGCGCCGGACAAGCGGGTTCGCGACCGCATCCTGGTCGAGAACCCGCTGCGCTGCTTCGGCTTTTAGTTACTGCCGGCGAATCTCGTTGGCGTCGGAGAGCAGCACGCGCGCTCCAGGCGCGAAATCCCGGCTCGGCGTGTCGACGTACAGCATGCGGCCGTCGTCCATGCGGATGCGCAGGCGTTGCAAGCTGGTCTCCCCGGTCGCCGCGGGATTGCGCGCCGAGGTGTTCGGGCCCGCAGCGAGCGATCTTGGTGCAGGCGTCACTGCCTGCACCACCCCGGTGCCGGCGCGGTAGGGCTGCTCTATGGGCGTGACGGCCACGGGGGCCGGAGTCGCGGGCTCCCGGCTGGCGCAGCCGGCGAAGAATGCGGCCAGGATGGCGATCGGCGCTGCAAGTGCAAATCTGGTCATCGAAATCCTCCTGTGGGTCGGCGCTGGAGATGTAGCAAGCGCCGTTCCGCTGCGATTCATTGACACTTGCGGCGCCGGGGGTTTAGCTTTGGTTGATACCCAAAGGGAGATCACGATGAAGGTCACGATGACCAAGCGCTTCATTGGCGCCGCCGTGCTGACTGCGACGGTTTGCACCGGTGCCCTCGCGCAGGCGCCGGCGTCCAGGACGATCAAGATGCAATCGAGCTGGCCGGCGAGCAACACGCTGCAGGAGCACTTCAAGATCTTCGCCGAGCGCACCGAGAAGCTGACCCAGGGCAGCATCAAGATCGACGCGATGCCCGCAGGGCAGATCGTGCCGGCCTTCGAAGTGCTCGATGCGACGCACAAGAAGGTGCTCGACGGCTGGCATGCCATCGCCTACTACTGGGTCGGCAAGAATCCTGCCGCGGCGCTGTTCGCCGCGCCGCCGGGCGGGCCCTTCGGCATGGATCACATGGATTACCTGGGCTGGCTCTACGTCGGCGGCGGCCTGCAGATGTGGCGCGACTTCTACCAGAACGACCTCAAGCTCAACGTGATCCCCTGGCCCGCGCACCCTTCCAGCCCGCAGGCCTTCGGCTGGTTCAAGAAGCCGCTGAAGAGCGTCGCCGACATCAAGGGCCTGAAGTGCCGCCAGACCGGCCTCAACGCCGAGGTGTACAGCAAGATGGGAATGAGCGTGGTCAACATGGCGGGCGGCGAGATCGTGCCGGCGGCGCAGCGCGGCGTGATCGACTGCGCGGAATGGGTCGGCGGCGTCGAGGACCTGCGCCTCGGGCTGCACAGCGTGTTCAAGTATCACTACACGCCGGGCATGCACGAGAACAACTCGGTCGGCGAGCTCGGCTTCAACCTGGACGTGTGGAAGACCTTCACCCCGGCGCAGCAGGACGCGGTCGACTCGGCGGTGAAGGATACGTTCATCACCTGGCTCACGCGCTGGCAGAAGCAGAACGCGGACGCGATCGAGGAGATGATCAAGAAGCACGGCGTGCAGATCCGGCGCACGCCGCC
>Ga0137394_10002154_pt1 | contig 14490 bp, 11 predicted proteins | sample czobulk116metaG_FD_108278 | JGI IMG/M metagenome (GOLD analysis project Ga0137394, IMG submission 108278) | Vadose zone soil microbial communities from Angelo Coast Range Reserve, California, USA - czobulk1.16 metaG | ecosystem: Environmental > Terrestrial > Soil > Vadose zone | place: USA...
ATCCTGACGGCGAGGGAAGTCGCAGTACCCGCACGCAGGTGACGCGAGGGACTCCACGGAGCGCGAAGGCTTCAGCCGAGCGATGAGTGCCGTCGTCGGAGTGGTCACTGAGACGCTGCCCAGCGCGATGTATCGCGTGCGGCTCGAGGAAGGGTCGGTGGTGATGGCGCACATCGCGGATCGGATCGATCGCAACTTCGTGCGAATCCTAGTCGGCGATCGGGTGCGCATCGAGTTGTCGAACGACATCACGCGCGGACGGATCGTCGAGAAGATCACGTGAAAGGTTCCGGGGTTCAACCAATGAAGGTCAGAGCATCAGTCAAACGGATTTGCGACAAGTGCAAGATCGTCCGGCGCCGCGGTGTGGTGCGGGTGATCTGCCCCAATCAGAAACATAAACAGCGTCAGGGCTGAGGTCAGAGGGCTTATGGCACGTATTGCTGGCGTGGATCTCCCGCGGACCAAGCGCGTCGAGATCGGTCTCACCTACATCTACGGCATCGGGCGTGTGCGCTCGAACAACATCCTGAAGGACGCCGGGGTCAGCCCCGACGTCCGCGTCAAGGATCTGTCCGAAGACGACGTCCGGAAGATCAGCCGGGTGATCGAGGACCAGGGCGGCGTGGAGGGCGATCTCCGCAAGGAGATTTCGATGAACATCAAGCGGCTGATGGAAATCGGCTGCTTCCGCGGGCTGCGGCACCGCCGCGGCCTGCCGGTGCGCGGCCAGCGAACGAAGACCAACGCGCGCACACGCAAGGGTCCGCGCAAAGGCGCCATCGCCAAGAAGAAAGTCATCTAGCCTGGGGCTAGGGGCTAGGAGCTGGGCTGGGGGCTAGGAGTTTATGGCAAAGAGTGACGCGGCGGCGACCCCTGAAGGCGCCACACCCGAGAAAAAAGAGAAGGAAGGCGCTGGAAAGCGGAAGAAGACCTTCAAGAAGCGCGGCGAGAAGCGCATCGTCCACCATGGGCTGGCGCATATCCATGCGTCGTTCAACAACACCACGGTGACGATTACCGACACCGAGGGCAACGTGGTGGCGTGGTCGAGCGCCGGCGGCATCGGTTTCAAGGGCTCGCGCAAGGGGACGCCGTTCGCGGCAACCCAGGCGGCGCTCAGCGCCGGCAACGCGGCGAAAACGGTCGGCATGCGGTCGCTCGATGTCCGCGTCAAGGGCCCCGGATCGGGCCGCGAGTCGGCGATCCGCGCGCTGCAGACGGTCGGTCTGGAAGTGAAGTCGATCCGCGACGTGACGCCCATCCCGCACAACGGATGCCGTCCGCCGAAACGGAGACGGGTGTAATCGGCGATCGGGTGATCGGGTGATCGGGTGCGGGTGATCGGGTGATCGGCGATTTCAATCAACGATCACGAGATCGCCGATCGCACATGTGAGGCTATTGAATGGCACGGTATATCGGTCCGGTTTGTCGTCTGTGCCGCCGCGAGGCGATGAAGCTGTTCCTCAAGGGGGAACGCTGCTACACGGAGAAGTGCGCAATCGAGAAGCGCAATTTCCCGCCGGGACAGCACGGCAAGACACGCAAGGCGAAGCTCGCCGGCTACGGCCTACAGCTCCGCGAGAAGCAGAAGGTGAAGCGCATCTACGGGGTGCTCGAGGATCAGTTCCGCGGGTACTTCGAGGAGGCGGAGCGCACGCGCGGGATCACCGGCGTCACGCTGCTGCAGCTGCTCGAGCGGCGTCTCGACAACGTGGTCTACAGGCTCGGCCTGGCCACGTCGCGGCCGCAGGCGCGGCAGCTCGTTCGCCACGGACACTTCCTCGTGAACGGCAAGAAGGTCGACATCCCGTCGTTCTCGGTGAAGGAAGGCGACGTCATCTCCGTGCTCGGCCGCACGCAGAAGAACCCGACCATCGAGCACGCGATGGAAGAGGTGAAGGGCCGCGGGATTCCCGAGTGGCTCTCGTTCGACTCGAACACGATCACAGGTCGCATCAACTCGATGCCGACGCGCGAGCAGATCAACCTCCCGGTGCAGGAGCAATTGATCGTGGAGTTGTACTCGAAGTAATTCTGAATTCAGAGTTCTGAATTCGGAATTCGCAACCGCCGGCCCGCAGCCTGTTCAGACCTGCGGCGGGAGGTCGGCGGTCACGTGCAGGTCTGGAGGCCCGTCTGCGGGCCTATGGCGAAAGGACACATCATGCTCTGGAAAGGCTTTCAACGACCCAAGCGGCTCGAGTTCGAACGCGAGACCCTGACGGACCGGTTCGGCCGGTTCTACGCGCAGCCGTTCGAGCGCGGCTTCGGCACGACGATCGGCAACGCGCTGCGGCGCGTCCTGCTGTCGTCCATCGAGGGCGCGGCGATCACCGCGGTGAAGATCGACGGCGTGCTCCACGAGTTCTCGCCCATCCCCGGCGTGGTCGAGGACGCGACCGACATCATCCTCAACCTGAAGCAGATTCCGCTCAAGCTGCACACGGACCAGACCAAGACGCTCACGCTGCGCATCGACAAGCCCGGGGAAGTGCGGGGCCGCGACATCCAGGCCGACGGCGACGTCGAGATCCTCGAGCCCGACGCCCACATCGCCACCGTCTCCGAGCACGGCAAGCTCCACATGGAGATGCGCATGAAGCGCGGCCGCGGCTATGTCTCGGCCGACAAGAACTTCGACGAGGATCTCGGCATCGGCTGGATCCCGATCGACTCGGTGCACTCGCCGGTCAAGAAGGTGAACTACCTCGTCGAAGCGGCGCGTCTCGGCCAGACGACCGACTACGACAAGCTGACGATCGACATCTGGACCAACGGCTCGATCAACCCGCGCGACGCGGTGTCGCTCGCCTCGAAGCTGGTGCGCGATCACCTGAACATCTTCATCAACCTCGAAGAAGGCGCCGAACAGCAGGCGGAAGCCGCGGCCGATGCGCCGCGCAGCGGCGCGAGCAACGAGAACCTCGACAAGTCGGTCGAGGAGCTCGAGCTGTCCGTTCGCTCGTACAACTGTCTGAAGAACGCGAACATCCGGACGATCCGCGAGCTGGTGCTCAAGACCGAAGCCGAGATGCTCAAGACGAAGAATTTCGGGCGCAAGAGCCTCAACGAGATCAAGGAAATCCTGCAGACGATGGGGCTGGGCCTCGGCATGCGCGTCGATCAACCGACGGCGGCTTCGCAGGACTAGACTCGGGATTCGGGGTTCGGGGTTCGGGGTTCGAAAACGCGAATCCCGAATCCCAAAGCCCAAATCCCGTCAGGGACATCGAGCCATGAGACATCGAGTCGCACACCGTAAGTTGGGTCGCGTCACCGAGCATCGCATCGCGATGCTGCGGAATCAGGCGACGGCCCTGATCAAGTACGAGCGCCTGACGACGACCGTGCCGCGGGCGAAAGAGCTGCGCCCGTTCGTCGAACGACTGATCACGGTCGCCAAGCGCGGCCTCGCCGGTGGAGAGAAGAACGGCCACGTGCTGACCGCGCGCCGGCTGGTCATGCAGGACCTGCAGGACCGCGAGATCGTCACGAAGCTGTTCGACACGATCGCTCCGCGCTTTGTCTCACGTCCCGGCGGCTATACCCGGCTGTTGCGCATCGGCTTCCGCAGGGGCGACAGCGCGGAGGTCGCCCAGGTGGAGCTCATCGGCAGCGAGTTCGATCCGAAGGCGAAGACCGAAGCGGCAGGCACCGAGGAAACCAAGGCGAAAGCCAAGGGCGTCGGCGGACGGCTGCGCGCCGCGGCAGAGCGTCTGCGCGGCAAGAAGGACGACGACGAGGGCGGCGGCGGCAAGAAAGCCACGAAGCCCGCGAAAGGGACCGCCCGCCGCACGACGACACCTCGCAAGGCCGGCGGCAGTTAACGAATTTGGAATTCAGAATTTGGAATTCAGAATTCGAAATTCAGAATTCGAAGACCCCGCCGTGCCGAGAGGCCGGCGGGGTTTTTGTTTGTTGTACCATCCACGCATGAAGTATCTCGCCGGCGTCGCGCTCGCGGCGTTGCCGGGTCTTGTGCTCACCGCGGCGCGCGCACCCGTGCCTCCGGGCGCGTGCGATCTCCGGAACTACAAGGCAATGGCGGGCCTGACCGCCGCGAATGGGCCGGACGGGCTCGCGGTCGCGTGGAACGGCGACCCGGGCCGGGAAGTCCGGATGCGGCTGGCCATCGACGGCGGCACGCCGACGATCCGCGATCTCGCCGTTCGCCGCACGGGCGCGGCGTGGACAGTCGTCGCGGCGCACGCGCAGCCTGAATTCCGCGTCGTGTCGGGCATCCGCCGGATGAGCAGTCAACAACTGCAGCCGCTGCGCGAGCTGGGCGTGCCGATCACGCCGGCGATCGTCGACGAGAAAAAGTGGGACGCCTTCTGGGACGCGCCGCTCGATCTCAACCCGCAGCCCGGCCGCGGCGGCAATCCGCCCCCGGCGCAAGGCATCGCGAACCAGCCCGGGCTGCCGCGGCAAGCGCAGGAAATCGAGCGCGCGACGGCGACGTTTCAGGCCGAGCGCTGCGAGGTCAGGACGGACGGCGCGCGTCTCGAGATTACGTTTCCCGGCTTGCGGCTCGGTGTTTTCGGCGGGCGCCTGCAGGTGACGGTCTACAGAGGCACGAGCCTCATCCGCCTGGAAGTTGTGGCGAAGACCGACGAGCGCACCGTCGCTTACAAGTACGACGCCGGCCTCACACAGCTCGCCCTCGGGAACGGGTCACGGCTCGCCTGGCGCGACACCGCCAACACGTGGCAGACGTATCAATTTGGCGGCGCCGCGAACGAGCACGAGGTACCGCTGAAAGCGAGCAACCGGCTGCTCGTTGCGCAACAGGGGGCCGCGGGCTCGATTGCCGTGTTTCCCCCGCCGCACACGTTCTTCTGGGCGCGCGAGATCGCGACCAACCTCGGATACACGTGGTACCGAAAGGACGGCGACCGCTCGTTCTCGTTCGGCATCCGCCAGGCCGAGCGCGAAGAGGTGCCGCAGTACGACGCGAACTTCGCGCTGTACAGCGCGCGCCCGGGCACCTGGCAGCGGATGCCGGTGTACTTCTACGTCAGCACGGAGCCGGCTGCGGCCGCGGGCGACGCTGTCCTCGCGTTCACCCACGGCGATCGCTACAAGGCGCTGCCGGGCTACCAGGTGATGAACCACCACTACCACATGGACCTCGGGCAGCGGCTGCTGCGCGCCGGCAGCCTCGACGCCGAGATTCCCGATCTGCAGGCGCTCAAAGCGCTCGGGCTCAACATCGTCAGCCAGATCGATTCGGTGGGCACCGGGGGCGGCGGCCGCGGCGGCGGTCCCGACCCGCTGGCGGTGACGGCGGCGTCGGTCGAAGGCGCGCGACGGCATTCCGATCGCGATTTTCTCGTGATGCCGAATCAGGAGTTCTACAACAGCCCGGTCGGGGGCCACACGGATCTGTTGTTCTCGCATCCCGTCTACTGGACGCAGGGGCGCGCGGCGGGGCAGCCGCTTTTCGAGAGCGACGCGAAGTACGGCACGGTCTATCACGTCGCGAGCGCGGACGACCTGATGCAGATGGTCGCGCGCGAGGACGCGATGATCTCGATGCCGCATCCGCGCACGAAGGGGTCCACCGGCTTTCCGGACGCGGTCAAAGACACGGCGGCCTTCAACGATCGGCGCTATCAGGGCGTCGGCTTTCGATGGGGGATGGGCCTGGATCTGTCCGAGCGGCGGCTCTGCGAGTATCGGTGCCTGCCGCTCGTCGACGACATGAGCAACTGGGTCGCGGATCGGCCGATTCCGCCCAAGTATCTGCTGTCGATCAGCGAAGTCCGCTATCAGGCTCCGGGCGACGACATCTACGCGAGCGCGCCCGTCAGCTACGTGAAGCTCGCCGCGCTGCCGGGTCCGCAGAATCCCGCGCCCGTGATCCAGGCGCTCATGCGCGGCGACTACTTCGTGACGTCGGGCGAGGTCCTGATCCCGTCGTACAGCGTGCAGGGGACCGGCCGTCAACGGACCATCGACGCCGGCGTCGAATGGACGTTCCCGCTCGACTTCGTCGAGGTCGTGTGGGGCGACGGCGCGAGGACGGATCGCCAGCTGATCTCCACGACGGATCTGCCGCCGCAGGGGCGCCATCATTTTCAGATTCCGTTCGATGCGGACGGGAAGAAATGGGTACGGTTCGCGGCGTGGGATTCGGCCGGGAACGGCGCGCTCACGCAACCGATGAAGCTGTCGAGCCCGACCGGCAGCACCGCCGGCCGTTGACATTCAAAGGATGTCGTTGCGTGCCGGGCGAGCTCTGCGTTCCGGGAATACTTCGCCAAGGAGCATGAGAACATGAGAATCGCGTCGCTGACCGCCGGTCTCGTCTTCTTCGCCTCGGCGCTGCGCGCCGATCCGCTGACGTGCAGTCTGACCGGGTACAAAGCGGTGGCCGGTTTGACTGCCGCCGTCTCGGACAACACGCTCACCGTCACGTGGGATGGCGACAAGAACGCGGAAGTCCGCCTGCGCTTCACCCTGAACGACGGCGCGCCGACGATCCGCGATCTCGCCGTGCGGAGTCGGAGCGCGCAGCAGTGGGTCACGCTCGCGAGCAACGTGACGCCCGAGTATCAGGTGGTCTCGGGCGTTCGTCGCGCGACCGATCAGCAGCTCAAGCCGCTGCAGGATCTGGGCGTCCCGATCACGCCGGAGGTGCTCGACCGCATCAGGTGGGAGGCGTTCTGGGACTCGCCCTTGAATGTGCCGGGCGATTCAGTCGCGCATGGCGGGGCGACGCCGCCGGTGGCCGGCATCGCCAACCAGCCCGGGCTGCCGCGCAAGCCGGAGGAGATCACGCGCGCGGTGGCGAGATATTCGGCGAGAAGCTGCGACGTCAAGACCAACGGCGCGCGCCTCGAGGTCTCGTTTCCCGGCGTGAAGCTCGGTGTCTTCGACGGACGCCTGGAATACACCGTCTACAAGGGCAGCAGCCTGATTCGCCAGGCTGTGGTGGCGAAGACCGAGGAACCGGCCGTGGCCTATAAGTACGACGCGGGCCTGAAGGGACTGGCGATCCAGCCCAAGTCGCAGATGGTGTGGCGCAGCAACACCTCGAACCTTTGGGTGGACTACCAGTTTGGCGGCGCAAGGAACGACGCGCTCGTTCCATTGAAGACCGCCAATCGCGTCGTCGCCGCCGACATGCCTGGCGGATCGATTGCGGCGTTCCCTCCGCCGCACAACTTCTTCTGGGCGCGCGAAACCGAGTTCAACCTTGGCTACAACTGGTATCGCAAAGACAGCGAGACGTCATTTGCGTTCGGCGTCCGCCAGGCCGAGGGCGAAGAGGATCCGGCCTGGCAGGGACACGGACCGGAGGATCGGCGTCAGAATTTCGCGCTCTACAGCGCGCGGCCCGGGACGTGGCAGCGGATGGCGCTTTACCTCTATGTCAGTCCCGAACCTGCCCAGGCGACCATCCAGTCAGCGCTTGCGTATACGCGCGACGACCACTACAAGCCGATTCCGGGCTACCAGGTGATGGCCACGCATTTTCACACCGGCATGGTCCGGCGGCTGACGCAATTGGGCGGACTGGACCAGACGATTCCCGATTTCGATTTGATGAAGGGCGCCGGCGTCAACATCTTCGCGCCGATTGACGGCGGGAGCGGCGGCGGCGCGGGCCCGGGCGACCTCGCGGTGCCACCGGGCGGCGGCCGCGGCGGAGCCGCGAATATCGGTCGCGGCGCCGCACCTGCCTCTGGCACGCCTGCCGGCGGCGGCCGCGGCGATCGCCTGAAGAACCTGGCCGAATACTACGAAGCGGCCCGGAAACATTCGGACAGGAATTTCCTCATCCTGCCCGATGAAGAAAACACGGCGGGCAATCTCGGTGGACACACCGACTTCGTGCTCTCGCATCCGGTGTACTGGACGCCGACTCGGACCGCCGGCCAGCAATTCGTCGAGGATCACCCGACCTACGGCAAGGTGTACCACGTCGGCTCCCGAGCCGACGCGCTCGAGATGGCGAAGCGCGAGAACATGCTCATCTTCATGCCGCACCCGCGGTCCAAGGGATCGACCGGGTACCCGGACGCGATCAAAGCCGACGCGCACTTCATTCACGAGAACTACCGCGGGATCGGGTTCCGCTGGGGGATGGGGGTCGACGGGTCGGAGACGCGGCTCTGTGAGTACCGCTGTCTGGCGCTCCTCGACGATATGAACAACTGGGTGGCGGATCTCTCCACGCCACCGAAATATGCGTGGGCGATTTCCGAGACGTATCAAAAGGGTCCCGGAGACGATATCTACGCGAACAACCCCGTCAATTACGTGAAGCTCGATCGAGTGCCGACCACCGATGACTGGAGCCCGATCGTCAATGCGCTCAAGCGCGGTGACTACTTCTGGACGTCCGGGGAGGTGTTGATCCCGTCCTACAGCGTCGCCGGCACGGGCAACCGGCGCACCGTGACGGCGGACGTGGAATGGACCTTCCCGCTGGAGTTCGTCGAGGTCGTCTGGGGGGACGGCCAGAAGACGGATCGGCAGATCATCGCCGCCACCGACCTGCCGCCTTTCGGCAGGCATGAATTCCAGATCCCCTTCGATGCGGCAGGCAAGAAGTGGGTGCGCTTCGCCGTGTGGGACTCGGCGGGCAACGGCGCGTTCGTCCAGCCGATCAAGCTGGGCGGCGCCATGACGTCGACGTCTGCCCGCTGACGCGTCCGCAGCGTCCTTCATTTGTCTGACGGGGACGCAGTTCAGCACGGCGATCGCATCACGTCGGCGCGAGTCGCGCGGATTGGGGCGGCCTTCACCTTCCGACGCGATTGTCACGTTGGTGTCGCGCGCCAGGGAACTTCAACAGGAGATCAGAGAGGAACCGAATGATGCGATCGAATATTGTGACCCTTGCGATCCTTTTCGCGATCCTCGCCGCGCCATTGCGCGGCGAGCTGATTGAAAGCACCGCCGCCGGCTTTCTCGTACGAAACACCGCCACGATCAACGCACCGCCGGCGAAGGTGTACGCTGCGCTCACCGATGGGGTCGGCGGCTGGTGGGATCCGGCGCACACCTTCTCCCACGATGCGCGCAACCTCTCGGTCGACGCGAAGCCGGGTGGCTGCTTCTGCGAGCGGTTGCCGGACGGAGGCGGCGTTCAGCACATGAGCGTCGTGTACGCATCACCCGGCAAGCTGCTCCGGCTGACTGGCGCGATCGGGCCGCTGCAGGAAGCGGCGCTCGCCGGGACGATGACGTGGAACCTGTTGCAGGCCGGCGGCGGAACGACGGTCGAACTGATTTACACGGTCGGCGGCTTCCGCGCCGGCGGTTTTCGCGACATCTCCACGGTCGTCGACGGGGTGCTCCGCGGGCAGCTGGCCCGGCTAAAGGCGCTCGTCGAAACCGGTCGTCCCGAAGGCGGATCGCGGTAAAACGGTTAACCGCGGAGACCGCTGAGCGCGCAGAGAATATTTTCTCAGCGATCTCTGCGCCCTCTGCGGTTAAACGGGGACACACGTAGAGAAACACGCGGGTAGCGCATCCTTCAATCCGGAGAGGTCGGGAGACGACCGACCTCGCCACGCCACTCGACGTTCAAGGCGCGTCGACCCGTCACACCTCTTCGACCTCGACGCCCGCGCGCTCCGCCTTCGCCGCGGCGATGATCTTGGTCTGCAGGTGCGCGGGCACCTCGTCGTAGTGCGAGTACTCCATGTGGTAGGTGCCGCGGCCGCCGGTCGCCGACGTCAGGTGCTGCTCGTAGGTGAGCATCTCGGACATCGGCACCTGCGCCTTGATGATCGTCATCGCGCCGCGCGTGTCCATGCCGGCGATGCGGCCGCGGCGTCCGTTCAGGTCGCCCATCAGGTCGCCGGCGAAGTCGGACGGCGCGTAGACCTCGACGTTCATGACCGGCTCGAGAATCGTCGGCCGCGCGCGCGTCATCGCGTCCTTGAAGGCGAGCGATCCGGCGAGCTTGAACGAGAGCTCGTTCGAGTCGACGTCGTGGTACGACCCGTCGTACACCGTCACGCGGAAGTCGACCATCGGATAACCGGCGAGGTAGCCGCGCGTGCGCGCGTCCTGGATCCCCTTTTCGACCGCCGGCACGAACTGCCGCGGGATCGACCCGCCGAAGATGTCGTCGACGAACTCGAAGTCGGCGCCGCGCGCGAGCGGCTCGACCCTGATCTTGCAGTCGCCGAACTGGCCGTGGCCGCCGGTCTGCTTCTTGTGGCGGCCGTGCGCCTCGGTGGAGGCTTTGATCGTCTCGCGATACGGAATCCGCGGCGGCTTCAGGTTGACGTCGACGCCGAACCGGCGCTTCAGCTTCGCGACCGTCACTTCGATGTGCAGCTGGCCCTGGCCCGAGAGCAGCAGCTCCTTGGTCTGCGCGTCGCGGCTGTAGCGGATCGACGGATCCTCTTCCTCGAGGCGGTGCATCGACGTGCTGATCTTGTCCTCGTCGCCGCGGCTCTTCGGCTCGATCGCGTAGGCGAGCACCGGCTCGGGAAACTTGATCGGCGGGAAGCTGATCGGGTCCGCCTTGTCGCCGAGGACGTCGTTGGTCAGCGTGTCTTTCAGCTTCGCCACGGCGCCCAGATCGCCCGCCTTGATCTCCGGGACGTTCGACGCCGTCTTGCCCTGCATCAGCATCAGGTGGCCGAGACGCTCGGGCGCGTCCTTCATCTTGTTGTGGAGCGTCGAATCGGCTTTCATCGCGCCGGACACCACGCGGAACATCGTGATGCGTCCGGCGAAGGGATCGGCAATCGTCTTCCAGACGAACGCCGACAACGGGCCCTTCTCGTCGGCCGCGCGCGACACCTCGGCGCCCGACTTGTCGACCCCCTTGACCGGGCGGTCGGCCGGCGACGGCAGATAGGCGGTGACGGCGTCCAGGAGCTGCGGGACGCCGATGTTCAGCAGCGCCGACGTGCAGACCACCGGGAAGATCTTGCCCGCCAGCGTGGCCATGCGCAGTCCGGAGACGAGCTCTTCGTCGGTGAGCGTGCCGGCCTCGAAGAACTTCTCCATCAGCTTCTCGTCGTTCTCCGCGACCATCTCGATCAGCGCCTCGCGCGCGGTGCCGACCGCCGCCGCCATGTCGGCCGGGACGGCGCTTTCCGTGAACCTGCCGCTCTCGTCGGTCTCGAAGGTGAACGCCTTTTTCGATACCAGATCGACGACGCCGCGGAAGCCCTTTTCCTCGCCGATCGGCAGCTGGATCGGAATGACCGTGCGGTTGCAGACCTCGCGCAGCGAGGCCAGCGAGCGGTCGAGGCTCGCGCGCTCCCGATCGAGGCGGTTGATCACGACGAGCCGCGGCAACTGCATCTCGTCGGCGGCTTCCCACACCTTTTCGGTCTGCACCATGACCCCACCGACGGCGTCCACCACGACGAGCGCGGCGTCGGCGATGGTCAGCGCGGCGCGCGCGTCGGCGAAAAAGTTGCCCATGCCCGGCGTGTCAACCAGGTTGATCTTGTGTTTGTTCCACTCGGCGTACGCGAGGCTCGCCGACAGCGTGTGCTTGCGGGCAATTTCTTCTTCGTCGAAATCGGTCACGGTCGTCCCGTCGTCGACCTTGCCGAATCGGTTGATCATGCCGGCGACTGAGAGGATGGCGGAGGCGAGCTGGGTTTTCCCGGAGCCACTGTGACCGACGAGCGCGACATTCCTGATGCTGGCGGCGTCATACACCTTCATAGCGGAGTCCCCTTGAGATTTGGTGAATTGGTGAGTTGGTGGGTCAGCGAATGGGTCGAATTCGCCGGATCACCCGCTCACCAAGTCGCCAATTTCGACCCTCTCATATGGCGAATCATATTTGCGCTGGCGGGACATCGCAAGGGCGGCCGCACCGGCACTTTCGCTCCCGGTTCGTCCGGCCGATTCCGCGTGTGGCGGCCGATCGGTGAGTTGTGCCCGATAGCGGCGCGAATCGTTCTCATGACGCTCAATCTGAAGCTCGGCTGCGACACGTCCGTCACCTTCGCGCATCTCGAACGCCCGCCGGCGCCATGATCGAGACGGTGCAGCGGCAGCAGTGACGCCACGGCGCCGTGTCGAGCAATTTCTGCCTCGGACCTCGAGCCGCGAGCGATCACTCAGGGCGTTGGATGAGCGGTTGTCCGGCAGCCGGATTGTCGTGACGCGCATCTGCGGCTGGCGGAGTGCGACGTGAAGATCGGAGACAGCACGCGCGGGCGGAAGAGCGCCGCCGGTACGGCGCGCCGCGATCCGCCGTCTGGATCGTCCGAACCACGAGTGAGCGCGCGGCCCGGCGCCGACAGGGCTCCCTGAAGAGTCAAGGAGCCCCGTCTCGGTGTGTGCTCAACGATCGTTTTTCTCGCTCTCGTCCGCGTGGATCTGTCCGCGAATTTCGCCTCCAGGACTCGTTGCCGTGTGAAGGTTGGCGTACGTCCTTCCTGCGCGAATCGCGGCGAGCACCTTCGTCAGGTTATTGACTTCGAGCTGCTGTGTCAGGAGGCCGAGCACGTCGTTCGCCGTAAAATCACCTGCGGCCGTTCCCGCCCCTTGCGGACACGCCGGTCTGCCTCCGCCACCGCACAAGAAGACCGTCACGCCGCCGTTGACGTTCGGTTGGCCCACGTGGATATGGGAAAACAGGACCGTTGTCTGCAAGCCTGAGTACTCCAAGACAAAATGTACTGAGGTGTCCATCTCATTGACCGTCAGCGTGAGTGTTCCTCTCGCGCCGGAGAGGGTCAAGGGCACTTCGTTGCGACCTCTCAACTCCGCTCGAAACTCGCGCTCTGGCCCCTCGCGCTTGTCGTTGTCCTTCGCGACAAGGGGCGTCGCGAGCAGGGGAATGGCCGCCAGGAGCAGAACCGTCTCTCGGTACTTCATACGTGCCCTCCATGAAGTATTCCAACGCCTTCCATGCGTGTGGTTGTTTCGGAAGGGGGAGTCTACTCCTGATCACATGTGTTTTCACGAGTGATCGTGCGCGTTTTTTCGAAAAACGCTGGGGCTGCCCGATAGATGGAGTCCGTCGTCTGATGCTGTTCGTGCTTCGGCCGGTTTGTGAGGTGGGCGCTGATGCTTCGCGGCTCGACTAGCGTCTGGGGTTACCGAACATTGACGTCGGATCCTCGTCAAATGTCAGGCGCACGACGCGAATCCCGAATCATGAATCCCCAATCCCGAATCCCCAATCCCCAATCCCTAATCCCCAATCCCTTCCCCAACTCCTACTCGTACCTGAGCGCCTCGATCGGATCCAGGCGCGACGCCTTGAAAGCGGGATACATTCCGAAAAAGATGCCGACCGATGCGGAGAAGCCGAGGCCGATCGCGAACGACCACCACGGCAGCGAGATCGGGAACCCGGACGCGGCGTGAACCGTCCAGCCGATGCCGGCGCCGAGCGCGATGCCGATGACGCCGCCGAGCGAGGTCAGGAACGCCGCCTCCATCAGGAACTGAAACAGGATTTCGGCGCGGCGCGCGCCGAGCGCCTTGCGGACGCCGATCTCGCGCGTCCGTTCGGTCACCGAGATGGACATGATTGCCATCACGCCGATGCCGCCGACCATCAGGGCGATCGAGGAGATCACGATGAGCGCGAAGAACGTCCCCTGGCTGATCCGGTCCCAGAGCTTCAGGAACGAGTCCTGCGTGCTCAGGTCGAAGTCGTTCTTATCGTCGAGCTTCAGCCCGTGGCGGATGCGCATGATCCGCTCGACCTCGGCCATCGCGGCCTCGCGGTTCACGCCATCGCGCGGCAGCATCGAGATCATCACGTTGGTGATCGTGCCGCTGCGGCCGAACCGTCCCACGCGCAGCCCGAAGACGCGCTGATACGTCGTGTACGGCACGACCACGAAGTCGTCCTGGTTCAGGTTGAATCCGCCTGGCGACGGCCGCTTGTCGAACGCGCCCACGACCTCGAAGCGCTCGCTCCCGATTCGCACCGTCTTCCCGATCGGATCGGTGCCGGTCGGCTCGAAGAGGAGCTTGTACGGCGTGTTGCCGATCACGGCCACATTGCGCCGGTACTGGACGTCGGTCCCGTTGAAGAAACGGCCGGCGAGCATGGGGAGGCGCGTGCCCTCGGCGAAGAACTCCCCGGTGCCAAAGACGACGACCGTTTTCGTCTTCTGATCCCGGTAGAACACGCGGCGCATCGTGTTCGGTCCCGGGCCGGCGCCCAGCTCCAGGTCCACGTACTGCAGCAGCGTCGACTGCTGATCGAGCGCGCGCGCGTCGGACGCGGTCAGGTCCGGCCGCTTCAGCAGTTCCTTGAACTCGGTGCCGATGCTGGTCACGCCGAAGCGCTGCAGGTAAATGATGTTGGGACCGCTCTGCGCGATGAGGTCGCGCAGCGACTGATCGAAGCCGCGGATCATCGCCGTCATGCCGACGATCGACGTGATCCCGATGACCACGCCGAGGACGGTGAGCGCCGACCGCATCTTGTTCGCCCAGATGGTGTCGAACGCCATCGCGATCACTTCTTTGAGCAGAGCGACGCGGATGGCCATGACTACCGGCTCTCCGGAGACGAGGACA
>Ga0137394_10002156_pt1 | contig 14487 bp, 13 predicted proteins | sample czobulk116metaG_FD_108278 | JGI IMG/M metagenome (GOLD analysis project Ga0137394, IMG submission 108278) | Vadose zone soil microbial communities from Angelo Coast Range Reserve, California, USA - czobulk1.16 metaG | ecosystem: Environmental > Terrestrial > Soil > Vadose zone | place: USA...
CCGGAACAGCGGAAGCTGGCCGAGGCGCTGACGGCCAACGGCCTCGCGTGTTCGACGTCGCCCTTCTCTGAGCCGGTGCCGCTGAAGGGCGTCAAATGGCTGGAACCGAAATTGATGGCGCAAGTCAGCTATGCCGACATCATGCAGGGCGGGAAGCTGCACGCCGCGTTTTTCGCGGCTTCGTAGGGTCGTAACGTTACGCGAGTACCGGCTCGATAAGCTCCGGCCCTTCGTTGTCGGGGAATGACACCAGCGACGAAACCGGGATCGCTTCTCCACGCTGAGCTGCGCCCGGTTCGAGCGGTCCGTGTTGCACCGTTCCTGGGTCCCTTGCACCAGTGCCCGCAAAATGAGGTCGGCCCTCCGAATCGCCCAGTCTCTGGCCGATAACCCTGTCATGCGTGGTCCCGTCGTAGGCAGGCGGTTAGGATATGGGACTTCGTGGGCTATCGGCGCCATCCTCGCGGGCCTTCTCGTCGTCCTCGCGGTCACCGGATACGTCTTCAACCAAAGCATCAGGCACGAGCAGGAAGGGAGCCTCGCCGAAAGCGCGGCCATCGCCCACAGCGCGGCCGCGTTCGTCCAGGCGAAGGAAGAGGATTACCTCAGCAATCTCCAAGCCTATGCTGGGCGATTCCGCTTCCGTGAAGCAGTGCAGCGTCGAGATCGGCCAGAAGCCCTGGTGCATCTCCGCCAGCTTCAGGAGCTCTTTCCCGAGATGGACGCGGCATTCCTGGTTGATCCTGATGGCGTGCTCTGGGCACGCTTCCCGGAGACGCCCGAGCTCTACGGAAAGAGTTTCGCCGATCGCGAGTGGTACCGGGGAGTGAGCCGAGCGTGGCGCCCTCACGTGTCAAACGTATTCGTGGGCGCGGCAAGCGGGGAACCCAGCATCGTGTTGGCCGTGCCGGTGCGAACCCTCGAGGGAAAGGTGATTGGGATCATTGGTTCCAGCCAGCGGCTCGCCGTCATCCGCCAATGGCTCCTGCCCATCAAGATTCCCGGTGGCGGTCTGTACGTCGTGGACCGCAAGGGCCAGTTGGTCTTCCACCCGAGTCGGACGGGGACCCAGCACGTGTCCGACTATGCCCAGGTGCCCACCGTCCAGCGCCTACTCCATGGCGACGAAGGTGTACTCGAGGGAGAGAACCCGGTGGAACACGATGTCCGGCTCTCGGCCTACCGGCAGCTTCCCTCCCTCGGCTGGGGGCTCGTGGTCTACCGGAGCAAGAACGTTGCCCTGCTGCGAATCCGCACGCTCATGCTTGCCTCAGGCGCGGCGGGACTTGTCCTCACGCTGGCCCTGGCGCTCCTCGGGGTCGTCGCGCTCCGCAGTCAGCGGCGGCTCGCCGCGGCCTTGGCCGAGCGCACTCGTGCGGGCGATGCGCTACGGGAGGCCCACGGCTTCCTCGATTCAGTCCTCGAGAATATTCCCAACATGATCTTCGTGAAGGACGCGAAGGAGCTGAGATTTGTGCGCTTCAACAAAGCGGGCGAAGAGCTCCTAGGGTATCCACGCGCTGAGCTCATCGGAAAGAACGACTATGATCTCTTCCCAGAATCAGAGGCGAAGTTCTTCACGGATCGAGATCGTGAGGTGTTGAACGGAGGACGGCTGGTCGATATTCCAGAGGAGCCAGTCCACACCGCCTATCAGACAACGAGAATCCTCCATACCAAGAAGATTCCGCTCCTGGATGCGGCGGGCAGCCCGCAGTATCTCCTGGGCATTTCCGAGGACATCACCGAACTGAAGGAGACGGAAAAAGCCCTGCGCGAGGCCAAGGAGGACGCGGAGCGTGCGAACCTGGCCAAGAGCGAGTTCCTCTCCCGCATGAGTCACGAGCTCCGCACCCCCATGAATGCGGTGCTAGGATTCGCCCAGCTCCTGGAGATCGACTCGCCGAGGGCGGAGCAACGCGAGAGCCTGGGGCACATTCTCAAGGGCGGGCGCCACCTGCTCGGCCTCATCGACGAGGTGCTCGACATCAGCCGCATTGAGGCAGGTCATCTGGCCGTCTCATTGGAGCCGGTCCCCCTGGGCGATGTGGTTCAGGAGGCGCTCGATCTGATTCACCCCCTCGCCGAAAAATGGAACGTGCGATTTGCTGGGGTCCCACCGGAGGCGGTCGATCGGTACGTCCGCGCGGATCGCCAGCGGCTCATCCAGGTGCTCCTGAACTTCCTGTCCAATGCCGCCAAATTCAATCGCCCGGAAGGCACGGTCACAGTCAGCGTGGAAGATGTGTCGGGAGACCGGCTCCGGCTCACGGTGAGCGATACGGGCCTCGGTATTCCCCCCGAGAAGATGACGCGGCTCTTCACGCCCTTCGATCGGCTCGGAGCCGAGGAGACTGGCGTGGAGGGTACGGGACTGGGCCTCGCGTTGACGCGGCGGCTCGTGGAGGCCATGGGCGGCACCGTAGGGGCAGAGAGCGCAGTCGATCGCGGAAGTACCTTCTGGTTGCAGTTGCCTCGCGCAGAAAGCCCGACAGGAACGGCCCCGCTGCCGGCCGACGCCTCCGCCCCGACGTCCGGCTCGGCGGGGACGGTGTTGTGTATCGAAGACAACCTCTCCAACTTGCGGCTGGTCGAGGGCGTCCTGGCACACCGACCAGGCATCAAGCTTCTCTCGGCCGTGCAGGGAGGTCTCGGGCTCGAGCTGGCCAAGGAGCACCGCCTCAGTTTGATCTTGCTGGATCTTCAGTTGCCAGACATCCCCGGAGCGGAAGTCCTGCGCCGTCTGCAGCGAGATCCTCGAACCCGTCAGATTCCCGTGGTGGTGCTCAGTGCCGACGCCACCCCTGGCCAGGCGAAGCGCCTCCTGGCTGATGGGGCGCGCGAGTTCCTGACCAAGCCCCTCGACGTCAAGCAGTTCCTCCGGGTTCTCGATGACGTCCTCCTCGATGCGGCCCTGACCGAAGGAGACCGGTAGGCCATGCTCGCGGAGACACGCAAACGCGCCAAGATCCTCATCGTGGACGACCAGGAGCAGAATGTCCGCCTGCTCGAGCGCCTGCTGCAGCAGGCTGGCTATACAACGCTGGAGAGCAGCACCGATCCTCGCCTGGTCCTGCCGCTCTTCTCGGCGTTCCAGCCCGATCTGATCCTGTTGGATCTGATGATGCCGCACCTCGATGGGTTCGGGGTTATGCGAGAGCTTGCCAGCCACGTCGCCCCCGACGACTATCTCCCGATCCTCGTCCTCACGGCCGACGTCACGCCCGAGGCCAAGCGGCGTGCGCTGTCGGCGGGGGCCAAGGATTTCCTGACCAAGCCCTTCGACGCCACCGAAGTCGTCCTTCGCATCGAAAACTTACTCCACGCCCGCTTCCTCCACCGGGAGCTTCAGATCCAGAACGAGACGCTTGAGGAGCAGATCCGTGAGCGCACGCAGCAGCTCATCCAATCCGAGAAGCTGGCCGCGATGGGGTCCCTCCTCGCCGGGGTCGCCCACGAGCTCAATAACCCGCTCTCGGTCGTGATGGGGCAGGCCGCCCTGCTCGAGCTGACGGCCAGCGCTGGCCCCATGGCGGAGCGGGTCGGCAAGATCATCAAGGCAGCTGAGCGGTGCGCGCGGATCGTGAAGAACTTCCTCGCCCTGGCCCGCCAACAGCCGATGGAACGTCAGGCCGTGTCGCTGAACCAAGTGGTCCAGGAGGCTATCGAACTGCTGGCGTATCCCCTGCGCGTCGACACTGTGGAGATCGCCCTCGAGTTGGCACCGGATCTGCCGGAGATCTGGGCAGATCCCCACCAGCTACATCAGCTCGTGGTGAATCTCGTGTCGAACGCGCATCAGGCGATGCGGACAATATCCGCACCGCGCCGTATCATCCTGACCACGCGGCTGGTTCCGGCGGCCCCTCGGGTCCTCTTCGTGGTGGCCGACACGGGCCCCGGGATTTCGTCTGAGGTCCAGGGGCGCATTTTCGAGCCCTTCTTCACCACCAAGCCCGTCGGCCAGGGGACCGGGTTGGGGCTCTCGCTATGTCAGGGCATCGTCGAGCGTCACGGGGGATCGATCCGGGTAGCGAGCCAACCCGGGCACGGGGCCGTCTTCTCGATCGAACTGCCGGTCGACCTCCGCGAGACAGCAACATCGGAGGCCGCACGGCCTGCCTCGCTCCAGCCGATCCGGGAGAAAACGATTCTCATCGTCGATGACGACCGAGACGTGGCGGAGACATTGGGGGACCTGCTCCAAGTCGACGGTCATCACGTGGAGCTCGTCGCCAATGGAGCGCTCGCCTTGGAGAAGTTGCACAGTCAGACCTACGACCTCATCTTGAGCGATGTTAGGATGCCTGACACTGACGGCCCTCGCCTCTACACTCAGCTGGAGCGTCAGCATCCGGAGCTTCTTCGACGAGTCGCGTTCCTCACCGGAGACACGCTGAGCGCGGAGACGAGAGAATTCCTCGAACGGACGAGAGTCCCCACGATGGCGAAGCCATTTACGTTGGAACAGGTGCAACAGGTCCTTCAGCAGGTGACACAAAAGCACTGAGGGCGAGGTAGTCCCAGTTTTGACCGCAAACACAGTCTAGGGTGCCCTTCCGCAGGCCGTTTCCAACCGGCCGGTTGTAACACCGGTCCGAGCTCACGCTGTGGCCGGTAGAACGGTTAGCCACAGCCTCGTCTCGTAGGGTCATCTGCTTGACAGCCAGATGGCCGCCCCCTACGAAGCGGTGCTGGGGCCCGGCCTCTGGCGACGGACGTGTGACTCGCGCGACCAAGCCGTATGGCACGCGAGATGAGCGAACACGGGGCCATCGGGTCCCGCTACCTCACATTCGTTGGCGTCCTGAATGTGCTGCTCGCACACAACGCATGGCTGGCCGGTGGCTGGACCGGTCCAGCAGCGCGGATCGGGAAGGACGAACAACCCGCCGCGCTCCATCTTGTCCCAGACGAGCCAACCCAGATTCAGTGTGGTCATGACGCACCCCAGAGTGAAGGGTCTTGTCGGCTGCGGCCAAGCCATTCACCGGGGTCTCGGTGCTCAAGAGCACCACCAGTACAAGGCCAAAGTGAGGGCCAGAAGATTATGCGCGCGGGCGATCTGCGTGTCTGTCGAACGCACGACATACGCGATATGACCGGCGGGCCGCTATCGAGTGCGCTCCTGTTGCCAGAGCGCTTCGCAGGCCGCATGGAGGCGGACCACTAAACCGGCGGGATAGAAGAGCGCAATTTGCGGCCCCAGATCGCTGCAGATCGAGCACCGCTGCTCCGGAGCAGGATTCAGAATGGCGAACCGGGCGCTGTCACCCCCACCGCGCCGCTCAATCGAGGGCGGGTCACTTGGCAGAGCGCCCGAGGCCATGAGCGCGCGGATCCGGGCCCGGAGATCGGCTTGGTTCATCAGTCGAGGGAGGTCCACTCGCGTGCGCTCGAGAGCGGGGCGGGCATAGGTCGGCAGGGATTGTATACAGCAGCCCTGCTGCGGACAAGAATCCCGCACTTTGTAGCTCAGCCGACACAGCGGAGTGGCGGAGGCGAAGTTCTCGATCACCAGACGATGGTTCTCAGGTCGCCATCGGCCTTGAGGCCGATCAGCCCACGGCTTCGTAGCGGCGTAACTCAGGTCGGTACAGGCTCGATCAGTTGCGGCCCGTCGTTGCCCGGGGACGACACGAGCGACGAGACCGGAATCGCTTCCATAGGCTCCGATGGGAATGGACGCAGACACGGCAAGACCTTGATCGGAGCAACACAGCCAGGATCGAGCCACCGCGCCTCATCGTCGGGATCGAGGATGACCGGCATCCGGGGATGAATCGGAGCAAGGAGCTCGTTCGCGTCGGTGGTGATGATCGCACAGGTCGGTAGCATGTCCGCGGCGACGGGAGGCGTCCACAATCCCGCAAACGCGAACGGTGCCCTGCCCTTGAGGCTTGGCTGGGCGCCACGTTGTAGCGGGCGGTCAGTTCCTCGTTCGTGCCTGAGTCAACGGTGATACCGAAACGGAGAGCCAACTCATCGAAAGCGGCGGTGGAAGTATAGCGGCCACACATGACCGCTAGTGTACAAGGCGCAGCCGATCTACACGGTATGGCGTGAGCTACACCCGGAATCTCCGCAGCGTTGATCGCGATAGCGCCACGTTGGGAATCCCATGATGTGGTTGCTCGGTCAGCACGCGGCATGCCGTCTCGACTTCCGAAGACGCGATGCCGAGGCTCCGAAGAAACTCTCTCAGTGCGGCAAGACCCTTCCATTTCGCGAGAAGGACCGTCCCCACCCCGTCCTTGCTGCCGCCGAAGCTGATACCGTACTCGGCAGTCGCTGGATCGGTCCCATCACCATCTCGCGCTATATGAAGCGGAATCAGCGTTTTGGCGGACTGGCGCATGATGCCCCCGTAAATGCCTAACAGCGTGCGAGCAAGCCAGTCACGGGAGTCTCGACGCTCAGGAGCGCCAACCAGGCAGGCCAGCGTGAGGGCATCTGAAGTATGCGACTACTCAACATGGATTGTCGGATTTGCTAACAAGTGTCGGGTGGGCGACATATAGACCGGCGCGTATGCACGCGCTGGCCGCGTGCATCGATCCCGAGTGAGTAGGCAGGGGTCACTTCGGCCTCTCAGGACAGTGGACGTTCCTCTCGCCACAGTGCATCACAGGCGGCGTGGAGGTGGACCGCCCTGCCATCGTGGAACGTGTACGACACGTGCGGTCCGGCTTCCTGACAGGCGGTACATTGTTCACTGGCCAGGGCTGCTCCTATCCTGATGCTCGCCAATCTCGTGTGCGGGTCTGTCGGAAGGGTTCCCGAGGCCATGAGCGCGCGAATGTTCGCCCGGATGGCCTGTTCATCCATCGACGAGCGACCCATCGCCCTTGCCTCCGAGTTCTTAGATGGTCCCGCGCACTCGGAAGGAAGGCAAGCGCCATGCCAGGGAGGCGACTAATGACACTGGCACTCGTCACGAGGATTCACTCACGCAAAAGGCAAGAATGACCGAGTTGGTCATTCTTTGTAGACTGTTGCCGTTCCTTACAATGCCGACACGCCAGTCGCACGGAGCGCCCACTCTAGAACGGAAGGGCACGAACGAGTGCCGCTCCCTGCAGTCAGACGGAAGAAAACAGTGACAGCTACAGTCCCCGCCGCTGCTGATCAATCCGACGCTCGACTTCGCCCCGGAGCTTCAAAATCGCCTGACAAACCCCCTCGGCTTCCCAATCGGTCATCACGAGCGAGACCCCGGCGCGCATGGCGCCACGGATCGGGTCGAATTGATCATGAAGCTCGTCCGGGAGATCTCGTGGCCCGACGGCATGCATTTCGAGGAGCGCATGCTCGAGCCGCCACAGAATCGCAGCGTCGTCTCCTTCAAGGTGGCGAGCGGCCAGCTCGAGCTTCTCGAGTACCCAGAAGAGTCGGTCCCGCTCGAAATTGAGATTGAATCTCTCCGCCACTTTGCCCGTCCTTTGCCCGTCAGGGTTCCATCGCGGGCCCGGCACCCAGGGGAGGCGCTCTTCGGGACCTACCCTAGGCCGGCGGGGTTAGTCTACGACGTCTGTCGCTCCTACTGCCAGATCGCCTCGCAGGCGGCATGGAGGCGCACAATGACGCTCCCGCCCGCATAGGTATAGGAGACCTGTGGGTCGGGTTCCTCGCAGGCGGTGCACGGAGAAGGCGCGGTAAGAGCTGCCAAACTCCCCAGGGGGCACAAGTCGCCTCGTTCGGAGTGTTGCAACGACTGGTGCCACGCCGGTGCCATAGCCTGACGAACTCCACGCACGCGGTGGAATCGTCACGGCTCGGAAGTGTCCGACTTGTCAACAGAGTGTTCGGTGGGGTGCTCCTGCGTTGGTGATTCGGTGTATCGTGAAGTCATGCGCTTCTGGCCCTTTCGTGAACGGCCCGTTCCGCCGTCCGCCGATTCCTCCGCCTTCGCCATCGCCGAGCTCGCCCCCCAGCTCAGCGGCGTGCTCGCCGTCGAGCAGGTGAGGGCGGAGGGGCACTCCCTCGCCTTCGGGGGCCGGCTCCTCCGGTCGCCCGAGGCGGCGATCACGAGCCTCCAGCCGCGCTTCCGCTCCTTCGGCTATACGCCGTTTCTCCAGGCCAACGATGGGCTGACGTGGGTGCGCGCCTTGCCCTTCGTCGAGGTCGAGAGGCCCTCGCGGCCGCGCGTGAACATCATCTTGTTTGTGCTCACGGTGCTGTCCACGGTGGTGGCGGGCTCGGGCGCGTTCTTCGACTTCAACCCGTTCACCGAGCCGCTGAAGCTCGCGAAAGGCTTTCCCTTCGCCTTCACCCTTCTCGGGATCCTCGGCACCCACGAGTTCGGCCACTACTTCACCGCGCGACACTACGGCGCGTCGGTGAGCCTGCCGTATTTCATCCCCGCGCCGCCGCCCTTTCTCTTCGGGACCCTCGGGGCCATCATCCGGATGCGCTCCCCCGCGCGCGATCGAAATTCGCTGTTCGACATCGCGGCGGCGGGGCCGCTGGCCGGCCTCGTCGTGGCCCTGCCCGCCCTCTGGCTGGGCCTCAGCTGGTCGAAGGTCGGCCCCGTTCCTCCGGGGGGCGCCGTCGTCTTCGGCGATTCCCTCGCGATGCAATTCATGACGTGGCTCGTCTTCGGCCCTCTCCCGTCAGGGCACGACGTCTTCGTCCATCCGGTGGCCCTGGCGGGGTGGGTGGGGCTCTTCGTCACAGCCCTCAACCTCATCCCCGTCGGCCAGCTCGACGGGGGGCGCATCGCCTACGCGCTCTTCGGTGCGCGCCATCGGCAGGTCTCGGTCGCGACGTTTCTCGCGCTCCTCGTGCTCGGCGCGATCACCGGATCGGGCAACTGGTTCGTGTGGGCGTTCCTGCTCTTCTTCGTCATGGGCTTCCAGCATCAGCCGCCGCTCGACGACCTCTCTCCTCTCTCGCCCGCGCGCTATGCCGTCGGCGTCGGCTGTCTCATCCTGCTCGTCCTCCTCATCCCGCCTGTTCCCATCGCGATACAGTAGCGGCGGCGAGGCCGGCTATTGCCTCCGGCCCGGAACCCCGCTAAGATTCGTCAGCCTCGCGGGCGACTCGCGCCTCGCTGCGTTCCACACGTATCCGTGAAGGAGATGCTCTCTGGCTGAGCAGGCTGATCCCAAGGCCCTCGACTCGCTCATCCGCAAAGGCGAGGTGGACACCGTGCTCACGGTGTTCCCCGACGGCATGGGACGGCTCATGGGCAAGCGCGTGGTCGGCCGCCACTTCCTCGACCACGTGCTGGAGGACGGCGTCCACGCCTGCATCTACCTCTTCACCGTGGACATGGAGATGGAGCCGCTGCCGGGCTTCACGCTCACGTCATGGGAACGTGGCTATGGCGACATGAAGATGGTGCCGGATCTGGGGACGTGGCGGCTCCTGCCGTGGCTCCCCAAGACGGCCCTCGTCTTCTGCGACGTCTACACCGAGGAAGGAAAGCCCATCGAGGAGGCGCCCCGCTGGGTGCTCAAGCGGCAGCTCGAGCGGGCAAGCCGGCGCGGCTTCACCGTGAAGACGGCCTCCGAGCTCGAGCTGTATCTCTTCCGCGAGTCCTTCGACGAGGCGCGCGCCAAGCGCTACCAGGGCCTCACGCCCGTGTCGAGCTACCTCGAGGACTACCACATCCTGCAGACGACGAAGGAAGAGCCCCTCGTGCGCGCCATCCGCAACGGCATGGAGGCGGCGCGGGTGCCCGTGGAGTTCTCCAAGGGCGAGTGGGGCAAGGGGCAGGAGGAGATCAACCTCCGCTACGCCGAGGCACTCGAGATGGCCGACCGCCACGTGCTTTACAAGCACGGCGTCAAGGAGATCGCCTGGCAACAGGGCGGCTCCATCACCTTCATGGCGAAGTACGACATGGGGGCGGCGGGCTCGTCCTGTCATCTCCATTCCTCGGTGTGGGACAAGGCGGGCCGGCGCAATCTCTTCGCGGGCCGCGGCCGCCAGGGCACGCCCCTCTTCCAGCAGTGGCTGGCGGGGCAGATGGCCATGGCGCGCGAGTTCTCGTACTTCTACGCGCCCACCATCAACGCCTACAAGCGCTACCAGGCGGGCTCCTTCGCGCCCACGCGCATCGCGGCGGGCTGGGACAACCGCACCTGTGGCTTCCGCCTGTGCGGTGAGGGCTCCGGCTTCCGCGTGGAGAACCGCATCCCGGGCGCCGACGCCAACCCCTATCTCGCCTTTGCCGCGACGATCGCCGCGGGCCTCCACGGGCTCGACAGGAAGCTCAAGCCGCCCAAGCTCTATGATGGCAACGCCTACGAGGATCCCAAGCTGGCGCAGGTCCCGAAGACCCTGCGCGAGGCCCTCGACGCGCTCGAGCGCTCCAAGGTCGCCCGCGAGGCCCTGGGCGAGACGGTGGTGACGCATTACCTCCACCATGGCCGTCTCGAGCAGCAGGCCTTCGATCAGGCCGTCACCGACTGGGAGCTCACGCGGCTCTTCGAGCGCATCTGACAGGAGCGGGGATGCCCAACCGGCTGAAAGGCAAGGTGGCGCTGATCACGGGCGCCGGAATGGGGATGGGCCGCGAGGCGGCCGTCCTCTTCGCCGAGGAAGGCGCGCGTATCGTCGTCTGCGACATCAACAAGCAGGCGGCCGAGGAGACGGTGGCCCTCGTGGGGAAGGCGGGAGGCAAGGGGCTGGCCGTCGTGGGCGATGTCGCCGTCGAGGAGGACGTGAGGCGGATGGTGGAGGAGGGGGCCCGCCGCTTCGACGCCCTCCACGTCCTCTACAACAACGCCGGCGTCCTGTGGAAGGACAAGGACCGCTCCGTGCTCGAGACGGACAGCGCGCAGTGGGACCGAGTCATGGGCATCAATCTCAAGAGCGTATTCTGGGTGACCAAGCACGGCATCCCGCATCTGCAGAAGGCTGGGGGCGGATCCATCATCCTGGTGGGCTCGGTGTCGGCCCTGGCCGGCTTCACGCGGGCTCAGGACGCGTACACCGCGGCCAAGGGCGCGCTGATCTCCTTGAACAAATCGCTGGCCATCCAGTTCGCGAAAGACCAGATCCGCTCCAACATCATCCACCCCGGAATTGTCGAGACCCCGCTGCAGGCGCCGTACCTCACGCCCGAGCTCAGAGCCGAGTTCAAGACGGGCATACCGTTGGGCCGCATCGGCCAGCCCCGGGACATCGCCAACGCCGCCCTCTTCCTGGCGTCGGACGAATCGTCCTTCATGACGGGGGCCGAGATGGTTGTCGACGGCGGCTTCATGGCCCAGTGACCCTGGAGGCTCTCATGCTGACAGGGACGCTCCGTAGGGTCGGACTCGCTCTGACGGCTCTTGCGCTCTGGGCGCAGGCCAAGTGAGGCCTGCGTAAGGTGACGTCGCGCGGCGCGGCTCACCCGGCGCTTCCGTCGGGGCTCGACCTCGACGCCGGGCTCTCCCGGCTGGGCTACGCCGCCTTCCGGCCCGGCCAGCGCGAAGCCGTGGAGACCCTGCTTGGCGCGGGCCGCCTCCTCCTCGTCGCTCCCACGGGCGGCGGCAAGAGCCTCATCTACCAGCTTCCCGCCGCTCTCCTCGGCGGCACGACCCTGGTCATTTCCCCCCTCATCGCGCTCATGCAGGACCAGGTGGAGGCCCTCAACGCGCGCGGGGTGGCGGCGACCTTCCTCGCCTCCACGGTGGAGAGCGGGGAGATCCGGGCGCGGATGGCCGCGGCCGCCCGCGGCGAGTATCGGCTGCTCTACGTCGCCCCCGAGCGGCTGAGCTTTCCTGGCTTCAGGAGCGTGCTCGCGGACCTCCGCTGTCCCCTCGTGGCCGTGGACGAGGCCCACTGCATCAGCGAGTGGGGGCATGACTTCCGGCCGGAATATCTCGAGATCGGCGCGCTCCTGGTCGAGCTCTCCGGCGCACGCGTGCTCGCGTGCACGGCCACCGCCACCCCCGTGGTGCGCGACGAGATCCTGGCGCGCCTCGGGCTGCCCGCCGACACGCCGCAGCTCGTCCGGGGCTTTGCCCGGCCGAATCTGTCGCTGCGGGCGATGGAGGTGGAAGGCCGGCGCGAGCGAGATGGACGCGTGGACGTCGCGCTCGCCGAGGCGCTCGGAGGCCCCGGGGCGAGGAGCGGGGGGGCCATCGTCTACGCGCCCACCCGACGCTCCGCCGAGGAGGAAGGCGCCCGGCTCGCGGGGCTCGGCTGGCGCGCGCGCGTGTACCACGCGGGGCTCTCGCCCGGCGAGCGTGACGGAGCCCAGCGCGACTTCATCGATGGCGGGGCGGAAGTCATCGTGGCCACCAACGCCTTTGGCATGGGCATAGACCGGGCGGACGTGCGCGCCGTCGTTCACCTGGGGCCGCCGAGCTCGCTGGAGGCGTACTACCAGGAGGTCGGGCGCGCCGGGCGTGACGGCGCCCCGGCGCTGGGACTCCTCCTCATCTCCTCGCGCGACTTGCCGTTGCGCCGCGCGCTCATAGAGCGCGGGGGCGACGGCGCCACGCCCGACCCCGCCGTCGTCGAGCACAAGTGGGGACTCTTCCTCGAGCTGATGCGGTGGGCCGAGGGGGGGAGCTGCCGACACGATGCCATCCTGCGCTACTTCGGCGACGAGGCGGAGACCCTTCACGGATGCGGCCGTTGCGACGTCTGCCGCGCCCTCGTGGATCCCGGAGAGGCCCACGACGCCGATGCGGTCACCCTCATCGTCCGCAAGGCGCTCTCCGGGGTGGCGCGCGTGCACGGACGCTTCGGCCTGCAGACGGCGGTGGCCCTGATCCATGGTGACGCGGACGAGCGGCTCAATCGGAGCGGGCTCGCCTCGACGCAAACCTTCGGAAATCTGCGTGAGCACCCGCCCGAGTGGCTGACGCGTCTTGTCCGCCGCTGCGTCACCGCGGGCTGGGTCAGCTTCACGGGGGCAGAGCGGCCCGTGGTCACCCTCACGGAAGAGGGACGCGCGGTGATGAAGGGCGAGCACCCCGCGCGGCTCCTCCTTCCCGCGGCCCGCGAAGCCGCTCAGGCCGCCACCGCCCCCCGACCGAAGCGCCGCCCCGCCGCGAGCGACGAGCTCGATAGCCAGGGCCAGGCCCTCTTCGAGGCGCTTCGCGCCTGGCGGCTCGCCGTGGCGCGCGAAGAGGCCATGGCACCCTTCATGGTCGCCTCTGACCGCACACTGCGCGACATCGCGCGGCTACGCCCGCGGACGCTCGACGAGCTGGCCATGGCGTACGGCATCGGCCGGCACAAGGCGGAGCGCTACGGCCTCGCCGTGCTGCGCGTGGTCAGCGAGGCGGCCCGGGCATGAGCGCCGAGCCGGCAGGCGCACAGGAGGCTGACGTGTCGCCCGACAAGAAGACGGCGATCGTCACGGGCGCCGCCCGAGGCATCGGGCTCGCCATCGCCTCGCGCCTGGCCGCCGACGGCGCGCGCGTGGCCGTCCTCGACCTGGATGCCCAGGAGGCGCAGAAAGCTGCGGGCAAGATCGGCGCGGGGGCGATGGCCATCGCCGCCGACGTGACCAAGACCGCGGAGGTCGATTCCGCGATGAGCCGGGTCGTCCAGCAGTGGGGCCGGCTCGACATCCTCGTGAACAACGCGGGCATCACGGGCCGCTCCTTTCCCATCTGGGAGCTGTCCGACGAGGACTGGCGGCGGGTGATCGACGTCGACCTCACGAGCGTGTTCCTGTGCTGCCGGGCTGCCGTCAGGGTCATGCTCGGGCAGGGCGCCGGACGCATCATCAACATCGCCTCCATCGCCGGCAAGGAAGGCAATCCGACCCTGGTGCCCTACTCCACGGCCAAGGCGGGTGTCATCGGGCTGACCAAGGCGCTCGCCAAGGAAGTGTGCACCCGAGGGATCCTCGTGCACGCCGTCGCCCCCGCCGTCATCGGGACCGAGCTCCTCCAGCAGATGGAGAAGAGCACCGTCGACCTGCTCGTCTCCAAGATCCCCATGGGACGCGTGGGGCGGCCCGACGAGGTGGCGGCGCTCGTGGCCTGGCTCGCCTCCGACGAATGCTCCTTCACGACGGGAGCGGTGCACGACCTGTCGGGAGGCCGCGCCACGTATTAGCCTGCGCGGGGCTATCTGCGGGTGGGCGCGGTAGATGGGGCAGGCGGTCGCGTGATCTTCTTGGTCAGGACCGTGGCGACGAAATCGTCGGCGACCTTGTCCACGGCCCTTTCCACGAGGGCCTGCTGTCCCTGGTAGACGGTCTTGAAGAACCACTCGCCCGCGTCGGATTCGAGGAACTCGACGTAGGCGCGCAGCTCGACGTCGCTGGCCTCGCGATACGTGTAGAGCATCTCGCGCAGGACATCGTCGCTGACCGTATCCCGGATCTGCGCGCGAAAGACGTCGAGGGCGATCTGGGTCTGCGCCACCTCCGGGCGCTCCTGGCCGGAGAGGATCTGCTCGATTCCCCGGTTCCAGCCGTTGACGGCGGCCTTCTCGGCGGCAAAGGTTCCCTCGGAGGCGCGAGAGGCCTCGTCCAGGCTGAAGATGAGCACGAGGCGATAGTCGGACGGCTGCTTGTTCTCGAGG
>Ga0137394_10002157_pt1 | contig 14479 bp, 13 predicted proteins | sample czobulk116metaG_FD_108278 | JGI IMG/M metagenome (GOLD analysis project Ga0137394, IMG submission 108278) | Vadose zone soil microbial communities from Angelo Coast Range Reserve, California, USA - czobulk1.16 metaG | ecosystem: Environmental > Terrestrial > Soil > Vadose zone | place: USA...
CGAGCGCATCCGCGAGGAGCTGCGGCTCGGAAAGAGTCCGCGTGCCGCGATCGAGGCCGGCTACGAGCGCGCCTGGTACGCGATCCGCGACTCGAACGTGACCACCTTTTGCTCCGGCGTGATCCTCTTCCAGTTCGGCACCGGGGCGGTGCGCGGCTTCGCCGTGACGCTGTGCCTCGGCATCCTCACGAGCCTGGCGACCGGCGTCTTCGGGACGCGTGTCGTCTACGACCTCCTGACGTCGCGGCGGCGCTTGACGACGGTGAGCGTGTGAAGGGGGAGGGGACGATGGCAACCCGCACGGCCCGCGGCCCGGACAGGGTCGCGCCGGTCGAGCATCACTTCGTCGAGCTGATTCCGCCGGGGACGAAGATCGACTTCGTCGGGCTTCGCTTCAAGATGCTCCTCCTCTCGTGGGGTCTCATTCTGATCGGTCTCGCCTCGATCTACCTGAAGGGCGGACTCAACTACGGCATCGACTTCGCCGGCGGGTCGATGGTGCACGTGAAGTTCGCCCAGCCAACGCCCATCGCCGACATCCGTGCCGCCCTCGCGCGGTCGGAGCTCCGCGAAGTCATCGTGCAGGACGTCGGGAAGGGCGGCGCGGAGTTCCAGATCCGCGTGCTCGGGGCGGAGCAGGGCGGCAGCAGTACGATCGCGGACGCCATCAAGAACGGCTTGCGCGAGAAGTTCGGCGAGGGGACGTACGACGTGCTGCGCGTCGAGACGGTGGGCCCGAAGGTCGGCAAGGACCTCTGGCGAAGCGCCGCGCTGGCGGTGCTGGCGGCGACGCTCGTCATGGGCACCTACATCGCGATGCGCTTCGAGGTGCGCTTCGGCATCGGAGCTGCGATCGCGCTGATACACGACGTGCTCATGACGATCGGCGCCCTGTCGCTCTTCGACATGGAGTTCGACCTGACCACCGTCGCGGCGCTCCTCACCGTGGTGGGGTACTCGGTCCACGACACGGTGATCGTCTCTGACCGCATCCGGGAGAACATGCGAAAGATGCGGCGTGAGACGCTCGCCACCATCATGAACATCTCGATCAACGAGACGCTGTCCCGGACGCTCATCACGAGCGGGACCGCGATCCTGGTCACCGCGGCGCTGTTCCTGCTCGGTGGGACCGTCATTCACAGCTTCGCCTTCGCGCTGCTGGTCGGGTTCATCGTGGGGACGTACTCGTCGATCTACGTCGCCAGCCCGGTCGTGCTGTACCTCGAGGGACGTCAGACGAAGCGACGCTAGCGCGAGCGCCCGCGGTGCGGGCGGGCTGGGGAGGGGCGGAGGGTGCTCGGGAGATGGGTGTGGCGCGGCCGTGAGGGCGCGCTGCCGCGCCCGCTGTGCGACGCGGTCGGCGACCTGCAGGTGGCGCACGCTCCGCTCATCGCGCACCTCCTGTGGAACCGCGGCATCCGCGATCCGGAGGCGGCCGCAGCGTTTCTCCGCCCGACGCTCGCCCATGGTCTTCGCTCGCCGTCGCTCCTGAAGGACATGGACCGCGCATGTACGCGGCTCGTCGACGCGCTCGGCGCCGGCGAGCCGATCGGGGTCTACGGCGACTACGACGTCGATGGGATGACGGGCGCCGCGCAGTTGGTCGTGTTCCTGCGCGAGCTCGGCGCGGAGCCGATCCTCCACGTCTCGCACCGGGGGCGCGAGGGCTATGGCCTCAACGCCGGGGCTCTACGCGGGCTGCGTGAAGCCGGCGCACGGGTGGTCGTGACGGCCGATTGCGGTACCGCTGACGTCGACAAGCTCATCGTCGCGGCCGAGCTCGGGCTCGACGTGATCGTCTGCGACCACCACCACACACCGATCGCCCGGCCGCCGGCGATGGCGCTCTTGAACCCGCTGCAGCCGGACTGCGCGTTCCCCTTCAAGGGGCTCTCCGGCGCGGGCGTGGTGTTCTACCTTCTCATGGGCGTCCGCGCCGAGCTGCGGGCGCGTGGACACCGGGCCCTCCCCGATCTCCGGCGGTATCTCGATCTGGTGGCGCTCGGTACGGTCGCCGACGTCGTCCCGCTCCGCGAGGAGAACCGGGTCCTCGTCACGCACGGGCTGCGCGTGCTCGACCGGCCCGCGCGCCCCGGTCTGATCGCGCTCAGGGAAGCGGCGCTCGTCGAGACCGCGTCGGTCCGCTCGATCGGGTTCCGTCTGGCGCCACGCCTCAACGCCGGCGGACGCCTCGCCGACGCGCGCCTCGCGGTGGAATTGCTGACGACCGACAATGTCGAGCGCGCGCGGGCGGCGGCGGCGGAGCTGGAGATGCACAACGCCGAGCGCCGCGCGATCGAGGATGCGATGGTGGCCGAGGCCATCCGCGCGATCGAGACGTCGGACCGGAAAGTCGGCGCGCGGACGATCGTGGTGGCGCGCGATGGGTGGCACCCGGGCGTGGTCGGCATCGTGGCAGCACGGCTCGCAGAACGTTTCCATCGTCCAGCGCTGGTGGTCGCCCTCGACGGAGAGCTCGGCAGGGGATCGGGCCGGAGTGTCCGAGGTGTCGACCTCCACGGCGCCGTCGCGGAATGCGGTGAGCTGCTCCCGTCGTTCGGCGGGCATCGGCAGGCGGTTGGCTTCACGGTCCCCCGCGAGCGCGTCGCCGAGCTGGCCGCACGCTTCGAGGACGCCGTCGCCCGGGCGACGACTCCGGCGGACCTCGAGCCGCTGCTCGAGATCGACGCGGAGGTGCCCCTCGCAGTCGTGACGTCTGCACTCGCGGAGGCGCTCGCCGTCCTCGAACCGCACGGCGCGGGGAACCCGGAACCGACCCTCCTCGCCCGCGCGATCGAGGTCGACGGTGTGCGTCTCGTCGGCGACCCGGGCCGGCCGCATCTGAAGCTCCGTCTCCGCCAGGACGTGCGAACGCTATCCGCCATCGGATTTGGGCTCGGGCACCTGCCGGTCCGCGCCGGGGATCGGGTCGACGTGGTCTTCACCCCGCGGCTGACGCGCTGGCAGGGAACCACACGGCTCGAGCTGGAGGTGCTCGACCTGCGCGGCGCCAGCGCCCGGCAGCCGCGTCAAGCGGCGGAGAATGCAGGGGAATTCCGCGTTCCTTGACGACGGGGCACCGCCCTGCTACCAAAACGATGTCCCGGATCTACGACACGGAGCCCCATGCTGGACGCGGAAGATAGCTTGCTGAACAGCAAGGACGTGGCGGAGATCCTCGACTGTAGTCCGGACACGGTCAACGAGCTCGCCCGCAAGAGCATCCTTCCCGCCTTCAAGAAGGGCCGGCAGTGGCGCTTCCGGAAGCGGGAGATCACCTCCTTCAAGCGGCAGCTTCGCGGGACGACGGCTGCATGAACCCGGCCGTGGCCGGCGGCGCACGTTCGTAGTAGGGTGACCGGCGTCCCCGGGCGAGCGCGTCCAGGGGCCTGACGTGACGAGACGAGAGGAGGCGTATGGCCCTGGCGAACGCGCAGCCGCACGAGAGCCGGCTCTACTACGAGTTCTCCCACCTGTACGATCTGCTCTTCCGGCGCGTCTTCTATCCCCGCATCGCTGCCGTGATCCGCTCCCTCGCGATCGAGCCCGGGGCACGCGTGCTCGAGCTCGGCGTCGGGACGGGGCTGTCCCTCGACGCCTACCCCGCTCACTGCCAGGTGACCGGGATCGACCTCGCGCCGGACATGCTGGAGCGCGCGCAGGACAAGGTGAACCGCAACGGCTGGCGCCACGTGACGCTCGAGCAGGGCGACGCGTTGAATCTGAAGTTCCGGGACGACACCTTCGACTACGTCATGGCCTTTCACGTGGTGAGCGTGGTGCCGGACCCGACGCGCATGATGTCCGAAGCCCGCCGGGTGTGCCGTCCGGGAGGAGTGATCACCGTGATCAATCATTTCCGGAGCCCCAACCCGACGATCGCTCGGTTGATGCGGACGATCGACCCGATCACCCGTTGGCTCGGATGGACCACGCTCAAGCTCTCGGACGTGCTCGACCGGCGCGCCCTTCACGTCGAGCGGCAGTGGAAGACTTCACCACGCTCGCTCTTCACGATCGTCGTCGCGCGGAACGCCAAGGCGGTGCCCGCGGCGCGCTGGGGGGCCGGCGGACGCCGACCGAGTCCGGAGGCCGCGCTCGCTCAGTGACGCTGCTGCGTCGGCGGGGCGAACGGAATGATGCCTCGCCGCAGGAGTAGATCCGCCTCCCGCTGACCGCGGGTGTGCAGCCAGCGCTTGTAGAGCCGCAGCGTGTCCTGCTCGCGACGGAAGAGCTCCTGCGCGCTGATCTCCATCAGGACGCGTGCGAAGTCCGGGAAGCGTCCGGCGAGCTCCTGGAACAGGTCCGCGAGACCGGCGCGCTGTGAATGCGCAGACAGGCGCGCGTATGCGTTCCGTCCGAGCGCCGTGTAGTAGTCGGGACCGACGAGGCTCCGCTCCAGGCTGTCGACGAAGACGCCCGTGATGAAGAGCGCGGTGTCGGCGACCCGCTTCAGCTTCTCGTAGCTCCGCGCGGCGGGGAGGTGGAGCGCTTCGAGATAGTCGAGCGCGAGTGGCGGGTCGAGCAGGTTCCCGTGCGGCGGCCGCGCGAACGCCTCGAGGAGCTGCACGAGGTAGAACTCGGTCGTCTCCGAGGACTCTACCTGCTGCGCGGCCATCGCGCTCCGCACCAGGTCGTGGAACAACGCCGTCAGGTTCTCGTTCGCCAACATGCTCCCCGTCTCCCGCCTTCTTCAAACCTCGAAGTGCAAGAACCACTCCACGAGCACCATTGTGGTGACAAATGGCCGCATTATCAAACCTTCTCACGTTGAAGGCGCGCAGGGCCTTTGCTAGAAGTCGCCGTTCACCCCTCCGCATGTCGAACCCCCGTACGATCGGCGCAGTCAAGGGCTTCCGGGACGTTCTGCCCGCGGAGAGCCGGCGGTGGAAGGTGCTGGAGGACACCGCCGATCGCGTGTTCACCCGCTACGGATTCGGTGAGATCCGTCTCCCGGTCGTCGAGCGTACCGAGCTGTTCGCCCGCTCGATCGGGGAGACGACCGACATCGTCGAGAAGGAGATGTACTCCTTCGCCGATCGAGACGAGACCGGATTGACGCTTCGCCCCGAGGCAACCGCCGGTGTCGTCCGCGCCTACCTCGAGAGCGGGATCGTGCAGAGTGATCCGACGGCACGGCTCTTCTACCGGGGGCCGATGTTCCGGCGCGAGCGGCCGCAGCGCGGGCGCCATCGGCAGTTCTATCAGATCGGCGCCGAGGTGTTCGGGAGGGACGACGCGCTGGCCGACGCCGAGCTGCTCGTGATGCTGATGCGCTACCTCGACGAGGTCGGCGCCCGGGACACGCGCCTCGAACTCAACTCCGTGGGGGATGCGACCTGCCGGCCCGTCTATCGGGAACGCCTGCGCGAATTCGGGAAGGCGCATCTCGCCTCCCTCTGTCCGGACTGTCATCGGCGGCTCGAGCGCAACCCGCTCCGTATCCTCGACTGCAAGGTCGAGGGCTGCCGGGAAGTGGTCGCGCACGCCCCCGTCGTGCTCGACAGCCTGTGTGACGCATGTCGTACGCACCTCGACGCGGTTCGGTCGCTTCTCGAGCAGGAGGGGGTGCCGTACGAGTCGAACCCGCGGCTGGTGCGCGGCCTCGACTACTACTGCCGGACGGCGTTCGAGGTGGTGAGCGGCGGTCTCGGAGCGCAGAACTCGGTCGCCGGGGGAGGGCGCTACGACGGTCTGGTCGCAGCCCTCGGTGGCCCCGACGTGCCGGGCGTCGGGTTCGCGATCGGCGTCGAGCGGCTGGCCGCCATCGCCTCGGGCGCGGAAGGCGAGGCGCCGGGCCCGGCGGCCGCCATCCTGCCGCTCGATCCCCGCGCCGTCGGCCCCGCGCTCGCGCTTGCGACCCGGCTCCGCGATCAGGGGGTGGCGGTGGTGCTCGAGCCAGCCGGCCGGAGCCTCAAGGGCTTGCTGCGCGCAGCCGATCGTCGGCACGCGCGCCTCGCGGTCATCCTGGGAGACGAGGAGCTGAAGGCCGGACGTGCCACGGTCCGGGACCTGGAGCGTCACGAGGACCGTCCCCGTGCGCTCGGCCTGGACGCGCCGGGCCCCGAGCTCGCCCGGAGCCTCCACGACATGATGGGGCGCGTGGCATGAGTGCACCGATCGAGACGCTCGGAGACTGGCGCCGGACGGACATGTGCGGGGCGCTCCGTCCGGTCGACATCGGGCGCGAGGTCGTCCTCTGCGGGTGGGTGCACGCGCGGCGCGACCACGGCGGGGTGCTCTTCGTCGACCTCCGTGACCGCAGCGGGCTCGTGCAGGTCGTCTGCAACCCGACCGAGAGCCCGTCGGCGCACGAGCGGGCGGGCGAGGTGCGCCTCGAGTACGTCCTCGCCGTCCGCGGCACGGTGCGCGCCCGCCCGGCCGACACGATCAACCGGGAGCTTCCGACCGGCGAGATCGAGGTGTCGGTCGCCGAGCTCCGTGTGCTGAACGGCGCGCGCGCGACCCCGTATCCGATCGACGACGCCATCGAGGTGAGCGAGCCGAACCGCCTCCGCTATCGCTACCTCGACCTGCGGAGACCCCGGGTCCAGCGGAACCTGATCCTCCGCCACGAGGTGACGCGCATGGTGCGCGCGCACCTGGATGCAGCGGGATTCGTCGACGTCGAGACCCCCGTGCTCACACGCTCGACCCCGGAGGGCGCGCGCGACTACCTCGTTCCGAGCCGCGTGCAGCGCGGGTCCTTCTACGCGCTCCCGCAGTCGCCGCAGCTCTTCAAGCAGCTCCTGATGGTCGCCGGGCTCGATCGGTACTATCAGATCGTCCGCTGCTTCCGCGACGAGGACCTGCGCGCCGATCGGCAGCCCGAGTTCACGCAGATCGACCTCGAGATGTCGTTCGTACGGCCCGCAGACGTGATGGCGGTCGTCGAGCCGATGATCGCCGACGTGTTCACGAAGGTGCGCGGGCGGCCGACCGCGCGGCCATTTCCCCTGATGTCGTATCGCGACGCGATGCTCCGCTACGGTACGGACCGGCCGGACCTCCGCGTCGACCTCCAGCTCGGTGACTTCTCGCCGTGCTTCGCGGGCACGACGTTCCGCGTCTTTGCCGAGGCGCTCGCCGCAGGGATATGCGTCCGGGGGCTCGCGGTGCCGGGTGGAGGCGCTGCGCTCTCGCGCCGGGAGCTGGACGAGCTGGTCGGGTTCGCCACGGCGCACGGCGCGCGTGGTCTCACCTGGATCCGGATCACCGCGGAAGGGTGGCAGTCGCCGGCCGTCAAGTTCCTCTCGGACGCGGAGCGGGACGCTCTCGGCCGGGCGGCCGGGCTGAAGCCAGGAGACCTGCTCGTTCTCCTCGCCGAGCCGGAGGCGGTGGCGGCCCCGATCCTCTCCCAGCTGAGGCTGCAGCTCGGGGAGCGCCTGGGCCTGTTCGCGCGCGACGAGGACCGTTTCCTCTGGGTGGTCGATTTCCCGCTGCTCGAGCGCGATCCCGACGCCGGGCGGTACGTCGCGGTGCACCATCCGTTCACGGCCCCGGCCGACGAGGAGCTCGAGCGTCTCGAGCGTGAGCCGCTCGGAGTGCGTTCGCAGGCCTACGACCTCGTGCTGAACGGCATCGAGCTCGGCGGCGGCAGCATCCGGATCCATCGCCCCGACGTCCAGCAGCGGGTCTTCGCGCTCCTCGGGATGTCCGAGACGGAGGCGCGATCACGCTTCGGGTTCCTGCTCGACGCGCTCGCCTTCGGGGCGCCGCCGCACGGCGGTATCGCGCTCGGCCTCGACCGCCTCGTGATGCTCCTCGCCGGAGCCGAGTCGATTCGCGACGTCATCGCGTTTCCGAAGACGCAGCGGGCGGTCTGTCTCCTCACCGATGCGCCAACCCCCGTCGAGCCGGGACAGCTGAAGGACCTCGGACTGCAGCTGGTCCCGTAGGGGCTACAGCAGAGCCTCGGGCGGCGTCGTCTCCAGACCGAGCGCTCCGGCGACGGCCGGATGCGTGACGTGGCCGCGGAGGACGTTGCAAGCGCGCCGAAGCGCTGTACTCCCGCGGAGCGCCTCCGCGAAGCCGTGGTCCGCGATCTCGATGGCATAGGAGAGCGTCGCGTTGGTGAGCGCCAGCGTCGAGGTGTGCGGGACCATGCCGGGCATGTTCGTGACCGTGTAGTGCACGACGCCGTCCACCTTGTAGATCGGGTTGGCGTGCGTGGTCGGACGGGACGTCTCGGCACAGCCGCCCTGGTCGATCGAGAGGTCCACCAGCGCCGCGCCGGGCCGCATGTTCGCGACCAGCTCGCGCGAGATGAGTCGCGGCGACCGCGCGCCCGGGATGAGGACCGCGCCGATGGTGAGGTCGGCCGCGCTCACCTCCTCTTCGATGTTGGCGCGGTTCGACATGACGGTGGTCACATGTCCGCCGAGGATGTCGTGGACGTAGCGCAGCTTGGCCGGAGATACGTCGAGGATCGAGACATGCGCGCCGACGCCAACCGCCACCTGGCATGCATTCGTGCCGGCAATGCCGGCGCCGAGGATGACGACCTTCGCGGGTCGGACCCCGGACGCGCCCGATAGCAGTACGCCCCGGCCGCCGTTCTGCGCCTGCAGGCACCACGCTCCGACCTGGACCGCGAGCCGTCCGGCGATCTCGCTCATCGGCGCGAGGAGCGGCAGCGAGCCGTCCTCGAGCTGGAGCGTCTCGTAGGCGAGCGCCCGCACGCGACGTTCGAGAAGGACCCGCGCGAGGTGGGGATTGGCGGCGAGGTGGAGGTACGTGAACAGGATCTGCTCGGCGTGGAGAAGCGGGTACTCCGCAGGCAGCGGCTCCTTCACCTTCAGAACCAGCTCGGCGCTGCCCCAGACCGCGGCGGCGTCCGCCAGCTTCGCGCCCGCATCGAGGTACAGCGGATCCGGGAAGCTCGAGCCGAGGCCCGCCCGGTGCTCCACGAGGACGGTGTGTCCGTGCGCGACCAGCGCGCCGACCCCGCTCGGCGTGAGCGCCACGCGATTCTCCTCTTCCTTGATCTCGCGCGGGACGCCGACGATCATGCGAGGAGTGTAGCATGTGCGCCGCGCGGCTCCCGCCGGCGACTTGCCTCCCGGGGGAGCGCCCCTATAAAAGAACGAAACCGGGATCTGCTCCGTGGGACAGACGATCGACGGGAAGAGCGTGGCGGCGGCGGTCCGGAGCGAGGTCCGGGGGCGGGTCGCGCGTCTTGCCGCCCGGGGCGTGGTTCCCGGCCTCGCGACGGTCCTGGTCGGCGACGATCCGGCGTCGCACCTGTACGTCGGCAACAAGGAGAAGGCCTGCCAGGAGGTGGGCATCCGCTCCTTCGGACACCGGCTATCAGCCACGATCGGGCAGGCCGAGCTGCTCGCGCTCGTGGACGACCTCGGCCGGAGCCCGAACGTCCACGGGATTCTCGTGCAGCTTCCGCTCCCCGCGTCGCTCGACCCGCGCGAGGTGATCGAAAGCCTGCCGCCCCAAAAGGACGTCGACGGCCTCCATCCGGTGAGCCAGGGCCGCCTTCTGGCCGGTGAGCCGGGACTCCGACCATGCACGCCGCTCGGTGTGCTGCGACTCCTCGACGAGACCGGTGTGACGCTGAAGGGCGCGCACGCGGTAGTCGTCGGACGGAGCGTCCTCGTCGGGAAGCCGGTGGCGCTCCTCCTGCTCGAGCGGCACGCCACCGTGACCATGTGCCACTCGCGGACGGTGGATCTCGCGGCCGAGGTCGGGCGGGCCGACGTGGTGGTCGCGGCGACGGGTCAGGCCGGCCTCGTCCGGGGAGCCTGGATCCGACCCGGTGCGGTGGTCATCGACGTCGGGATCAACCGTGGACCGGACGGTAAGCTCTGTGGCGACGTGGAGTTCGCGGCGGCGCGCGACCGCGCTTCGTACATCACTCCGGTGCCGGGCGGTGTCGGTCCCATGACGGTCGCGATGCTTCTCACCAACACAGTGAGCGCGGCCGAGCGTGCGTACGCCGACCGGGCGGCGTGAAACCGATGCCGCGTCGCACGCCGCTCTACGCAGCGCACCGGTCGCTCGGCGCGAGGATGGTGGAGTTCGCCGGCTGGGAGATGCCGGTCTCGTACCGTGGGGCTACCGAGGAGCACGGCGCCGTGCGGGAGTGTTGCGGGCTCTTCGACGTGAGCCACATGGGTGAGATCGAGGTGCGGGGAGCGGCGGCCGTCGCCGTCTGCCAGGAGCTGACGGTGAACGATGTCAGCCGGCTCCGGATCGGCGACGGACAGTACACGATCCTCTGTGACGAGCGCGGCGGCGTGCTGGACGACCTGATCGTCTTCCGGCTCGGCCCCACGCGCTACCTCCTCGTGGTGAACGCGGCGAACACGGCCGCCGACCTGGCCTGGATGGAAGAGCACGCCCGGGATGGCGCCGAGGTGGTCGACCGGAGCGATGAGCTCGCTCTCCTCGCGCTGCAGGGCCCCGAGGCGGAGACGATCCTCCGCCGGCTGACGTCGCTCGATCTGAGGGCGCTCCGTCCCTTCGCCGCGATCGAAGGGCGCGTCGCCGGTCTCGACGTCCTGGTGTCGAGGACCGGGTACACGGGAGAGGACGGCTTCGAGCTCCTGGCGGCTTCGGGTGAAGCCGGCGTTCTCTGGGATGGGGTGCTCGAGGTCGTCCAAGAGCATGGCGGGCAGCCGGCCGGGCTCGCCGCGCGGGACACGCTCAGGCTGGAGGCGGGGCTGCCGCTTTGCGGGACGGACATGGACGTCACTACGACGCCGCTCGAGGCGGGGCTCGGCTGGGTCGTGAAGCTCGGCAAGGACAGCTTCATCGGGCGCGCGGCTCTCGCCGAGCAGGCGGAGAGGGGCATTCCGCGCCGGCTGGTCGGCATCGAGCTGGCGGAGCCGGGCATTCCGCGGCATGGCTACGCGGTCTGGTGCGACGGGGCGCCGATCGGGCGGGTGACGAGCGGGACCAAGTCCCCCACGCTCGGCACCTTCATCGGCCTGGCATACGTGACGACCGGCGCGGCCGCACCCGGCACGCAGGTCGAGGTCGATATCCGAGGCCGGCGCCTGCCGGCGCGGGTCGTCGATCGTCCATTCTACCGAAGGGTGCGACGGGAGGGCTGACATGGAGTTCCCGGACGACGTCCGCTACACGAAGGAGCACGAGTGGCTGCGACTGGAGGGCAACGACGGCGTGGTCGGCATCACCGATTTCGCACAGGACGCGCTCGGTGACGTGGTCTTCGTCGAGCTGCCGACGGTGGGGGCGACGCTCTCGCAAGGGCAGACGTTCGGTGTCGTGGAGTCGAACAAGACCGTCTCGGACCTGTTCGCTCCGGTGAGCGGACGGGTGACCGCGGTCAACCACGTCCTCCGCGACGAGCCCGAGCGCGTGAACGCCGACCCGTACGGCGAAGGATGGATGATCCGCATCGCGTTCAGCCGTCGCGAGGAGGTGGACGCACTCCTCGATGCGGACCGTTACCGGGCGTTCGTCGCGAGCGAGCAGCCGAAGTGAGTGGGTACAGCCCGCACACGCCGGAGGACGTCGCCGCGATGCTCGCGGCGATCGGCGTCGAGTCGATCGACGATCTCTTCGCTCACGTCCCGGCGAGCTTGCGGGCCCGAGCGGCCATCGACCTGCCGCCGGGCCTGACGGAGCCCGAGCTGCGCCGCCATCTTGCCGGGTTCGCGGCGCGCAACGCGGGCGCGCTCGGACCGGCCGTCTTCCTCGGGGCGGGTGCGTACCCGCACTGGATCCCCGCCGTCGTCGACCAGGTCCTCCTCCGGTCCGAATTCGCGACCGCGTACACGCCCTACCAGCCCGAGGTAAGTCAGGGGACGCTGCAGGCGATCTTCGAGTTCCAGACGTTCGCCGCGTTGCTCCTCGGGCTCGACGTGGCGAACGCGAGCATGTACGACGGTGCGTCGGCCACCGCCGAGGCGGTCCTCATGGCACGTCGTGTGCTGCCCGGACGGCGCACGGTGTGGCTCGCTCGTGCGCTCCATCCGCACTACCGCGCCACCGTGAAGACGTACCTGCGCGGCCTCGGAGACGTACAGATCCGCGAGTTGCCCTTCGGACCCGACGGCCGGACCGACGTGACGGGTCTCGACTCCGCGGTGGGTCCGGACGCCCTCTGCGTCGTCCTCGGTCAGCCGAACGTCTTCGGCGTGCTCGAGGATATCGGTGGCGTCACGGCTGCGATGCGGGCGGTCGGTGCGCTGACGATCACGGCGACCACCGAACCGCTTGCCCTCGCGCTGGTCCGCTCGCCGGGTGCCTGCGGGGCGGACATCGCCGTCGCGGAGGGGCAGAGCTTCGGGCTCCCGCTCGCCTACGGTGGACCGGGCGTCGGGCTCTTCGCGACCCACGAGCGGCACGTGCGGAACATGCCGGGTCGCATCGTCGGCGAGACGGCCGACGCGCGAGGTCGGCGCGGTTACGTGCTCACGCTCGCGACGCGCGAGCAGCACATCCGCCGAGAACGGGCGACCTCGAACATCTGCACCAACCAGGGCCTGTGCGCACTCGCCGTGACCGTCTACCTCTCGCTGCTCGGGCGGAACGGCCTGCGACGGCTCGCGGACGTGAACTACCAGGCGGCGCACGCGGCCGCGAGGCGGCTCGAGGCGGCCGGCGTTCCGCGCGTCTTCCCGGGTCCATTCTTCAACGAGTTCGTCGTGCACGCGCCTGACGCCGCTGCCGACTGGGAGGGGCTCGCGGAGGATGGCATCGTCGCCGGCTTCCCGCTCGCCCGCTGGTACCCGGAGCTCTCCGGCAGCCTGCTGGTGTGCGTGACGGAGACGCATGCGCCCGATCAGGTGGACCGTCTGGTGACCGCGCTCGCGGCGCCGGGAAGGGCCGCGCGTTCGGCGCGGGGCTGAAGGCATGCTCGACGAGCCATTGATCTTCGAGCGCGGGTCGCGGGGGCGGATCGGCTGGCCGGTGCCGCCCGTGCCCGACGGAGCCGTGCCGGACCTCCCGCCTGAGCTCCGGCGCGACGACGACCTCGCCGGCCTGCCGGAGGTGGGTGAGCTCGAGACGCTCCGCCATTTCCTCCGCCTCTCGCAGTGGAACTACAGCGCCGCGACGACGCTCTACCCCCTCGGCTCGTGCACCATGAAGTACAACCCCGTGGTGAACGAAGAGGTGGCGCGGCTGCCCGGCTTCGCGGGGCTCCATCCGCTCGTTCCCGAACGCCTCGCGCAAGGGGCGCTCGAGCTGCTGGCCGCGCTCGAGTCGGCGCTGGCCGCGGTGAGCGGGCTCGACGCGGTCTGCCTCCAGCCCGCGGCAGGGGCACACGGGGAGCTGCTCGGGATGCTTCTCGTGCGTGCCTATCACGTGGACCGGGGGGCCCCGAGACGGCGCGTGCTCATCCCGTCCAGCGCGCACGGCACGAATCCGGCGAGCGCCACGCTCTGCGGGTACGAAGTCAGGGAAGTACCCGCGGACGCGCGCGGGCTCCTCCCCGCGTCGGCGGTCGCGGCGGCGATGGACGAGTCGGTTGCCGCCCTGATGATCACCAACCCGAACACGCTCGGTCTGTTCGAAGAAGAGATGGAGGCGATCACGGCCGCGGTGCACGCGCGTGGCGGGCTCGTGTACATGGACGGGGCCAACCTGAACGCGATCATGGGCGTCGCGAAGCCGGGCGACATGGGCGTGGACGTGATGCAGTTCAACCTGCACAAGACCTTCTCCACGCCGCACGGGGGAGGTGGGCCGGGCGCCGGCCCGGTCGCCGTCCGCTCCCCGCTCGCCGAGTATCTGCCCGTGCCGCGTCTCGCGCGTCGCGGTGAGACGCTCGGCTGGTCCGACGATGCCCCGAAGAGCGTCGGCCGGCTCCGGTCGTTCTATGGCAACTTCGGCATCCTCGTGCGTGCCTACGCCTACATGAGCCGCCTCGGCGGTCCGGGCCTGGCCGAGGCGACACGGCTGGCCGTCCTGAACGCCAACTATCTTCGGGCGCGCTTGCGTGGCACCTATTACCTCCCGTACGACACGCCGTCGCTCCACGAGTGCGTGTTCTCCGACCGTCATCTCCAGGAATACGACGTGCACACGCTCGACGTCGCGAAGCGGCTCCTCGACTACGGCTTCTACGCGCCGACGATCTATTTCCCGCTGGTCGTCAAGGGCGCGCTCATGATCGAGCCGACCGAGACGGAGACGCGAGAGACGCTCGACGAGTTCGCGAACGCGATGCTGCGCATCGCGGAGGAGGCCCGGACGGAGCCGGCCACGGTGCGTGACGCGCCCCACAACACGCGCGTCGCACGACTCGACGAGACCCGCGCGGCACGCCGACCGGTGCTTCGGTGGCGGCCTGCGGACCCCGAAAAGACTGGAGAATCCGCCTGACTTTCGTTGACTTCGCACCGACCGGTGTGTACCGTACCGAGCGCGTGTCGGTGCTCAACACCAAGGTCCTCGTCCTCAATCGCTCGTATCTCCCGATCCACATCACGGTCGTGCGGCGGGCACTCTCGCTGCTCTACCAGGGCATCGCACGCGCCGTGGACGACCA
>Ga0137394_10002158_pt1 | contig 14477 bp, 10 predicted proteins | sample czobulk116metaG_FD_108278 | JGI IMG/M metagenome (GOLD analysis project Ga0137394, IMG submission 108278) | Vadose zone soil microbial communities from Angelo Coast Range Reserve, California, USA - czobulk1.16 metaG | ecosystem: Environmental > Terrestrial > Soil > Vadose zone | place: USA...
CGAGGCTCTTAAAGGGGCGGTTGAGGCTCTCGATTCCGGCAAGTTGTATTTGAGCCTGGAAAAGCTGCTCCAAGCGGAAGACCTCCTCCAGGGTGCTCGCGTCATCGAGGAAAAATCCGAGGCTGTGAAATCGGGATTCCCCGCATTTGAAGCGGAATGGGAAAAGGCCAGCAAGAATCTCGCCGCACTCGATCAGGAAGCCCGCCAAAGAAATTGGACCCGCGCGCTGGTCGCTCTTCAGGCGCTATCGGAATCCGCTCAAGGGAAATCCATTCCCCTTCTTGAAGGAAGTCGCGGCTTTGCCACTTCCACCAAGCCCAGAGACGGTCTTTTTTATATGGGCCAGGCCCAGGGCAACGCGGCCTTCGCCAAGTTCGCTTCAACCGTCAGTCTGCCTAGGAGCCCCGCCTCCTTCCCGCTGCGCTCCTATCTCCCGGAGCTCCAGAAGCTTCAGGAAAAAACCAACGCCGCCTTTAAGCCGCCTCGTTCCATCGAACTCCATTCCAGATTTATTGCGCTGAATTCCACACTGAAGCTCGCCGTGGAACTCGATGCGCAAAAATTCTATGCCGGCGCTCTCTATCAATACCTTGAAGCCACGCGCCACTTTGGCATGCTGGACGCTCCTGCCCTCGATGCCGCGCAGCAAACCGCCTTGAAAACCGACATCGCCGCGGCCCGGAAGAAACTCGTGCCCTCCAGGCAAGACGATTCCCTGGCCCAGCTTTTTCTCGAGCGCGCCGAATCGCAAACCTCCCACACCGACGGCTCCTCTCCGACTGCCGATGAATGGAGAAGCGCCCGCGTCATCCTCGATCAGGTACTTGCTGCGTATTTCGCGGCGCTGAAGCCCGCATCGCCGCTCCAGCAGGCCTCTGGCAAGACCGTGGACATCACCCTCGTCCGCTGGCCCTACACCTGAAATATCTCCGACCCGGCAAGTTTGCTGGTCCAGGAAGTCACCGCCAAATACCCGGGAAGAGTGACGTTCGTCACCGAAAACTTTGGAGCCTCCAAGCTTGCCGAAAAATTTGGCGTGAAGGGCTATCCCGCCGTCTTCGTGGATGACGTCCTGGTTGCCGCGCCGCGGGAATTCGGTTACTTCGGAGAAGTTGAAGGCTCAGGCCGCTACGCACCGTGGCGCAGCGCCGCCAGCCAGGAAAAATTCAAATCCGATCTGCTTCGCATGATTGACTTGATCCTGGCCGGCAAGAAAGGCATCGTAACTCGCGAGCACGCCACCACCACCGCTCCCCAGGAGATTACGGCTCTTCCCCAGGTGAAGCTCACCGATCTTTCCGGCAAGCCTCTCACAGCCGATCAGCTCTCCGGCCGCGTCGTCCTCGTCGAATTTTGGGCCACCTGGTGCCCGCCTTGTCGCTCCACTCTCGAGTGGCTCGGCGAACTGAAGCGCAAGCATGGCGATAACATCGCCATCGTCGCCTTGGCCGTCGAGTCCCCCGAAGACCAGATCCGCTCCACCGCAAACTCGCTCAGCCCCGGCCTGCGCTGGGCCATCACCGACGCCCCCACCGCCCAGTCCTTCGGCGACATCACCGCCGTCCCCACCCTCTTCCTCTTCGACCGCTCCGGCAGGACCTCGCGCATCCTCTACGGCGCACCCCCCGATCTCCACGCCGAGGTCGAGAAAACGCTCGGCTCACTCCTCGAGTAAAGTCTCGAATCAATGACCTCCGTACTCTTCCAAGCGCGGTATCCTCTAAGTCCGATAACCGAATTTATAACCATTTGATTTCACTAGATAAGAAGATACATCCTGCCTTTATGTGCTAGTACATGGCATGGAGGAATTTCTCGGCACGATCGATGCGGGTTATCCTCCTGGGCGGCGCCGCGCAACCTGGAAGCCAGACCCTAGTGCTTTCGATTGCAGGTTCACACGATGGCCCGCCGTCGGGGTGCTTCAAAGGGTAGGAAACATGTTTTTCGATGTATGTCCAAGAGTAGTGTGTGTTTTCGATGAACGGTAGTTGATTTTCGACGTTTGGCCATGGTATATTGTTTTTGACGATTGATAGAGATAAGCGGTCATTTTCGACAGACGATAGGTGTATTTCGACGATGCGTATAGAAAACAAAGGCGTAAATACCTTTCAGGGTGCACGGCTTCCAGAGGACCGTCGCCTCGCGGGCTGGGCGGCGCTGACCCAGGCCCTCGCGGTCAAGGGGCCGGTGCGCAACCCTGCTTGCGTATCGGACAAGCACGTCAGCGGGAGCATCCGCGAGGAAGGGGCCTGGCGCGTTTTCGACAGAAGGTATTGGCCGGGGGAAACCTTCGGAGACCACCTGAGCTTTGCTCTTCGTAACGAAAATATCGACATGCTTCTGCTGAAGCGGATTTTCGATGCGGTGGACGCGAAGGTTTTGGAGGCGTTTGTCAAGGCGACACCGACCGGAATCCCGTCGCGGCGCGCGTGGTTTCTGTATGAGCTGATGACAGGACGCAAACTGGATGTGCCGGACGATCCGGGGGTTCCGGCGGTGGAGGTCCTTGATCCGGCAGCGTACTTCACGGGCAAGCCGCGTCTTTCGCGGCGGCACCGCGTGCGGGACAACCTTCTCGGCAGCGGCGGATTTTGTCCGGTGATACGACGGTCGGAATTATTAACAGAGTTTACCCAGAGCGGACTTGCGCAGAGGGCGGCCGAAGCGCTGGGGCAAACGGGCGCGCATCTGGTTTCCCGTGCGGCAAGTTTCCTGCTTCTCGCCGACAGCCTTGCGAGTTTTGAAATCGAGGGCGAACGGCCTCCGCGCAATCGGCTGGAGCGATGGGGCCGGGCCGTTCTGCAGGCGGGCAAGAACAAACTTACTCTTGATGAGATCGTTCGGCTTCAAGGGGTTCTGATAGAGGACCAACGGTTTGTGCGCGTCGGCCTGCGGCCGGATGGCGTATTTCTGGGCGAGCGCGATCACAACGGTGACCCCTTGCCGGAGTTTATCGGCGCGAGGCCTGCAGACCTGCAGGACCTGATGGCGGGAATGCTGGAAACGAACGACCGGATGAGCGCAGACGGTGTAGACGCCGTTCTGCAAGCGGCGGCCACGGCGTTCGGATTTGTCTATGTCCATCCTTTTCAGGACGGAAACGGGAGGCTGCATCGCTGCTTGGTCCATCATGTGCTTGCGGAGCGGAAATTCACGCCGGCAGGCATGGTGTTTCCTCTGTCCTCGGTCATGTATGACCGGATCGATGAATACCGAAAGACACTTCAGAGTCATTCGGGACCGTTAATGAGTTTCATCGAGTGGCGACCGACGCCGGAGCGGAATGTGGAGGTGCTGAACGATACTGCCGATCTGTATCGGTATTTTGACGCCACGGAGGCGGCAGAATTTCTCTATGCTTGCGTGAAGCGGACCGTGGAGCAGGATTTGCCGCGCGAAATTGACTACCTTCGTCGTCATGACGAAGCGCTGCGGCGCATCATGAATACGGTCGAAATGCCGGACAGGCTGGCTGAAAATCTTCTGATGTTCATACGGCAGAACAAAGGGAAGTTGGCTAAGAGACAGCGGACGGGCGAATTCGAGAAACTGACGGACGCCGAGGTCGCGTCTCTTGAAGCGGTTGTGAGCGATGCGTTCGAGGGATTTGCTGATGCCCGCACGGCGGCGAGTGATATTCACGTCGGTGACGAAGTCGCTGGCGGGCCTCGCCACCCCTTCCACTTCCGAACTTGCCCTAGTTGATCGCCACGGCCGTCCTGGTGGTAAAGGACAGCCTTGTTTCGGCGGGGTAGTCGATGTCCTTCTTCCCGGTCGCGGCTGCACCCGCCGTACCGGCCCCAGCACCCGCTGCCGCGCCGATCGCAGCTCCCTTGCCGCCACCGGCCAGCGCGCCAATCAACGCGCCGCCAGCCGCCCCTCCGCCGATGAACCCGGCATCCCGCTTACCCTTGCCTTTTTCGGTTCTCCCGGCGGAGTTGGTCGCAAACGTATACGTCTTGCCGCCCACGGTCACCGTACGCAGCCGCAGATACAGTCTCGCGGGCGTGGAAAGCCGTCCGGACGCCTGCACGCTGCTCACCGTCAATTTTGCCGCGGAACCCTTCGGAATCACCACTTTGCCGCCCACGGACACATCTTGCGCAACCGTCCCTGCTATGGTCTGACCGACTTTCGTCGTCTTCGAACTTACGGATTGATCCGTCACCACCGAGATCTTCGCTCCCGCTGGAACCGTGCCGCTGGCTTGCGCGAGTGTGGGCAGTGCCAGCGCAAGAAAAATTGCAATCGTAGGAATTCGTGGATTCATCTCCGTCACCTCAGGTATGAATTAGAACCTGCAGGAAAAGTCTAACAAAAAGAATTGCCGGGAGTGAAAAGAGACCGCCGCAACGGTGCTAGAAATGAAACACCAATTCATCCGAGCCTGGGGCTTTCGGCTCGATATACAAATTATCGATCAGCCGGGTGTTGCCGATGAAAACCGCAAGCACAACATAGCAGGGTGCGCCCACCCGCACGACCGGCTCGAACGTTTCCGCATCAACGATTTCCGCATAGTCCACCCTCGCTACTTTTTCCGCGCCGAGCACACGGTGCAACACTGTTTGCAGCTGCAAACAGTCGCGAACACCGGCCGCCGCCTCGTTCCTTGCTGCATCCAGCGAGCGATGCAGCACGGTCGCGGCCTTGCGTTCCTCTGCGTTCAGATACGCATTGCGAGAAGACATCGCGAGGCCGTCCGGCTCGCGGACGATCGGGCAAACGACAATTTCCGAATCGAGATTCAAATCGCGTGCCATCTGCATAATGATGCGCGACTGCTGCGCATCCTTTCGCCCGAAATAGGCGAAGTTTGGCTGCGCAATTTGCAGCAGCTTTAATACCACCGTGGCCACGCCGCGAAAATGTCCCGGCCGCGATCGCCCTTCCAGTCTTTCGCTCAATCCATCCACTTGAACGTAGGAAGAAAATCCTTGCGGATAAATTTCCGAAGCTTCCGGCGCAAACAGGGAATCGACTCCCGCTTGCTCCAACTTTTCCCTGTCGCTGTCAAAAGTGCGCGGATATTTGGACAAATCTTCGGTCGGTCCGAACTGTTTTGGATTCACGAAAATAGAGGCAATCACTGTCGAACACTCCCGCCTCGCTCGTTCGATCAGCGCAAGATGCCCGCGATGCAGCGCGCCCATCGTCGGGACCAGTCCGACGATGCGGTTCTCCGCACGCGCTTGCCGCGCCTGCTCCCTCATCCACGCAATCGTTCGAATGATTTCCACGGAAAGTGTGCGAGGCCCGAAACTACGCGCCCGCCGCCGTGGCGCGTTCGCGATAGAAGTGCATCAAGTCGGTCGCGATCGGCTGCGCGCCGAGTTGCCGCAGCAGCGTCGTGACCTGGCCGCGATGATAGGTGCCGTGATTCGCCAGATGTTGCATGGATTCCCACAGCGGATTGCGATAGACGCCGAATTTCAGCGTTTTATACTCGAACACGCGGTCGAGATCTGCCTGCGTCAGGCCGCGCACGAAACCGAGCAAGCGCATTTCGAGTTCGTCCCAGCGCTCGCGCAAGCTTGCCATATCCGGGAATTGTGTCGCGTCCGGAAGCGACGAAGGCGATCGCCCCTGAAAGCGTTCCAGCCAAATCCATTCGGCTCCCCAAATATGTGCCAGTGTGTCGCGCACGGATCCAAAGCTCGAGCCCATCGGCTGCACGAACTTCTCGGACGTCAGAGCGGAAGCGGCTTCTAGCGAGCGGCGATTCGCCCAGGCGTTGTAGTCAAAGAGTGCGCGCATTTCTTGAGGCGTCATTTCAGGATCCTCTTAGGGTTTTCATTGTTGGAAAGAATTCAGCTCGCGATATGAATTGTTTTGCGGCCCTTTGCTGCCAGCGTCCCATGATAGGACTCCGCATCGGATGGAAATCCGCCGCTGCGCACATCGCTGCAGTATTCACGCACGGCGTTCGAAATGATCTCTCCCACGTTGGCGTACTGCCGCGCAAACTTTGGCGTCGCTCCCAATGTGAGACCGAGCAGGTCGTGCACCACGAGAATCTGTCCGTCGCAATCCGGGCCCGCGCCGATGCCAATCGTCGGGATGCGCAGTTCGCGTGTGATTTGCGCCGCGAGCTCGCGCGGCACCGCTTCGAGCACCACCGCGAAGGCTCCCGACGATTCCACGGCGTGCGCGTCGCGAAGCAATTGCTCCGCGGCATCCGCCGTTTTGCCCTGCACGCGATAGCCACCAAGCGCGTTGACCGATTGCGGCGTCAATCCAACGTGACCCATCACCGGAATCTCCGCTTCCGTCAGCCGCGCGATCAGTTCCAGCCGGCGCTCGCCGCCTTCGACTTTCACGGCTTCCGCGCCGGCTTCTTTCACGAAACGCACCGCATTGCGCAGCGACTCCGCGCTGTCCGTGTGATAACTGCCGTAGGGCATGTCCACAACCATCAGCGCACGGTGAGTTCCGCGGCGCACGGCGCGGGCGTGATGCAGCATCTCGTCAATCGTTACCTGCAGAGTGTTTTCTTGCCCCAGCACGACCATGCCGAGCGAATCGCCAACAAGAATGACGTCTACGCCGGCTTCGTCGAGCAGCCGCGCGGTCGGATAGTCGTACGCCGTCAAACAAGTAATTCTCTGTGAGTTGGAGTGGGAGTCGGCAGCGCGGGATTTCCGCTGCAGGAGTTCGGGTACAGTAATTTTTCCGTCCCCGGAATTGGAAACAACGCTCATGGTGGCCTCCGGTGCCGCTCCCTAAAGGATGCAGCCCTGTACTTCACCTTCGTATAGAATAGCAAATCTCGATTCCGTTGGCCACAATTTCGCATGCCCGGAATCATCTATTTTGCACTGTCGGCCCAATTGGTGCTGACAAGTTCCAGAACCTGGACGGTAGGTTCCGGATTTCCTCGGGGCTGGCTCCTTGCAAACTCCGTGCCCATCCAGAATTTCGTTGGTGATAACTTTCGCAGCCTTTTCCGGCGCGGTGGCCTTAGCGCCCTCGCGTGACGCGCGGCACCGCCGAGTGAGGTTTGGCTCTGCCCAATCAAAGGGGAGCGACAGAACTAAACCCAGAGATGACAAAAGTCGCAGTGGCTGTGAAGGTCGGAACATAGGGCACCTTGAACCAATGCGGTCATAAAGTTAAGCGTTGTCAATATAACTGCTGCGCAATCGGCTAGCCGGGATCCGGCGATTGCTCGACGTCTGGCGGTGGTGGGTCAGGAATTGTGAGGCACTTACGAACCGCCTAACCCTTCCGTGCTTGGGTGCGGCCTTTCCATTGGGCGCCGCGGCCGAGCCAGTAGCGAACGGCGGAGAGGAAGGTTGCGTAGCTGTAGTACGCAGCGGCGAAGGGCAGCGTGAGCGCCCAAAGCGCCGAGCGGTTGTAGAACTTCACCGTGAAAAGAAACGTCACCGTCATGAGGGAGGCAGCGGTGCTGCCGAGAAGCCAGGCGGGATCCTCGCCAAGGAAAAAAAGAATCCAGGGCAGCCAGTACGTGACGAAGAGGCCGATCAGCGTGACGGCGAGCAGCAAAGAGGAATAGCGAAGCTGGGTGAAGGCGGTGCGCGCAATCAGGTCGCGAATTTCCGCGAAGGTTCTATACTCGCGAAGACTCATACAGCCACGCGTGACGCCCATCCAGATTTTTCCGCCGTTTTGCTTCACGGCGCGGGCGAGGGCGCAATCGTCAATCACTTCGTTTCGAATGGATCCAAATCCACCGATGCGTTCGAGCGCAGCACGCCGCAGCAAAATGCATCCGCCGGCCGCGCCCGCGTTACGCTTTTGCGGATTCGCAATCCAGCGCGGCGGATAGAGCATCAGGAAAAAATACAAGAACGGCGGAATCAGTAATTTCTCGGGGAAGGTCTTGGCTTCGAGGAGCACCATGAGCGAGGCGAGGTCGAGCGATTCTGTTTCGGCGCGGGAGACCAGACGGCGCAGGGTGTCCGGCGCGTGCACGATATCGGCGTCGGTGAACCAGAAAAAGTCCGGGGCCTTTCCGGATGCGGCGGAAATGCCTTCGTTAAGCGCCCAAAGTTTCCCGGTCCAACCGGGCGAAAGCACCGCAACGGTTTGAACGGAGAGGCGCCGCGCCGCGCCAAATTCTTCCGCGGCTTCCCGCGCGAGCCCGGCGGTTCCGTCTTCGCTCTGATCATTAACGACGATAACGGAGAACTCTCCGGGATAATCCTGGCCGAGGAGGCTGGTGACGGCGCGGGCGATGGTTGCGGCTTCGTTGCGAGCCGGAACGATGGCAACGACATGCGGCCATTGTTTCACGGGGTGCGGTTCGAGGTAATCTTCTTCCAGCCGCCAAAAGTTTCCGCGCAGAAAGGCGAGATAGAGCCAAATGGCCAGCACAAGCAGTGCGAGCAGATTAGCCACGAGGATGGGGTGAAAGCTCGTCATTTCGGCAAAGATGGCTTGAAGAGGATATGCGTTCTCACTCCCTGAGACAAATTTCAGTCAGGAGAGATTGCGAATTGGCAGGGTGCGTTTTTCACTGGCGACATGCTCTGAGGAAGGAAGCAGCGCGGACGGCCTCGGAAGGCCGTTCTTACGGGGCACCTGCAAGGAGCCGGCAGGGATGCCGGTGCTACGGGAGAATGAGCGGGAGAGCCCGAAGGAAGAGAAAGGCACCCGCCCCAGAAGGCGCGCCCTACACGGAAAGGAATGGCGGTATAAGCCGCCGCTACAAAGCGGAAACAACGGGTCTGAAGACCCGCCACTACGAGGCCGGGCTGAAGCGCGGCCCCTACACAGAGAGAAATGGCGGCATGATCAGGCCAGGTCTTCGGAGCGAATCGGGAGACGACGGATGCGCTTCTTCGTTGCAGCGTAGATTGCGTTGCACAGGGCGGGCGCAATGACCGGCAAACCAGGCTCGCCGATTCCGGTGGGCTCTTCCTTGCTCATGACCACGTGGACTTCGGTTTTCGGCGTCTCGCTCATGCGCGGCATTTCGTAGTCATTAAAATTGGATTGTTCGACGCGGCCACCTTTGATGGTGATGGCGTCGTGCAACGTCGCCGATAGCCCGTAGATGGCAGCGCTTTCGACCTGCGCGCGCACGCCTTCCGGATTGATGGGGCGGCCGCAATCCACGGCGTAGACGATACGACGGACCTTTACGGCGCCATCGTTCACGCTGGCTTCGACGACGGCCGCGGTGTAACTCTCGAAGGAATAGTAACCGGCGATGCCGCGAAAAACGCCCTTAGGAAGCGGCTTGCCCCAATCCGCTTTTTCCGCGGCAAGACGCAGGACGCCCTTGAGGCGTGCGGTATCGAGCGGCTTGGCCTGCTTAGGGTCGCCGAAGTCCGGGATTTTGCGATCGTCACCGATGAGGCGGAGGCGGAATTCCAGCGGGTCGGCGCCAGCAGCGTTCGCCAGTTCGTCCACGAAGGACTCGACGACGAAGCCGCTGGTGGAATGCTCCACGGAGCGCCACCAAGCGCGCGGCACGGAAGATTTCGCGAGGGTGTATTCGACACGGTAGTTCGGCGTTTGATACGGAATGAACGCCGCGGTGGCAAATTCGGATTTTTCCGGAGCCTCTTCTCCTTTGGGATTCCACATCGCTTCGATGGAGGTGGAGGTCTGGAAATGCTTCCACGCGGCGAGATGGCCTTTTTCATCGAGCGCGCCGGAGAAATGGTGATAGGAGGCGGGCCGATAGAAACCGTGCTGCATGTCGTCGTCACGCGTCCAGAGAATCATCACCGGTTTGCCGGAAGCCTTGGCAACTTGCGCCGCTTCCATGACGAAGTCCGCCTGATAGCGCCGGCCGAAGCCGCCCCCCATTAGCGTAGTGTGCACAACTACCTTTTCAGGAGGCAGCCCTGATACCTTCGCGATGATTTCCTGCGCCCACTGCGGGGCCTGGGTGGGAATCCACGCTTCCGCGCCGTCCGGGCGGATGTGCACGGTGCAATTCATCGGTTCCATAGTGGCATGGGCGGCGAAAGGGAACTCGTAGGTGGCTTCGATTTTCTTGGAGGCGCCGGAAAGCGCCGCTTCGGCATCGCCATCGTTGCGGACAACTTTACCGGGCTTGGCAGCGTTGTCCAGAAACTGCTTGCGCAGCGAATCCGTGGATTCCGAGGCGGCGGGCCCTTCGTCCCAAGTGATCTGCAGCGCTTTGCGGCCCTGCATGGCAGCCCAGGAATTCTCGGCGACCACGGCGACACCGCCGGCTGTGAATGCGCCCGGGCCGACAGGATCGATGGCCATGACGTCTCTGACTCCCGGGACGGCCTTTGCTTTTGCGGCATCGAAGGATTTCAGTTTGCCGCCAAATACGGGACAGCGGGCGATGACGGCGAATTGCATGCCGGGCATGCGGGAATCGATGCCGAACTTCGCCGCGCCGGTGGCCTTGTCGCGCGCTTCAAAGCGCCGCGTGTCGTGGCCGACGATGGTGAAATCATCAGAATTTTTCAGCGGGACGGTATTGAAATCGGGAATGGGCAGCTTGGCCGCATCCTCGACAAGTTCGCCGTAGGTAAGAAAATTCTTGCGCGCGCCGTGGAGCACGCCGCCATCTTTCGCCACGCAGGTATTGGGATTTACATTCCAGCGCGCCGCGGCGGCGGAGACCAGCATTTCACGCGCAGCTGCTCCGGCCCGGCGCATGGGCAGCCAGGAGCCAGAGACGCTGCCGCTGCCGCCCGTACCGTGGTCATAGATTTTGGGATCGGTCGGCGCTTGTTCGATTCTTACGTTTTTCCAATCGAGATAGAGTTCTTCCGCGAGAATCATCGGCAAGGCCGTCATGATGCCCTGGCCCATCTCGGACTTGCCGAGAATTAGAGTGACGCGATTGTCGGGTGTGATGCGCACCCAGGCATTGAGCGGATTGGGCGGTTTCTTTTCCTGCTGCGAGGCTTCCTGGCCGTGAGCGACGGCAGGGAGATAGAAACCGATCACCAGTGCCGTTCCGCCCGCGGCGCTTTTCTTCAGGAAGTCACGACGGTTTACAACGGAAGCTGTCGCCATGGAGCACCTCAGAAATTCTTGTGCATAGAACGGTTAGGAAAAAATCAAGCGGCGGACTTGGTCTTGCCGGCTGGCATGGACGCGGCGCGGTGAATGGCCTTGCGGATGCGCTGGTAGGTGCCACAGCGGCAGATGTTGCCGCTCATGGCATCGTCAATGTCGGCGTCGGTGGGCTTGGGTTTCTTGGAAAGCAGAGCTACCGCAGACATGATCTGCCCGGACTGGCAGTAGCCGCACTGCGGAACATCTTCCTCCATCCAGGCCTGCTGTACCGGATGGCTGCCATCGGCAGAGAGGCCTTCGATGGTGGTGACTTTCTTGCCCGCGACGCTGGAAATCGCGGTGACGCAGGAGCGCGTAGCTTCGCCGTTGATATGGACCGTGCAGGCGCCGCAGAGCGCCATGCCGCAGCCGAATTTCGTGCCGGTCATGTTTAGCGTGTCGCGAAGCACCCAGAGCAGCGGCATGTCCGGGCTGACTTCGACGGATTGGGGCTTGCCGTTCAGAGTGAAAGTAATGGCCATGGAAACCTCCCTCCAGCAGACCAATATCCTACAACAATTCGGGGCATGGATGAAAATCTACAGAAACTCGTTCATGTGGCCCGCAAGTCAGAGGGCCGAATCGGCAACCGCCGGACACGTTTGCCCGTGGCCGCGAAAATGGCATTGCCGAGAGCCGCGGCGATCGGCGGCACGCCGGGCTCGCCGCAACCGCCCGGAGGCTCCGTGCTCGGCAGAATGTGAACGTCGATGACAGCGGGAGCATCGCTCATTCGCAGAACTTCGTAGTCGTGAAAATTGCTCTGTTCGACGCGGCCGCGGTTTACGGTGATGGCGCTTTTGAGCGCTGCGGCCAGGCCGAAATTGATGGCGCCTTCCATTTGCGCCTGGACACCGAGGGGATTCACGGCGATGCCGCAATCGATGGCGCAGGTGACGCGATGGATTCGAATGCTGCCGCTCGAGGAATCGCAGGAGACTTCGGCGACTTGCGCGACGTAACTGCCCCAGCCGAAACAGATACCGATACCACGCGCGGCCCGGCCCGGAAGCGACTTGCCCCAGCCGGCCTTTTCCGCGGCGAGCTCGATGACACGCCGCCGGCGCGCGATGTCAAGAGTTCCGCGATTCTGGCCCAAGTCCATTTTTCGCGAAGGTCCCAGGGTGGAGAGCAGAAACTCTACCGGATCACGGCCAGCGGCGTGGGCGGCTTCGTCGAAAAAGCAGGAGAGCGCGAACTGGTTGCCGGAACTGTCGACGGAACGCCAATAGCCGAGAGGCATGCCGGATTCGGCGACCGCAAATTCTAGGCGGAAGTTCGGGATGAATGGCGCGGGGAAATCGAGAGAGTCGACTTGGGCGGCGGCTTGCGGCGAAATGCCGGTGCCATTGTAGAAAGTTTCAATCGAGGGAGAAGAGGCGCGGTGGCTCCAGGCGATGAGATTGCCGCGAGCGTCAAGGCCGGCGCGGAAAACGTGGCAGGCGGCGGGGCGGTAAAAATCATGGCGGATATCGTCCTCGCGAGTCCAGACGACTTGGACGGGGGCGCCGGCGTCACGGGAAAGGAGGGCGGCTTCGACGGCATAGTCTTGAATGAGACGGCGGCCGAAGCCACCCCCGATGAAGGTTACGTGCAGCTTGATTTTTTCCCGGGGTATGCCGAGCGCTTTGGCCACCGACTCGGCTGCGGCGCCGGGGACTTGCGTCGACGCCCAGAGTTCGCATTCACCATCGTGGAAATGCGCGGTGCAATTCATCGGCTCCAGGGTGGCGTGAGCGAGGAAAGGAACTTCGTAGACGGCTTCGATTTGTTTGGCCGCGGCTGCGTGGGTCTTCTCGAAGTCGCCGTCGCTGCGGATTGTGGCGGCCGGTGCGGAAGTGAGTTTCAACAGCTTTTCGCGTAGGCTGGCGCTGCTCTCCTGCGCAAAGTCTCCTTCGTCCCAATCCACGGTAAGCGATTTGCGGGCTTGCATCGCGGCCCAGGTTGAATCCGCAAGAACCGCGACGCCGGCGCAGGAATAATTGCGGCTGCCCGGGCCAGAGGTCTCGCCGAATTGGTGGGTCAGGTGAAAAGGCTTCACTTCCATCACGGCGCGCACACCCGGCAGGCCCCGGACCTGCTCCCCGTTGTATTTCCTAACGGCGCCACCGTACACAGGGCACCGTTCCACGGATGCGACCAGCATTCGTGGAACACGCACATCGATGCCGAACTGGGCGCTGCCGTTTATTTTTTGCGGTGTGTCGGTGCGCGGAGCCGGCCTCCCGATCAGCCGGAATTCAGCGGGCTTTTTCAGCGGAGGATCCGCGGGAGGTTGGAGGACGGCCGCGGCGGCGAAGAGTTCCGAGTAGACAAGAGTTCTGGCTGTGCCAGCATGAAGCACGGAACCATTTTCCGCGTGGCAGCTTGAATGGGGAACGTTCCATTCGATGGCCGCGGCGGAGATCAGCATTTCACGAGCGGCGGCGCCGGCTTTGCGCAGATTTTCGTAGGAAGTTCGAACGCTGCCGCTGCCGCCGGTGAGTTGCTCGCCGTACTTCGGGTCGAGGTCGGCTTGAACGACTTGGACGCGGCGCCAATCGCAGCAGAGTTCTTCGGCGACGATCATGGGGAGCGCGGTGCGGACGCCCTGGCCCATTTCGGATTTGCCGCACCAGATTTTTGCGCCGCCGTCGGAGGATAGTTCGAGCCAGGCGTTGGGCGAAAACGGAGCAGTTGCAGAAGGGTCTGAGTTTCTTGTTTTTGTCTGGCTACCGGGAAAACAGAAAGGGAGAAGCAGGCTCGCGCCAGTCGCGGCGGAGGTCTTTAGGAAAGCACGACGTGTGATGTTTGAGGACATGTCCACAGCCCCAAGGAATCAGACGCCCGGGTTTCCGAGGCGTGAGCAGACTCAGTTGCCTTCGACCGGGGCGGGTCGGGGCCGAGTTTTGGGCGATTGCGGAGGAGTTTCCGGCTCGACGCCCCGCCAACCCACGGGGCGGCCGCTGACGGCTTCTTTGACGGAGCGGAAGAGCACGACGTACATCAATTGGCGATAGTAAAAGCGCTGCAGCAGGACGGGGAAGAGCAGCGTCCAGTCTTCCTTGCGCTCGAGGGCGAAGGCCACCATGCAGGTGAGAATGTCAATCAGCACGAAGCCGACGAAGAAGAAGAGGGATTTCTCGACGTCGGCGGTGGTCCAGAGCTGCGGGAGGCGCGTGACGCGGAACTGCGCCAGTCCCCAGAGCAGCAGAGAGCCGAAGAACATCAGATCGATGACCGGGGAAATTAGAGGCAAAACGAGCTGGAAGATGAAGATGTTCGGTAGGGCGATCCAGCCTAGGGTTCCATACTTGGGGCGCAGCAGCGTGTCGCCGTGCTTCCAGAAAGATTGCAGCGTGCCAAAGGTCCAACGGAAACGCTGGCGAATGAGCTGGCCGGCGGTTTCCGGCGCTTCGGTCCAGGCGATGGCTTCTTCGTCGTAGCTGACGCGCCAACCGAGGCGTCGAATGCCG
>Ga0137394_10002159_pt1 | contig 14476 bp, 10 predicted proteins | sample czobulk116metaG_FD_108278 | JGI IMG/M metagenome (GOLD analysis project Ga0137394, IMG submission 108278) | Vadose zone soil microbial communities from Angelo Coast Range Reserve, California, USA - czobulk1.16 metaG | ecosystem: Environmental > Terrestrial > Soil > Vadose zone | place: USA...
AGCGGGCCCGTGGTGGCGCGCGCCGTGGTGCGCGACCTCTACGAGCGGGAGCGCGCTGCCCGCGTCCTCGCCTACATGGGCACCGCGCAGGCCCTCACGCCCATCCTGGCGCCCGTGCTCGGCGGATACATCCACGAGGGCTTTGGCTGGCGCGCGGTCTTCTTCGTTCAGGCGGGATTCGGCGGGCTCTTCCTGCTTCTCGCCGCGGCATTGCTCCGCGAGACCAATATCCGCCGAGATCCGACCGCGCTGCAGCCGGCGCAGCTCTTCCAGAACATCGCCACCCTGCTCAGGGACAAGGCATATCTCGCCTATGCGCTGGCCAACGCCCTCATGTTCGGCGGCCAGTTCGCCTTCATCTCGGGCTCGGCCTTCGTGCTCATCACCCTGCTCGGCGTCTCTCCGAGCGTCTTCGGGCGCTCCTTCGGTGCCGTCGCCGTCGGCCTCATGGCCGGCAACTTCCTCTCGGGTCGCTTCGGGCCGCGCCTCGGGCTCGACCGCACCATCCTGTGCGGCACCTCGCTGGGCGCGGTCGCCGGCCTCACGATGGCGACCCTGGCGTGGAGCGGGGTCCTCACGCTGCCGTCGGTGATCGTCCCGATGTTCTGCTTCGCGGTGGGGCTCGGCCTGACCTTGCCCAATGGCGCGGCGGGAGCCATCGGCCCCTTCCCTCGGATGGCGGGGCTGGCGGCAGCGGTGCTCGGCTTCATCCAGCTGGCCGGGTCCGCCGTCTACAGCATCGCGGTGGGGCATCTCTACGACGGGACAGCGCGTCCCATGACCACGGCCATCGCCCTCGCGGGGACGCTCGCCTGCCTCTGCTTCTGGCGCCTCAGACTCGCCCGCGCCTGAGTTTTCTTAAGTCAGGGCAGCGGAGGCCGCGCCTCACGCGTGCCCGGTGGGGGGGTGTCGGGGGAGGAGCGGCGCCCGCTCCCCCCTGACTTAAACACACCCTCGCGCCGCTTCCTTCTCGGCCATCTTGCGCTTGAGCTCTTCCGGCGTCAGCCGGACGATGTCCTCGTTCTGGTGCGCGTAGACCTTGTGGGTCGAGGTGTCGAGTCGCTCGAGACCGGAGCGCCCGGAGAGCACATCGTCCTTCCAGCGCTGATGCGCGGCCTCGCGCCCGTGGAACTCGGGCATGACCTCGCGCGCGAAGAGCTCGAGGCTGGCGCAGATGTCCTCGTGCGGCGTGCGGCCGGTCTGGTTGAGGAGGATGACCTGGTCCACGTGCGCGGTCTCGAACTCGCGCAGCCGTCGTCTGATCGTGTCGGGGGACCCGATGAGGCCCGCGCGTAGCGTCTCCTGCGCCTTGGGGGTGTGTCGCCACTCCTGGTAGAGCTGCCACATGTTGCCGCGACCGGGCTCGGCCATGCCGTGCTTGCCGTAGTGCGAGAGGCAGAAGACGAAGAAGGTCCAGCCCGCGGCCTTGGCCTGCGCTTCCTCGTCGGTGGGCGCGCACATGAAGGCGCTGACCATGGCGACATTGGCGTTGGTCGGATAGTCGGCGAGCTTGGCCGGGCGATCGATGAGGTTGGCGTAGTACTCGCTGACCCACGCGCGCGCGGCCTCCGGCGTCACGAACTGAAAGCCGAGGGCGCCCATACCCCACTGCCCGGCGCTGCCGATGGTCGTGATGTTCGAGCAGGCGACCCAGAGGGGCGGGTGCGGCTTCTGGAAGGGCTTGGGAATGACGTTCCGGGCGGGGAAATCGAAGAACTGCCCGTGGAACTCCACGGCCTCCTGGGTGAAGCACGGGATGAGGACCCGCACCGCTTCCTCCCACACGTCGCGCTTGTCGCGCACGCGCCGCCCGAAGGGATGGAGCTCCACGGGCCCCTGCCCCTCGCCGAGCCCCAGCTCCACGCGGCCTCCGCTCAGGAGGTCGAGGGTGGCCACGCGCTCCGCCACGCGAATCGGGTGATTGGTGGGAAGCTGGATGATGCCGTGGCCGAGACGGATGCGGCGTGTGCGCTGGCTGGCCGCGCCGAGGAAGACTTCCGGTGCCGAAGAGTGCGAGTACTCCTCGAGGAAGTGGTGCTCCACCTCCCACGCGTAGTCGTAGCCCAGCCGGTCGGCCAGCTCGATCTGGGTCAGCGAGTCCTGCAGGAGCCGATGCTCGCTGTCGGAGGCCCAGGGTCGCGGCAGCTGGTGCTCGTAGAAGATCCCGAACTTCATGACGGCAAATCTAGCATGGGTAGGCGGCCAAGCGCGGACGCGCTCAGGTGATGACGCCGGAGACGCCTTCGTGGACCGTGGGTCGGAGAGGGCCGAACTGGCCCTGGGTAGGCTCCGCTCAGCAGAACCACGCCTCGGTCAGCTTGGGGGGGCGCCGCCGGTCGGGGGCCAGCGCGGGCTCGACACCGAGCGGTCGCCCCGCCGCCGAGCGGGCGAGCGCCTTGACCTTGTAGAAGGTCACGCCGGCGTCTTCGCTGACGGAGGCTTCCACGACGCGGCTCGCCTGCTCCTGGAGATCGTCCATGCGCGGGTCGGGATGGCGCCAGCGATAGCTGAAGGACCCGCGGTCGAGGGGCCCGAGAGAGGGCCGGATGGCCGCCCGGCGCAGGAGCGCGGAGCCGGGCGGCACGAGAAGACGGAGGGTGAGCTGGACGGGATCGACGTGGTCGATCAGCCCTTCCCCCTCGATGAAGTCGAGCATGTCCAGATAGTCTTCGAGCGTCGTCCACGGCGTGAAGGCCACCCAGGTGGGACGGAAGGCGATGCCCGCCTGCCTGACCATCCGGAGGGCGGGCAGGATGTCCGCCCGCGCATGGCCCTTCTCGAGGTTCGCGAGCACGGGGTCGCTGAGCGACTCCACCGCCGAGATCATGAAGAGACAGCCGAGCTGCCGGAGCTCGGGCAGGAGCTCCGGCCGCTTCAGGATGTGCTCCACCTTGGCCGTGAAGTCGAAGGTGAGAGACGGCCACGCCGCGTGCATGGCGCGCGTCACCGCCATCGAGTGGCCGGGCCCGTTGAGAAAATCCGGGTCCCCGAAGGTGATGTGGGTGGCGCCGTCACGCACGAGGCGGTGGACATCGGCAAGAACGATCTCCTGCGGCACCACGAAAAAGCGCCCGTCGTAGACGGGCGGGATCGGGCAGTGCAAGCAATGGTGGAGGCACCCGCGGCTGGCCTCGACGTAGCCGACGAGACGACGCGACCCGTTCTCCTCCAGGTGGGCATAGCTCTCGAGCGCGGGCAGCGCGTCCCGGCTCGGGGGGAGGAAGGCCAACCGCTTCAGCACGGCCTTCGCGGGATGGTCTCTCAGATGAACGCCTTCGATGGGTCCGGAACGCCCCATCTCGAGCGCCTCCACCAGCGCGACCAGCGCCGCCTCGAACTCACCGCCGAGGACGGAATCGCCGCCGTTGGCCAGCAGGTAGTCGGCGTTCAGCGAGGCATAGAGCCCGTAGAAGCAGACGTGGCAGCCGGGATTCACGCGGCGCACTTCTTCCGCCACTCGCATGCCGAGCCGGAGGGCCGTGTGCATGGGGACGGAGACGGCCACGAACCGCGCGCGCGCCACCCGGCCGGGATCGAATGGCTCCACGGAGAGGTCGAGAGCCGCGGGCGCGAAACCGGCGCGCTCGAGAAAGGCGAGCGGAGAGGCCAGGGCCAGAGGCTGGTGGCCCAGCTCATAGCAGGACAGCAGGAGAACGGCCCCGTCTTCTCTCAGCGGGGCCGCATCCGTTTCCGGCATGGCAGGTCTCTCGATCGATGTCATGTCAGCGCTCGCTTCGTCGAGTATACCTGCTGCCCGGACGGCTCGCCGGATGGACGCGGAGATGGGCTATCCTTGCCCTGCGAATCGACACCAGCCCCCTGGAGGGCCCATGCTCCAATTGCGGCCGAATTGCGAATGTTGCGACCGAGACCTCTCTCCGGACTCGCTCGAGGCGCGCATGTGCTCCTTCGAGTGCACCTTCTGCGAGGCATGCGCCGACGGGGTGTTACATGGTCGCTGTCCGAATTGCGGGGGTGAGCTGGTCCGTCGACCCATACGTCCCGCGGACGCGCTGATCAAGCATCCCGCCTCGACGGCTCGGGTGGTCAAGCGCGAGCCGTGCGCGACGAAGGGATGAGCAGGGAGCATACCGCCATGGAGCTTCCGCGAGACCCCGTGGCGGCCGTGACCCACCCGGACCCGTATCCCTACTATGCGAGCCTGGTCGCCGAGAGGCCCGTCTATCGCGAGGAGGCGCTCGGCCTGTGGGTCGCCTCGAGCGCGGCCGCCGTGACGGCGGTACTGTCCAGCGATCTCTGCCGGGTGCGCCCGCCCGCCGAGCCCGTTCCCAGGGCGCTCCTGGGATCGCCAGCCGGCGACATCTTCCGGCATCTCGTTCGCATGAACGACGGCCCCGGCCACTGCCCTTTCAAGCAGGCCGTCTCCGCCACTCTCGATTCGGTCGACAGGATCCAGGCCGCCGAGCAGAGCAAGATCTCGGCGCGGATTCTCTCGGGCGAGCTCGAGCCCGCGGCCGATCCTCGTCGGCTCACGGAGTTTGCCTTCCGGCTGCCCGTCCATGTCGTGGCGGGGCTGCTCGGCGTCCCGCCGGACAGGCTGAGAGAGACCGCGCAGTGGACCGACGACTTCGTGCGTTGCCTGTCGCCCCTCAGCACGCTCGAGCAGATCGAGCAGAGCAAGACCGCGGCCGGTCGGCTCCTCGATCTCTTCGGTTCTCTGCTCGCGGGCCGGGGGACGGGAGGTCTCCTGGGCACCCTTGCCGCGCAGGCACGACGGCTCGGGCGCGAGGACGTCGACGTCATCGTCGCGAACGGCATCGGCTTTCTTTCCCAGTCCTACGAAGCGACCGCCGGCCTCATCGGCAACACCCTCCTGGTCTTGATCTCGCAACCGGCCGTGTGCGAGCAGGTCGCGGGGGATCCCGGACTTCTTCGTCACGTCGTTCAGGAGGTCCTCCGCTACGACCCACCGGTCCAGAACACCCGCCGCTTCCTCGCCGCGTCGGGAGAGATCGACGGACAGCAGATGAAGGAAGGCGACGCGATCCTCGTCGTGCTGGCCGCCGCCAACCGCGACCCGCAGGCCAATCCCGATGCCCAGCGATTCGAGATGCTCAGGGAGAACCGGCGCACGTTCACCTTCGGCGCCGGAGCACATGCGTGCCCGGGCGAGACCCTTGCCGCGAGCATCGCGGAGACAGGCGTGCGGCAGCTCCTGGCATCGGGCCTTCGAGTCGAGGAGCTCGCGCGGCCGAGATACCGGGCGTCCGCCAATGTCCGCATCCCAATCTGGTAGTCTGATTTACTAATTGCCGAAGCAGTTTACGCCCAGTACTTCAGAGCTCACACGAATCGTCTCCGCGGCCCGCCCGGCGCGCGCGCGACCTTGTGCCGGAACGACGTGCGGTGTATGTTCCGCGGAGTGGTCCGACGCCCCACCCGGAGGCTCATGATGACGCTCAGACACGCCCTCCCATCGATCATCGCCCTCACGATGGCCCTCGGCCTCTGGGCGGCGCCCATCGCCGCCCAGCCGGCGGGGACGCTCGTGGTCGGGCTCGTCGCCGAGCCGGTCAACCTCGATCCGCCCCAGGTCACCGATCTCAACTCGAATCGCGTGGGACGGCGCGTCGTCGAGACCCTGGTCACCTTCCCCGAGGAGAGCACCCAGGTCGTGCCCGGCCTCGCGGAATCCTGGACCATCTCGAAGGACGGCCTGCAGTACACCTTCAAGCTCCGGCGGGGCATCACCTTCCACGACGGCACGCCGCTGAACGCCGAGGCCGTGAAGTTTTCCATCGAGCGCCAGATCAATCCCAACCATCCCGCCTACAAGCTCGGCAAGTATCCCTTCGCGAACTTCTTCTTCGGCAACGTGAAGGCCGTCGAGGTGCTGAGCGAGGAGCGGGTGGCCTTCCTCCTGAACGAGCCGCGGGCCTCGTTCCTGTCCATCCTGACCGCGGGCGCGGCCTCCATCGTGAGCCCGACCGCCGTGATGAAGTGGGGGCCGGACTATCCGACCCATCCGGTGGGGACGGGCCCCTTCCGCTTCGCCTCCTGGGACCGCGGCCAGCGTGTGGTCCTGGAGAAGAACCCGACGTACTGGAAGTATCCCGTCAAGGTGGAGCGCGTGATCTACCGCCCCATCGTGGAGGATCAGGCGCGCCTGACCGAGCTCCTCACGGGCACCCTCGACGTCATCGTGGGCGTGCCCGCCGACTTCGTGAGCCAGCTCGAGCAGAACGCGAAGATCACGCTCCTCAAGCAGGTGGGGGCGCACGTCTGGTACCTCGGCATGAACAACCAGAAGAAGCCCTTCGACGACAAGCGCGTGCGCCAGGCGCTGAACTACGCGGTCAACAAGGATGCCATCGTGAAGGACGTCCTCAAGGGCACGGGCGCCGCGTCGCGGGGCCCCGTGCTCCCGGGCACCTGGGGGGCGGATCCCGCGCTCAAGGCGTATCCCTACGACCCCGAGCGGGCCAAGAAGCTCCTGGCCGAGGCGGGCTATCCGAACGGATTCTCGACCACCTTGTGGGTGCCGGAGTCGGGCTCGGGCATGCAGGCGCCCGTGGCCATGAGCACGGTCATGCAGTCGAACCTCAAGGCCGTGGGCGTCAACGTCAGCCTGCAGATCATGGAGTGGGGCGCCTATCTCGCCAAGCTCCGCACCAAGGAGCAGGAGCTGTTCGCGCTATCGTGGATGGCGGGCACGGAAGATCCCGACATGGTCATGTACCCGCTCCTGCACTCGAGCCAGTGGACGCCCGTCGGCCCCAACCGCGCTCTCTACAAGAACGCGCGCTTCGACGCCCTCCTCCAGCAGGCGCGCCTCACCACGGACCAGGCCAAGCGCGCCCAGCTCTACAAGGAGGCGCAGCGCATCCTCGTCGACGACGCGCCGTGGGTGTTCGTCGACCACGAGATCCAGATCGCGGCCCTCTCGAAGCGGGTGCAGGGTTTCAAGCTCCACCCGAGCTTCGATCTGCGCGTGGAGACGATCTCGCTCAAGTGAGCCCGCCCGCCTCAGAGGCTAGATCGCCCGCTTGAGAGACTTGACAGGTTGAGGGCTTACATCGCGCGGCGCGTGCTCCTGCTCGGCCCTGTCCTGCTCGGCGTCTCCATCGTCGTCTTCATGGTGCTGCATCTCTCCCCGGGCGATCCCGCCGAGATCATGCTGGGCTCCCAGGCGACGCAGGAAGATCTCGAGCGTCTCCGGCGCGAGCTCGGCCTGACGGAGCCGCTGCACGTCCAGTACCTCCGCTGGATGGGCCACGTCCTCCGCGGGGATCTCGGGCGATCGCTCTGGATGAAGCGCCCCGTCCTCGACGAGGTGCTCCACCGATTCCAGGCCACCCTCGTCCTGACGGGCAGCAGCCTGTTGCTGTCGACGCTCGGCGGCCTCGCCCTCGGTATCGCCTCCGCCGTGCGCCCGCACTCGCTGCTGGACCGGCTGAGCGCCGTCACCTCCCTCTTCGGCGCCAGCATGCCCGTGTTCTGGCTCGGCATCGTGCTCATGGTCGTCTTCTCGCTCTGGCTCGGCTGGCTCCCCGCCTCCGGCATGTGGGCGCCCTATGGCGGCGGCGACCTGCGTGCTCTGGCCGCCCATCTCGTGCTGCCCGCGGTCACCCTGGCCGCGGCTTCCATGACCATCATCGCCCGCCTCACCAGGAGCACCATGCTCGACGTCCTCGGCCAGGACTACATCCGGACGGCGCGGGCCAAGGGACTGATCGAAGGGCGCGTGGTCGTCCGCCACGGGCTCAAGAACGCCCTCATCCCCATCGTCACCGTGGTCGGCGTGCAGGCGGGCTATCTCCTGGGCGGCGCCGTGCTCACGGAGACCGTCTTCGCCTGGCCCGGCGTGGGGCTGCTCATGGTCCAGGGGATCCTGGCCCGCGATTTTCCCCTCGTCCAGGGCTGCGTCCTCGTCATCGCGCTGACCTTCGTCCTCATCAACCTCGCCGTCGATCTGCTCTACGTGTACCTCGATCCGCGCATCCACTATGAATAGACGGCTCCTCAGGAATCGGCTGGCCGTCCTTGCCTTCCTCGTCATCCTGGCCGCGGCCGGCGGCGCCCTCCTCGCCCCCCACCTGCCTCTCGGCGATCCCGACGCCGTGGACACGCCCAATCGCCTGCGTCCGCCCCTGACGGCCGGACACTGGCTCGGCACGGACGAGTTCGGCCGGGACCTGCTCGCGCGGCTCATCTGGGGGGCGCGTGTTTCACTCCTCGCGGGGGTGGCCACGGCGGGGGCGGCGATGCTGATCGGCGTCGTGCTCGGGATCGTCGGCGGCTACTACTCGGGCTGGACGGAGACGGTGGTCATGCGGCTGACGGACATCCTGATGGCCTTTCCGTATATCCTCCTCGCCATCGCCATCGTGGCCGGGCTCGGTCCCGGCCTTCGCAACGCCATGATCGCCATCACCATCGTGGGCTTCCCGATCTACACGCGGCTCGTGCGCGGCATCGTGCTGTCCGTGCGCGAGCGAGAGTTCGTGGAGGCCGCGCGCGCCCTCGGCAGCCCGGATCGCCTCATCCTCGTCCGTCACATCGTCCCGCAGCTCCTCTCGCCCGTCATCGTCGCCTTCAGCCTCGATGTCGGCGCGAAGATCCTGGCCACGGCCGGTCTCTCTTTCCTCGGGCTGGGCAGCCAGCCGCCCACCGCCGACTGGGGGAGCATGCTCGCGACGGGACGTCAGTTCGTGATCCTGAGCCCCCATGTCGTCATGCTGCCCGGGCTGGCGATCTTCGTGATCGTCCTCGCCCTCAACCTGGTGGGCGACGCCCTGCGCGACCTCCTCGACCCGCGGACGTATCCCAGGTAGGCGAGAGCTCGCGTCTCCCGGGCAGCGGCTAGCCCGACGGGCGTAGCTGAAGGGCGATGTCGGTCAGGACTTTCGGCGGCGTGGGCTTGACGAGAAAGTGATCGAATCCGGCCTGCGCGGCACGCTGGCGGTCTTCTGCTCGACCGTAGCCGGTCAGGGCGACGAGCACGGCCTTGTCGAGCTCCGCCCTCTGGCGTAGCTGCCGGGCCGTCTCGAAGCCATCCATGCCCGGCATGCCGACATCGAGGAACACGACATCGGGCTGAAAGTCGGCGGCAATCTTCAAGGTGGAGGGGCCGTCGTGGGCGACCTGCACGTCATGCCCGGCCACGCGGAGCACGATGGCGAGAGTCTCAGCACCGTCGAGGTCGTCGTCGACCACGAGAATTCGGCGGGAGACGACCCTCATCACGTTCGTCGGCATCTCCTGGTCCATGGTCACCTCGGCCCCGTGCGTGTGCAAAAGACCTACCGCGCGTTCGAGAGCAGCCAGTGACGGTCGTCGGGATACAGTAGCTCAACTCAAACGGAATTGTCTGTCGAGTATCCGACACAGTAGTACGGCCCGTGAGTCCGTCGGCCATGAGGCCAGAGCGTTACGAGCGAAAGAACCGGTCGCACTCACTTCGTATGATGCGATAGCACTCACATGCGCCCGTCTCCAGCCCGGACCGGTTGAGGATGGTGATGCGGCCGCGGCGGTAGCGGATCAGGCCTGCCTTCTGCAGTGAGCCGGCGGCCTGATTGGCGCTGCCGCGATTCACCCCCAGCATCTGGGAGAGGAACTCCTGGGTGGACCTGAGCTCGTTCGACCCGGAGAGATCCTGGGAGGAGAGCAGCCATCGACACAGGCGCTGTCGTGTCGTGTGGAACCGGTTGCAGGCGCTGGACTGGGAGAGATGAACGATCAGGGTGTGCACGTAGTGCAGGAGGAGCTTGTGCAGGGGGCCGCAGCGGTCGAACTCCTTGCGCAGGACATCGGCCTTCATCCGCCACGCCGTGCCCGCCCCCTGCACCACGATCCGGTACGGGAGGGCGAGCGATCTGAGGACGATGGGGATACCGATGACGCCTTCGCTGCCGACCAGGCTGACCTCGATGGAGGTTCCGTCCTCGGCCTGGGAGAGGATGGAGACGATGGCCGTGCCCAGGAAGTACGCCCATTGCATGGTGCTGCCCGGCTCGTACAGGACCTGACCGGGCGTCAGGGTCACGTGCTGCAGGTCGGGCCCGATCCTCGCGTATTCCTTGCGCGACAGACCGGCCAGGATGCGATTCCCGACAGGGTCTGGCTTTCGGCCTGCGTCGGACAGGTTCTTCTCCTTTGCCGGCCGCCGAGCCATTCTCAGCCCGCGCCGCGTTCCGGCAGATTGTGGAGACCGCCGGGTACTCTATACGGCTGACGGCCCGATGTCTGTCGCATACCCAACATTGTGCACCTCCGGTGGGCTGCTCGGGCCGCGATCCGCGTGAACGGATTTCAGGGCGACAGCGGGGCGGTGGATAAGTCGCGACGATGTCAGGAAGCGGTGGAGGACGGGCTCGCGCGCAAGGTCTCCGGGGCCCCTCTCCCCTGCCCGGGATCAGGAGGGGAGCGTATAGCGCCGCTCGATGGCCGCCCTGACCAGGGTCCGGCTCTCCTTCGGGGGAAGGCTCGCGTCCTCTTCCACGATCGCCGCCGCCGAGGCGAGCGCTTCGTCCTTGATGGCCTCGCGGAACCAGCGGGAATAGTCCTTGAGGCGGAGATGGTGGAGCCACGTCTCGTCATCGACTCCCTCGGCCAGCTGCACGAAGAGGGCGAGGTTCTGGGCCCGCAGGTTCAGCCGCCCGGCGGGGCCGCGGAAGTAGAAGCTCTTGTCCTCGCCCAGCTCGCCCGTGGCGTACTTGCGCACGTGACGCCGATGCTCCGCCTGGGGCGGCGCCGTGCGAAACCACACGGGACCGTGAGGTCGGGGCCGCCGCGTCCACAGGAGCGCCTCTCCGGGTTCCTTGGTGCCGGGGAGCACGAGGGCCGGCTGGGCGCCCACGACCTCGCCGAAGGCTCGGAGCGTGTCGTCGGACGACTTCCCGATGGCGATCATGATGTCGATGGAGGAGAGCACGGCGGGGGCCACGTGCTCGGGGTGCACGGTGATGAGCATCATGCCCGAGAGCGTCCGGGGCAGCGTCACCGAGACGAGCTCGGAGGAGGCGGGCAGCAGGTGGTGGGCCTCGTCGACCACGATCCAGTGGGGCCGGCCCGTGCGCGCCCGCAAATCTTGAAGTCCGGGCAAGAGGCGCGAGAAGAAGGCCGGGCGCTCGTCGAGCCCGAGCCCAAGGAGGTTGACCACCACGTTGCGGTTCGGCTCCTCGAGCACATCCAGCGCTCCCGCCACCGTGGGGGCGCGCTGCTTGTCTCCGAGCACGATGGCGTTCTCGAGCAGGGCATAGTCGCCCTCGGGATCGACGATGCAGAACTGGTAGCGCCGTTCCGCCAGACGCTCGAGGACACCGGTGGCGAACGTCGACTTGCCGCTCCCGGACGAGCCGGCGATCAGCACGCCGAGGCCATAGGGGTTCAGTCGAACTTCCTCACCGGTCTCGCGGGTGCCGAGGAGAATGGCGTGCCGGGACAGCCGCCCTTCCAGGTCGGCGAGGTCGCCGTCGATGAGCTTCTCGATCAGCTCGGTGACGCCGGCACCGTTCGGGTCCCCCGTCACCCAGTCGGCCCGCTCCTGGACGAGGGGGAGGGCGTTGGCCACTGCCACGCCGCACTCGCAGAGCCGGATCAAGGCGTGGTCGTTCTCCGCGTCACCCACGCCCACGCAGTTGTGCGGGGAGAGTCCCAGCTCGAGCAGCGCGGCTTCGAGCCCGGTGGCCTTGTTCACCCCGGAGGGCAGGACCATGACGGCGCCCTTGTTGAAGATGACCTGGAGCTCGAGCCCGAGGTCCCGAATGGTCTCGAGCACGGCCGTCTCGTGAGGCTGCCACGTCGCCACCAGGCAATATCCCACGGAGAGCGGAGAGATCCCGCGGGCGCGGAGCGCGTCGATGAGCTCGGCGGGCGGGGCCTCCCCCAGCGTCTTGTGTTCCCGGCTGACCGGGCGGTACAGGACCCCGCCGTTTTCGGCGACGACGCGGTCGAACACCTCGACGTCCGGGAAGATGGCGAGGAGATCCTCGAGCTCCCGCCCCGTCACCAGGACGATCTTGCGGCCGGAGTCGCGAAGCCGCTGAAGGGCCACCCGCGTGTCGCCGGAGACCGTGCCACTGGTGGCCAGCGTTCCGTCGAAGTCACAGGCGAGGACGAGGTAGCGCATGCCTCGAGCCTCACTCCGCCGCGGAGAGCTCGTCGTGCCGCGAGCGCACGAGGGCGGCGATGGCCTGGGTGAGCGCGGAGGGCTTGATCGGCTTGGCCAGGTGCATCTGGTACCCGGCGGAGAGAGCCCGGCGCTCGTTGTCGACGCCCGCGTAGGCGGTCAAGGCGATGCTCGGGATCCCGCCGCCGTGATCTCGCGGCCGCTCGCGGAGCTGGCTAATGAGATCGTATCCGTCCTGGCCCGGCATGCCGATATCGCTCACCATCACGTCGTACCGCTCGCGATCCAGGAGATCGAGGGCCTCCCTGACCGAGCTGGCCGTCGCCACACGAGCTCCCGCCGAGCGCAGGAGGAACGCGAGAGCTTCCCGCGCTCCCGGCTCGTCCTCGACCACGAGGAGACGGAGGCCCTGGACCACCGTCATCTGCTTGTCGTCCCCGCGCTCTCGAGGCTCGGCGAGGACGGCGATGGCCGGCGCGAGGGGCAGCTCCACGAAGAACGTGGTGCCCTGCCCCTTGCCCGCGCTCTCCGCCCAGATCCGTCCCCCGTGAAGCTCCACGAGCTGGCGCGCGATGGACAGGCCGAGCCCCAGTCCGGGCGCCATCCGGCTGCTGCTGGCATCGGCCTGGCGGAACCTCTCGAAGATGTGCGGGAGAAACTCGGGAGCGATCCCCTCGCCGCTGTCCTTCACGATGACCCGGGCGTGCGAGCCCGCCCTCCTGAGAAGGACCTCGACCTTTCCGTCCTTGGGCGTGAACTTGACCGCGTTGGAGAGGAGGTTCGAGGCGATCTGCTGCAGCCGGCTGGAATCGCCGGTGACGGCGAGGGCCCCCTCCTCGAGCCTCAGCTCCAGGGTGATCTCCTTGGCGGCCACCGCGAGCCGCACCGAATCGTGGGCCGCCGTCAGGATGGGACCGAGCGGCACCGTCCCCACGTCCATGCGGAGCTTGCCCGATTCGATGCGCGCGACGTCGAGCAGATCGTCGATGAGCTTGGTCTGCGTGTCCGCCGCGCGCTTGATGAACTCCAGCGCCCGGGCGATCTGTGGGTGATCCCCGGCCCGGGGGCGGAGCACCTCCAGCCAGAGCTGCATGGAGTTCAGGGGGTTCCGCAGCTCGTGGGAGACCACGCCGAGGAACTCGTCCTTGGCGTGGCTGGCGCTTTCTGCCGCGATGCGGGCCGTCTGTATCCGCTGCAGGAGCTCTTCCCGGCGTTCGGCCGCCCGCTTGAGGTCCGTCGTGTCGGTGATCAGCCCCACGTGGCTCACCACCGCGTCGCGCCAGTTGCGCACCGGTCTGGCCTGAGCCGTCACCCATTTCGTCTCGCCACCGGCCGGGCGCAGCCGATATTCCGACGAGAAATCGCACTGGAGCTTGATCGCGTCGTCCCAGTGGCGGGCGACTCGCTCGCGATCCTCATCGTGAACGGCATCGACCCAGCCCGCGCCCGTCGCGCGCTCCCGGGAGATTCCCGTGATGGCGCACCACTGGTCGTTCACGTACACGTAGCCGCCTCCGGCGTCTGTCTGGAACAGGCCGGCGGGGGCCAGCTGCGCCAGCACCTCGAAGCGCGCCTCGTTCAGGCGACGGTCGACCACGGCCTGATGCAGGACTCGGGCGACGTCGTCCACTTCGCTGATGCGCAGACCGGGCTCGTCCGGCGGCGGAGGGGTGCCCCCCGAGAGGGCTGCCGAGAGCCTGGCCAGGGCCGAGATGGGCCGAGCCGCCCTTCGGCTCAGGAGCAGGGCCAGCCCGCCCGCGAGGGCGATGGCGAGGACCACGCCGCCGGCCGTGGCCAGCGTCGATTTCCACAGCACGCTGTTGACGGCGGCGACCGGCACGCCCGTGGCCATCGTCCATCCGCTCACCGCGGACCGGCTGTGCGCCGAATACAGCCGCTCGCCCGCGAGGCCCGTGGTCCGGTACGCGGCGAGGGTGCTCTCGCGGCTCCGCTCCCGCAAGTCGGGCGCGCCGGGCTTGCCCACCCACCGGGCATTCTCGAGAGTCCGAGCGATGATGTATCCGTCCTGGTCGAGGAGCGTCATGGTGGCATCGGCCGCGATGGGATAGGTCTGCAAGAAGCTCAGCCACGACGCGGCGTCGATCTCTGCGAGGAGCACGTACTGGATTCCTTCTCGACTCACGACGGGAACCCCGATGAGGGTCCTGAACTCTCCGGGGCCCGGCCCCTCGAGGAGCCGAGAGACGACGGGCCGGCGAGCCCTGATCGCCTTTTGCAAGGTCGCCCCGTCGACTCGTTCGCGGAGCCTCGAGCCGAAGGGTCGACGCAGATCGAAGACCTCTCTTCCCGAGGTCTCCGCGAGAACGATGGTCTGCCAGCCCTTCTCCTGGTCACGGACCCGCCGGGCCCGAGCGTAGAATA
>Ga0137394_10002160_pt1 | contig 14476 bp, 14 predicted proteins | sample czobulk116metaG_FD_108278 | JGI IMG/M metagenome (GOLD analysis project Ga0137394, IMG submission 108278) | Vadose zone soil microbial communities from Angelo Coast Range Reserve, California, USA - czobulk1.16 metaG | ecosystem: Environmental > Terrestrial > Soil > Vadose zone | place: USA...
AGGTCCGAACATGCGCCCTCACGGATCCGCCCGAGGCGGCGCTCGCCGAGAACCCTTGCGGGTACATCCGTGGCCAGCTCGACCGCTCGATTGGCAGTGATGCCCGGAAGGTTCGCCATGAACCTGACCAGGTCGTCCATCGTCGCGGCGCTGCCGGCCAGCGTGCCGCTGTCAAGCCGCACCACGCGCCCGTCGCTGACGACCGAGCGGCCCGAGAGCGAGTAGGTGCCGGCCGGAGCACCGGCGGCGGAGGTCTGATCGGTGGTGAGCGCGATCCTCGACGTGCCCTTGATGCGCGCCAGCTGTTCGCAAACCCCGGGATGCACGTGCACCCCATCCGCAATGAGCCCGACCGTAACCCGCGGGTCAAGGAGCAGAGCGAGAGCAATTCCGGGATTCCGATGGTGGACCGGGGGCATCTGGTTGTAGATGTGCGTGCCGAAACGGATGCCGGCGGCGATGGCTCTGCGGCCCAGCTCGAAGTCCGCGCCGGTGTGTCCGGCGCTGACCACAATCCCTGCCCCGTGCAGGCGCTCGATCGCGGCCAATGCTCCTGGGAGCTCAGGAGCCAGCGTGACCATGCGCGGGCGAGCGCCTATGAACACGTCGATTTTTTCCGGCGCCGGGTCGGTGAGGTGTTCGCGGAGGTGGGCGCCCCGAAACGAGGGGTTGATGAAAGGTCCTTCAACATGGGCGCCGAGCACCCTTGCGCCGCGAGATTCGGCAGCCGCGCCGACCGCGGCTATGAATGCCGAACAACCCTCGACGGGTGACGAGATCAGAGTCGGAAGAAAGGCGGTGACCCCGCTCGCCGGCAGGGCCTCGGATATTTTGGCGACGGCATCGGCTCCTGCCGCCGCGTCGTGCCCGGCGAACCCGTTGACCTGGAGGTCGATGAACCCCGGAGCAATCAGCTCGCCCGGCTCCGCAACGACTTCTTCGTCAGGGCGCTCCGGCGGCTCACCGATCCCGACCCAGGCGATTGTCTCGCCGTCCACGAGAACAGCGTTCGCGTCCTTGACCCCGTGAATCGACCCGCGGAGCAGCGTTTTCATGAACGCTTTGCCTCGGTCAGTCTGGTGTTGAGCTTGCCGCCGGCGGCGGATAGAAGCTCCTCGGCCTCCTGGGCGCTGACTCCCCGGCGGAGCATCAGGATGGCTGCTTTGGCATTGCCCCGCGCTTCGGTGAGCGCGCGCGCCGCCAGCTCCAACGACGTGCCTCCCAATTCAGCCACCAGGCGCGCGGCACGAGCGCGCCGCTTGTCGTTGGTGGCGACGACGTTCACCATCCGGCCCCGGTATGTGTGACCCAGCCGCGTGAAGATCCCGGTGCTGATCATGTTCAAGATCACCTTTTGCACCGTGCCGGCTTTCAGCCGCGTGGAGCCGGCGATCACCTCAGGGCCGGTCTCGACCTCGATTGCGATGTCCGCAGCCTGACCTAGCGGTGAGCCGGGCGCGCAAGTGAGCCCCACGACCATCGCGCCCGCCGCCTTCGCCGCACCGATTGCAGAGAGAACGTAGGCCGTGGTGCCGCTCGCGCTTATGCCGAGTGCCACGTCCCCAGCCCCGACCCCCGAGTCGATCGCGTGATTGCGGCCGAGATGCTCATCGTCCTCTTGCGCGTCATCGCCCCCTTCATGCGCCTGCACGAGGTCGGCTGCGATGCCGAACGTCGCCGGACACTCCGCAGCGTCGAGCACCGCGATTCTCCCGCTCGTGCCGGCGCCGAAGTAGTGCAGACGGCCGCCCGAGTGCAGACGCTCGGCGATGGCATCGACGGCGCGTGCGATCTCGGCGAGCTGCGGATGGATCGCTTCATGCGCGCGCAGCTCTTCCGCGTCCATCAGCTGAATGAGCTCGAGCGTCGTCAAAGATTCGAGCTCGTCGGCGCGCGGATGGACGCTTTCGCTCATCCCGTCATCACCTCGGCGGCGGCCTCACCGCAAACGCGGGCGGCTCCACTTGTTGTGATGTAAGAGTTCGCGCCTTTGGGGCGGCATTGTGCCAGTCCCATCTCGACGACAACCCCATCTGGTCGCCGCGCCAGCAAAGCGTCTGCCAGATTGGCTTGCCACGCGTGCCGGTGAAGGTCACGCACCACCAGAACGAGACTCCGTCCCTGGGCCTGAGCCAGGAGCGCGCCGACATCAACCGATCCATCGTGTACCTCGACCGGCATGACGCGGACTCCTCTTTGGGCCAGGGGTTCAGCCACTCCCCATGGCACCACGCCGGCGGCGATGGATCGCGACCAATTTACCTGCACGACCGTCGCATCATCCCCGATGCGAACAGGGCCATCAGCCTTGAGGGCCCGGCGGGCAGCGACAAGGCCGACTCCGCGATCGGCAACCGCCGGGCGCACGTGTTGAGAGCGCCACACCGCAAGGTCATCGACGCGCCCAGCCGCCTCGGCCAGCCTGTGCTCGCTCAGGCGGCCGGCTTCCACCGCTGAGACGATTGCCGCGCTGACCTCCGCGACAACATCTTCATCCGCCAGGCTCCCTCCGATGCACAGCGCGTCACACCCCGCGATCAGGGCGCGAACCCCACCCTCCGCGACGCCTAATCCGTCGCTAACACCTCGCATCTCGAGCCCGTCCGTGATGGCGAGGCCCTGGAATCGAAGCTCCCCCCGGAGCAGCTCGGTCATGATCCGGCGGCTGACGGTGCCTGGGACGTCGTCGATTGCCGGCACAAGGATGTGCGCGCTCATGATCGCGCGCACGCCTGACGCGATTGCCGCCTCGAACGGCACGAGCGGCCCTCGGTGTGGGTCTTCGGTCACTACCGGCAGGGCGAGATGGGAGTCAACCGATGTGTCGCCGTGACCAGGAAAATGCTTGGCGCAGGCCGCGACGCCCACGCTCTGCAGGCCCTCAACCCACGCCGACGTGTGCGCGGCGACCAGCGTCGCGTCGGAGCCAAATGCCCGGGCGCCGATCACCGGGTTGGACGGGTTGCTGTTCACATCGGCATCGGGCGCCAGGTCAAGGTCGACCCCGGCTGCCGAGAGCTCCGCGCCCATGGCCGCTGCGACGTCATGTGTCAGCCGCAGATCGCCCACGGTGCCAAGCGCGAGGTTGCCCGGATACGAGCTCCCGGTCTTCGCTTCCAATCGTGTGACGTCGCCGCCTTCTTCATCAATGGCGATGAGCAGCCGTGGACGCTCGGCATGCAGGCCGTCGGTCAGAGTGGCCAGTTGTTCGGGATCGGCGACATTTCGGCTGTAGAGAACGACGCCGCCAAGCCCTGAAGCTGCCGCCTGCTTCACCCAGTCTGGCGGGACTGTTCCGATGAAGCCAGGCAGGAGGCAGCGCAGGGCGAGGCGCTCGACCGAGGATTTCATCCCTTCACTGCTCCGGCGGTTAGACCGCCGGCCAGGTAGCGCTGAACGATCAGAAAGAACGCGACAACAGGGAGCCCAGTCAGCGTGGCTGCCGCCATCAGCGGACCCCATTCAGGGCCATGGTTGGTCGTGAAGGACGCGAGCCAGACGGTGAGCGTTTGGTTGCCCGCGCTCGAGAGGAGGACGTACGCGATGATGTACTCGTTCCAGGCCTGGATGAACCCGAAGACCGCAGTCGCCACGAGACCCGGGCCGACGAGCGGGAACGTGATGCGGAAAAAGGCTCCGACCCGGGTACAGCCGTCGATCATGGCGGCCTCCTCGAGCTCGACCGGGATATTGGCTACGAACCCGCGCAGCGTCCAGACCATGAACGGGAGCACGACGGCGAGATAGACAGCTATGACGCCAGGCAGCGTGTCGGTCTGGCCGACCCCATCCAGCATCAGGTAGAGCGGGATGATGAGCGCGGTCAGGGGCACCATCTGGACGCCGATGATCATGATCAGGAAACCCGTTCGACCCTTGAACTGGAAGCGAGCGACGCCGACTGCGGCCAGGAACGCGACTGCGAGCGAAATCGCGAGCATCGCCGCCACGACGATGAGGCTGTTCTTGACGTCGTCGAGAAAGTACGGGCGAGCGATTGCGCTCTGGAAGTTCTGTAGCGTGAATGGGTCCGGAAACCATTTTGGGGTCAAGCTCAGGATGTCGCGGCCGGGCTTGAACGCTGTCGCGACCATCCAGTAAATTGGAAAGAGCATCACCGCCGCCACGGCAACTCCGGTTGCATCGTAGGCAAGCTGTCCGAATCGCAGTCGCAATTGGAAGCGTGGCCACTTGCGTTCGCCGGTGGCGATGCGATCGAGTCGAATTTCTTGGCGCACGGTGCCACGAGCGATCATGCGGCCGCCTCCTTCACTTCAGCCACTTCTAGCGTTTCTTTCACATAGAAGAAGGTGACGGCGACAAGGATCAGCACCATGATGACCGCGATGGTCGCGCCCAGGCCGTACTTTGTCACGCCGAACGACTCGCGGTACGAGTAGATCGCGATCGTGTAGTAATCGGAGCTCGGCCGCTGGTTGAGCAGCACGTAGATCTGGTTGAAGACGCCGAAGTCCCAGATCGTGGAGAGGCAGGTCACGATCAAGAAGATGGGCTTGAGAATTGGCACGGTGACGTGCCAGAAGGCTTGCCAGGCGTTGGCCCCATCGACCCTTGCCGCGTCGATGATGTCGCCCGGCACCTGAAGCAGGCCGGCAAAGAGCGTGATGGTCACAAACGGGATCGCTCCCCATACCACGATGAGCGCGATCACAGCCAGGCCCTGCACGGGGTTGTCGAACCAGTTGTGGTGTATGTAGTTGCCGATGTGCAGCTGCGTCAGCAGATAGTTGATGACGCCGAATTCGTAGTCGAACATCCACTGCCAGACGTCCACGGTGACGATTACCGGCGTCGCCCAAACGAGCACGAGCGCGCTCGCGACCAGCACCCGGATCACCTGGCGGACCCTGAGCAGTAGAAGGGAAATCAGCGTGCTCAAAACGATGGTCAAGGCGACGCATGCCAGCGTGAAGAGGAGGGTTCGAATCACCACCTGGTGAAAGAGCGGGTCGGTGAGGATCGTCTTGTAGTTCTCGAGCCCGACCCACTGGCCCTGGTGCGCGATCAGCTCGCGCAGCCCATAGTTCTGAAGCGAAAGCCAGACGAGCGTGCCGAGAGGGAGTGCGAGAACACCGACTATCACGGCGACGCTTGGGCCGATCAGCGCGTACGGGAGAAGCTCGACCCGATGCCGCCAGTGAGGCCGGGGGGCCGGTTCGAGGTCGGGCGCCGCGATTGCCACTCCCATCGAACCAGCCCCTTTGTATTCGGTCTTGTTAACGGAGCTGCTAAGCGCCGCCGTTCAAGAGAGATGTGATCTTGTCGCTTGCGGCCTTCGTCGCGTCCGGAATTGCCATCTGCTTGGTGAATATCTTGACGAGCATGTCGGGGAGTACGTTGGCGGTTTCGACGCTCGCCCAGTTCTGCGAGTTGGGTACGAACTTGCTGTTCTTAGCCGCTCCATAGAACACAGCGTTGAGGCCGGTGCCGAGGTTGAGCATCGAAGTGGTGTTCGGAATGACCCCGCCGACGGTCGCCATCTCAGTCATGTGCTTGTTGCCGGTCAACTGTGCGATCCAGGCGTTGGCCAGGTTCTGGTGCTTGCTCTTCTGTGCTATGCCGAGGTCAGAGCCGCCAAGAAAGACCGGGGCCGTCTGACCCGGTTTGCTGCTCGGGATCGGGAATGCGCCGAGCTTGTCGGCGAGCTTCGGGTCGCCGGCCTTGGGGTCGGTGATGACGCCGACCTCCCAGCCGTTGGCGATGATCATGGCGATATGGCCCTGCGCGAAGGCTGCATCCTGCTTCGCCTCATCACCGGTCTTGTCGGCTTTGGACAGAGAGCTGACGAGCTTGCTCAGCGTGGTCAGACCTTGCTGGGCGTTGGAGCTGGTCAGGGATCCCTGCCACTTGCCTCCCGATTGGGTAGCTATGTCGCCGCCGCTGTCCCAGATGAAGGGAAGCGCCGCGTACCAGTACTTGCCAGGGAAGTAGAGGGCCGAGAAGTTCGGGTCGGAGCTGTTCGCCGCCATGAGCTTCTGTCCGACCGTCATCAGGCCGTCGAGGCTGTCGGGCGGCTGGACTCCTGCCGACGCAAAGAAGTCCTTTCGGTAGATGATCGCGCGGCTGCCGGCGTAGTACGGCACGCAGTACAACTTGGACGCCACCGTGCACGAGTCCGTCAGGGACTGGAGCCACGTGCCGGAGTTGTCAAAGCTGGATTTCTTACCGCTGATGTCCGCAAGCGCCCCGGCCGCGGCGTACTTGGCCACCAGCGTGTTGCCGAGCTCCATCACGTCAGGTGGATTGCTGCCGGCAAAGCCCGTGTCGAGCTTGGTCCCGACGTCACCCCATTGCTGGATCTCGACGTTGACCGTCACTTTTGGATATTTCGCCTTGAAATCGGCGTTGACCGCGTCGATCACGCTCGCGGGCGCGCTGCCGTTCATCAGCCAAACGGTGAGCGTGCCGGTTTCATCGGCTGCGTTGTTGCTGGTGCCACCTCCACAGGCCGCTGCCACGATCGCAGTTGCCAGCACCATGGTGCCTAGCCAGACCTTCCTAACTCTCATGCGTTCCAATTCCCCCTGTAGGTTGAATGCGGCGTTCTTCGCCATCCGGATGGTCGCCCTTTCGTTCCGGCGCAGCAGGAGAACGACCACGTAGGGCGCCGGCCGAGCGCCCGTTGCGGCCTCTCTGCAGCACGAGGTCGGCGACCAGGCGATAACGGTCGCCGCGATAGATGGAGCGGACGAACTCGACGATCCGCCCTGACTCGGAGACGGTCGTCCGCTCGAAGAGAAATGCCGGCGAGTGCAATGGCACACCCAGCACATCCGACTCTTCCTCGTTGGTCACAGTCGGCTCGATGCTCTGCGTGCCGGATGCGATGACGATTCCGTACCGCTCCGCCAGCAGGTCGTAAAACGAGTGGTCCTCGAAATCGGACCGTGTTAGTCCTGGCACCAGCGCTTCATGAACGTGAAGGACCTCCATCGCCATTGGTTTGGAATCGGCGAGGCGCAGGCGTTTGACTCGCACGATTCGGGCGTCTGGGGAGACCGCAAGCCTGTGGGCCAGCCGCGCGCCGGCAAGGATTGTGGTCAGCTCGAGTGTCCGGTTCCCGGGCACCATGCCGCGGCGGCGCATGTCGTTGCTGAACGATGTAAGGGTCAGCGGTTGGGCGATTTTGGGTTCGGTGACGTAGGTGCCGCTGCCGTGACGGCGCTCCAGATAGCCATCGCGAACCAGCTCATCCAGAGCCGCCCGAACCGTCAGCCGCGAGACTCCAAGATCACTCGTGAGCTGTCGCTCCGAGGGAATTGAGTGGCCCACGTCGAGACCTTCGATCAGGTCGAGGATCCGATCTCGAGTGTCTTCCTGCTTGTTCATTCAGAAAGTCCCGGACTCAAGTGGTACTGTCCTGCCGCGCCCATCACGAGCGCCAGTAAAGCACAAACGTGCCAAGTGGTCAATACCACTTGTTCCCGGCTGCCACAAGCGTTTCCAGGTGCTTGGTCTCTCGTCCAGCCGATCGGCCCTGTTGAATGGCGCCTGGCGCGCGACCGCCAGACGTTTCTCCGGATCGCTTACCTGCTGCTGGCGTTCCCGTTGGGCACGCTGTACTTCGTCGTCATCATCACTGGCGGTTGAAACTGTGAAAAAGCGCTACGGCGGTTTCCGGGTGCCAGCGTAAGAGAGGGAACCATTGCAACTGAGTCCCGGCTATGCCGTCTCTCGTGACTCCTACTACTTGACTTCGACAGGGATAACGGTTTCAGGTGTCGGCATGAGCGGCCAAACACGCGAGTCCGTGAAGTCGTACGTAGGGTGCAGCCACTCTTCTTTCATATGCGTGTCCACGCGTCCTGTTTTGTTGTTCGCTGCCGTGAAGCCCCGCGCGTACTGATCCATCCAATACACCTGCGCCGGCCCGCCCTGCGAGTTGTCCACGGCCAGGATCACCGAGTGCCAGCCTCCCGAAACTGACAGACCGAAGAAGTACCAGCCTGGGTACTCCGGCTTGACCATCCCCAGCACCGCATCCTCGACCTTGGGCACCCACCTGCCAACCCTGGCGCTGTATTTGATCACAATCTCGGGACCGGTCTTGCCGTGCATTCGCATCGTTTCCATGATCCGGTCAACGTTGTTCGTGTCCACCTTTGTCTTCTTGAGCACCTCTGCGGCATCCGCCTGGACCTGCTTCTTGATGGCCGCCGACTCTTCAGTGGTGTACAAGGCTTCGAAGCCCTTATAGACGGCCGTCATGCAGCCGCCGCCGGGCAGCTCTCGCACTTCGGCAAAGTACTTGCTCCGCACCGCAGTCGCTTTTCCCTCGGAGAAGATCCGCGATAGGGCCTCCTGCTCCGCCCAGTCCTCTCGAAGATCGGCCTCAGCGGCGAGGAGCTGTGCCTGCAGTGTGGGATCAGGGGCCCCCACTCCCTGCAGCGACGTCACCTTGGCCTCGAGGCGGGCAATGTCCGGTGCAAGTGCTCGTTGGAGAAGCAGTTCTTCCCTGCGGATGTTGCTCACGATCGGTTCTCTGGCCGATGACATCGGCGCTACCGCCAATTGGGCCCGCAGCTCTGCAAGGCGACCCCGATGGAGGATGACGATCTGACGCACGGGGTCGTCGGCGGCGACAACTGCTTGCAGAGTGGCCAGCCTGGCACGCACTCGAGCCAACTCCGGGGTCGTCTCGCCTTTCTCGCCGAGAGCCTGCGCCTGACGCGTCAGAGCTTCGATTTCGACAAGCAGCTCAAGCCTCGAGGGGACTGGGTCGTCCGCAGCGTCACGAGCCACACCAACTCGTGCTGCCTGGTATGGAGTCTTGAAAGGCGTGTCGACGCTCGCCGATCCAGCCTTCGCCTCCCCCTCGGACGCCGGGTCGTCGATCAGGTCTGGTCTGGCCGGTGCGTCAACCTGTCCTTGCTGCACAGCATGGATCAACTCGTGCTTCAGAAGGCGGTCGCCTCCGCTGCTCCCGGGAGAGTACCGGCCAGAGGCGAACACGATGTGGCGTCCGACCGCGTAAGCATTGGCGGCCATGTCCGAAGCCGAGCGAGCCGCCCAAGGTTCGTCGTGAACGCGGATCCTGCTCAGATCCTGGCCCAGCGCAAGCTCCATCCGCAGCCTGAGCAGGGGATCGAGCTCGCGGCCCGCCGAGCGGAACCCCTGATCCGAGGACGGCTTGGGTCGGGTCAACTCGGTCCCTGGTGAGCTCGGGACGTGGTGGTCGATTGGTGGAATGCCATTAGATTCGTGATGCCAGGCGAGGCTGCGGCTCAACGCCGATGCGCCATTGCGTCGCCATCCGATTGGTCGACCCGAATCGTCCGCATGAGGCCGTAAAACAGCCGGCGAGTCGGGAGCTGTCGATCGTTGCGCTCGCGCGGCCATCGCCAGGGCAAACGTGCTCATCAATGCACGGCCGGGTCATATACCGAGAACGTCACCGCGCCGTCACAGCTCAACCCTCAGAGGCCGGGAATGTCCAGTCACGAGTTGCTCTCCTCGAGGAAGGCGAGGGTGGCTGCGGCGAACAGTGGCGAGTTGAAGATGTTGTAGTGGGTCTGGCCCGGAAGGATCGCGAGTGCGTGACCGCCTTTTGGCCGCCCCTCGCCCATCCAGCCGCCATCGCGGAGGCCGCCCCCGAGCAGTTTGAACACTTCGACGTAGTGACTCGGCGGGGCCATGTCAGCGTCGGCGGCGACCACGAGCGTCGGCATCTGGAGGCCGCGGACCTCATCACTGAAGTCGAAGTCTTCAGACATCGATTCGCCAATCTTGGTCAGGAGACGGGGGAAGTCCTCAGGCCGTGGTGCGACACGCTGGTACAGCTGATACATCGGCGTTTCCTTCATGAAGTCGGCGGCCGCTGCGTTGACCTGCCCTTGCTGCGCCCGCATCTCCGGATAGATGGCGTCGGGCCGCAGGTTCGCTGAGACCATGACGAGCCGTCGGACTTTCGCCGGGTACTTAGCCGCCGTGTGGAGTGCCACACCACCGCCGAGCGAGTAGCCCACCACGTCCGGCGTGTTCAGCTGGAGATGGTCGATGAGCGCCGCAATGTCGCCGGCCATCAGCCGGACGTCGATCGGTCGATCGATGTCAGCGGTGCGGCCGTGTCCTTGCAGGTCGACGGCGACGACATGGTGGCGCTCTGCGAGCAGAGGCAGGACGGGCCCGAACATCTCGCCCGACCCGAGTCCGCCATGCAGCAGGATGAGCGGCCGCCCGCTCCCATGAGTCTCGTAATAGAGGTTGATGCCGTTGACCTCGGCGTACTGGCCGGTGCCCTTCGCCTGTGCGGTCCAATCGCTGGTCATGGTCATGCTCCTTGCGTGAACGAGAAGTGGGTTCAGGAGATAGGACTCCGCCGGCGCTGGGAATTCATCGGTGCGCGAAGGACAGAATCATCTAATGAAGGTGGCCCAATAGTCGCGAAGCATCAAGCCACCTCTATATCTCCATGATGATGCGGCGCATCAGGCCAAGCTCGGTCTCATAAATGTGAGCCGACTTCACCGTCATCGTCAAAGTGCCGACCCCGACGCCGAGGTCTTTGGCCACGCGAGTTTGGAGCGCTGCGAGCTCGACGAGATTGGCATAGCCCTTGGTACCGAAGTCGATGGCGTGCGCGTAGGTGGCGAGCTGTAGCTTCTCCTTGACGAGCCAGAAGTCGAGCAGGCTGATGCATGGGACGTAGCTGGTGTCGGTTAGCGGCTGGAACGTCGTAACAGTCGCGTCGCGCGCCCATGGGTTGGCGGCTAGTCGGTCGATCACCCAGCGGATCTGGTCGCGGCCTGCGTGAGCGTAGTCATACAGGCGCGTCGCGTAGCTGTCGGAATCGCCGAGCTCTGCCACTCGAGAGCGGTCGGTGAAGTTCGCGTGCATCCACGCCAGGCGTTCGGGATCGCCATGGAGATCAATGACTGGGTCGTCAACCCTCGGTGAGTGCACGTCGAGCGTCACGCGCAACACTTCGACGATTGGCAGTCCTTCCCAGCTCCCGACGCCACCGCCTTTTAGAATCGCCGCCGCGACTGCTATCCACGCCTCGCCCAGCGTCATCGATTCGATCCGCACTGGAACGAAGTCCTCGGTCATTGTTGGATCCATCATGACGTGGGTCGGAGGCGTTTCCGGGGGCCGGCACTTTGGGTTTCGCTCGTTTACGGCGGCGCTCGGCGAGCCTTAACGTCGCCTAGGAGAGGGTGAGTCCCCACGCCGACCGTTTGGCATAGGAGGAAGACGCATGTCCTCAGAAATCGGCACCAGTTTCATGCGAGATGAAGGCACAAGCGATGCGATCGGGCAGTTTTGGAGACGCGCCCTTGGCGACCGCTCCCTAGCATGAGGGGTCGTCCCATCAAATTCGCAAAGGAGAGCGGAAGTATGGCTGAGAGGAAACCTGCAAAGAAGGGCACGCAGAAGTCCGCGAAGGGCACCAGCGCGACCGGTAAGGTGGCCAAGTTCACGGACGAGGAACTAGGCGCGATGAAGCAGCGCGTCAAAGAGCTGAAAGCGGCCGCGGGCAAGGTGGACGGGGAACGCGACGTGCTCGCGAGGATCGCCACGATGCCGGCACCGGATCGTGCCCTGGGCGAGCGGATCCACGCGATCATCAAAGCCAGCGCGCCAGCCCTCTCGCCGAGACTCTGGTACGGGATGCCCGCGTATGCCAGGAATGGCAAGGTCGTGTGCCACTTTCAAGACGCGCGCAAGTTCAAGACGAGGTACGCGACGCTCGGCTTCAGCGACGAGGCCAACCTCGACGAAGGAGCCCTGTGGCCGGTCGCTTTCGCGCTGAAGAAGTTGACCCCCGCCGACGAGGCAAGGATCAGCGCGCTCGTGAAGAAAGCGGTGAGCTAAAGGTCGCGGATTCGTCCGCCGACATCATCCACCGCTAAGCCCGCCCCACCTCTGATATGCAATCGGTCGGTTGCATTTCCAGCGGCTGGCCGGTAAGATGCAACCATGAAGTTGCATAACTCTACGGACCGCATCGAGAAAGAGATCGTTCTGCGCGCACCCCGCTCGCGGGTCTGGCGCGCGCTTGCCGACGCCGAAGAGTTCGGCGCCTGGTTCGGCATGAAGCTTGAAGGTACCTTCGCACCTGGCGCACGCGCCCATGGCCAGATCGCGCTGCCCGGCCATGGGAACGTGACTGTCGAGATCGCCATCGAGCGGATGGATCCCGAGACCCGAATGTCGTACCGCTGGCATCCATACGCCGTCGAACCCGGTGTGGACTACTCGAGCGAGCCCACCACGCTGGTCGAGTTCCAGCTCGAGGAAGTCGCCGAAGGCACTCGCCTCACCGTGGTCGAGTCGGGCTTCGATCGCATCCCGGCGGCACGGCGTGCTGAAGCACTTCGTAAGAACGACGCGGGGTGGGCTGAGCAGCTGGAGAACATCGCGCGCTATGTCGCTTCATAGCGCCGGCTGGCGCGACGTCTCTCGCGCTGCGCCGGTGTTTGCGGCGCTCGGTGATGAAACGCGGCTGGCGCTGGTCGCACGACTGAGCTCCGAGGGCCCTCTCTCGATTACCCGCCTGACCGCCGGATCTGCTGTCACGCGACAGGCGGTTACCAAGCACCTGGACGTGCTCGCCACAGCTGGGCTCGTCTCGGATGTGCGGCGTGGCCGCGAGCGCATCTGGGAGCTCGAGCTGGAACAAATGGAAGCGGCGCGAACCTATCTCGAGCACGTCTCGAAGCGATGGGACGAAGCGCTCGACCGTCTGAAGCAATTCGTCGAGGAATGAAGGAAGGAACCATGCTTTTGAGCAACGAGGTCGCAATCGGTCGGACGAGCGCGACGGCAGCCGCGCTAATGGCGACGCTCGGGCTCGCCGCCGCGTCCTGGGTCGTCGCGGTCCGGCACATGACCGGAATGGACACGGGCGTGGCGACCCAACTTGGTTCGTTCGCGTTCTTTGTCGCCCTGTGGGTGGCAATGATGGCGGCGATGATGCTGCCGGGCGCGGCTCCGGCAGTCTTACGAAGCGCTCATGCCCGCGGTGTGCGCACAGTGCCGCTGTTCGTCGGGTCGTACCTTGCCGTCTGGACACTCGTGGGCGTCGCCTTGTATGCGCTGTACCGGCCGCACGGTTTCTTCGCGGCCGGAGCGGTTGTGATCGCGGCTGGTGTCTACGAGCTCACGCCGCTCAAGCGGCATTTCCGCCGGCGCTGCCGCGAGAGCGTCGGTTCTGGATTCGAGTTCGGGCTCTGTTGCGTCGGCTCGAGCATCGGACTGATGCTGATGTTGGTGGCGCTTAGCGTCATGAGCGTCACCTGGATGGCCGTGGTCGCGGCCCTCGTCCTCGTCCAGAAGCTCTTACCCGCGAAAGCCGCCATCGATTTGCCGCTGGCGCTGGCGATCGTCGGACTTGGACTTCTCATCGTCATCGCGCCCCCGTCGGTTCCCGGCAACCTGTTTTAAGGAAAAAGGAGAGAACGAATGACCGACCACAAGATCGGAACACGTGAAGAGTGGCTTGCGGCCCGGCTGGAGTTGCTCGAGGCAGAGAAGGCGCTGACGCGGCGTGGCGACGAGCTGGCGCAGCGGCGGCAGGAGCTGCCGTGGGTTCGAATCGACAAGGAGTACCGCTTCGAGACAGATGAGGGCACAGCGTCCCTCGCCGATCTCTTCAAAGGACGCTCGCAACTCCTCGTGTATCACTTCATGTTCGGGCCCGACTACAAAGCAGGCTGTCCGTCCTGCTCGGCGATCGCGGATGGCTTCGACGGCTCCGTCGTCCACCTAGCGAATCACGATGTCATGCTCTGCGCCGTGTCGCGGGCTGCGCTCCCGAAGCTGCAGGCGTACAAGCGGCGGATGGGATGGAGCTTCCCCTGGGCGTCTTCCTTGGACACTGACTTCAACTACGACTTCCATGTGGCGCACACCAAGGAGGAATGGCAGTCGGGAGCCGTCGAGTACAACTTCCGCTCAGGAGACATGCGGGTGCCGGAGGGAGAGGAGAACCCCTTTATCACACAGCTCACCGCGAGCGTCGGAACGGACTGGGCGACATATAGGCGAGAAGGGCCCGGCGTGAGCGCGTTCGCGCTCGAGGATGGCGTCGTGTACCACACCTATTCGGCGTACGCGCGCGGGATTGACGGCCTCTGGGGGATGTACCAGTGGCTCGACCGCGCGCCGCTCGGCCGCAACGAGATGGGCTTCTGGTGGCGCCGCCACGACGAGTACCACGGCGGGAGGGACTGAATTCAAGATTTGGTTGGAAGGCGGGACGCGATTTGAAATCCACGCTTTCTGGGTGGAGTCTGCTCGTACCACTTGAGCACGCGCATCGCCCGGAGGGTGTTCCACCGGCTCGGTCTGCCCTCGCCCTCGTCCATCGCGAAGTGCAGCCGGCCGGGGTGGGGATTCTCGAGGGGCCAGCGGCCATCTACATCGCGCTTCGACTCGACCAGGTCGATCGCCTCGGCCAGCCGCTCATCCGGAACGGCGCCGGCCGCGCGCAGGTAGTCCAGACCACGGAGCA
>Ga0137394_10002161_pt1 | contig 14474 bp, 14 predicted proteins | sample czobulk116metaG_FD_108278 | JGI IMG/M metagenome (GOLD analysis project Ga0137394, IMG submission 108278) | Vadose zone soil microbial communities from Angelo Coast Range Reserve, California, USA - czobulk1.16 metaG | ecosystem: Environmental > Terrestrial > Soil > Vadose zone | place: USA...
ATTCTTCGACGGAAGCACATTTCTGGGGGAGACGAACGACACGCCCTACACCGTTACCGCCGACCTCGCCGTCGGCAGCCACGCGCTTACCGCCGTGGCCAGCGACGACTTCGGCCTCTCCACCACCTCCGCCGTCGTGAATGTGACCGTCACTGCCGGGAACATCCCGCCCAGCGTGACCATCACCAACCCGATTGATAATTCTGTTTTCGGCAACACCGACAGGGTGACTATCGGGGTCTCCGCCAGCGATACCGATGGGAGCGTGACGAACGTCCAGCTCTTCAACGGGGCCGTGTTGCTGCGCAGTTTTGCCGCCGGACCATACACCTTCTCGGGCACCGCAATCGCGGGCAGCTTCGCGCTTGGCACAAACACCTTGACTGCGGTGGCCACGGACAACCTCGGCGCTATGGCGACGTCGGCGCCCGTTCATGTGATCATAGCCAGATACCTGCCGCCGCTTACGAACGGGGACATCGCCATTCTCCTGCAGCCCATTGCCACCGGCATGGCCGCGCCCCTCTACGGCATCAGCCCGCCCGGCGACACCAACCGCCTATTCGTGGTGGAGCAGAATGGGTTGCTGCGAATCATTCAGAACGGGACCTTGCTGCCGGGGTCGGCGCTCGACATCCGGAGCCGCGTGACACCGCCGTTGGTCCCGACCAACCCCAACGACGAGCGCGGGTTCCTCGGACTGGCGTTTCATCCCGGTTTCACCAACCCTGCCAGCCCCGGATATCGGACGCTCTACACTTACAACAGCGAGTTGATACCCGCAGCGACCACGCCTACCTACCCTGTGCCGACCACTGCCACCAACAACTACAAGAACGTCGTCAACGAGTGGAAGATCTCGGCCACGGACCCCAATGTCGTCGACCCCTCCTCGCGCCGCGAGGTCATCTCCTTTGGCAAAACCGCGGGCAATCATAACGGCGGCACAGTTGCCTTCGGGCCGGATGGCTACATGTATCTCGCTCTGGGCGATGGCGGCGACGCCAACGATGTCGGAGCCAGCCACGTCGAGCCGGGCGGCAACGCCCAGAACCTGAGCACACCGCTCGGTAAATTCTTGCGGTTTGACCCGCTCCATCCATCCCTGACCCCCTCCAGCCCCGACCCGATCAGCGCCAATGGTCAATACCGCATCCCGACGAGCAACCCGTTCCAGGGACCGGGCCAGGTCCCCGAGATCTACGCCTACGGCCTGCGCAACCCGTATCGCTTTGCCTTCGACCGCGCCAATGGCGACCTGATTCACGCCGACGTCGGCCAGAACAACATCGAGGAAATTGACCGCATCGTTCTCGGTGGCAACTACGGCTGGCCGATCAAAGAAGGGGACTTCCTTTTCAACCGTACGAACGGTCCGTCCGGAGCCGCCGGCACCATCGGGGCGCCTCCGGGAAATCGCAGCCCGGGAAGCCCTGCGGGCCTCATCGACCCGATTACCGGCACGTGGGGCACACTGGAATACGACCACAACGACGGCATCTCCATCACCGGCGGTTTCGTTTATCGCGGCGCCGCGATTCCGGAGCTCTACGGGAAGTATGTCTTCGGCGATCTGGCCCTGAAAACCGCGCCCGTACGCGCGGATGGCCGTCTCTTCTACGCCGATCTTCAGACCGGTCTGATCAAGGCCTTTCCGTTATTCCAGTTTGGCGGCTCGGCGATTTTGCCTGATGGCCTGACCGTGCATGGTTTTGGCGAGGACGCTGATGGCGAGCTCTACGCACTGGTGACCAACACTCCGTCAAATGGGACCGGCGGGATCGTTTACAAGCTCGTCGCTATTCGCCTGACGGTAAATTTGTCCGGCAACCTCCTCGACATCTCCTGGCCCGCCTCGGGTGGGCGCCTGCAAGCGCAAACGAATAGCATCACTGGCACGAACTGGGTCACCGTGCCGGGTTCCGCGGCGACCAATCGTGTCGTCGGTCCAATTGACCCGGCCAACGGCAGCGTTTTCTACCGGCTGGCCTTCCCGTGATTGGACGAACCCCACGTTGAGATTGCAGTCGGCCACGAATGTTTCAGGCATCTACGCGACGTTTCCGGCGGTAACCAGCCCTTACACGAACGTCAAAGGACCGCTGCAACTACCGCGTATAAAAACCAGCTTTGCATAAGTTTGCTTTGGACGCCCCACATCCTAATTCTGATGGATACGAATCACATTCGTTCCATTGAGCCGCACAAGATCATCAAGGATAACCTGATCGCTCTTTCCTGCATCGATCTTCTCTCCGATCACTTTCGTGAGCAGGTTCGGCATGCCGCAGCCATGCAGTTTGCAGGCCGCCAGCGTATTCCAATGCCCGGCGCAGGAACTGCCCAGCATTCCGCATGGGCAATAAAGCGTGGACATAAAGTAATCAATCCGGTCCTGACGGCCCGCGAATCGGCCCAAATCCGGCGTCGCGTCAAAATCCATTTTTTCAGGAAGCGTCGGGAATAATATTGCTGCTGCTCCAGGCTGAGCTTCGCCGAGGCCAGAGTTGGGCACTTCGAGCCGGATTCGCATTCGGCTGTAATCAGGGCGCACCTCCACCACCGTACTTTTCACCTTGCCACCGCCGCCTGTGCGAACTCCGACCTTGTCGCCGATTTTGCAGAATCTGGCGTACCAGGAATCGGAGCGTCGCACCAACACGCTCATTTGGTGGTTGCTCGAATCCGTATCCAGGATCGTCCCCCTCAAGCCCTCTTTTCGAACACTTTCAAGCTGGTTTTGCAACCGCGTCATTCTTCGCTGGTCCATCGTCGCCCGGTCCATGACGGCTGTCACCGTCCGCTCCGAGCCACTCCATCGGGAATTGAAATATAATTCTCTTCCAGCCTTCAACGAACGCGGTTCAACTCCCCGTAATTTCGTCTCTCGGTTCACTTTCAAATGGATCGGCGCGAGCCTCCCTTTTTCATCCTCAAAGAGGAGCATTCCTTCTTTGAATTCCTTCAGGACATAAGGCCTTGTCATTGCCTGGTAAGACAGCTCATCCGTCAGCGCATGTGCCGTGGCCCCCTCCTTATTAGTGCTGGCAATCAGATAGACACTTTGTCCAGCGTCAAAATCCGCCAGAGTCCCCCATGCCCCTTCCACGTGAAATTCCGTTTGCGGAGTAATCAGGAGTGCGTGTTCCTTATTATCGTTCTCGGTAAATACAATCACGCTCTTCGCTCCTCGCTCCTTTTTTACGAGTTTAGCGGGTGTTTTGATCAGGCTGTCCCAATCGAGCCGTTCGCCTTGTATAAGTTTGGCCATCATGGTTTCTGCAGCCTCGGCTTTCCTTACTGAACCCGAGTAAATCTCTGTTTTCGGATATTCGGCGGCCCATGCGAACCATTTGCATTCCACGCCTGGCAGCCAAACCAAAGTTTTCCCTTTCAACGGCCCTTCCACAGCCCGGCCTGCAATGCTCCAGTGCGAGAATGTTTCGTGATCCATAAACGGCGCGGTTGGCAGTTGCGCGTTAGACTCGATCTTTAGCCGCTCGGGGACTTTCCCCTCTTCCATTCTGGGCGCATAGATCGCCGCCGTCCGCGTGGGCCCATACCATAAGACCACTATTTCCTGGCCGCCCAGCGTGTCCCGAATTACTTTGTTGCTCGCTACCGTCGAAATCGGGTAAGCCCGCGCTTGATTTCCAACTGAAAGCCCAATCACTCGCTCATCCTGGGACAAACGCCGGTCCGCCGGCGGCCGGGTGCCGACAGAATCGGAGTTGAGCGCGTCCGGCAATGGATGCGCCGCGTATTTGTCGAACATATGGTAAGCAACCGTTTTGGGATAAGCCTTCAGCCAATAGCCCCACTCCGTTTCGATGATCGGCAACGGCTTCAGCACCGTGCCCTTGCGCGGACCATCTACCGCCATCCCACTCAGCGCGGAAAAAACCGTTCCATCCTTGTGCTCGATCGTCATGATCCCGTTGCGCCAGCCGTGGAAGGAGAAGTCATAAGACGGCTCAAAGCCCCGCACGAAACCTGCATCCGCATCATAAACCCAAACCCCGTACGAGTCGCTGATCACTCGGTACGGCACCAGGAAAAAACGGAAAGGCACAGCTCCCCCGTCGTATTTGCCTCGGATCCAGGCGAGCACACGATCGTTAGCGCGCATTTCCGTCCCCCTCCGTTTCGCTTCATCCACGCAGTGCGAACATTCAGGATTCACAAGCGTTTTGAAAAAGGACGGCTTTTTTATCTCATATCCAGCGCCCACGATCTCCGAACCCACAACCATCGTGGACCACAAAATCGCGAGCAATTGGAACCGTTTCATCATTCTCATCTAATTGGCCACATGCGCCCCCACGCTCCTCCGCTCCCCCGTCCCCGTCACTTCGCCTTCCGCGGATCGTCTGCCGGATTGACGTAATTAATCCCCCAGGGCCCGACGCCGTGAAGCTGCACCACACTCTCCCCTTTAGCCCACACCGTGTGCTTCATTCCAGCGGGCCAGAAACCGAACGTTCCCGCTGGCATGGGATGCGCCGCTGACCTCTCAAGTTGGTCTCCCATGGCGATCTCAAACACGCCGGAGATCACCGTCACGTGCTCAGTCTTCGGATGCGTATGCGGTGGAATGTTGTACCCGTCGGGCATTCGGATGCGCATCACGAACGGACCCTCCTTGGACGGGTCACCTTCCAAAATGGCTATCTCGGCGCCTCGGGGCAATGATGGTGGGCCTGCCTTCCACTGGATCTCTCCCGGCGGAAAAAGGCCGGCCTGTGTAGAACCATGCTGCGCTCGCACGGGCTGCGCCAACAGACACCCCAGGAAGACAACACCAGTGATGATAGGACTTAGACTAATGCTTTGGATTTTCATAACTTCGATTCCGCCGGCGAGCATTCTCTCATAATGAATACCGCCAATCCCACGACTCGGTCGTTGCGCCGGGACCGGCCCATCAAGATTGAATGTCCAGTTTCCAAGTTGAAATACAATTCCATTTTTTTCTGCCGTTAAGTCGCGTTTTCTCTGTGATCTCTACCGCTTGGGTTTGCCACTCACCGCACGCCGCACTCGGCTCGAAACTGTCATCTCCGCCTGCTCTTCTCCCTCTCCTCCCCAGCGGGAGGAGAGGGTCGGGGAAAGGAAGCCCTTTCTTCTCCGGTTCATGGAAAGTTCGCACCGCAGTCAAACGTCGTGCCCTTCGTGCTTCGTCATAGGTGTCCCTCCGGAAGGAGTCGTGCATTCGTCATTTCCTCGACTGACTTTTGGGTTTGCACCGCAACAATCCGTCGCCTAAACTTTGAATCAAGGAACCCATGAAAACAACTTTCGGTCTCCCTCCTTAAGGCATTCACATGAACACTTTGGATTCACTTTTCGTTGGTGCGAAAGGCCATGTCGTCGCATTCAGCAAACGCGATGGCGCACTCCTCTGGAAAACCCGGCTCAGAGGTGGATTTAGAATCGCCGGCGATCGGTTCGTAACGGTATTGGCCGACGACGATCGCATTTATGCTCATACCTTTGGCGCGTTATTCTGCCTGGACGCCCGCACTGGAGAGCAATTGTGGTCGAACGAGCTTCCGGGCCTCGGCTACGATGTTGCCATGCTGGCGGTCGTCGGCAGCTCATCACCATCTCTCCCCTCGCTCGTCGATCAGAAACGCAGGACCGCATCCCGCAGCGGCGGCGATGTGTCTGGAGATAACTGATTCGTTTGACTTCGTTGAAACGTCGTTACGGGAGCCACATGCATGAAAACCTGCGCATACTGCGGCGGCGAAAACGCCGATGAAGTCGAACATTGTTTGACATGCGGCACGGAGCTTGCCGTTGACCCAGTCGATGCGAAACCTAAGGAGCCTCGCGACCGGACCTGGATCAAAGTCGCTTTTGGTTGGGCGGCAGCGGCAATGACCATAATCCTGTGCTACTTCCTAAGTCTCGGTCCCGTAATCCGCTCCTTTGGCACCGTGATTTCGTCAAGCTCTACAGTCGTTTCATCAAACGCGACAACAATTGCATTCACCACTACCCGTGCGGTAAGCTATCCGCGTTGGGTCGCGATACTTTATGCTCCGGCCTTCCGGCTCGGGCTCGAGCCCGGCGCGGGTAACCTTGGAAGCCTTTACTACCAGTACTTGGAATGGTGGGAAAAACCGAAGACCAATAGCTGACAGTTTAAACAGGGCAACCCTCCGAAAAGTTCGCGCCATCTTAAACTCCCAGGAGCCCCCACGCCCCTTTGCGGGCTGATGAATAAGAAACTTGTTTGATTGCTTGCAGTCGGACCGTTTGGTCCGTCCGACGCGCCCTTCCCCCTCACCCCAACCCTCTCCCTTGGGAGAGGGAGAATCCGCGGCAGTCTTTATCATGAAGGTTCGGCAATCAAAGAGAGCGGCGGCAGTGGGCCCCCTCTCCCCGAGGGAGAGGTTTGGGGTGAGGGGAAGGGACCATTCGAATTGCGAACCGCTTGCTGTTTACAACAGTCGCGACATGCTGCCGACATGATTCGAGCCCTCATTTTCGATCTGGATAGCCCCGGCGTGCCGGCTTCCCCGGCCGCGACACACCACATCCGCACGCTGGCCGAGCTAAAGCAGTTTCTCTGACCGCTTGGAGCGTAACGTTCGTAGTCCGGGCTTTAGCCCGTCACAAACGTATTGAAGTGCCAGGAGCATGCCATGGGCTAAAGCCCGGACTACGAACGGACGCACTTCTGCCCGCCCCTGAAAGGGGGTCCAATCCCAAACGGATCGCGTCCCACAGTTCAAGGTTGCGCAAACGGGAGCCTGCGACCGGTCGGGTAGTGTCCAGGACACTACCACCGGTCGGGCTACCTTGTCGCGAGTCATGGCAAGCCACAGAATCGCGGGCCATTTTCGCAAGTCGTCACCACGCCTAAGTCCCAGCCCCAAAGGGGCGCAATAATCCAGCCCAGGCCAACGGCCTGGGGATAGCGTTGGAAGACATCGCTAGCCCTGAAAGGGCGAGATATTCCGATCACCTCCCACCGCGTCATCTTCGGCATCGCTTTGGAAATAAAACAGTCCCGCCAACAGAACAATCAACACAAAGACTCCTGATGAACTGTGCGAAATGCCTGCCCCTGCTTACCGCCGCGCGTCGGGAGTGCGTGCTCGGCGACGCGCATTATTTCGTCATGGCTGTATGCTCCGGGCGTCCTCATGTAACCCGGACGCGACCATAACAAGAAGAGCCTCTACTGATCCAACCTCCGCTTTGACCGAGCAGCTTCCTCCAGGTCGACTGGATTTATCAATATTGGAACTTCACCAGTGCCGCATTGAAATGGAGGAAGGCGCGTATAATGCCAAACCCCACAAATGCGGTGAGGAAGGCAAGGTAAAGAGCATTGAACAGAGTTGGCCGAGATTGTATGAACCAGGCTAATCGCTCGCGGATACGATTGGGCAGCACACTTTGCGCGGCCACCACCAGGAACATTGGCAGAATGAGTAACCCGAGGGGGTGATAATTCCAGCTTTCATGAAACATCCCGCGGATTGCACAACTTAGGCTCCGGGTCATCCCGCACCCCGCGCAGGGTAGCCCAGTCGTGTGCTGAAACCAACAAAGCATGACGCCAGGACCGTGCGGTGATGAAATTAGCGCCAGGAGCAGACCGAGCCAGGCCACGACCACCGAATTTTTCCCCAACCAGCGGACAGTGGCGCCATCAGAATGCCGTAGCCAGCATGCCAGCTGGTCCAGCCGGGCGGTTGCTGCCTGGTTCATATGGTTCATTTCATGGTGGCCGATAGGACTCGCAACCCGATGTTAATGAGGATCGCCCCTCCGTAGAGGATCTTCAAGGTATCATTGTCGTGTACCTTGAATACGAAATAGAGCGCGTAAAAAGGAATGCACAAAGTCAGAAATCCCGTACCCACACCGCACCTGAATGCAGCGATGAGGACCATGACGTGGATGGACAAGGAATAGAGAACCGCTATGCCAACAAGGGCCAGGACCACCTTGGGATTATCCCGTCCGAGGAAATATACCAATCCCAGCACAGCGAAGAGCGCGGCCACATAAGGAAGCGCCGTTTTGTACCACGGAGTTTCCCACTCAGGGGCAACCGGCTTGCCAGGCGCGGCGGGCCGCCCGGCCACGATGCGCTGCCCAGTGGCTAGATTGTAGCCGCACGATGTGCAAAGAACCGCCCCACGCGGAAGCGCGCCGCCACACGATGGACAACCGGAGGCAGTAGCAGCGGGCGCCTGCGGTTTTAAACGGGCTTCCGTCGGAGCAGGCGCAACCGCATGAACCGCGGGCGGCGGAGTCGGGTCGGGCTGCGGAACCACGAGGCCGCCATTACAGCCGGGACAATTGATTTGCATCCCTCCATATCCTGAATCAGCCGCGATGTGCTGATCACAGTGCGGGCAGGAGAATTTGATGTCGGGCATAGCTGTCTAGCGAGTGATCAATCGTCGGGTTGTGGTTCTCGCAGACAATGCCTGCAGCCCCGTTCGCAAGTCAACACCGCTTAAACGCTGCGTGAAACGAAGCCCCAATTCGTCTGCACCTCCTAACGACCCCAGCCCCAAAGGGGCGCAATAATCCAGCCCAGGCCAACGGCCTGGGGATAGCGTTGGAAGACACCGCTAGCCCTGAAAGGGCGAGATATTCCGATCACCCACCGCGTCATTTTCGGCATCGCTTTGGAAATAAAACAGCCCGCCAACAGAACAACCAAGCCGATCTGTGCCTGACGAGGGTCCTTTTGTATCCTCCTGATCGTGCCCTTGCTCCCATCTCGCTCTGCCTGCTTGGTTGCGGCTGACCGCGTCCTTGACCCAATAGACGCTCGTCACCCAAAAAAATCCAACACCTCCAACGGGGTTGTGGCCGCATCGTGCTTCGTCTGCTTCGTCATTGCAGCTTGCCCGAAGCACTGCATCTGCCGCAAAGTCGCGCACACGTTGCGGCCTGGTCCGCTTCGGTCATTTACCGCCATGAAACCTGCTACGATCTCCCGTGCGCTCTTCACGCTCACCCTTCTAACCAGCTTCGTCGTCGCTCCCGCCGCGACAAAAGCTGCCGACGAGCTCGTGCCCCTTATCGTCATCGATCAGGTGCCACTCAGTGATGCCATTCGGAATCTGGCTCGCCAGATGGAGCTTAATTACATCCTGGATCCACGGGTCCCCGGCTCAAGCATTGGCCCCGGTCGCCTGCTGAAGGAGCCTGAAGTTTCAAGTCGCTGGGAAAAACAGACCGTCCGTACCGCCCTTTTGGATGTGCTCGATGACCATAAGCTGACGATGGTTCTGAATCCGGGGACTTCTGTGGCGCGATTCGCCCCCCAGTACGCTGGAGTCTCTCCCGCCGACACGAACCTGATTCGAGTCGAGACCAACGGGCCGATTCCGCTGCTGCGGATTGAAGAAAGGTCTCTGCAAGATGCGATCAAGAGCATCGCCAGGCGTGCCAGGCTCAAGGTAACCTTCGATCCAGCCTTCACCGCTTCCAGGTGGGCGCACGACAATGAGATCATTTCAATTCGTTGGCAAAATATCACGGCCCGGCAAGCCCTCGCGGCCCTCCTCGACAACTTCGATTTGATGATGATTGAAGACGCGCCGACAAGCTCAGCCTCCATCACGCTCAATCCCAAAGCCAATCAACCGCCCGGCAAGCAGCGGTGAAACGTCCTGGATATGGAAGAGGACGAAACGACCATTCGTAACCACCAGCAAGCAAAAGAAAACCATAGCGCAACAAATTTGATGAGTTTGAGTATTGAGCCTCTGAAAAGGTAAGTCGGAGATGAAATGAGAGTGGTGAATTTCGTGCCAAAATTAGTTGGAGCGACTCGGTAGAATAGTCAATGTGGTTCGTGCAATGAACTTCGGTTTCTAACCGCCCAGGAAGGTTTGCTGGAGCAGATTTTGCAGGCGCGTAATAGCGATTTTCGCATCAGCGCGTTTTCGATTCATCTGCGGCTCATCCGTGATATTGGATGAAAGCGTCAATGCCTCGCTAAAGCGCTCTTGCAAGGGGAGCCGTTGATCGCGTTGTCCCAATTGGGCCATTAGCACCTTGACTCGTCCTATTTCCTTTAACGCGCTCGCAATTGTCTCTTTGGCGCGATCAACTGAGATCGCACCGCTCTCCACTTGCCTCAGCACGCGGCACTCAAATGTCCGGCAACAATTGGGGCGATGGGGATAGATGCTGCATCGTTTTCGTTTGAAAGCCGCGCACGGCTGCAACAGCAGAGCAGGTTCACCCTGGTCGGCGTCGTCAATCTCCAATCCCAAAACCTCGAGCGCCGTGGTTTCGCGAGCGGCCAGCTCGGCATCAGCAAACAACGATCCGTTGCAACAAAGCCCGCAGCGGGTACATAACACATTTGTTAGATTCGGTTTCATGGATGCGTTGTTGGAGGAACAACCCGTCACACGCGTTCTGCCCATCTTTCATTCAGATGCAGCCGGTGAAAAGCAGAAAGAGAGAGGAGATGGACAGGCACTTCGAGCCGGGAGAACGAAGGGGGCTGGGGCTAACAGGTATCAGTTCACGGAGGAAACGGAGGCAAGGAGCAGGGAACAGTTCGGGGACGGCCCCACTGGCTCGCAAATGGTTCGTAGATTTTTCCTGTGGTCGCCAGCGTCGCTGCTGCACAAGCTGGAAACCCGCGTTGCTTTGGTCATTCACCGCGTTCCTCGTCTCTTCGAAACAACACCTACGGTGTTGAAGAATGAAGCCCAGGTGTTGCCGCGCCATTCCGTTCCCCGGGCGCGGCTACCCTGGGTTGATCCGAAGTTCATTCAACCCTGAAAGTGGTTGAATTCGGCTGCGCTCTCGCCTGCGCGATTTAAGGTGGAAGCCCGCGTTCCTTCCCTTCTTTGAAAGGGTTTGCGTGCGCAGTTCATGGTTTGGATTCTTCGCTACCCATTCTCCCTAAAGAAACGGATTAAACCCAACACGATCATCGGCCGGAATGACAGAGGCCACGTGCAAATCTGGCGAGCCCCGTCGTGGGCGCAGATCGAGGTGGTGGAAAAGGGGCAGACGCAATGAAGCGGATTAGGATTAAGAGTCACGCTCCGCGTGTTCTTACTTCTGAATCCCAGGGGCGCGGCGCATTTCCAACTAACTCTCTCGACGGACCGCTCTAAAACTTTCCCACGGGACCGAATCAGGGCTTACGCAAGCGGAAGAACTGAACAGCGTTGGTGGTGGTGTGGGAGACGTTATATGCGGCGCCGTTGACGGTGACGGCGTTGGTGACAAGTCTCCAGAGACTGCTGGCGCTCAGGCGAAGAGTGCTATAGACCCGGAAGCCTGGGTAGTTGGTCGGCCATTGGAGAAGGGCTTCTGCGGGCGCGGTTTTGGCGATGGTCAACGTGGGCGGCACAAACCCGAGTGTGTAGGTTAAATCGTCGAAGTAAACGGTCTGCCCGCTGCCATCGATGTGCGTCGTGATGATGCCGAAGCGATTAAACTGGGCGCCAATCTGTTTGTGGCCCGAATCGAACTTAAGCGTCACCGCCTGCCCGTCCAGCGTTACGGTGATACTACCGGTTCCGCCGTTACCATCAGGGTGGTAGTCCAACGTCCAGTGGCGAGACTGACCGTCCGGATAAATGTAGGGTGGCGTGGGTGTGCCACGACCGCCACTGGCCCGCACGCCTTCCTGGTCAACGCCGTAGGTAGGGTAAAAATAAAACCCCTCCGAACTGGGGCCTTCGATGGCCGCGCCAACAAAGTTCTCCGGCGTGGCGGAGTTCTGGGAATCGTTGCTGCGCATGCTGTTGGTTGAGTGGAAAAAGCCAATGAGAGTCGTGCTGTCGCTGACCCCGCGGCGAAACCCAACTTCACCCTCGGCATGCAGCGCCTGATTGAGAGACAATATGTCCGTGAGCCGAGCGCCATAGTAAGCCATGCGCGTTCCGTTAAACTGCACGCGCGAATCGCCGCGAAAGGTTTGGCCGCCGATCTCACCACCGCTTTGTCCGCCGGCAAAGTTCGATCCAGGGCTGTAGCCGAAATCGAATCGCGGACGAACATTGGTGCTGGTGTAGGTCTTGCGGTTATTCCGCTGGTCCCAACCAGGGTCCGAATTGAATGGGTGCAGTTCTCCGTTGATCGTCACGTTATCGAGCCACAGTTGTCCCGGGTCGTCAGCGCTTTTCATGACATTCAGAATGCCGAAGCGATTAAACATCGCGCCATCGGCTTTGTGGCCGGAGTCGAGAGTCAGGACGGTGGAGTAGCTGCCCAACGTGGCGCTGACAGTGCCTCGACCGCCAGCGCCATCGGGATCGTAGGTGAGCGAGAACGGGTAGTCGGCTGTGCCGGTTGGAATGGCTGCCTCTCCGCCGAATGACGAGCCGCCGACTCGCCACAAACCAGTGCCATACTCGAGATACGCGAGAAAATAAGTGCCTCGGCCGTAGATTCGCAGGGCAATGGTGTTGGGCGTGCGCCACTCGTTGACGGTGTTGGTGTTGAAGAAACCAATCAAGGTATGGCCATTACCCTGAGGCACATTCAGGATGCCCGAAGCGGAAAGCGGATCGTTGAACGACGCAGGCGTAATGACCTTCCCATAAAATGCCGGCTCCCCCGCCGGCGTGATGAAGCCGCCAATCTCACCAGCCGGTCCGCCGGCATTGGTACTGGAACTGAAACCAAAACTTTGGACGATCTGTTTGGGGGACGGATCGGTCGCGCGGTTATTGCGGCCATCCCAGCCTGGATCGACGTCGAATGTCTCGGTCTTCAGCAACAATGGTTGGCCGTGAGTTGACGCGGCGAGCATGGAAATCATGCACGCAAGCGCCAGACGAACTGATACGGAAACTGCCATTTGGCTATAGTATCAGGATGGCGAAGGCGCCTCAACGCTCCGAATCGTAGCCCCGTTTCGGCCCCGGTCGCACAAACACTCCGGGCCGCGGACATCTCTCCGGACGGGCCGACTGGTGACGGCTGCCGGCGGCATCGAATCGGTGAAACTTTGGGACATGAACACTCAGCAGGAACTCTTCACTCTTACCAGCGAAGGTGTAATTATCCCGGTCCTTGTCTTCTCGCCGAATGGGAACACGATCATCGGCCGGAATGACAGAGGCCACGTGCAAATCTGGCGAGCGCCGCCCGACCGCCTGGGTGTCGTAATTCCAATCAATCAATACGCTGGAACCCCGGGGAGTCTGTTGAGAAACTGCGTCAATTCATTTTGGGCCGAGGTCCTTCCGGACGGGCACCGGCACTGACTTCGTTGCGCCTCCATCACAGATCGCTGCGGATATGCTTAGTCGGCGCGCCACGTCGGCAATGGTGTACGCAAGGCGGGTGTAACAAGGTGCAACATCAATATTGATCCGTTAGAAACTGTGACCCTTCCTGCACGGTATCAGGGCAGGGTGACGCGGAAGTATTGCGCGCGCAGGTTGGGTTGGATGACGTTGGTATAACTAAAGCCACCACTCGCGCTAAACTGGTTTGTCATAATCGGCGTCCACTGAACCAGCGGTAACGCGACGTCGGTGGCGCTCAAAATCCGATAAGTGCCACCCGCCGATCCGCCCGCGCCGTTGATAATCACCTGATTTCCAGTGCGAGCGATTGTTTCGGTAATGGGGGGTGTGAACGCGATCTCCACTATCGTCACGGAAGCTGGAGTCCCGGTGCTGGCGCCAAAGGCGTTGGCGCTCAATGCACGAAACGAGGTCCCGTAACCGGGACTGGAAGAATTGGCGGCGTCCAAAAATGCGGTGCTGGTGGAATCACTGCCGCTGTGAGTGAACTGCATCACCAGGTCGCCTCCCTGATACACATACGGCGTCTCCAGCACTAAGAGCGTTCCGAATGCATTCGGATTGCCACCCGCGCTGAACTGATCGGCGCCGACAGACAGCGCTCCGTCCTTCACCAGCACCGGGTTTCGCAGGTTCGCCGAAAAAGTCGTGCTCATGCTGGATATCGGATTGGCCGCCTGAGCGAGTCTTACTTCGTAATCTGACCAGGTCACTGTCGCTACTGGAAAGTTTGCCGCCGTATTCGTGCTCACCCGAAAGCGCAATTCCGTGATCCGCGCCCCTGCCGGCAGTCCCCCCAAAACATCCGGAGTAAATTGCATCTGGTAGGTTCGAGGCCCACCGATGCCGCGAACTAGTGTATTCACACCGGCGTTGCCGGCAACGTTCGTGTAATCGTCAGGGGCTACCACTGAGGGCGGGACGGCAGGACCGGCTACTACATTAATGACCACTGTGCCGGTGGCGCTGTTGCCGAAGCTATCGAACGCCGTAAACGTAATCGTGTCCTGACCAACAAAACTCGGAGGCGGCACGTAGCGCAGGTTGTCGGCATATTTGACCGTAGCCCAATCCAAAGCACCAAAGCTTGTCCCGCCGCTGGACGAAGTGCCGGTGACATAGACACCACCTGCCTTGTCCACGGTCATTGCGCGCGGCGTGTCGCTGGCGTTGGCTGGACCGTTATAGCGGTTGGTCCATACG
>Ga0137394_10002163_pt1 | contig 14472 bp, 15 predicted proteins | sample czobulk116metaG_FD_108278 | JGI IMG/M metagenome (GOLD analysis project Ga0137394, IMG submission 108278) | Vadose zone soil microbial communities from Angelo Coast Range Reserve, California, USA - czobulk1.16 metaG | ecosystem: Environmental > Terrestrial > Soil > Vadose zone | place: USA...
AGCTGCGTCCGCCGCTGGTATTCTCCGAATCTGACGCGGATCTCTTCCTCAAAACACTGGAAGCCATCCTCGAAGAAGACGCCGCGCAGCCTTCTCGCTGAAATGGCGCCTTCCTTCCGTTCGTGCAACTCACCTACCCCGTCAATTGCGACGTACTGTCGACAATACAGCGGGTCGCTGATCACGGCGCGCCGGGCGATGGAGTTTGGCACTAGAAGTCTTCGGCGTGCCGGGAAACGTCACGCAGCCGGTGAGTGTTGCGCCAAACCAGCTCATCAAGCAGGGCGCCCAGCTTGTGACTTGCGCCGCGGACGTGATCGAAGAACTGCCGACGCCCATCCGTGCCGCACTGACGCAGGCCGAAAAACCGGAAGCCGGAATCTCTTGGCAGCTGCCTCGCTCAGTGGATCGGAAAAGAAACTCTATGAACTGCTCACCGCAGACGAACCGGTGCACATTGATGACATGGTGGAACGGTCCGGCTTGAACTCTTCCGAAGTTCTGGCTACGCTTTTTGATCTGGAGATGAAAGGCGTCGTCCGGCAGTTGCCAGGCAAACAGTTCAACAAAGTCTTGCTGTAGAGGCAGATAGGAGATTCGATCGTCTGCCCGGGGCGGGCATCAAATCGTAGAACGCATCCGCAAGGGCAATCGCCGCATCAAAGTGGAGACCCCTTTGGGATTCGGGCCGAGCGCTTAAGGTAGCGAGAAGGACACACGCCGCGCGGTCAGCCCTCACTGCAATACATTACGGAGTTACAAAGGCAACATGGCTCGTTCGCTGGTTATTGTGGAATCGCCCGCGAAGGCGAAAACGATTAACAAATATCTGGGGCGGAATTTCACCGTCAAAGCCTCCATAGGCCACGTGATGGACCTGCCCAAGAAAACGATAGGCATTCGTTTGCCCGGCGAGGAAGAGGGCGGCAAAAAGAAGAAAAAACGCAAAACGAAGAAGGGAAGCAAGGGAACAAAAGCTCAGGAAAAACCGGCTGGGAAAATAATCAGCATTGATGACGACAAGATTTTTGAGCCGACCCTGCAGATCATCGCGGGCAAGGGCAAGGTTATTAATGATCTGAGGAAAGCGGCACAGACTGCCGAAGCGGTTTATCTGGCGGGCGACCCGGATCGCGAAGGAGAAGCCATTTCGGCGCATCTCGCCATGGTGCTCTCCAAGCCGGCCAAGTACATCGAGCAGGAACCCAGCGTTTCGCGGTTTAAGAAGAAAGACGCAAAACCCGAAGAACCGGTTAAGAAGGAAGAAGAGAGCGAAGCAAAAAAAGAAGTTGTTGCCATCGATCCGAAAAAGATTTTTCGGGTTACCTTCAACGAAATTACTCCCAAGGCGATTCGCGCGGCCTTCGATAAACCGCGGCAAGTGGATACGAATCTGGTGGATGCGCAGCAGGCGCGCCGCGTGCTCGATCGAATTGTGGGCTACAAAGTTTCTCCGATTCTCTGGGACAAAGTGCGCCGGGGGCTTTCCGCGGGGCGCGTACAGACTGTTGCGCTGCGGTTGATCGTCGAACGCGAGCAGCAGATTCGCGCCTTCATCCCGCAGGAATACTGGACGATTCACGCGATGCTGGATGCCGGGCAGCCGCCGCTCTTCGAAGCCAAACTCTTCAAGTACAAGGGCGAAGACATCGCCGTCGCAAACCAGGAGAGCGCGGACAAGATTGTCGCCGCGGTAAGTAAGGCCAAGTGGCAAGTGGCCAGCGTTGCGCAAAAGGAAAAGAAGCGCAATCCGCCGCCGCCGTTTACGACTTCCAAATTGCAGCAAGCGGCCTACAACCGGCTGCGCTACACGGCCAAACGCACGATGTCGCTGGCGCAGAAGCTTTATGAAGGCGTCGAACTGGGTGAGGAAGGCTCGGTCGCGCTGATTACCTACATGCGCACGGATTCCGTGAACGTCTCGAACGACGCGCTGATTCAGGTTCGCGAGTTGATTCCGGAGCGCTTCGGCTCGAACTATCTTCCGGAAAAGCCAAACTATTACAAGTCGAAGAAGGATGCGCAGGAAGCGCACGAAGCGGTGCGTCCCACGGACGCCATGCGCGCGCCGGAAGACGTGCGCAAGTATCTCGACGAAGACCTCTTCAAGCTGTATCAACTGATCTGGCAGCGATTTGTTGCGTCGCAGATGCTGCCGGCGATCTTCGATCAGACGACCATTGATATTTCCGCTGGCGACTACACGTTTCGCGCTACCGGCACCGTGCAGAAATTTGACGGCTATCTCCGCGTCTATCAGATGCCGGCTTCGATCGCCGACCGTGAGGACGACGAAAAAGACGACGAAGGCGAAGGCCGCGCGCTTCCACAGGTTGCGGAAGGGCAAACCCTGCGCTTGGATAAAATTCGCCCGGACCAGCATTTCACCGAGCCGCCGCCGCGATTCAACGATGCGACATTGGTGAAAGAACTCGAAGAAGACGGTATCGGGCGCCCTTCGACATACGCATCGATCATTTCAACGATCGTCGAACGCGAATACGTCACCAAGAATCAGGGACGCTTTTCGCCCACCATGCTCGGCGAACGCGTCAGCGTGCTGCTGGTCAAGAGTTTCGAAGACATTTTTGACGTCACGTTTACCGCGCGGCTCGAAGAAGAGCTGGACGAAATCGAAGAAGGCAAGCTGCCATGGCGCGAAGCCGTCAAGGAGTTCTGGGAAAAATTCGTCATTGACCTCGACAAGGCTGGCGACGAGATGCTTTCCTACAAAGCCGGCATCCCCACGGGGAAAAAATGCGAAAAGTGCGGCCAGGGCGAATTGCTCGAACGCATCAGCCGCCACGGTTTCTTTCTCGGTTGCTCGCGCTATCCCGAATGCGATTTCATTCAAGACCTCTCGCCGGAACTTCCCGAAGAGGCCAGCGGCGAACCCAAGACCGAGTACTGCGACAATTGCGGAAAAGAAATGGCTATCAAGCGCGGGCGCTTCGGCACTTTTCTTGCCTGTACTGGTTACCCGGACTGCAAAACGACGCGCCGCCTCGTCCAGGGCACGCGCATCGCGCACCAGCCCGATGAGCCGCTCGCTGAACTCTGCACACTTTGCGGCAAAAATCTGGTGAAGAAGAGTGGCCGCTTCGGGGAATTTATTGGGTGCTCCGGCTATCCGAAATGTAAGTACACGCGCCCGATCACCATGGGCATTAAATGTCCGAAATGCAACGAAGGCGAATTCGTGCGCCGCGGTAGCTCTGGCAAGGGTGGCCGTGGCAGGCCGCGCGTGTTCTACGGTTGCTCGCGTTACCCGGATTGCGATTTCACTTCGCCCCACATGCCCATCGCCGAACCGTGCCCGAAGTGCGGAGCGCCGTTCATCGTCGAAAAGCGCAGCAAAATTGGCACGGTGCACTCCTGCATCAAAGAGGGCTGTGACTGGGAGAAGCTTGTTCCCGAAGCTCAGCCGCAAGCCCAACCGGAGGAAGCTCCGGTGCCCGTGGCCGCCAAGTCTTAACTCACCTGCATCCAAGAAACAACGACGTGATTCTGCTTTCCGCAGATTTGTCCGGGCCTATACTGTAGGCGGGCCATCCCCGGGGAGCTGTACCTGCGAATGAAAGAAGCGGTTGCAAAGTATCTCGAATATCTTCAGTCGGTGAAGAATTCCTCGCCGCACACGGTACTGAACTACCGCAAAGACCTCGAACAATTTCTCGCGTATTTGTCGCCCCCGGGAGTGCGGCCGCCTGCACTTGATGGCGTGACGCACTCGATGATTCGGGAATTCGTCGCGCATCTCCACGAACACGGCCTGGCAAAAAGCTCCGTAGCGCGAAAGCTGGCTGCCCTGCGCTCGTTTTTCAAATACTGCGTACGCAAAGATCAGTTGACGGAAAATCCGGCGCGGCTCGTTCCCACCCCAAAGTTGCCGAAGCGCATCCCTTCGGTGCTTTCCGCCGAAGAAATGAATGGCTTTCTGAACCAGCTTGGCGGAGTGGGTGAACCCGGTCCTTGCGGCCACGCGCTTGCGAAAAAAAACGCCAAGCCAGGCCGTTCCACTCGGGTCGAAGAAGGTTTGCTGCTTCGGCGCGATCGGGCGCTGCTGGAACTGCTCTACGCGGCAGGCCTGCGCGTCAGCGAACTCACCGGACTCAATCTTGCCGACATGGAGCAAAGGGAACGCATCCTTCGCGTCCGAGGCAAGGGCAACAAGGAGCGCATCGTTCCTTACGGGGCCAAGGCTCAAGAAGCCCTGGAAAAATACTGGCCGCTGCGTGAAAGACTCCTGGATCAAACGGATCGGACGAGCAGCCGAAAAGACCCGCACGCCGAAGCCGTATTTCTCAATTATGCCGGCCGCCGCCTAACGCAACGCTCCGTCGGGCGCATCGTCAAAAAATACGTGCGCATCGCCAACGTCAACTGGGATCTGCACCCGCACTCGCTGCGCCATGCATTCGCGACGCATCTGCTCGCCGATGGCGCCGACCTGCGCGCCATTCAGGAACTGCTCGGCCACCAGTCCCTCTCAACCACGCAGAAATACACCCATGCTTCGATCCGCCAGTTGATGGAGGTTTACGACAAGGCGCACCCGCACGCCTGATTTGTGCATCTATTCCAGTTTGCCGAGCGTAAAGGGTGAGATACGCTTGGTAGCCGTCAAAGTTTGAATATGGGACTGCGGACCGCCTTCTCAATGATGATTTGCTTGTTCTTAGGAGTGGCCTGTCCGCTGCGCTCCAGCGCTCAGGGGAACTACGAAATCCAGGTGTATCCCTACGAAACCGTCGAGCCGCACCACACCATGGTGGAGCTGCATTCCAATTTCACGTTTCAAGGTTCCAAGTTTACCGAGGATGGCACGCTTCCCACCAACCACCAATTGCACGAAACCATTGAGATCACTCACGGTTTCAATGATTGGTTTGAGACCGGCTTTTACATTTTCACTTCCACCAAGAGCGGCCAGGGTTGGGATTACGTTGGCAGCCACATCCGGCCCCGCGTGCGCATCCCTCCCAAGTGGCACTGGCCTGTCGGCGTCAGCCTCTCGAACGAAATAGGCTGGCAGAGCCGCCGCTACTCCGCGGACACCTGGACGTGGGAGATCCGCCCTATCGTGGATAAGCAACTCGGCCCGTGGTACTTCTCCTTCAATCCCACGTTTGACCGCTCCTTTCATGGGCCTGGCGTAAACGGAGGACTCGTTTTCTCTCCCAATTTCAAGTTCAGCTACAATTTCACGAAAAAAGTCGCGGGCGGCCTGGAATATTACGGTTCGCTCGGTCCGGTCACGGGTTTCGACCCCGTCAGCCAGCAGCAACAGCAGATCCTTCCTGCGATTGACTTGAATCTTTCTCCCAAGTGGGAAGTCAATTTTGGGCTGGGTGTGGGAGTCACGCGTGCGACCGATCACTTGATTGCGAAAATGATTCTTGGCTACCGTTTCGATTTCTGAAGCGTATAAGGGAGAGAGTCGTCCGGAGTCCGCCATGAGCTATCATCTCGCGCAAATCAACATTTCTCGTCTCCTTGCTCCGCTGGACGATCCGAAAATTGCCGAATTCGTCGCGCAACTCGATCCCGTCAATGCGCTCGCGGACAAAGCTCCGGGCTTCGTCTGGCGGCTGCAATCGGAATCCGGCAACGCCACGGACATCGCCTACAGTGACGATCCCTTTGTGATCGTGAATATGTCAGTTTGGGAATCGATCGAGACTTTGCGCGAGTTCGCCTACAAATCAAATCACATGCAAGTGTTTCGCGACCGCGCCAAATGGTTCGAAAAAGCCGTCAAGCCCGGCTATTGCCTGTGGTGGATTCCGGCCGGCCACATCCCCACCGTCGGCGAGGGCCGCGAGCGGCTGGAACATTACCAGGTGCACGGCGCGACGCCGCATTCCTTCTGGTTTTCGCAGCAGTTCCCTCACCCGGCCGACGAAAGCGTCTGCGCATAGCACCCCATGAATCGCCCAGCTGAGCCGTTGAAGCCCATCCTTACCGCTCCTCTTTTTCCAAGACTCGACGGAATGTTGATCGAGCTTTTCCGTTCACTCGCGCCGGAGGATTGGGAGAAGCAGACAGTTTCTCCGAAGTGGAAGGTCAAGGACGTTGCCGCGCACTTACTGGACACCGCACTGCGGGGAGTCTCCATGGCCCGCGATGGTTATGTCGCTGAAGCTCCAAGGATCAGCTCGTCCGCGGATTTGGCGGCGTTCATCAACCGGTTGAACCACGAGGGCATCACCATCTATCGCCGGTTGAGCCCCTCCGTCCTGACTGCTCTGATGGAAGTCACATGCAAGTTCCTTGCGGAATATCACGCTTCGCGCGATCCGCATGCGATGGCTCGGTACGGCGTGAGCTGGGCGGGCGAGGATAAGTCAGCAAACTGGTTCGATACCGCGCGGGAATTCACGGAGCGCTGGCACCACCAGCAGCAGATCCGGCTCGCGGTGAACAAACCTGGCATCATGACTCGCGAGCTTTATTTTCCCGTGCTGGACTGTTTTCTGCGCGCCCTACCGTTTACGTATCGCAGCGTTTCCTCCAAGCCGGGAACTTACGCTCGGTTCGTCATTTCAGGTGAATGCGGAGGCAGTTGGTATTTGTATCGTGCCGGAGAAAGCTGGCAACTCATTGAGGAGGCCCGCGGCGAAGAAATTTCCGTGACGGCCATTCCGCAGGAAATCGCCTGGCGCATTTTTACCAAGGGCATCGACCGGCAAACCGCGCTATCCCAGGTCCATGTCGCCGGAGACATCAACCTGGGTCAGCATGTTCTCCAAATGATTTCGATCGTCGCGTAAGAATCCACTTCTCGTCTGACGCTTCTGTTCCTATCACGGGCGATAACTGTTGCGTTGGAAAAACTCGCTTGCGGCTGAATTGCACTCTTGCCAGGCATCATCTTCCATATGCGGGCTGTGCTGCCCGGAAGCGATAAATCGCATCGTGGCGCGAGGAAGCGCCTGCCGCACGCGGTCCATTTCGCCGGGCTCGGTGCGAGGATCGCGGCTTCCGTGCAAAAACAAGGCCGGCACATCCAATTCGCCCAGCCGCCCGTCGTAAAGATCCTCATCCGGCCGCGCGACGCTGTCAGCAATTTGAAACCATGCTCCACAATTGCGCCGCAGGACCGTTTGCCAGTTTGTTTCTCCATGATCCTCGGCGAGCAGCTTGCGCGTTTCTTCACTTAAATCCTCGGGATGCGCTGCGAATCGTTCAAAAAAAGATCGCGATGCGGGTTTTCTTCGGAAGAAGTGGAAGGCCTCAAAAATCAAACTCGCACAGCGGGCCGGCGCTGCCAACCCCATCAGGGCGGCAATCACCGCCCCGTCACTGTGGCCCCAGAAGTTGGCGCGCTTAATCTCCAGTGCGTCGAGAAAAGAAAGAGTCTCTTGCGCGGCGCGCCGATGAAAATCAAGTGGCATCTCGCCGGTGACCTGAGCGGAGTGCCCGTATCCGGAGCGATCGGGAATCAGAATGTGATACTCACTTCTGAACGCCGCGATCTGCCGGTCAAAGGGATAAATCCCGTATCCCCAGCCGCCATGAAGAAAGACGAGCGGCTTCCCGCAACCAAACTCCCGGTAGTGGATTTGAACGGGACTCACGCCGGGCGCATGAGGCGAGCGAGGAAACTCAAGAGCGGGCACTCAGTCTTGCCTCCTTCGGGCAAGACTCGCGCTCGACTGCGCGGCCATCTTTCCGGTTCGATTCACGGCCCGTACCTTACGACATAGAATGACCGGACTCAAGCTCTCTAAAATGAAAGCGGCTGGCAGGGGATGCTGCCAGCCGTTTCTCTCTTCAAATGTGCGACTTAGATTGTCTTACCGGTGTCCGCCTCCATGGCCGCCACCGCCATGAAATCCACCGCCTCCACCGTGGGATCCGCCGCCTCCGTGGAAGCCACCCCCGCCTCCGTGGAAGCCACCACCGCCGCCATGGAAGCCACGATCTCCGCCATCGAAGCCACGATCTCCGCCACGGAAGCCACGATCTCCGCCATGGAAGCCGCGATCTCCGCCACGGAAGCCGCCGCGATCAAAGCCACCATGCTCAAAACCGCCGCGCCCACCGAAGCCGCGTCCCCGGTCAACGAAACCAGGTCGTCCGTAAAAACCTCGTCCATAGAACCCGCGGCCGTAGAAGCCACGGCCATAGAAACCGGGACGTCCGTAAAAACCATGGAACCACGGACCGGCGCCAATGAACACACCACTCACAAAGTAATCAGGACCGTAGTAGCCGTAAGGAGCGCAAGCGTACGGGTAATAGCCGTAATAACCGTAGGCGCAGACCGGCGCGGGTCCTACGTAACCCGGGCCCACTCCAATTCCAACTGCAACTTGCGCATGCGACGGAGCTGCCGCCGCCAACGTGCAAATCGCCAATAAAGCAAGATATTTTAGATAACGCATTTTTTTGTCCTCGCCAGAGTCCTGGCACTTCTAATCAAATCAACAGGGTCCGGCCGATTCCAGGTAGCCCCGGTTTACCCGAAGCACCTGTCTATTAGAACTCCAAAACGGGGAAAAAGTTGCGGCCCCCGGCTTCGAGCAAATTAGCCCAATTTACAGCTTTCCAGCCACCCACAATAGCCGTGTTTTCGTTCGTTGACGATTCCAGTCATAAACCTCTATAATTGGAGTTTGCCTTTAGCGCTTGGAGGACCGATGTACGCCGTTATTCAGACCGGGGGAAAGCAGTATCGTGTCGCTCCCGGCGACACCATCCGCATTGAGCGGGTTGATGGCAAGGTGGGGGAAAAGGTGAACTTTGGCTCCGTCCTGGCCGTCCATACCGACGATAAGAAGGTCGTTTTGGGCGCCGATGCCGGCAAAGCTTCCGTGAGCGGCAAGATCGTTTCGCAGGGCCGCGCCAAGAAACTCACCGTGCTCAAGTTCAAGAAGGGCAACCAATATAAGATTTCTCGCGGGCACCGGCAGAATTACACCGCCGTGCAGGTCAGCGACATCAAGCTGTAGAATTCTTCACGTTCCGCCGGGCTTCTACCCGGCAGCTTCTCGAAAAGGATTACGTCATGGCAAGTAAGAAAGGCGGCGGCTCCTCTACAAACGGCCGCGATTCACACGGACAGAGGCTGGGGGTCAAGCGCTTCGGCGGACAGCTCGTTAACGCCGGCACGATTCTGGTCCGCCAACGCGGCACCAAACACCAGGCCGGAGAAAACGTCGGCCAGGGCAAGGACGACACGCTCTTTGCGCTCGTCACCGGCTTTGTGAAATTCGAAGACCGGGGACGCCATGGCCGGTTCATCAGCGTGAAGCCCGCCGAGCTGGCCAAGTCCGCCGCGAATTAGTTAGTAGGACAGACTTTAGTCTGTCTTCCTCGGTTCCGCGTTCACAGCTTCCGCGGTCCGGCTCCGCTGGACCGCATTTTTCTTTGTAGCGGCTACTGGCCGACAACACAGCTCAGGGGCCCGCCCGGGAAGAATTTCTTGTAAGCGCTCCTCCCATGTGCCGGAAGGATGGCAAGTCCCGGCAGTTTCTCGTGAAGCTCGCCGAGCTTGCCGACGATCTGGTTTGCAAGAGCGCTATCATTGTCGCTATCGCGCAGGATAAGCGACTTCGCAACTCGTTCCTCGAAACCACGCTCGTCGTCAACCGCGTCGCCGACGTAAAACAGGCGACGCACGGGTGAGAGATTCACGAAAATGCCCACGCTCCCGGGCGTATGGCCACGCAGGGGCACGACGACTACGGAGCCGTCTTTGTAAAGGTCGGCGCTCTCGTCAAATGTTTCGTAGGCTATGGGATCGAATCGCAGAGTGGGCGCAACAACCGGCGGAAACTTTTGGGTGTGCATGGCAATCACGTAGCCCTTGGCCTGAATGCTCGGATCGGCCGCAAATTGGAGTTCTTCACGTGTGAGCAGCACGGGCAGACGCGGCAGATCCATCAAGCCGCCCGCGTGATCCAGGTGTGTATGCGAGAGGATCGCCCAGCGCAGTTTTGCGGGGTCTTCACCGATGCGGTGAAGCAAATCCGGAAGCGGCACTTTTGGTTTGAGCTGTCCGGCGAGCGCTTTCGGTTTGAGCCACGTCGCAAATGGATAGCCGGAAATCTCCTGGTCGTAGTAGCTGGAGCTTCCGGTATCAATTAGCAGGTCGCCCGCGGGATGCCTGACGAGAACGCTTCCGGCGGTCGAGCCGAAGGAAAAGTTGCTGAACTTTTTCGCCGTTTCGACCCAGCATGCGGAAGTGCCGGGGATGGTGGAAATCACCGGAACGACGCGCGCATGCGGCGCGGCAGCGGGCAGTGACGTTCGCCGGAAATAAAGCAAGTATAGGGCCGCCGCCGCAACCGCTACGAAGACGAAGAGCAGCAAGGCAATTCGTTTCAGCACGCGCAGCATGGGGTGCGGCCTCCGTCCCTGGGGACTTCGCGTCACAATAGTTTGCTTATGTTATCTTTTTACGGAGATTAATTCCTGTGTTCGTTGATGAAGCTAAAATATTCGTGAAGGCCGGCGATGGCGGCAACGGCTGCATCGCTTTCCGCCGTGAAAAATACGTGCCGCGCGGCGGTCCTTCCGGCGGCGACGGCGGCCATGGCGGCAGCATCTATCTCGAAGCCAACCCGAACGACAACACGCTCCTCCGCTACCGCTACAATCGCGAATTCAAAGCCGATCGCGGCCGCCACGGTGAAGGCTCCAACTGCACGGGCCATTCCGGGGTGGACATGATTTTGCAGGTTCCCGTCGGTACGCTGGTTTTCGACGATCAAGGCGCTACCATCGCCGATCTCGCTACGCCCGGCCAACGCGTCCTGATCGCCCACGGCGGACGAGGCGGGCGCGGCAATCAGCACTTCGCCAAGCCGTGGCATCAGGCTCCGCGGGAGCACGAAGACGGATTCCCCGGCGAAGAGCGCCACCTTCGTTTGGAGCTGAAGCTTCTCGCCGATGTCGGACTTGTGGGTTTCCCCAATGCGGGCAAGTCTACTTTGATTTCGGTGATTTCCGCCGCGCGGCCCAAGATTGCAAACTACCCGTTCACGACGCTCGAGCCCAATCTCGGCGTTGTCAACGCGGACGGTGGCACCGGCGGCCACGGCACTGAACTCGGCCGCACTTTTGTCGTCGCCGATCTTCCGGGCCTCATCGAAGGCGCACACCTGGGAGCGGGGCTCGGTATCCGTTTTCTCCGACACGTTGAACGCACGCGCCTGCTCGTTCATCTGATTGATACCAGCGATTCCAACGCCGATGATCCCGTTCACTCGTTTGAAATCATCAATGGCGAGCTCGAAGCCTTCAGCGCATCCCTCATCGAAAAACCGATGATCGTCGTTGCTACCAAGCTGGACGCCACCACCGATACCGCGCGCCTCGAAGCTCTTCGCGACTTCTCTAGGCGGCGCAAGCTAGAATTCCATTCCATTTCGGCCGTCGCCGGCGACGGCGTGAAAGATCTGGTCCGTTCGATCGCCGATGCCCTGGACACCATTCCTCGCCCGGCCCACGATTCTTCGCTGGACTCGCCACATGACAGCAGTGAGCCCGAGCAGACGTCACCTGCGCCTGTTGACCGCTCGGTCGTCGCTGCAAACGAAGAAGAAAATTCGTGAGAGAATTGCGTATATCGCAAACGGCCCTTATCTGCTCTGGACCGTCGGCACTTTCTTGGGAGCTTCATTGACCACAGCGCAAGCGCACCGTACCGCCGCAAAACATCATCCTCGTCGTGTTGCGATTTTTGGCGGCTCCTTCGACCCCATCCACAACGGCCATCTTTCCGTCGCGCGCGCCGCCGACCGGCGTTTTAATTTCGATGAACTCCATTTCATCCCCGCGAGCCGCCCGCCGCACAAGCTGAAGCAGCATCTGGCGCCCTTCCCGCACCGCTTTGCCATGGTCTCACTCGCGAGCACGGAGCATCCGCACTTTGTTCCTTCGCTGGCCGAGGCCGGCGAGGATTTCAGCGGCACCCAGCTTCATTATTCCGTGGACACCGTGCGCTACTTCCGTCATGTCTATCACGGCCACGGCGATCGCCTGTTTTTCATCATCGGCGCCGACGCTTTCCTGGACATCCCCATGTGGAAGGAATACGAAACGCTTCTCACTCTCTGCGATTTCATCATTGCCAATCGCCCGGGCATCCGCCCGGAAGCCCTGCGTCTGGTCATTCCACCGGACTTGATCGCCCGGCCTGATGCAAAAAAAGAAGCGGACCCGCCATCGGAAGTCGTCGCGCACCTCGACAAGACCACCATTTATCTGCTGGAAAACGTCTCCAGTGATATTTCCGCCACCGACATTCGCCGGCACGCGCACCGCGGCCAATCCATCCACGGGCTTGTTTCCGCGCGCGTCGAGGAATACATTCTCAAACAGGGCCTATACCGGTGAAACTCGAATCCTTGCCTCAGGGCGTCCGCCTCGCCGTCAAAGCCGCACAAGAAAAGAAAGCCGCGGGCATCACCGTGCTCGACCTCACAGCCGCCGGTGCGTTCACAGAGTATTTTGTAATCTGCACGGGCTTCAGCACGCCGCAGGTTCAGGCCATCTGCACGGAAGTCGAAGCGCAGCTCCACAAGCATCTCAACCGCCCACCCGAACATCGCGAGGGACATCGGTCCGCGGAATGGGCGCTGCTCGATTTCGGCGGTTTCGTCGTCCACGTTTTCAGCGAGCAGGCCCGCCGCTACTACGATCTTGAGCGCCTCTGGCGCATGGCACCCAAGCTCGAACTCCCCGACCAGCCTGACGGTCCTGCTTTTGAACGAGACGTGCATGATTCTTCGTTTGGTCAAGAACACTTTTCCGGCGAAACTTTTTCCAGCCGGCCGGAGAGCGGACGCTCACGGCAATGACCGTGGAACGATTGCCCTGGATTTCCGCGGATCCCGCATCGCTTCGTCTTCTTGAACTCGCCGAAAAAGTTGCCATCGCTCCAACTATGCTACTAATCACCGGCGAAAGCGGCGCTGGTAAAGACCACCTCGCGCGCCTGGTTCATGAGCTTGGTCCGCGCCGCGACGCCCCCTACCTGAAAATCGATTGCGCCAGCCTTCCGCCTCAGCTTGTTGAAAGCGAGCTCTTCGGCCATGAACGCGGCGCTTTTACCGGCGCCGTCGAGCGCAAACTCGGACGCTTTGAGCTCGGCGGTAACGGCACCATCGTTCTCGATGAAATCGCCGCCCTGTCGCCCGGGGCGCAGGGTAAGCTCCTGCGCATTTTGCAGGAGCGCTCGTTCGAACGCCTGGGCGGCACGGAAACTCTGCACATCGAAGCGCGCCTCATCGCCCTCACCAACGTCGATCTCCCCGGCGCAGTCAAATCCGGGAGCTTCCGCGAAGATCTGTTTTTTCGGTTAAATGTTTTGACACTCGAGGTTCCGCCGCTTCGGCAGCGCCGTGCCGACATCCTGCCTCTCGCCGATCATCTTCTCGCAGCCATTGGCTCCATTCACGCCCGTCCGGGTGTGCGGTTAAGCGAATCGGCACGCCGCGTGCTCGCTGCCTACGCTTGGCCCGGCAACGTCCGCGAACTCCGCAATGCTCTCGAGCGCGCCGTGGTTTTCTCGCATCCCGCGCGCGGGGCAGCAGCGGCGAGTAGCGACGTTCTGGAGCCCGACAATTTTCCAGAAAGTGTGCGCGCTGCCGCGCCAGGCGCCGCTAGCTCGTTGGCCAGACTGCGATCCCTAGAGGAAGTGGAACGCGAAGTCATCGCTGCTACTCTTGAAGCCACCCATTACCAGATTAGCCGTTCCGCCGAAGTCCTCGGCATCACCCGCAAGACGCTCTTGGAGAAGCGCAAGAAATACGGCTTGAAGTGACCATCCGGCAAGGATGGTCATCCCGACGAGGGATCTCTCTTCGCTCGATACAGGACTGTTATGAGGATTCGCCTATTGATGCTCGGAAAGACCCGCCGCCCCGAAATGCGGGCGATTCTTGAGGACTACCTAAAACGCATCGGCCGTTCCTGTCCTATCGAGATCACCGAACTTCGCAATGGCGACGCCGCCCTCAAAAGACTCGACGCCGACCGCGCCGCCACTTTCGTCCTTCTCGACGCCGCCGGAAAAAACCTCGATTCGAACGCCCTCGCCAAGTGGCTCGGCGAACTCCGCGACCGTGGCACCCGCGAACTCGTCTTCCTCTGCGGCGACGCCGACGGCTTCCCGGACCCAGTCCGCCAGCGCGCCCTCCAAAAGTTCTCTCTAAGCCCTATGACTTTCTCTCACGAACTCGCTCGCGTAATGCTCGCCGAGCAGCTCTACCGCGCCTTCGCCATTCTCTCCGGCAGTCCCTACCCGAAATAGACGGCAAAATGTAATACCATAATCACCATGTCGATTCGAATCGCCCCCGATAAAAATCAACCCTCCGCCACCATCGAAATTCCCCTCGCCAAGCCGCTGCCCGATTACGATCTCCTTCAACTCGACCAGCCCACCCCGCGCGATGTGGACGCCGTCCTCGTCTCACAAGGTTTTCGCGACCTGGTTGATGATGCCCGCGGCGTAAT
>Ga0137394_10002164_pt1 | contig 14471 bp, 15 predicted proteins | sample czobulk116metaG_FD_108278 | JGI IMG/M metagenome (GOLD analysis project Ga0137394, IMG submission 108278) | Vadose zone soil microbial communities from Angelo Coast Range Reserve, California, USA - czobulk1.16 metaG | ecosystem: Environmental > Terrestrial > Soil > Vadose zone | place: USA...
AGGATCCGCAGCGCGACACGCACGCGCCACGGCATCGTCACCCAGTTGCCGCCGGAGAGCACGTTGAGGACGGCCTCGTAGATCCCGAAGTGGTTGCGCGGGTGCATGATGAGGTCGAAGAACGAGGGCTCGTAGTACTTGTGGATGAATTTGAAGAGCGGGTCGAGGCCCGCGCGGACGCGGCGCGCGTAATCCGCGAAGCGGCGCGCCGAGAAGTCGCGAGCGCGGAAGGCGTCGAGCACCGCGGCGGACGCGAGCTGCCCCGTGCGCAGCGCGATGTAGACGCCGCCCGAGAAGATCGGGTCCACGAACGCGATGGCGTCGCCGACGGCGACGAAGCGGTCGCCCACCACCGGCGAGTTGTCGTAGGAGAAGTTGGCCACGCGGTGCACCGGCGTGACGCGAACAGCGCCCGCGAGATTCTCGGACACGCCGCGGCAGCGCGCGACCATCGCGTCGAGCAGGCCGTCGGGGTCGCCGGTCCACTCCTTCGCCGTGCGCGCGTGGCAGACGGCGCCCACGCTCGTGACGTCGCCGGCGAGCGGGATCCACCAGAACCAGCCGCCGCGGACGATGTAGACGCGGATGTTGCCTTCCTCGAGGCCCGACCGGCGAGCCGCGCCCTTGTAATGCGCGAAGAGCGCGACCTTGCCCAGGTTGGGGATGCGCCGGCGCCGGCCGTAGCGGCTGGCCATCAGCGCGTCGCGCCCCGTCGCGTCGACCAGCATCGCCGCCCGCACACGGAGCGGACGGTCCTGCGTGCTCGCGGTCACCGTCACGCCGCCGGCGTCGAACTCCGTTCCCTCGACCGTGGCCGGCTGGTACACGGTGACGCCGCGCTTCTTTGCGTGGTCGAGCAGCACGGCGTCGAAGTCGGCGCGCGGGACCTGGTACGAGTAGTTCGGCCACGGCTGGCCCGGCAGGAAATAGAATGTCTGCGTCGCGTCGTCGTTCTCCTCGTCGATGAAGCTCGCGCCGTACTTGAGCTGGAAGCCGCGCTCCTCGATCGCCGCCTTGGCGCCGAGCTGGTCCAGGAGCAGCATCGTGGCGGGCATCAGGGATTCCCCGACGTGGAAGCGCGGGAACCGCTCGCGCTCGAAGAGCGCCACGCGCAGCCCGCCGTCGGCCAGGAAGGTCGCCGCGCTCGAGCCGCCCGGCCCGCCGCCCACCACGACGACGTCAAAGGTCTCCGTCATCAGGACCTCGTCGCCAACGTCTCGACCGCCACGACCGGCGCCCGCGGTGGTGTGTCGAGCCGCGCCTGCGAATAGAGCGCCCCCACGAGCGCGCGCGCCCCGGGCAGCCGGCGGCCGGTGAGCGCCTCCGCCACCAGGAGCGGCAGCACCACCGACAACCCGAGAGCGGCCGTCGTCGCCGCAGTGGCGCGGCGACGGCGCGGATGACGCCACCACCAGGCGAGCCTGCCGGCGCCGCAGCGCCCGGCCATCACGCCGACCATGAAACCCCACGTGATTCCGCCCGCGTAGGGCGCCGCGCCCTCGAGTATGACCGCGTGCCGCTCGCGCGCGCGCTGCCGGCTCGCCAGCGCCACGATCTCGCCGACGGCGGCGCGCCACTCGGCGGCGCCGCGGGCGAGCGAGCGGCCGGCGAGGTGGGCGCCGATGGCCACGCCATCGGCCACGGGACGGAACCGGCTCCGCGCGGCGGCGCGCGGCAGCACCCGCACGGGCACCTCGCGCACGCTCCAGCCGCGCGCGGCGGCCGCCAGCAGCACCTCCGTCTCGAACACGAAGCCGCCGCGGCGGGCGGGCACCTCGTCGAAGACCGCCGCCGGATAGACGCGGAAACCCGACTGCGTGTCGGCGAGCCGCAGCCCGCTGGCCCAGTTCACGAAGAAGCCGGCCACCACGATGGCCTCGGCGCGGCCGGCGGGCAGCGCGCCGTCGCCGGGCAGCCGCGCGCCCACCACGAGCGTGCGCGGTGCGCTGGCCGCCAGCAGCGCCGGCACGTCGTCCGGGTCGTGCTGGCCATCGGCATCGAGCGTGACGACGTGCGTGGCGCCACGCGCGCGCGCGGCGACGACGCCGGTGCGGAGCGCCTGCGCCTTGCCGAGCCGCCGCGCGTGCCGGCGCACGTCGGCGCCGGCGGCGACGGCCGCCTCCGCGGTGCCGTCGGTCGAGCCGTCGTCCACGACGATCACCGGCGCGTGGATGCGCGCCCGGCGGACGACGTCGCCGACGGTCGTGGCCTCGTCGTGGGCGGGGACGACGACGAACGGAATCACGCGGCGTCGACCACCAGCGCGACGTGCGTGCCGCCGCGCGCGAGCCCGTGCACGAGCCCGCGGCCCGGCCGGACGCGCTCCACGCGCGTCGTCCCGTCCGTCGCCGGCAGCAGCCCCGACCGCGCCGTCCACGCGGCGGCCGCCACGCGCAGCACGCCGAGCCCGGCATGACGGCCGAGCAGCCGACCAAGCGTCGACACGGGCGCCGCGGCGCCGAGGGCGGCGCCGAGCACCTGCGCTTCCCATCGATCCCGAGCGTCGTCGCGGCTCCCGGATGCGTACACCCAGCCGAGATCGCGGGGACGCGCGCCCGCCGCCGCGAGCGCGGCGTCGATCGCGCGCGAGTGTCGCGTCCGCCCCACGCCCCAGGGCCGCGCCGGCAGCGCGCCCCACACGGCCGCGCTCACCTCGCCCAGCACCGTCGCGCCGCGCGCGTCGGCGGCTGCCCGCGGCTCGAGAACGACGAACGCGGCGCCCTCGCCGCGGCACTCGGCGCCGAAGCCCAGGCGCGCCAGCTCGCGCTCGACGACCGGGTCCAGCTCGTCCACGCCGCCCGCCAGCACGGCGGGCACGCGCCCGCTCGCCAGCGCCGCCGCCGCCCGCGCGACCGCCAGCTCGCCAGCGACGGTGGGCACGTTCAGGGTGAGCGCCATCTCGCGCGCGCCCACCGCGATGGCCGTGGTCGCGACCATGGTGTTCATCACCGTGTTCGGAAACAGCAGCGCGGAGAGGCCGCCGGGACCGCGCTCGAGGAAGCCATCGGCGAACGCATGCGTCGAGGCGAGATCGCCGAACTCGGTGCCGACGACGAGGCCGAGACCGGCGGCGGGATCGACGCCGGACTCGCGCAGCGCGAGCCGCGCCGCCGCGATCGTGAGCTGGCAGACGCGCGAGAGCCGCCGCGCCTCGCCCGGATCGACCAGCGCGGCCAGCGCCCCGGCCCCCAGCGCCTCGCCCGCGGGCGCAACCGGCGCCGCGAGGAACGCGCCGAGGGCCGCAGAGTCGCCGGTGACAGCAGCGCTGACGACCCCGACGCCGGTGATGGCCACGCCCCGTCGCGTCATCGGCCGCCGCCCCGCCGGAAGAGCAGCGTCACGTTCTGGCCCCCGAAGCCGAACGAGTTGGAGATCGCGCAGGTCAGGCGCGCGGCGCGCGCCGCGAGCGGCACGCAGTCGAAGGGGACGTCCGGATCGGGGGTGGCGAGGCTCGCGGTCGGCGGCACCAGGCCGTGCTCGAGCGCGAGCACGGTCGCGATGGCCTCGAGGCTGCCGGCCGCGGCCATCGTGTGGCCGATCATCGACTTGCTCGAGGACACGAGCAGGCCGCCCTCGCCGAACACGCGCGCCAGCGCGTGCGCCTCGATGCGATCGTTCTGGAGCGTGCCGGTGCCGTGGGCGTTGGCGTACTGCACCTCGCGCGGCGCCGCGCCCGCCCGGGCGAGCGCCGCCGTCATCGCGCGCACCATGCCGTCGCCCTCGGGCTCCGGCGCCGTCACGTGGAAGGCGTCGGTCGTCATGCCGTGCCCCGCGAGCGTCGCGTACACGCGCGCGCCGCGCGCGCGGGCCCGCGCCGCCGATTCGAGCACCATGAACCCGGCGCCCTCGCCGATCGACATCCCGCGCCGCTCGCGGTCGAACGGCCGGCACGGCGCCGGGTCGAGCAGCTTCAGCGCGTTGAAGCCCATGAAGCAGATGCGCGTGATCGCGTCCACGCCGCCCGCGACCGCCACCTCGACGACGCCGTCGGCGATCAGCTCCGCCGCCTCCGCCAGCGCGACCGCGCCCGAGCTGCACGCGGTCACCACCGTATGGCGCGGACCGCCGAGCCGGAAGCGGCTCGCCAGCATCTCCGCGTGCGCCGACGGCAGCACCCCACGCACGGCGGAGAGCGATGCGGGGCGCGCGCCGTCGCGCGGGTCGCGCCAGTACCACGCCTCGGCCTCGAGCATCCCGCCGCCGACGGCGCCGACGACGAGTGCCGCCGCGGCCCGGTCGCGCGCGCCGAGCCCCGCGTCGGCGAGCGCCTCGCCGGCCGCGCCGAGGGCCAGGCGGTCGGCGCGCGTGCGGCGCGTCGAGCCGGCGAGCGGCTCCGGCACCTCGGCGGCGAGCCGGCAGCGGAAGCCGTCGGTCTCGATGAGCGAGAGCTCGCGGATCGCGCAGGCGCCGCCGGCGAGCCCCTTCCAGAAGGCGGCGACGCCGGCGCCGTACGGGCTGGCGGCGCCGAGGCCGGTGATGACGACCGGCGTCATGCGGATGAGGGGAGCTTCCCTGCGATGAAGCGTGAGAGGGTGTCGAAGGAGGCGAAGTGCTCGGTCAGGTCCTGGTTCTCGTCCATCGTGATGCCGAAGCGCTCTTCGATGGCGATCGACAGCTCGATGAAGTCGAGCGAGTCGAGGCCGATGGAGCCGTCCACGCCCTTCGGCAGCGGGGTGGACTCGCTGGTGTCCGCCGCGCGACGCGGGTCGAACTTCAGCCGGGAGACCAGGATCGCCTTCAGCTCGTCGAGGGCTTCCTTGGGTTCCATGAGCCTCCTATGTCGCCACCGCGATCTGCGCGCGCCGTCCACGCCAGCACCCGGAGAGCCGCGCGCTCGGCGCGCCGGCCGCGCGCGCCAGCGCCAGACCCACGAGGGGGCCGCACGCCAGCGTCTCTCCCGCCCGACGCGCGACGAGCGCCTCCAGCGTCGAGGCCGCGCCCGGTCCGTAACCGGTATCGTCACCGCCGCCGATCAGCACGGCGCACGCGGCGGCTTCTACCAGCGGGCGCGGAGTCGCCCAGCGTCCGCGCGCCCAGAGGTCCGCACACTCCTCGAACGTCTCCACCGCGAGCACGAGCGCCGTGTCCGCACGGCCGGCCGCGAGCAGCGTTCCAGCCTGCCACAGAGCATCCACGGCCGCCGTGGCCCCGCCCACAAGAATGACATACCCGCCGGTCAAGCCGTACTCGATTGCCACTTCGGCCGGCACGGCACTGGGCGCCGTGTACGGGAAATGCAGCGTGGTGCCCGCCCCCTCGATGAATCCCTTGTTGCTCGCCGCGTACGCCGCGGCCGTCACGTACACCAGAGCCGTCCGCGGCCCCGCCACCGCAGCGCGCGAAAGGCCGCTCTCGCGCAGGGCGGCCTCCACCGCGGCCACGCCCAGCAGGCACTCGCGCGTCGCGCGGCGGAAGCGCTCGCCCGCGAGGGGCGGCGTGGCCAGCGGCACCACGCGCCGGGCGCCCGCGGCCTGGCGCGCGTCCTCGGGCAGCGCGGCGACGCCGGCGCCCCAGCCGGTGAGGAGACCGACGCCGAGGACCCGCGTCACGACACCCCCTCCAGCAGGAGCGCGGCGTTGCAGCCGCCGAAGCCGAGCGAGGTGCTGAGGCTCACGCGCGGCCGCGCGGCGCGCGCAGCGCCGCGCACGTCGAGCTCGCACGCGGGATCCGGCTCCTCGTAGCCCGCCGTGCCCGGCACCACGCCGTCGCGCGAGGCGAGCAGGCACATGATCGCCTCCAGCGTCGCGGCGGCGCCCATCGTGTGGCCGAGCGCGCCCTTGATCGAATTGACGGGCACGGCGCCCGCGCGCGGGCCGAGCACGCGCCGCAGCACGGCTGTTTCGATTCTGTCGTTCAGTGGGGTCCCTGTGCCGTGAGCGCTCACGAAGTCCACGGCGTCGCCGCCCACGCCGGCCGCGGCCAGCGCGCCGCGCACGGCGTGCTCGAGCCCGCGGCCCTGGGGATCCGGCGCGGCGACGTGCGAGCCGTCGCTGCTGCTGGCGTGACCCAACAGGCGCCCGAGCCGCATCCGCGGTGCGTCGGCGTCGCGCGCCATCAGCACGAGCGCGGCGCCCTCGCCCAGCAGGAGCCCGCTCCGCCGCCGGTCGAACGGCCGCACGCTCTCGCGCGTGAGCGAGCGCAGCGCGTCGAAGCCCCGCATCACGAAGCGGCAGAGCACGTCGTAGCCGCCGGCGACGACGAGGTCGGCGGCACGCGCGGCGAGCAGATCGGCGCCCACGCCCATGGCCGTGGCCCCCGAGGCGCACGCGGTCGACACGGTCAGCACCGGGCCGCGCGCGGCCAGCCGCTCGGCCAGCGCGTGAGCGGGGCTGTCGTAGAGCCCGGCCGCCGCCGCCCGCGCGCCGCGCTCGCCGAGCGCGCGCTCGCCCTCCTCGACGCCGCCGAGCGCGGTGCCGACGACGACGGCCACGCGCGCGGGGTCCGCGGTCAGGGCGGCGCGGGTGAGCAGGTCGTCGGCGGCGAGCAGCAGCAGCGCGGACGCGCGGCAGCGCGGCAGGCGCCCGTGACGCAGCGTGCGCAGCTTCTTGATCTCGCCGCCGCGCCCCACGCGCAGGTCGTCGACGCGGAACCGCTCGATGGCCGAGATCCCATCGACGCCCGTGCACAGCGCCGACCAGAACGTGACGAGATCGAGGCCGAGCGGCGTCGCCACCCCGGCGGCGACGACGGCGACGGCGCTTGTCCTACCGAAGGTAGGGCTTGTCCTACCGAGATCAGGCCTCACGCGGGCGGGCTCCAGACGTCGTAGAAGTTGAACCACTGGGCGGGATGGCGCCGCACCATCGCCTCCAGCACCGCGACCCAGCGGCCGAGGGCGGCGGCCTCGTCGCCCGCCTTCACCGGCGACGGCACGCCGACGACGATGCGATAGCGGCGGTCGGCGTCGAGCAGACAGAACGCCGGGACCACCGGCGCGCCGGCCGCCCGCGCCAGCACGAACGGCCCGAGCGGAAACGGCGCGGGAGCGCCGAAGAACGGCTGGAGCACGTCGCCGCGGGTGCCGAGGGCGCGATCGCCCTGCAGCGCGACGATCTCACCGCGACGCAGCGCGCTCAGCAGCGAGAGCGACACGGTGGGGGCCGTGCGCGTGACGAAGCGCACCGGCCCGTCGCCGCCGCGCAGGAAACGCTCGACGGCGGGATCCGCCTCGGCGGCGACGACCACGTGCGTCGGGCGGGCGCCGTCGCGCGCCAGCATCCGGCCGGCCAGCTCCCAGTTGCCGAGGTGTGCGGTGAGCACGACGAGGCCGCGGCCGGCCCGCGCGGCCTTCTCGAGCCCCGCCATGCCCTCGATGCCCGCCATGAGCGCCCCGACGTCGGCCCGGCGATTCGCCGTGATCAGATCGGCGAAGCAGATGGCGAAGTGACGGAAGACCGCGGCGACGAGCGCGTCGAGCTCGCGCGCGGGCGCGCCCGGCAGGATGCGCGCCAGGTTGCGGCGGACGACGGCGCGCTCGGCCGGGAACCGCCGCCCGGCGACGCTCGCCAGGCCCGCCGCCACGCGCAGGCGCACGGGCCGCGGCAGCGCGGACGCCACGGCCGTCGCGACGCGATAGACGACCGCGCGGTTGAAGCGGTGCGCATACCAGCGCGGCGCGACGGCGACGGTCCCGCTCATTGATCGTCGTGGGGGGCCCCGATATGGCCCCCCACGCCCCCCATCGCTCGGAGCGCCCCGGGGAACCCGTGGCGCTCCTCGGTCACGCGCGCGCTCATTGGTCGTCGTGGGGGGCCCCGAGATGGCCCCCCACACCCCCCATCGCTCGGAGCGCCCCGGGGAACCCGTGGCGCTCCTCGGTCACGCGCGCGCTCACAGCAGCCACGAGTAGTACATCCGGAAGACGCGGATGGGCCCGACGCGCGTGTCGTACACGCGGCTCGCGACGAAGCGATCGCGGCGCCGGTCGAACAGCACGGCGCCCGGCGCGGCCGGATCGTTCGGGTCCCACACGCTCAGCTCGACGCCGTCGTCGACACCGCGGTAGCCGTAGGCCACGACCGTGTGGCTCAGCTCCTGCTTCGGCCAGTTGGTGACGAGCAGCTGCACGAGGCGCCCCGCCGCCAGCTCTGCGAGCACCTCGTCGAGCACCGCCGCCTGGTGGCCGTCGGGCACCGGCATGCTCACGCGCCAGTTCGTCCAGTGCACGAGCGTCCAGAAGCGCGAGCCGAGTCCCGTCTTCACGGCGGCTTCCTCCGCCGCGGAGAACGCGCGGAGACTGGCAAAGCCCGGGATGACGACGCGCTCGGCGGGCGGCAGCGGCGGCTCCCACGGCGCGTGGCTCGCCACCGCGCGCACGCGGCGCGCGTACTCCTCGGCGTCCACGCGCGACGCGGCCGGATCGAAGCGCGCGAACTGGTGGAACTGGCGCACGCCGCGCGCGAGCACGAAGCAGTAGTTGGCGTAGAGGTCGTCGGTGTCGGGATGGCGGACGCGAATGTCGTTGGCGAAGGCGAAGGTATCGTCGGCGAAGCTGAAGGCCGGCACGCTCGCCGCAGCCGGACGCCCGGCCGGCCGCACGGGCGCGTGGGCGCACGCCGCGGTGACCAGGGCCAGCAGGACCACCGCGATCCGGCTCATCATTTCACCCTAATTGTCGGCCTCGGCCGCGTCAAGGCACCTCACGGGTCGTGCTATCCTCCGCCCCGAATGACGCGCGCGCTGGCCACGCTCTACCGGCTCGTCTACGAGGGCATCCTGAGCCGGCTCCCGGAGCCGACGGCCGTGGCGTTGGGCCAGCAGGCGCTGCGCGTGCTGCCGTGGGACCGCCTGTCCGTCTTCCGTGTCGAGGATGAGCGCCTGGCCGTCACCCTCGGCGGCGTGCGCCTGCCCAATCCCTTGATCCTCGCCGCGATGTACTACGACGCGCGGATTTTGAAGAGAGCGATGGGCCTCGGCTTCGGGGCGGTCACCGCCAAGTCGATCACCACCGCGCCACGGCCGGGTCATCCGCAGCCCAACCTGGTGCGCCGCAGCAGCGCTGCGGGGCCCGGGCTCGTGAACTGCAACGGCTTCGCGAACCCCGGCCTCGTGAAGTTTCGCGAGGCGGTCCGCGACCTGCCCCACCGCGTGCCGTTGATCGTCAGCGTGGCCGGCGAGTCCGCCGCGGACTACGTGACGCTGGTGCGCGGGCTCGCGGCCTTTGGCGACCTGGTGGAGTTCAACGTCTCCTCGCCCAACACCAAGCTCGTCTACGGCTGGTCCACGCGCCCGCGCGAGCTGCGCGCGATGCTGGAGGCGGTGCGGGCGGCCACCGACAAGCCCCTGATCCTCAAGCTCTCGCCGGACTTCGCCGAGACCAACGAGCGCGACATCATTCCGGCCGCGCTGGAGGCCGGCATCCGCGTGGTGAACTACGGCAACGCGCGCCGGATCGAGGAGCCGAGGCTCTCGCAGGGCGGCGGCGGGCTCTCGGGACCCGAGCTTTTCCCCGCGACGCTCGAGCACCTGCGCGCCACGCGCAAGCGATTCGGCGATGCGCTCGACATCATCGCCACCGGCGGCGTCGACACGCCCGAAAAAGCCCTCGCGCTGCTCGACGAAGGCGCCACCGCGGTCGGCTACTTCACCGGATTCATCACGCGCGGGCCGATCCTCGCGCGGCGGATCCTCGACGCGCTGTTGGCACGCGTTTAAATTGCTCACACCTTATCCACATGTCCACAGCTATCCACAGGCGCGCAAATCGCACGGACTGGCGCGGGCTCGCGAGGGCATGGTCAGTAAACACCGCGTGATTCGTCCACGGATACGCCCCGGGGAAAGAATTTCGGCATGATCACGGGCGAGAACGCGCGCACGCCCCGTGAAACGCCCGTCTGATGCGGAGAATTGAAGTCTTGACACTGAAATCACGCCGCTCGTATGGTGGGCGCCGTGTCCAACGCCGCGTTACCCGCCGCCGGACTTCGGTCGACTTCGACCGACACCCGCTGAGAGGACGACGGAGCCATGGAGGGTCGCAAACCGCTGGCCAAGGTCGAAGGGCGCCGTCGCCTGCGAATGAGCGGGGTCACCGTCGCGTTTCGTGGCACCCCGAACCTCGATGACTGGGTCGCCTACATCGCCAACGGGACCAAGTCGCGCAAGACGATCCTCGCCGACCACGCGTCAGAGCGAAAAGTGAAGAGCTTGATGACCCGGCTTCAGACGATGTCGAAGAAGGAGATCGAGAAGCTGGCGAAGGGCTGATCAGAGGCTGAGCGGCCGGGAGTTGGCAACGCTCGAAGGCGATTCCCGCCACGTCGACGGATCCGCGTCCACGTAGAGCTCGACCATGTTGCCGTCCGGATCGTCGACGTAGATCGACTGGCTCACCACGTGATCCCGGACGCGCATCTTCTCGATTCCATGGGCCTCGAGATGCGCGCGGGCGGCCCGCAGCTCGTCCAGCGTGGTGCCGATCCGCAGCGCGACGTGATAGAGCCCGGTGCCCTCCGGTGGCGGCGCGGGCGCGTCTGGGCCCATCTCCATCACCGCGACGTCGTGATGGTTGTCGCCCGTCGAGAAGAAGGCCATCGGCCGTCCGAAGTCGCCGCGCGCGACCTCCTTGAGCCCCAGCACGTCGCGATAGAAGCGCGCGGCGCGCTCGATATCGCGCACCTTGAGGACCACGTGGCCGACGTTCCGCACCCGGATCGCCATTGGCTCCTAGATGATACCGCGTTCGGCCAGGCTGACGAAGCGTCCACGTCCCACCACCACGTGATCGTGAATGCGCAGGTCGAGCAGCCGGGCGCATTCCACCAACTGACGCGTCAGTCGGACGTCCTCCCGGCTCGGCGTGGGATCGCCGCTCGGGTGGTTGTGCAGCAGGATCACCGAGGCGGCGGACTCGAGGATCGCCGGCTTGAACACCTCGCGCGGGTGGACGAGGCTGGCCGACAGCGTGCCCTCCGAGACGATGACGTCGCGCAGGAGGCCGTTCTGGGCGTCCAGGAGCGCGACGCGGAAGACCTCGCGGCTGAGGTCCTCCATCAGCGGTCCGAACGCCGCGTAGACCTCGCCCGGGCTCGACAGCGCCATCCGCGCGCCGGGGGTGCGCGCGCGCAGCCGCCGCGTCAGCTCGAACGCCGCGACGAGCCGCGCCGCCTTGGCGCGACCGACACCCGGCAGGCGCGCCAGCTCGTTCACCTCGCGTCCCGCGATGCCCGAGAGCGAGCCGTAGGCCGCGAGCATCTCGCGCGCGACCTCGACCGCGTCCTTGCCGCGCCTTCCCGACCCCAGTTGCAGCGCCAGCAGCTCGGCATCGGCGAGCGCGGTAGGACCATTGAAGTAGAGACGCTCGCGCGGCCGGTCGGTCTCGGGCAGATCGTGCAGAGGCATGCTCTCTCGTAGGGCGTCTCGCGCGAGCCGTCAATGCCTCAGATCGGAGACGCCGCGGGCGCTTCACCACTCCCAGACGTTCGGCGAGGGGCTTCAGGTCCGCCGGTCGTCGATCGTGATCGCGCGCGGCTCGTCGCCGACGCCGGTGATCCGCACGCGCACCGCGCGCGACGGCACCAGCGGCTCGAGGCGCTCGGCCCACTCGACCACCGTGACGCCACCGCCGTCCATCATCTCCTCGAGGCCGAGGTCGAGCAGCTCGGCGAGGCTCTCCGTCCGGTAGGCGTCGACGTGGCGGACGGGCAGCCGGCCGCGGTACTCGTTGACGAGCACGAAGGTCGGGCTGGTGGCGCCGGTCGTGACGCCCAGCGCGCGCACCAGGCCCTGCACGAAGACCGTTTTGCCGGCGCCGAGCTCGCCGGTGAGCGCCACGACGTCGCCCGGCCCCAGCGTCGCGCCCAGGCGCTCACCCGCGGCGTCGGTCTCCTCGGGCGAGGTCGTGGTGAGCTCAGCGCGCATCCGCGAGCCGGCGGAACGCCTCGCCGAGCGCCTCGATGACGTCGCTTGCGATCAGCGCCTCCTCCCCCACCCGCTCCGCCGCCACGTCGCCGGCGAGACCGTGCAGGTAGACGGCGGCCGGCGCCGCGCGCGCGGCGTCGATGCCGCGGGCGAGCAGCGCGCCGAGGATCCCCGTCAGCACGTCGCCCGTGCCGCCGCTGGCCATGCCGGCGTTGCCGGTGGGATTGATCAGCACGCGGCCGTCGGGCTCGGCGATCAGCGTGCGCGCGCCCTTGAGGACGAGGTAGACGCCGTGCGTGGTGGCGAAGGCGCGCGCGACGCCGATCCGGTCGCGCTGCACGTCGTCGACGCTCGCGCCGACGAGGCGGGCCATCTCGCCCGGATGGGGCGTGAGCACGCGCGCCGCGTGCACGCCGCGCAGGACGTGGAGGTGATCCGAGAGCGCCGTGAGCGCGTCGGCGTCGACGGCCATCGGCCGGGCCAGCGTCCCCACCAGGTCGCGCGCCAGCCCGCGCGTCTCGTGGTCGAGGCCGAGGCCCGGGCCGACCGCCACCGCGTCGCGCGCCTCCGCCAGCGCGGCGAGCGGCTCGCGCGCCTTGACCGCGAGGGTGTGCGCCGCCGTCTCGGGCAGCGGCTCGGTCATCGCCTCGAGCGACAGCGCGGCGACGGTGGGCTGAGCGCTCGCCGCAGTGCCCACGGTCACGAGGCCGACGCCGGCGCGCAGCGCCGCGCGGGCGCACAGCGCGGCGGCCCCCGTCTTGCCGACGGAGCCGGCGACGACGAGCAGGTGGCCGTACGTGCCCTTGTGGACCTCACGCGGACGGCGCGGAAAGAGCGGCGCGACGTCCGAGGCTTCGAGCAGGAACGTCCGGGCGTCACGCGCGACCTCGGCCTCGGGCACGCCGATCGGCACGACGCTGACGCGGCCGGCCCGCTCGGCGCCGGGGCCGATCACGAGGCCGAGCTTCGGCGCGGCGAAGGTCGGCGTGAGCCAGGCGCTCACGACGGGACCCTCCGGAGCGCCGCCGTCGGCGGGAAGCCCCGACGGCACGTCGAGCGCGACGACCGGCCGGCCGCTCGCGTTGATCGCCTCGATCAGCGCGGCGACGAGCGCCGCCGGCGCCCCGCGCGCGCCGGTCCCGAGCAGCGCGTCCACGATGACGGCGGCGCGTGCCAGCGCCGGCGTCGCCTTCGCGGCGTCCTCGACGACGCGCGCGGCGACGCCGGCGCGACGCAGCTCTTGATACTTGAGCGCGGCGTCGCCCCGCAGTGCGTCGGGCGGCGCGGTCAGCAGCACGTCGGGCCGCGCGCCGGCGCGCTTGAGGCGGCGCGCGACGACGAAGCCGTCGCCGGCGTTGCCTCCGCGGCCGCACACGATCGCGACCCTCAAGCCGCGCACGCGCAGGCCGCGCTCGGGCAGCGCGGCCAGCAGGGTCTCGGCAGCGCCGCGACCGGCGTTCTCCATGAGCGTGGGTCCGGGAATCCCGAGATCGGCGACGGCGCGCGCGTCGACGCGCCGCATCTCCTCGGCGGTGAGGACGGGCCGCACTAGCGGCCTCGCGGCAGGGTCACCGCCTGTGCCACGAAGTCGGCCAGGATGGCGGTGTAGAGGTCGCGGAACTCCACGCGGGCCGCCGTCGGCAGCTCGATGTGGACGGCGCGCTCGGGCAGCTTCAAGATGCCGTCGCGCTTGGCGCCGGAGGCCGCGTAGAAGATCGGGTCCGCCGGCTCGACCAGCACCTCGAGCCGCGGGGCCTTGGCGTGACCGCGCAGGTGGGCGTCGCGGATCAGCTCGCAGAGCGCGCGCAGCCGCTGAGCGTATTCCTTGTCGACGCCGACGGTCGCGATCTCGATCCGGCTGGCGGACTCGCGCCGGTTGTTGCCGTGGATCTCCGCGTAGAAGCGGAGCGGGCCCTGCGCGATCTCGCGCACGCGCCGCTCGAACGTCTCGTACACCAGCCGCGCGCCCGCGCTCGCCGTCTCCTCGGACGGCGGCCGGCTCGGCGCCCCCTCGAAGGGGCGGTTGACCTGGTAGCGGCGGCCCGGACGCTCGCGCGTGTCGGGCTCGAGGTTGAAGCCGGTGGCGACCACGAGACCGAAGCCCGTACGCCGCGCGACCTCGGCGGCGATCTCGCCGGTCTGCACGTCGGACGAGCCGTGCGGGGCCGCCACCACGAGGCCGGGCCGTCCGGGCCGCGCCGCGATGTGGCCGCGCGGCGTCTGGGGTGGGAACTCGACGGTCTGGGTCGCGCAGCCGAACAGGACGAGCGGTCCGGCGGCCACGCTAACGAGTCGCCGGAGCCCGGTGCGGGTCATCGTCCACGAGCATCGCCTGCGCGAGCGCGTAGTCGCCGTCGTGGGTCAGGGCCAGCAGCATGTGACGGCCGCCGCGGGCCAGACCCAGCTCGCGCGCGCGGCCGTGGAGCACCAGGCGCGGCGCCTGGCCGCGCTCGCGGCAGACCTCGAGATCGCGCCAGCGCACGCCGAGGCTCAGCCCGCTGCCGAGCGCCTTCGTCGCCGCCTCCTTGGCCGCGAAGCGCGCGGCGAAGTGGGGGACGGGATCGCGGCGCGCCCGGCAATACGCGATCTCCCCGTCCGTGAACACACGA
>Ga0137394_10002165_pt1 | contig 14470 bp, 15 predicted proteins | sample czobulk116metaG_FD_108278 | JGI IMG/M metagenome (GOLD analysis project Ga0137394, IMG submission 108278) | Vadose zone soil microbial communities from Angelo Coast Range Reserve, California, USA - czobulk1.16 metaG | ecosystem: Environmental > Terrestrial > Soil > Vadose zone | place: USA...
AGCACGCCGAGCCGTTTGAAGCCCTTCATCTGCAGCGCGATCTGTTCGGTTGCGTGCGCACGCGCTTTCGCCTGTACCTCGGCGCGCGGCAGGTTCTTGCCGAATTTTTTTTCGATGTGGATCTCGATCGGCATTCCGTGGCAGTCCCAGCCGGGCACGTACACGGCGTTAAAGCCGGCGAACGAACGCGCCTTGACCACCATGTCCTTGAGGATCTTGTTCACGGCGGTGCCAAGATGGATTTCGGCGTTCGCGTACGGGGGGCCGTCATGCAGGATGAACTTGGGGCTGCCTGCACGAGCCGCTGCGATCGCCCGGTAGACGCGCTTGTCTTCCCAGTTCTTTACCCACTGCGGCTCGCGCTTTGGCAGATCGCCGCGCATCGGAAACGGCGTGTCGGGAAGATTGAGCGGGTACTTCTTGGTCGCCGGATCGGCGGGTGGTTTCTTGTCGGCGTCAGCCATGGCTCGGTCCCCTCGGACTCTTCGAGTCAAGTTGGATTGATGGTTGCTCAGGATGCAGCCACGTCGCCAAAAAGGGCGCGTGCCTGCGCGGCGTCGTTGCGGATTGCCTCGGTCAATTGGTCCAGTGTTCCGTACTTCTCCTCGTCGCGCAGCCGTTGCACGAACTCGACCCGCACCATGCGGCCGTAAATCGACGCGGCGAAGTCGAACAAATGCACTTCGAGCAGCCAGCGCCCCGATTGTTCGACGGTCGGGCGCAAGCCTACGCTGGCGACGCCGGGCCGGGCCTTGTCATCGATGCCGAACACGCGCACCGCGAATACGCCATGCACGGCGGGCCGCTTATGAGCGATGCGCAGGTTGAGGGTCGGAAAGCCGATCGTACGGCCGAGTTTCGCGCCATGCAGTACCCGCCCGGAAATCGAATAAGGACGGCCCAGCAGACGCTGCGCATGTTGCAGCTCACCGGCAAGCAGAGCCGCCCGGACGGCAGAACTTGAAACACGTTGCGCGCCTTCGGTCACAGTGGCCAACTGCGCGACCTCGTACCCGCCGCGGCGCGCGCGCGCGCGCAGCAAGCTCACGTCACCGCTGCGGCGGGTGCCAAAGCGAAAGTCGTCGCCGACCGCGAGCCAGCGGGTATCACAACCGCGCACCACGACGTCGTCAATGAAGGCCTCGGCGCTCGTGCTGGCGAAGCGGCGGTTGAAGTGCATCACGAACACGCGTTCGATGCCGCACGCGATCAGCGCTTCCACTTTGTCGCGCAGGTTGGCGACCCGGGCGGGGGCCTGCTGCGGGGTAAAAAACTCGCGCGGATGAGGTTCGAACGTCATTACGGCCGGAGCGATCGCGCGCGTTTTGGCGGCCGCAACGACTTGTTGCAGCAGCGCCTGGTGGCCGCGGTGCACGCCATCAAAGTTGCCGATGGTCAGCGCACAGGGCACTCGTTCGGAAGACGCGGGAACACCGCGAAAGATTTGCATCGGTAATTGGCCAAATCGCGCCGCGATTATACGAAGCCCACGCGGAAAACCTTGATTTTGTTGGCGCTTTCAGCGCCGGTTGGAGGGTGATCCGGACCACCCCCGTAGAATCGATCGGGATGAAGAATCTCGTTGTCCTCATATCCGGCCGCGGCAGCAACTTGCAAGCGTTACTTGCCACCGCTCGCGCGGAGGACTGGGAGCGCACGATCGAATTGCGCGTAGCCGCGGTGATCAGCAATCGCGCCGACGCTGCGGGCCTGCAGATCGCGCGCGAGTTCGGCGTAGCGGTGCAGGTCCTGTCTCATCTGGACTTTTCCGATCGCGAAGGGTTCGACATCGCGCTTGCGCGGGCGATCGACGTGCATCGGCCCGAACTGGTCGTGCTTGCGGGGTTCATGCGGGTGCTGACACGAACCTTCGTCGAGCATTTTGCTGGCCGGCTGCTCAACGTTCACCCGTCGCTGCTACCAGCGTTCCCCGGCCTGGCGACGCATCGACAGGCACTCGCCGCCGGGGTCCGCGTGCACGGTGCGACCGTCCACTTTGTGTCGAGCGACGTCGATGCCGGTCCTATCGTGGCGCAAGGTGCGGTCGGCGTGCGCCCCGACGACAACGAGGAGTCGCTTGCCCAACGTGTGCTCGCGCTCGAGCATCAGTTGCTGCCGCGTTGCGTCGCCCTGGTGGCGCGCGGGGACATCTGGCTCGAGCGCGACCAGGTTCGCGCACGTGCGACCGCAGCCTCGCAGCTGGCGCTGCTCGGGTGATGAATATTCGTGTCACCTCGCTGGTGGTCGATCACCTGGCCACGTTGCTCGCACTCGTGTTGCGTTTCGACGGACCGGCCGACGCGATCTTGTCGCGTTATTTCAAGCAGCATCCGAAGATCGGCCAGCGCGACCGGGGGTTGATCGCCGAGGCGACGTTTCATGCTCTGCGCCGCCTCGCGACGCTCGGCTGGATCATGCAGCCTGCCCACCCGGCGCGTGCGCCACGGCTCGCCGCGCTGGTTACGCTTGCGCGCCAGCACGGCCTGCAGGCGCTGGACGCGCGCGCGTTGCGTGGCGATGAGCACGCAGTGCGCAGCGCGCTCGGCATCGAAACCGCCAACGCACCGGGCTCGGTTCGCGCCGAAGTGCCGCTATGGCTGTTCCAGCGTGTGACGGCCCAGTATCACGATGCCCAGGCGCTGCTGGCGGCCCTCGCAGAGCCGGCGCCGCTGGACTTGCGTGTGAACCTCATCAAGTCTGATCGTGAGCGTGTGCTTGCCGAGCTGACCCACGCCATGGGCGAACGCGCACCCATTGACGCGGCGGCGACGCCGTACTCGCCCGACGGCATCCGCCTGCTTGAAAAGCCTGGCATCACGCGTTGGCCCGTATATCAGGACGGCAGGGTCGAGGTGCAGGACGAAGGGAGCCAGCTGATTGCGCGCCTGATGGCGCCGAAACGCGGCGAAATGGTGGCCGATTTTTGCGCCGGCGCCGGCGGCAAGACCCTCGCGCTGGGAAGCCTGATGCGTTCGACCGGCCGCCTGTACGCGTTCGACGTCAACGCGCGCCGACTCGCCGGACTGGGCCCGCGGTTGAAGCGCAGCGGTCTCTCAAACGTGCATCCTGCTGCAATCGCCCGCGAGACCGATGCCCGCATCAAGCGTCTGGCGCGCAAGCTGGATCGGGTGCTGGTGGATGCACCGTGCTCCGGCAGTGGAACCTTGCGCCGCAATCCCGATTTGAAATGGCGCTTCGATGAGACCGAACTTGCGCGCGTAAACGGAGTCCAGGCCAACGTGCTGCGTGCCGCGAGCCGGTTGGTGAAGCCGGGTGGTCGCCTCGTCTATGCGACCTGCTCGCTGCTCGCCCTGGAGAACCAGGAAGTGATTGAACATTTCCTCGCCGAGCAGCCCGAGTTCGCTCTAGTCGACGCCGCCCAAGTGCTTTCAGCACAAGGCATCGAGGTCGACCCGGCGCGGCGCTTTGCGCCCTGGTTCGTGATGCTGCCGCACCTTCATTCGACCGACGGGTTTTTCGCTGCCGTCATGGAGCGTCGATGAGCAGGGATCCACTGCTGCGCGAGCTGTTTACGGCGCTGACCGAAGGGTTGGCGCGGCCGCAACACCTGTGGACCGTGGGCGTGGTCGTGGTTGCGCTTCTTGTGGGCTGGTTCGGTGCGCGCCTGATGCGCAGCCGCGTCGAGGCGCGTCTGACCGCAGCTCAGGGGTCGAGTCACGTCAAAGTGGAAGCGCTGCGCCTCTCGATGGAAGGTTTCAGCCGGCTCGCATTCCCGGCCATCACGCTTGGCCTCCTGCTTGCAGGCGAAGCGCTGTTGCGAGCGATCGGCGTTTTCAGGAACGCCGACGATGCGCGCCTGCTACAGCTCGCGATTACGTTGCTTGCGGCGATGGCGGCGATTCGGTTGGTCATCTACATCCTGCGCCGCGCTTTTGCAGGCATTGCGGTGCTCGCGAACTTCGAACGTGCGCTCGCCCTGGTCATCTGGATGATCGTCGCCCTCTACCTCGCCGGTGTCCTTGCCGACGTGGTCGACTGGCTCGAGGCGACGCAACTGCAGATCGGCAAGGCGCGCGTATCGCTGTGGATCATCATGATGGGCCTGGTGTCGCTGGCCGTCACCGTGCTGGCGGCGCTGTGGCTCGGATCCATTGTCGAGTCGAGGTTGATGCGCAGCCAGCTCGACATGAGCCTGCGTGTTGTCCTTGCGCGCCTGGCGAAAGCGTTGTTGCTGCTGCTGGCAGTTCTGATCGGGCTGTCGGCGGTTGGCATCGACGTGACGGTGTTGTCGGTCTTCGGCGGTGCGCTCGGCGTTGGTCTTGGACTGGGGCTGCAGCGGATCTCAAGCAACTTCGTCAGTGGCTTCATCCTGCTGCTCGATCGCAGCCTGCGCCTGGGCGACCTGGTCACCGTCGACAAATACCACGGCGTCGTCGCCGAGATCAACACACGCTATACGGTCATACGTGCGCTCGACGCGACCGAGGCGATCGTGCCGAACGAGCTTTTGATTTCGACGCCGGTGACCAACCATACGTACTCCGATCGCCGCTCACGGGCCGCCGTCAAGGTGTCGGTGAGCTACGACGCGGATCTGAAGCGGGTGATGGCGCTACTGGTGGAAATCGCGCAGGCACACCCGCGCGCGCTCAAGGACCCGGCCGCCGGGGCGGCCGTCACCGGGTTCGGCCCGGATGGAGTGGAGTTAGAGGTGGGCCTCTGGATTGCCGATCCAGAGCGCGGTAAGGGGGACATCCAATCGGACGTCGCGCAGGGGATCCTGGAGCGTTTCCGCGCTGCGGGAATCGTGATTCCCTATCCGCAGCGGGAAGTACGCATCATCCACGTTAACCCGGCGTCTCCTCCTCCGGGGGGTTGAGCCGGGTCACTTTGGGCCCAATTTTCACTATCACAGGCAGGACCACGCGGCTAGAATGGTTTCAGCGGTTTCGTGAGGATGCCGCGTTCTTATATTTCCTTGACCTGACGTTTGGTTCCGGACACGTTCCGGAGCAGCGTCCCGCTGGAGTGTGCATGTATTTCTTCGATTTCATGGATGGCGGCGTGTTGGGCCTCAATTGGTGGCAGTTGATCCTCGCCACACTGGCTCTCACCCATATCACCATCGCCGCCGTCACCATCTTTCTGCATCGTTCACAGGCGCATCGCGCGCTCGATCTGCATCCGACCACGAGCCACTTTTTCCGTGTCTGGCTGTGGCTGACCACCGGAATGCAGACCATCGAGTGGGTGGCCGTGCATCGCAAGCATCACGCCAAGTGTGAAACCGCTGAAGATCCGCATAGCCCGCAAACGCGCGGCCTGAAGAAAGTGTTCTGGGAAGGCTCCGAGCTGTACATGGCAGAGGCGGCCAACACTGAAACGCTGGCCCGCTATGGCCACGGCACGCCCAACGACTGGGTCGAGCGCAACGTTTATTCACGCTTCACCTGGCAGGGCGTGGGTCTCATGCTCGGCATCGACTGGATCCTGTTCGGCTGGGCGGGTTTCGCAGTCTGGGGCATGCAGATGATGTGGATCCCGATTTTTCCCGCGGGCATCATCAACGGCATCGGCCACTATTGGGGTTATCGCAGCTACGACGTCGCCGACGCGAGCATGAACATCGTGCCGTGGGCCATCCTGATCGGCGGGGAGGAACTGCACAACAATCACCACACGTATCCGACCTCGGCGCGCCTTTCGTCGAAGTGGTACGAACTCGATCTGGGCTGGATGTACATCCGGATTCTCGAGCGCCTTGGCCTTGCCAAGGTCCTGCGCGTGGCGCCGGTGCCAAAGGTAGAACGGCCGCGCGCGGGCATCGACCTGGACACGCTGCAAGCGGTGATTTCCAATCGCTACGACCTGCTTGCGCGTTATGCACGCGACCTGCGCCGCGCGTACCGGGAAGAGCTCGAAAAGATGCGTGTGTCTGCTGCCGACCGCCAGCGCTTCGTGGCGCTGAAGCGGTGGCTGCGCAAGAGTGACGTCGCGGCGATTCCGCCGGCGCAGCAACAGACATTGCGCGAGATGCTCGGGCACAGCGGCGTCATGAAGACGCTGCTCGACATGCGTGCCGAGCTTGCCACGGTGTGGGGGCGTTCCGCCTCCACGCGGGAACAGATGCTCGCGCACCTGCAGGACTGGATTACTCGTGCGGAAGCAAGCGGCATTCGCGCCCTGCAGGAGACTGCGTTGCGTATTCGTAGCTACGCGCCGTCACCCATCGCTGCCTGATCGACCCTCTTCCTCGCGACGAGCGCGCCCATGTGGCGCGCTTTGTTTTTTCAGCGTGAGGCTGCGCCGAACCGTCTTTCTATTTGCACAAGCCCGCGCGATATCCTCGACGCCCTGAAGTTTGGGGAAACGAGGATTGGATGGCGCTTTTCGGGCGTGCGCTGGCGGCTGCATTGTTTTGTCTTCCGGCGGCGGCCGTGCTCGCGAGCGATCGGCCGTATCTCGCGGCTACCAATGCGCTTGCAGACGAAGACGACGACAACGTGATCGCGCTTGAGTCCTGGATCGAATCCGCGCGCCGGTTCCGCGAGTTCCGCTTCGAGCCCGAGTACCACTTCGATCCGCGCAATGCGGTGCGGTTTGAACTCGGCATCGCACGCGACCGCCGCTCCGACCCTGCAGTGAACTCACGCGGCGCGGAAGTAGAGTTCAGGCACCTCTTTACCGACTTGGCGCGTTCCGGTTTAGGCACGGGCGTCATTGTCGGCGTTGATTGGGACGGTCGCAGCGCAGGACGCGAAGGAGCGGAGCAGGGCGTTCACGCCTGGGCGTTTAGTACGGCCGGTCTGGTTACGTTGCGGCCCACGGCCGACACTCTGGTTCACTTCAATCTCGGTGGCCTGAAGGCGACGAGTGAAAGCGCGCGTGCCCGTTGGGCAGTTGCGCTCGAGCACGAGATCGTGCGCCGGACGACGCTGTTCGTCGAAGCGGGCGCGACCGCGCGCGAGCAAAGGTTGGTTCATGGCGGCGTGCGCCATTGGGTCAAGCGCGATCGTTTCGCCATCGATCTGACGGCGGGACGCCGACATGGCGATCCCGCAAGCAGCACGTTCATCACGCTCGGGATCGCGCTGCAGGACATCTACTGGTAGAGCGTCACCCGCTGTTGCGATGTAGACCCAAGCGGTCGACGATGCGCTTTTCTTCGGCAAAGGCCTCGCGACAGGCGCGTGCGTAGTCACCGGGCCCGAGGTACGCGGGTTCGAGGTCGTACTTCTGCAACTCGGCGAGATGCAGCGGATCGAACAGCGCGGTCTTGAACGCGTTGTGCAGAGTGGTGACGACTTGCGCGGGCAGGCCGCGTGGGCCGCCAATACCGTACGGTGACGTCGCAACGATGGGAAATCCGAGCTCGCGCAGCGTCGGAACCTGCGGCCACCGCCGCGTGCGCTGTTCGCCAAACGTCACCAGCAGGCGCAACTTGCCCGAATCGACATACGGGCCGAAGCCGGTCGAATTGGCCCCGGCCATCAGCTGTCCTGAAGCGACAGCGAGCATCTGCTCCGAGGTGCCTTTGTATGGGACATGCAGGTAGCGCAAGCCACGTGACGAGAACAATTCGTCGAGCACGATGTGCGGCGTCGTGCCGATGCCGTTGGTGCCGATCGAAAGTTCACCGGGTCGATCGCGCGCAAAGGCGAAAAGATCTTCGAGCTTGCGGAACTGGCTGCTGGCATTGACGACAATGCCAAACGTGTATCCCGAGATCTGAATGATCGGCGTTACGTCTCGGATCGGGTCCCAGCTCACCTTCTGCGTGTAAGGCGCACGAAAGATCGTCTGCGGCAACTGCGCGATGGTGTAGCCGTCCGGATTTGCATACTGCAGCACCGGCATCGCGAGCGTGCCGGCAGCACCGCCGCGATTTTCGATCACGATCTTCTGGCCAAGATTGCGGCCGGCCATCTCAGCCAGGATGCGCATCGACAGATCGGTCGATCCGCCCGCCGGCCATGGCACCCAGAGGATGACGGGCCGGCTCGGAAAAGGATCGCCAGACTGCGCGAACGTGCGCGGCGCGCACACCGTCGCGGCGAGCAATGCCAGCGCCGAACGCCGATCAACCGGCGCGCCACGGGCAGGCACTAATTTCTCCGCCATTGCAGCAGCTCCATGGTTACGTGGCCCCCGATCAGATAAGTCGAGCGCGCTGGCTCGTCGCGCTCGAGCTTGACCAGGCCGACGCCCGGGCAGTACCACTCCAACGTGGTCAGTGGCATGTCACGCCAGCCGACGACCGCATCCGCGTAAAGGCGAACAACACCATGGCCGCGTACGCGCACTCGTGTCAACCGGACGTCGGAATGCCGCGGCGAGGTGCTTCATGGCCCGCCGCGTTTCGTCAGCGCACCGAAACCGCGTTGCGGATCGTAGCCCCAGCAGGCGAGCAGGAAACAAACGGCAGTACAGCCGAGCACGATGACCGGCGCCCAACCCGGATCCTTGCCGTAGAACGCGAAACGGATCCACTCGACTGCGTAGGTGAACGGATTGACGGTCGCGAGGTAGTAGACCCACTGCGCACCCGACTCCTGCAACTTCCACAGCGGGTAAAGCGCGGTCGACATGAAATACATCGGGAAGATGACGAAGTTCATGGTGCCGGCGAAGTTCTCGAGCTGCTTGATGTGCACCGAGAGCAGCAATCCAAGCGCGCCGAGCATCAGCGCGCCGCCGACCATCGCAACCAGCGCATGCAGCGCGCTCATGCCAGCGAGCGGCAGCTCCGTTCCAAGCAGCCAGGCAATGGCGATGAATGCCAGCGCCTGGGCAAGCGATAGCACAGCGGTCGCGGTGAGCTTGGAAAAAAGCAGCCAGGGTCGCGGCAGCGGCGCAGTGAGCAGGAGCCGCATCAAGCCCATCTCGCGGTCGTAGACCATTGCCAGCGAGGACTGCATGCCGTTGAACAGCAGGACCATGCCGATCAGGCCCGGCGCGATGTACACGTCGTACGAGATGTACGTGTCATAAGGCGGCACGATCGAGACCCCGAATACGTTGCGGAATCCCGCCGCAAAAACAGCCAGCCAGAGCACGGGGCGCACCAGGGCAGAAATCAGGCGGCCGTACTGCATCGAGAATTTGAGCAACTCGCGCAGAACCAGCGCACGCAACGCGCGCAGCGCGTGCGGCACGAATGGCACCGCTGGCGCCAGATTCACGGTAGGCGCCGGCTTGGTCGCCACCACCTCGGTCATCGTGTCTTGCATAGTCCCTCGGGCGCGTCGGCGCCGAGCGTATCGAGCACGTTGGTCGGATGCAGTATTCCTTCGGCGGGCGCGAGCGCGATCACGCCCTGTCCGTCCGTGAGAAGCAACGGCTGGCGCAGCTGGCGGTCCCACGCGCGAAAACTCAACCGTACCCCTTTGAAGCCGTCCAGTGTGAAACCGGGCTGAACAAATGCCTTCAGTTGCGCCGCCGGAGTCAGTGCCTTGTCCAAGGCGGCTTGCAGGATCGACTTGGTCGCGATCCAGGCGGCCCAATCATGACCGGTCATAGGGCGACCAACGCCGCGCTGGAAGCGGCGCGCAAGTTGTGGCGCGCCGAAGCGCTCGAAGTTGGGCGCCCATGCCACGGCGAACAGACCACCATCTCCGACTACCGGCCGCGGCAACGAAATTCGATAGGGCAGCAGGCGCGCAAATTCGCCTTCGCTGTCGACCACCCACACCACGTCGTACTCGACGTTGGCCGTAACGAGCAGCGGATTCGCAAGATCGCGCTCGCGCGGATCCGCCGACAGTTTGAATGGACGCGCCGCGACGGGTTTCAGGCCGAAGCGTTTGATCGAAGCCTGCACGGTGGCGAGCCGGGTCGTGTCCTCCTGCGTCGTTCCGTGCAACACCAGCACGCGACTCCAGCGCCGCGAAGCGAGCATCTGTGCCATCGCATCCGCACGCATGCGCTCGCTGGGATAAGTGTGCAGCAGATTGGGCAGGCATTGACCGGCGCGCAGCACATCGTCCGGTTCGCCTGCGTTAAGCAGCGGAACCCGGACCACCGGCGCCGCGCGCGCGATCCAGTCGGCGGGCAGGTCAAGCACGATCGCCACCGCACCCGCCTTTTCAAAACGCTGCATCAACGTGCGCGCATCGGCGGCATCGCGCGCGGCTGCTGCGTCGACCCTGACTGTGAGTTTGGCTGCGTCCAACTCGAACTGGCTTTCCTTGATTGCCACGTCCACTGCCTGCCCAAGCGGGCCACCCGGCTGGCCGAGATAACCGAGTTCAACGCGTCGCGGATCGAGCCGCTCGTCATCGGCGCGTGTGAGCACACCGATCGTCAGGCTCGCTGCGTGCAGGGGCAGAGCGCACAGCCCGAGGGCCAACGCGAAAATCCAGTTGACGCGCAAGTGCATGCGCTCAATCGTCCACGACGACCATATACGGTACGCGCCCGACCGCCACCGTCTTGATCGCCTTGGCCTGGCCAACGTCGATCACCGTAACGTCGTCCGACAGGCCATTGGCGACGAAAAGGCGTGACCCATCGCGGTTGAGCGCGACGTTCCAGGCGCGCTTGCCGACCAGCACCAGGTTGTTGGTCTTGCGTGACGCCACGTCGACGAACGCGACATGGTTGGCTCGTCCCAGCGCGACGAACATCGTCTTGCCGTCGCGCGCCAATGTCAGGCCGACCGGCGTAATGTCGTCCGGCCGCATGCCCTTGACCTCGAAATTGATCGTGTGCACGACCGTCAGATCGCGCGTCGAGATGATGCTGACGCTTGCGCCCAGTTCGCTCGTGACCCAAAGTTCGCCGCCGTCCGCCGACAGTGCAAAGCGACGCGGTCGTTTGCCCACCTGGATGTTCTTCAGCACCTTGCCTGCCGCCGGATCGATCACGTGCACCATGTTTGCGACTTCGGATGTGACGTAGACCCGGCTGCCGTCCGGCGAGACCTTCACGCCTTCAGGCTCCTTGCCGACCGGAACCGACTTGATGATTTTTTTGCTCGTCAGGTCGACGATGTTCAGTGCGCCGTCTTCCTCGTTCGACACGTATGCAAACTTGCCGTCCGGTGAAAGATCGAAGGCTTCCGGATCGTTGCCCAGTGGGATGTTGCCGATCACCTTGCGTGCAGCCACGTCGATCAGATCGGCACGGTTCGAATCGCCGCACGCAACCATCAGCGTCGTCGCGCCGGGCAGAAACTGCATATGGCGCGGGCGCTTGCAGGTTGGAATCGTGCCGATGACGGAAAGCGACTTGACGTCGATGATTGCGAGCGCGTTGTCTTTCTCGCTCGAAACAAATGCCATGCCGGTGTCTTTGGCCTGTACAACGCTCGCGAGCGCGGCACAGCCAAGCGCGGCGACGACAGCCCGGCAATGTCGGCGTGAAATCATTGGAATGCCTCCTCGTTCTTGCATGTCGCTCAGGCGAATTGCGTCAGGTCGGCGCTGCAGTGGTGGACGACGTGGCAGCGACGAACGCTTCCTCGAGACTGGGTCCGCCAAGGGCTTGCGCCACCGCGGGCGGCGTTCCGTCCGCGAGAAGCTTGCCTTTATGCAGGACGAGCACACGGTCTGATTGCTCCGCCTCTTCCACCCAGTGGGTGGCCCACAGTACGCACGTGCTGCGCTCCCGGACCGCGCGGCGAATTGCGCCCAGAAGATCGCGGCGCGACTTTGGATCCAGACCGACAGTGGCTTCGTCCATGAACAACACGGCTGGCCGATGCAGCAGCGCACGCACGAGTTCGACCTTGCGCCGTGTCCCGCCGGAGAGTTCGCGCGCTTTGCGGTCGAGATCTGTCGTAAGCCCCATTTCGGCACAACCAGCATCGATGCGGCTACGTGCCTCCTTGCCGGCGAGACCGTGCAGGTCGCATTGCAGCTGAAGGTTGCGTCGCACCGTCAGATCAAGGTCGAGTGCCGGCTGCTGGAAAACGACTCCGATGTAACGAAGCACGGCGACGGTGTGTTGGCGCAGCGACTGACCGGCGACAAAGACCTCACCCTCGTCCGCCGAAAACAGACCCGTCAGGACCTGGAACAACGTGGTCTTGCCGGCGCCATTCGGTCCCAGCAGCGCGACGAACTCGCCTGGCGCGAGCGCAAACGAAACCTTGTCGAGCGCAGCGCGTGCACCGAATCGTTTGACGAGTTCGCGAACTTCGAGCATTCAGGCATCCGTACGTGCAGGGCGCGAGGTGGCCGACCGCCTGCGTGCCGAGTTGACCATAACGGGCGCCGCAAGAGCTGTCATGCCTGAACCCGGTGATAGGAGGTGCTTGACCTTGTGAGTTTTTCCCGCGTGAGATCGAAAAAAAGGCCCGGTTGCACCGGGCCTTTGGTCTTGCGCGTTGTGGGCATTACTTGAGCTTCACTTCCTTGTATTCGACGTGCTTGCGCGCCACCGGGTCGTATTTCATGAACGCGAGCTTGTCCGGTGTCGTGCGTTTGTTCTTGGTGGTCGTGTAGAAGTGCCCCGTGCCCGCAGTCGACTCGAGCTTGATCTTTTCGCGTGCGCCTTTGGCCATGGTGGTTCTCCTTCACTCCGAATCAGATTTCGCCGCGCTGGCGCAGATCGGCGAGCACGACGTCGATGCCCACCTTGTCGATCGTCCGCAGCGCAGCGTTGGTGATGCGCAGGCGCACCCAACGCCGCTCGCTCTCGACCCAGAACCGGCGGTACTGCAGGTTGGGCATGAAGCGGCGCTTGGTCTTGTTATTAGCGTGCGAGACGTGATGGCCGACCATCGGCGCCTTGCCGGTGACTTGACATACACGTGCCATGACGGATCTCCCGGAAAATGGGCGGTGTTCTGCAAAAGCCGCGCATTCTAAGGGAATCCAGCCCTGGTGGCCAAACCCTGCGCTGCAGCACACCCTAAAGCAGTCCGCGCTCGGCGAACGAGACCGTTCGGCCCGGTCCGGCCACGATGATGTGATCGAGCACCTTGACGTCAATCAGCGCAAGCGCGTCGCGCAGGGTGCGGGTCAGCAACTCGTCGGCCCGGCTTGGCTCCGCCGCTCCGGAGGGGTGGTTGTGCGCAAGGATGACGGCGGCGGCGTTGTAACGCAGCGCCTCTTTGACCACTTCCCTGGGGAACACGCTGGTCTGGGTCAGGGTGCCATGGAAGAGGTCGCGGTGTTCGATGAGGCGATTTTGTGCGTCAAGGAACAGCGCCGAAAAGATTTCATGTTTCGCGTGTGCCAGAGAAAGGCTCAGATACTCGCGCACGAGCTGCGGCGAATTGAGCGCGGTTGCGGTTTTGACCTCCTCGCGTAGAGCACGCCGCGCCAGTTCGATCACAGCGGCAAGCTGCGCATACTTGGCAGGGCCGAAGCCCGCCAGCGCCTCGACGTCGGCGCGCGCCGCTGCAAAAAGCCCATTTAAGCCTTTGAAGCGATGCAATGCATCGCGCGCGATTTCCAGCACATCGCGGCCCGCGATGCCGGTGCGCAGAAAGACCGCGAGCAGCTCGGCCTCACTCAGCGCTTGCGGACCCATTGCAAGCAGCCTCTCGCGTGGGCGTTCACCTACTGGCCAGTCCTTGATCGGCACACTGATCCCCTAGAATGCAAGCAACTGCATTGTTCTGTCCCGATGAAGAAGGTCGAAGCCGATTCGCACGTGACTCTGCACTATCGCCTTGCGGTTCTTGCCGTCGGGGACGAACAGGAGATCATTAGCACCTTCGGCAGCCGGCCCGCCACCGTGCAAATCGGTGCCGGTCATATGGCACCTGCCCTGGAACAAAGACTGGTCGGACTCGAAGAGGGCCAGGAAGCGGCATTCGAGCTGACACCCGACGAAGGTTTTGGCGCCCGCAGTGCGGAACTCGTCCAGACGCTGACGCGCGCGGCATTCGACGACAATGCGGATCCGAGCGTCGACTATGCGCCGGGCGACGTCGTTGAACTCAACGTTCCCGAACGCGGACGGCTTGCCGGTGTGCTGAGGTCGCGCGACGAACGCGCCGTGGTTGTGGATTTCAACCATCCGCTGGCGGGTCAGCCGCTGCGGTTTTGCGTGCATGTGATCGGAGTCATCTAGGTGGAAGTTGTCCTCGCTCAGCCGCGCGGGTTTTGTGCTGGAGTAGACCGCGCGATCGAGATCGTCGAACGTGCACTTGCCTTGCACGGAGCGCCGATCTACGTGCGCCACGAGATTGTTCACAACAGCTTCGTGGTGGCCGACCTGCGCGCCAAGGGCGCGGTTTTTGTCGACGAGCTGGACGCGATACCGCAAGGCTCGACGGTGATCTTTTCCGCGCACGGGGTCGCGAAGAGTGTGCAGCAGGAGGCCGCCGCGCGCGGCCTGCGCATCTTCGATGCGACGTGTCCATTGGTGACCAAAGTGCACGTCGAGGTGGCCAAGATGCGTGCACAAGGCCGCGAGATCGTGATGATCGGGCATGAGGGCCATCCTGAAGTCGAGGGCACGATGGGGCAGACGGATGGCGGCATGTACCTGGTCCAGACCGTCGCGGACGTCGAGCGCCTCGTGGTGCGCAACCCTGAGCAACTGGCCTACGTCA
>Ga0137394_10002167_pt1 | contig 14468 bp, 12 predicted proteins | sample czobulk116metaG_FD_108278 | JGI IMG/M metagenome (GOLD analysis project Ga0137394, IMG submission 108278) | Vadose zone soil microbial communities from Angelo Coast Range Reserve, California, USA - czobulk1.16 metaG | ecosystem: Environmental > Terrestrial > Soil > Vadose zone | place: USA...
GTCTCCCTGATAAAACGCGCGAGCTGCCGCGCAGCAGAATCGTTTTCGCCTCCGACGCTGCGCCGTGTGGTTGCTTCCGCCGGCGTTTCGTTTGACGGCACACCTTCTGAGAAGACCCGTACGCTGTGCGGATCGTGAATACCGTTTCCGCCGAGCGAACTACCGATGATGTCGTTCGTAAACATCGCCTCGATGTCGAGGTTGTTCTTCTTCGCTTGCTCAGCAAAGTAAGTCGAGCCAAGCAGTCCCTGCTCCTCACCGGGAACAGTCATGAAGACAATGGTCGCGTCGAATTTGTATTTCGCCATCACGCGCGCCATCTCAAGGACGGCTGCCGTGCCCGACGCGTCGTCGTTTGCTCCGGGCGCGTCGCACTTCGCATCCGTTGGGCTGGTACACATTGAATCGTAATGGCCGCTCACGACATACATCCGCTCCGATGATTCAGGTTGACTTCCCTTCAACGTCGCGACGATGTTTGTCAACATCGTCGGCTGTGGAACACGCGCGGCTTTGGGTTGCTCAAACGTTTGCTTCTCCACGATCATTCGTCCGCCGGAACTTTCTGCTACCTTCGAAAACTCACTGAACAACCAATCTCGCGCGGCGCCGATTCCGCGGTTTGGATCATCCTGCGTTGATAGCGTGTTGCGAGTGCCAAAGGAAACTAACTTGTGAATTGAGCGCTCGATATTTCGAGCGTCGATCTCTTGAACAAGTCGCGGAATCTGTTGGTTCCTTCTGTCTGAAGCGGCTGACCGCAATGAACGAGATTGTCGCGTTGGTTTTTGTGCCGCGCCAGCTGTTTGCGCTTTTGCAAAATCTATTGACGGGAACAGAAGGGGCACGGCTGAGAAGAGTGCGGCGACGAAGATTGCGATTTTTGGTCGTCTGCTGAATGGCATCGGTGTCATAGGGCTTAGGTCATCCGTAGTTGGGAATCTATCTCGCCTCGGGGTCAGAGTTTTCTCGATAAGCGCGGCTAAATGTTCGGGTAGTATGTTCCGTTACGCTGGGCACTGGTTCAAAACGAGACGGCAGATATTGTTGTGGCGCAGGTATTTGCACCGCAGGCCGAATATTATTTGGCAGCTGATAAGCTTCCCGATTGAACGACAACATTTTGGACCAGAAGCGAAGTATAAGCGCTGTACAGCCAAAGAGCGTGGCCATGCTAAAAATTACCATCCATGTGATGGCGGCAGGATGTACCTGCAGTCGCGCTAATTCCGTCACCCCGCCAAATATGATCCCAAGGCCGCCAGTAATTGTTAATCCCAGGACGACCATCGGTACGGTCAGCTTTACGGGCGCTGTCATCGGCGCCGGGTAACTTGGAGGGGTTAACGTGAGATTCGCGCCGCAGCGGCTGCAATACTTGAGTTCAACCGTAATTTCATTGCCGCAGGATGGACAATACATAAAGCCTCCGGGAAAGGTTCATCGTCTACAGGATCGCCTGTAATGTACCACTACGGAATCATGTTAGGAATTGTTCGACTTCGGAGGCGCCCCGGGGAGTGGTTGAGACATTCGCTGATCTGTCCCGGACGACTGATGAAGAAACGTTGAACCCGTCTTACTGAATTCGGTAGGCCCGGCCCTTCCAAACAACGATTACAACCCCATTAAGTTGTTCAGCGATTGTTCGGATTCCAGGTTCGTCAGCTACCAGTGCGCGAAATTGTTCGGAGTCACGAGAGATGTTAATAGTTCCACGCGATGAGTCATACGCAGTATCAATCCAGGCGCTGCCCTGATGACGGAACTGTTTACCTGAAACCGTGCGCGTTTCACTATCTTCATTCGAGTCTTTCTTGCTTCTGGTTTTGGGTTCCCCGCGTTCAGTCATCAACCCGTCGGCCCGTTTACTGCCAGGCAGCACGGTCACGTTGCTTCTCGAAGGCCCATGCCGTCCCCCCTCATCACGTGGCTGATTCTTCTCTTGCTCTCGCGAAGGCTCCTGAACTTCGCGCCTGGCCAGTTCTTCTTTCTGAAGCGCGGCAGTCTTGTCAGCTTCCCTAAGCGCTGGTTTGGCAGCAGGAGGAGGCACTGCTTGAGGCTCGGGAGCAAAACTTGGTCGAGCTCCCGCGACATAACCTTGTTTAGATTGCGCTAAATCTTTTAGTGGCGAGCCGGTAGGAACTTCAGCGCCGGTCGTTGTAGCTGGTGCTTGAGCGACGCTACTCCTCTCATCTTGAGAACTTTTCCTGCCACCACTTGAGTCAACCTTCGCCAGAGGCTCAACACCGCTTCGAGTCTTTGCCGGCTCGTTATTTGATTGCGCTACGGGTGATTCAGTTAGCTTGTCCTGGGGCTCCGGAGCCGCCGGGTTTGGCGGCTGGTTTTGCGCGACGAAATCCTGACGTCGCTGTTGTCGCAATGCAAAGAAGCTGATCGCAATAACAGCGGTGAGCGCCAGCGCCGGAACCGCGTAACGCAGAACCGGCGGCGAGAACAGTGCGGCCATCTTACCCCAAAAGCCCGATCCAGTTTGCTGCTCGAGAGTTTCATACCTAGCGGCCGCGCCTGATGCTTGCGTCAGACTAATCACGGTGCTACGGCAACTATCACAATCGGCGAGATGCGCTATGTAACGGGCACGTGCGGCACTGGGCAGTACACCCTCCGCAAAGCAGTTTAACTCGTCTGCATCGAGGTGATCGGAAAGAACTCGATTTTCACGCGTCGACCCCATTGGTGAGTCATCGCGCCCGCTCCTCGCGAGAGACCGCAGCAGAAGATCGACCTCGTTGTTTTTATCCTGTTTCATCTGACGTATTTCGCTGCCCTCTTAAGAACGCCCTTGGGGCCCATCGCTTGCAGCAAGATCTTCTTTGACTCTATTCTTCATATTGGTTTACCCAGCGATCTCGTTCTCTTTATTCACTAAGAGGCCTTCACCGGCGAGCAACGGCTCAATATCCGCTTCCAGATGGAGCGCAATATCGGAAAAGGCGCGCTGGGTCTCCGGTTTACTCCAGCCCTTTTCTTCTATCAGCGTATTTTCTACCTGCCGGCGCAAGTCGGCGTGAATGCGTGTTAGCCTCCGGCTTGCAGTGGCTTCATGCACACCGAGCACCGCTCCTGCTTCCCGCAATCGAAGACCATCAAAGTAGTATAGCTTTACTAGCAAGCGATCCTCTGCTGAAAGCTGTTTGATGGACTTAGCCAGCGCCTTTTGCATTTCTGCGCCAGCCAGCTTTTTTGAAATCTCCAGCTCGGGGTTGACTACACCACCATGACCCGACCACTCGTTTTCATCCTGACCCTGCTGAATGATTCGATCAAAATCGGAGTCTTCTTCGGTCTGCACAAGGCGGGACTGCTTACGATGCTGATCGATGGCGAGCTGGGCGACTACAGCCCTCAGCCAACCTGCCAATGAGCCGCGGCCGGAATAGTATGCAAGTTTGCCCGCTGGCCTTCCGTCCGCACGAGCCCGCAAGCCGAAGACCTGGCCCAGATTGACTGGGCCAGGTCTTCGGCGCCCTCCTCGTTCGAGCTCGCGGAACGAGCCGCGGAACGGACCGTGATGGAAAAACGCTCTACGAGATCGCTCCAGGCTTTTTGGTTCCCTTGTTCGCAAGCGACAATCAAACAAAGGTCATCAGCCTGTAGGGTTTCGATGAAACCGGTTATGGCTTCAAACGAGGAATTCTCATCGTCCTTTAGAAGATATTTATCAACTGCCGCTCGTATCCGCGGCAATAGTATCTCGCTCGTCAATGAGTGCCCGTCCGTGGCGCGACCGAGCAGGCGGGTGGCACCTTCGGAGCACAGCTTTTCGATTTGGGTAGTTCTTTGATTCACGGGGGATTTCTCGAATCGCCGGTTACGTTATTTATGCTATCACGCTACCAACGCAATTTGAGCGTTCTTTCCACAGCTTTGATGTCAATACCTATTTCGGGTTGCCGTGTTCCGCAATTGCGTGACTAACTTTGACACGCATCGTTGGCTGGGCTAGATTCGAATTTGAATAAGCACAAGCGTCAGCCAGTCGCTTCCGGTGAAGGCCACAGAGATGGAAAATCAATTGATAGGATTTCGTTGGACATGGTTTCTACATGTTGAGAGTTACAGAAATATTTCGTTCCATTCAAGGTGAATCGACGCATGCCGGTCGTCCCTGCTCGTTTGTTCGCCTTACTGGTTGTCCCATGCGCTGTGTTTGGTGCGACAGTGAATATACCTTTAGTGGTGGTGAATACATTCCCCTTGATCAAGTAATGGACCAGGTTCGCGAGTTTGGTTGTAAACTCGTGGAGGTAACTGGAGGAGAGCCATTGGCACAGGAGGAAGCGTTCACATTGATTGAACGGCTATGCTCCGAGGGATACGAAGTGCTGATTGAAACCGGAGGCTACGTTTCAACTGAACGCGTAGACCAAAGGGCAAAGATCATTCTTGACGTGAAATGTCCGTCGTCTGGTGAAGAGGCTCGCAACTGTTGGTCCAACCTGGAACGCCTCCGACACGACAAAGACGAAGTTAAGTTTGTGATCGCGAGTCTCGAGGATTGGATTTACACGCAGAAAATCATCGGAGAATATGAGTTAGACACCCGCGCAAAAATTCTTATTTCGCCCGCCTGGAACGCGATAAACCTAAAGGATATTGCGGATTGGGTGGCTGCCAGTGGGCTCGACGTTCGCCTGCAACTTCAACTTCATAAGTATATTTGGGGCCCGGAGGCGCGAGCAGTTTGATGGGCGGGCACGATGAGGCAGCTTATGATTCTACCAGACGACCCGAAAGGGACCTTCCTTCGGACACGGCTGTCTGCCTGGTATCAGGCGGTATGGACTCGTGCGTAACCGCGGCGATAGCCAATGAAGAGGTTAATCGGCTGGCCTTTCTTCACGTCTCATATGGGCAACGAACAGCAGAGCGTGAACGCCGTGCCTTCGAAGAAATAGCCGACTACTACGCAGTGGAACAGCGCCTGGTAGTTTCGCTGGACCAGCTGTCGAAAATTGGCGGGTCCTCGTTAACTGATAAAGATATCGCCATCACATCTGCAAACCTCGCCAGCCAAAGCATACCGACAAGCTACGTGCCCTTTCGCAACGCTCATTTCTTGTCTATCGCGACGAGTTGGGCTGAAGTTATTCATGCCGAGTCCATCTATATCGGAGCGGTTGCTGAAGATTCCTCCGGATACCCGGATTGTCGTCCCGAGTATTACGAAGCCTTTCAGCGCGTAGTAACTTTGGGGACAAAGCCGGAAACTCAGATCCAGATTAGGACGCCCGTGATTGCAATGAAGAAGTCGGAAATAGTGGCCCTCGGGCAAAGACTGAAAGCACCACTGGAGTTGACGTGGTCGTGCTACGCAGAGTTGGAGCAGGCTTGTGGTAACTGTGATTCCTGTGCTCTCCGTCTTAGGGCCTTTCGCGAGGCAGGTGTTAAAGATCCGGTTTCATATCTGCTTGACAGTAAGAGGTTTGCTTATTAACTTTAGGGCGCTTCTTCGTTACAAATTACAACCAGGAGCGTTGCCAGCGCATCTTATGTGCTCTCCCGTAATTCCAAATCACTTTTACATTCTTGGAGGATCTCAGATGCTTCGCAGATACTTTTTCCCTGTCCTGGCCAGCGTTGCCTTTATCATCTCTACAAATCTGATAGCCTCCGCTCAGGTCGGACAACTTCGGGGCCACGTAGTTCTAAACCAAGCTGATGGTACAAAAGTCCCTGCGAGCGAAGCTGCCATCGATGTTTTTCGGATTGATCTATCTGGAAAGTACACGACAAAGACCAACAAGAAGGGCGAGTTCATATTTGCCGGTTTACCTTACATAGGAGACTACATTGTCGCAGCCAGTCTTGCGGCCGCTCGGCCTAATTTCGTTACAGGCGTGAAGGCGGGCAGAGACCAAGATTATCTGATCGAATTGACACCTGGTGATGGCCAGCGTCTTACGCTGGACGAGATCAGAAATCTCTCAAAACGAGGGGCTGTGGAGCCGGGGCCGGGGGCTGGGAAGGCGGCGAGTGGGGAAGACAAGGCCAAGCTTGAGGAACTCAAAAGGAAGAATGACGAAATCGCTGCTCGGAACGACAAAGCAATGAAATCGAATGAGATTGTTGCTCGAACCTTCCAAGCGGGTAACGATGCCTTCACCGCCAAGAATTACGACGTGGCTATCGCGCAATATGAGGAGGGCCTGGCAGCTGACCCCGAGCAACCGGCACTCTTGGTAAATGAAGCACGTGCTTATACGCAGCGTGGGGTTAACCGCTACAACGCTGCGGTTACCTCAAAAGATGAAGCTGAAAAGGGATCGGGAATCGAAGCGGCAAAAGGCGATTTTCGTGCAGCAGCTTCAGCGAGTGCGAAAGCTGTTGGAATGATCAAAGCGCAGCCGGTGCCCACTGACCCTGCCGAGTTGACCAAGTATAACAACAATAAGCTGGCGGCTTTTACGGTGAATGCAGAGGCTCATCGTCTTTTCGTAAGTAAGACTGATCCGACGCAGGCCGACGCAGGACTAGCAGCGTTCAAGGATTACATTGCTATCGAAACTGATCCCGCAAAAAAAGCCAAAGCGCAATTGGATGCTGCCCAGCTGCTTCTTGACGCGGGTGCGGTCGATAAGGCCTTTACCGAATTTCAGGCAATAGTTACGGCGCAGCCGGATAATCCCGATGCCAATCTCGGCGCCGGCCTCTCGCTTTTTGCCTCAGGCGACAAAGCGAAATATCAGGAGGCCGCAAATTATCTCCAGCATTATGTAGATGTTGCACCTGAAACCCACAAGTTCAAAGCGGATGCAAAGGCAATTCTGGCAGAGTTAAAGAACACTGAGAAAGTGACACCGGAAAAGACCACCCCTGCTCGACGCCGGCGTCCATGAGACAGCACAAAATCAACCCAACAAGGCCGCACTCGAACCAATGCTGGCGTGTGCGGACTTGCTTTTAGAACGGTCGTAAACGCCCGCTTCTGACCGACGTATCCGCCGTCCGAGTCCACAAATCCACCCCCCTCTAATCTGCTTTTTGTTTGAACCTCTGAACCAGGTCACTCACATCAGTTCGCCCCAAATACCGGTTGACAGTCCGTCTGAACAACCTGTACTATGCTTGCCCAACGGTGTTTTGCACCGTCCGCTGTCCAAACCTCCAGCCTGCATAGTTTTTCCCGCAGAATCGCTGGCCCTCTTGTGAATCATTTCAGAGATATCTCAGTACCGGGGTACAAATGTCGGCAAAATTAGGCGAAATTCTCGTTCGGGAGAATCTCATCAGCCCACAGCATCTTCGTGAGGCGCTCGATTACCAGCGCGAACACGGGGGTCGGTTGGGATACAACCTCGTCAAGCTAGGGCTCGTGTCCGATGACATGATCACCGCCGTTCTCTCACGGCAATATGGAATTCCTTCCGTCAATTTGGAGCTCTTCCAAATCGATGAACACGTTCTCCAACTCATACCTCAAGAAGTAGCCCAAAAATACTCCGTCCTTCCCCTCTCTCGTGTCGGTGCCAGCCTCACGCTCGCCATGGTCGACCCAACGAATGTGTTTGCGATGGACGACATTAAGTTCATGACCGGCTTGAACGTGGAACCTGTAGTAGTTGCCGAAGCAAGCATTCAACAAGCCATCGCCAAGTACTACGGAACCTCTAGAGAGATTGAGTTGTCTTCCATCTCTGTGGATGAGGTTGTTTTGGAAGCGATGAACGGTAAGGGCTCGAACGGCGGGGGCATCACGAACGCCGATCTTGTTTCGCTGGACAGTATTGAGTTTGACACAGATCGCTCGGAAGACGTTGAGATAGTTGAAGACAACGAAGAGATTGACCTTACAACGCTCTCGAAGCTCAGTGAAGACGCACCGGTCGTAAGACTGGTTAACGTTCTTCTGGTAGATGCCCTTCGCCGGGGAGCATCGGATATTCATATCGAACCGTATGAGAAGGAGCTTCGCATCCGCTTCCGCATAGACGGTGTTCTTTACGATGTAATGAGGCCCCCACTCAAGATGCGCGACGCATTGATTTCGCGCGTAAAGATCATGTCGAAACTCGATATCTCCGAAAAACGCTTGCCGCAGGATGGACGAATAAAGATCAAAGTTAAAATCGATGCCAGGTCGCGTGAATTGGATTTTCGCGTTTCGACATTGCCCACCCTGTTTGGCGAGAAGGTAGTGCTTCGTCTCCTCGATAAGGAAAACTTGATGCTTGACATGACGAAGCTCGGCTTCGAACCGGAGTCGCTGGTTAAGTTTCAGCGCAACATCTCGAAGCCTTATGGGATGGTCCTGGTAACGGGCCCCACTGGAAGCGGTAAAACCAACACCCTTTACTCCGCTCTTCAGTCTCTCAACACCGTCCAGACCAACATTATGACCGCTGAAGATCCGGTTGAGTTCAATTTGATGGGCGTTAACCAGGTCCAGATGAAAGAGCAGATTGGGTTAAATTTCGCCGCTGCGTTGCGCTCTTTTCTCCGCCAGGATCCAAACATCATTCTGGTCGGTGAAATCCGAGACTTCGAAACCGCTGAGATAGCCATTAAGGCCGCATTAACAGGTCATCTCGTTCTTTCTACGCTACATACAAACGATGCACCGTCCACAATATCCAGGCTAATGAACATGGGTATCGAGCCATTTCTCGTAGCTACAAGCGTTAACTTAATTCAAGCACAACGACTCATTCGCCGCGTCTGCAAAGACTGCAAACGCGAAAACCCAACGCCGCCCGAAGCACTTATGGAAGTCGGCTTTACCGCTGAGGATGCAAAGTCGCTGAAGACATTCAAGGGCAAGGGCTGTTCAACTTGTAACAATACTGGTTACAAGGGTCGGATAGGCCTTTACGAAGTGATGGAAGTCAACGATGAAATTCGTGAGCTGATCCTGATCGGGGCTTCATCTCTGGAGTTAAGGAAGAAGGCTATAGAAGACGGCATGATCACATTACGCGAATCCGGCTTGCAAAAGGTTCGCAACGGATTGACCACTCTCGAGGAAGTAGTCCGCGAGACGGTCGCCTAACGGAAGGAAGGAATATTTATGTTACGAACAGTCACATTGTCACTCTTGATGTTGGTTTCAGTGGTAGTCATGCTTCCCTTCGCGAGTTCCACTGCGCATGGCATTCGACAGAATTCTGCATCTCACCAGCAGCGACGGTATCGCCGCCATTCGCGCGCCTGGTGGCGACGGCACCGTGCCCGCATGAGATTGCGTCGCGCAGCTGCCCAAGCACATCGCACAGCGCCACTTGGGCCAGTTTTCGCCAAAGCAACGAATGCGAATGTTTCGACGGCCTTGCTCAGAAGCCTGCCTGCCGGATGGAACAATCCCACGGTTGCGAACAACGGTGAAGTGAGATTTCAAACTGAAAGTAAAGCGACCGCGCCCAGCCAAGCCACACTTTCGGTGGTTGCTCGAAGCCGCCCCAATCCCGCCTATGTAACTCAGCGAGAGCAAAGTCGCATGCTGTCGGGCGTGGCCTTCTCCGACTTACGACGCATCGTCATTGAAAAGATGATCAACGCAGGCGGATGGGTGATAAACGACTACGAGCGTCAGGTAAATGGAATGCGAGTCTTCGTCGTCATCGCTCAAACGCCCAGCGATGGTCGTTCAGCGGAAAAGTCATGGAACTTCTACTTCGCTGAGGTTGACGGGAACATTTACAGTCTGTCCTTGAACACGCCGTTGCAGTTCTCGGGCACTTTGGCTGCTGAAGGCCAAAAGTTCCTGGCCTCGCTTGGCGCAAAGTCTAACCCCAACAAACAGACGGCCAATCAATAGAACCTACTTTCTCCCTCTTGGGAGCCAACGCAGATTAGATTTTCGACTCCTGGAGGAGCAGCCCTCGATGCCACAAAACGATCCCGCCCCACAAATTTCACTTTCTGAACTGCTGCGGAAGTTATCCGAGCTCGGCGGTTCGGATCTCCACATTACTACCGGATCCGCGCCGCAAGTTCGTGTAGATGGACATCTCCGACCGCTTGAAAGCTATCGCCAGATGACGGCCGCTGACACTAAGCAACTGGCTTACTCCGTGCTCACAGACGCGCAGAAGCATCGCTTTGAAGAGAATCTCGAACTGGACTTCTCGTTTGGCGTCAAAGGTCTCTCGCGTTTTCGCGCTAACCTATTCAATCAACGGGGCGCCGTGGGTGCAGTCTTCCGAGCGATTCCCTATGAAATCAAACCCTTCGAAGACCTGGGTCTCCCCGATGTGGTCAAGAAGTTGTGCGACAAACCACGCGGATTAATTCTCGTAACCGGGCCGACCGGTTCCGGTAAGTCCACTACGCTGGCCGCGATGGTTGATAAAATCAATCGAGATCGCCACGAGCATATTCTGACTATCGAAGACCCAATCGAGTTCTTGCATAACCACAAGAGTTGTCTTGTAAACCAGCGAGAAGTCAATGCCGACACGCATGGATTTGCTGAGGCCCTGCGAACGGCCCTGCGCCAGGATCCGGACATTGTGCTAGTCGGCGAAATGCGTGATCTGGAGACAATTGAATCGGCATTGCGAATTGCTGAAACGGGTCACCTGACCCTCGCAACTTTACACACAAATTCTGCTGCATCCACGATTAACCGCATCATTGACGTCTTCCCTTCTGAACAGCAATCACAGATACGTGCACAGCTTTCCCTGGTTCTCGAGGGCATTATGTGTCAGGCGCTACTGCCGCGTGCGGAAAAGAGCGGACGGGCAATGGCGCTTGAGGTCCTGATTCCCAACGGCGCAATTAGAAATCTGATTCGGGAAGACAAGGTCCATCAAATCTATTCGATGATGCAGACGGGCCAGGACAAATATGGAATGCAAACCTTCAACCAGTCGCTCGCGACCCTCTATCACAAACGCCAGATTACACTTGATACGGCCATGCAGCGGTCCTCCAATGTTGACGAATTGAAGGAACTGATTGACCGTGGGTCCGGACTCAATACCGGCGCCGGCGCCAATGGTACTAAACATCCGAGCCCGTACGCCCAGGGACGGCCCATCGGAACTCGACCAGGAGTCTAATAGTCAATCGATACTTGGGGAGCTTCTAGTTATGCCTACATACGTATTCAAAGGCCGAAATAGACTGAACGAGATTATTGTTGGCGAACGTGTTGCCGATAATCGGGATGCCCTGCGACAGATTCTTCGTCGCGAGCAAGTGACCCTCACGTCCGTTAAGGAAAAAGGACGTGAAATAGGGATCCCGAAGATTGGTGGCAGGAAGAAAGTCAAAGCCAAAGATCTCTCGATATTCACTCGCCAATTTTCAGTGATGATCGACGCGGGCCTGCCCTTGGTCCAGTGTTTGGAGATTCTGGCGCAACAGCAAGACAACAAATACTTCCAACAAATCCTTTCGCAGGTGCGTCAGGATGTTGAGGAGGGCTCAACTTTAGCTGCCGCGATGGCGCGTCATCCGAAGGTTTTCGATCAACTCTACTCAAACATGGTTGAGGCGGGCGAAACCGGCGGTATTCTCGACCTTATTCTGCAGCGCCTGTCTACCTTCATCGAAAAACTCGTCAAACTGAAGCGTGATGTGGTCTCGGCGATGATTTATCCCGCAGCCGTCATCATCATGGCTGTCATCGCTGTGGCCGTGATCATGGTGGTCGTAATTCCCCAGTTTGCGAACATCTTCCTGGGCCTGCTGGGTCCCGGCGAACCGTTACCGCTACCAACGCGAATCGTGGTTGGGATAAGTAATTTCCTTGCAGGTTGGGGAGGACTCGTCATTCTTGTCGCGATAATTGCCTCGGTAATTGCGCTTCGGTCTTACTACAAAACGGCTGGCGGTCGACGTTTGATTGATCGAGTAATCCTGAAGATTCCGATTTTGGGTGACATTATGCGGAAAATTGCGGTGGCGAGGTTTTCGCGTACGCTTTCGACCTTGCTCTCTTCAGGTGTGCCAATTCTACAATCTCTCGATATCACCGCCCGCACAGCAGGCAATGTCATTATTGAGGAAGCCATCACTAGCGTCCGCACCGGAGTGGAACGCGGCGAGAGCTTTGTCGATCCTCTAAAGGCGACCGACGTCTTCCCTAATATGGTGGCACAGATGATCGGCATCGGTGAACAAACAGGCGCGCTCGATGCGATGCTCGGCAAGATTGCTGATTTTTACGAGCAGGAGGTAGATGCCGCGATTTCAAATCTGTTGACGCTTATTGAACCCTTACTGATTGGTTTCCTGGGCGTGACCATAGGCTCGATAGTGATTGCGATGTATCTCCCCTTGTTCACGCTCATTGGGAAACTTTCGCAAGCACATTAGAATCGCCTCCAACCATTGGTTCGGCGAACAGTATTCAAGGGAGGTCCAAAGTGGCCTCCCTTTTTGCATTCCAGAGGCTGCGGTTTGCAGGGTCTGTCGCGGTGCTTCTATGCTATTCCCACAGCATAGGAGGATCGAACATGTTTGCACGCCCGCCCCTTCGAATTAAACAAGCGACTAAAGAAGATGTACCGCTGATCCTGACGTTCATACGTGAGCTGGCCCAGCATGAAAGGGCATTAGATAGAGTTTCAGCGACTGAAGAGGGGTTGCTTTTAACACTCTTCGGCCCAAGACCATACGCTGAGGCCGTCATCGCGTATGAAAACGATGAGCCTGTCGCGTTCGCACTTTATTTTTTCAGCTATACCAGCTTCTCAGCACTGCCGGGACTTTACCTTGAAGACATATTTGTCCGCCCGGCGACTCGTGGATTTGGTGTTGGCCGCCAGTTATTTGCGTTTCTTGCACAAAAAGCTATCGAGCGTAACTGCGCCCGTATGGAATGGTCCGTTCTGAATTGGAATGAGCCGGCAATACGTTTCTACGAAAAATTTTTCGCAGAGCCCGTGCACGACTGGACGGTTTTTCATCTTTCAAAGGAGAGGGTGGCCCAACTTGCTGACCAAGCGAGGCAATAGCTTGAATACATTTCCCATCCCACAGTTTTCAATCCCTAAGAACTCAAAAATCTGTGTGCCTCTAGTTTCACGCTCTGTGATAGGCTTGGCCCGAGATGCCCTACGAAGAAGCAATCGAACGACGATATTCCTTATCTCGGAAGCTTTCTTGGCTGATTCTTGGGCGTCTCGCCGCTGCGCTATTGCTGTTTGGTGCTCGGTTTGTCTGGATGAAGGGCGGTAGTCAACCCGCCTGGAAGCAAATGCTTCCGCCTCTCCTGATAGTTTTCGGCCTTACGGTTCTTTACACTCTCGCTCACCGCTTTTCGCGAGCCCTTCTATTTCAAGCAAGATTCCAATTTGTGGTGGACCTTGTCCTGGTGACGTGGCTCGTCTGGATCACTGACGTCATTCATTCACCATACATCGCTCTCTACATAGTTATTATTGCCGCTTCTAGTCTATTTCTGGGACCGAGAGATGCCATAGTTACCTCGGTCGCTTGCTCGCTCGCGTTTACTGTCAGCGCGCTAGCAGCCCTTACCGGTTTAGGCCAACATCAGACCCACGACTTAATCGACACTGGCCGCTCTCAAACGTTCCAGAGCATCGGGCTTTTCGACGTTGCCTTTCTGGTGGTGGGACTGCTGTCTGCCCGGCTCGCCGAACGCCAATCCCGTTCGGATGTGAGACTGAAGGCAGCCACCCAGTCTCTGGCAACATTGCGCGCGCTACATGAGCGCATTGTGGAGTCGATCCGTTCGGGTGTAGTAACAACAGACCTTCAAGGGCGTATCTACACCTTCAATGCTGCCGCCGGTGAGATCACCGGTTATAAGGAGCAGGACGTTCGCGGACAGGATGCCTCGATATTCTTTGGTGAAATCAAGGGGATAATAGCGCATTCGCTCGGCACTGCGAGCGGGGTACTCATTGGACCGCGATTCGAAGCCGACTGCCTGACGGCGGATGGACTTCGCCTCCGCCTTGGTTTTAGTGTCTCTCCTCTTTTTTCAGAGACGGGAGATACCACCGGAACTGTAATCACTTTCCAGGATCTCACCCAGATTCGCGCCCTCGAAGAAACTGCACGACGTCAAGATCGGCTGGCCGCTATAGGTCGAATGGCTGCCTCAATTGCCCACGAGATCCGTAATCCACTGGCGGCGATGCGCGGATCGATTCAGATGTTGCGGGCGGATATGGAAGGTGAATCGGCCCAAACTGAGTTGATGGAGATCATACTTCGTGAATCAGATCGGCTGAACAGGATCATAAGCGATTTCCTAAGCTACGCTCGCCCTCGGTCGATCATTCGTTCAAGGACCGACGTGGGTAATTTGTTGCACGAGACGTTTACGCTGATGCGCCACAGTCCGGAAGTGACTGATCATCAAAAGCTTGAGGAACAACTGCCCAACGAGCCGCTTTTGGCTGAAGTCGATGCAGAACAACTGCGGCAGGTCTTTTGGAATCTGGCGCGCAACGCTCTGCAGGCAATGCCCGCGGCCGGCACGCTGCGAGCAGAAATCGGCCGTAATCCTAATGGCCGGCTGCGCA
>Ga0137394_10002168_pt1 | contig 14461 bp, 18 predicted proteins | sample czobulk116metaG_FD_108278 | JGI IMG/M metagenome (GOLD analysis project Ga0137394, IMG submission 108278) | Vadose zone soil microbial communities from Angelo Coast Range Reserve, California, USA - czobulk1.16 metaG | ecosystem: Environmental > Terrestrial > Soil > Vadose zone | place: USA...
ATCAGGTACAGGCGGTCAGGCCCGTTGTTGTCCGGATTGCCGGATCGATCACCCACGGGTGCTTTTCCCAGCTTTTTGAGTAGGCCATCCGCAACACTTTTTTCATGCCGCTCTTTGTTTTTATCTTCAAGTCGCATTGTTTGCGCTGGTCTCCATCACGGCATGAGCGCATTCAGATCGCCGATCAGTTTCTCCATTCGCTCCAACGCATCTTTGAAGCCGGGAAGTTTCGTCCCCTCGTCGCCTCCTTGAAACAACCGTTCCGGTGGCTGCTCGTGACTAAACTCCGGGTGTCGGGGGGTGAGAATCGCAAAATGCGCCTGCACTTCTTTCGCAACACGCTCGGGGACAGCCGCAGGCTTTGTCGCGGGTACTTGCTCTTTAGCTCGCAAATCGTAAGTCTCGTTCACGAGTGCCACATAGAAATCTCTGCCCAACACATCCTCTATATCGGCTTCCGTTTGCCCGGTGTAGTTGTCTAGGGTTAATAGATGTTTGTCTTCCAGACTTTTTCTGGCGTGTTCGATCTTCTGTTTGTGCCCCGCTTGAACATCCACGACAGCCGCAATGTGCAGGTTGTTCCCACGGAACAGCGACACGAATCCCGGAATCCGATCAATGCCTCGAACTGAGCAGATGACCCAGCGATAATCGAGGCCGGGTTTTCCAGCCTTCTCCAATTGACGTGAGAACCATTTCAGATAGAGCAAATCGGAAGACCCCTCAACAAGAAGAGTGTGCTTTCCGACGAACAAAGTCTGCGTGATCTCGTAATCGAGAACTCGTTGTAGCGGCGACACTGTATCGGGGTCAGTGCTCAAAACATCCGTACTTACCTTCGTTCCCAGTAAGTGCTCGACGATCTCTCCGTCTTTCTGTTTCTCCTTCCTCACGACATCCTCTACGGTTCGAGCCGAGAGTAAATTGTCGGCGTCGATCATGAATGGGGAGTGGGTCGTATAAATGACTTGATAGTAAGGACGAAGCTGCTCGTTGATGTAACGCAACAGGTCGTTTTGCGCCCTGGCGTGGAGAGACAATCCCGGCTCGTCCAAGAGAATGATCAGGTTGTTGCCGTAAGTCTGCTTCAGTTGGTTAAACCAAACCAGAAATGAGAAGAACCAGACGAAACCACTGCTTCGTTCATCGAAACTTGTGTCAGCTCGATGGCGGCGGTTGTCAATTCTTGTGCGGAAAATCCAACCTGAATTGAACGGCGGCTTGTCTCCCGTACGGGCAGCATCCAACCTCATGTCCACATCGAGATGCTTGTTCTGTGACCAGTACTTGAAAATCTGGTCGGTAACTTGGTTCGATACAGCTCGCAGCTTCGAATTGAACTCTTCGTAGGTTCCCGACCCGTGGACCTTATCCAGACTGGTTCCGGCAAGGGCGAGCACCGCCAAAAACACTCGATCTTGGTCGGTCATTTGATTTTGTGCTTTTCGATTCGTAAGAGCGTCAACCGAGACAATACCGGGCAGCGTTAAATAATTATCAAAGTACAAGAACGTGGGCACCCATTCGTACACCGCTGTAATAACGGCAACGTTGACATCGTTGGGATAGCGTTGTTTGAAGGTGGTGAGCAACTTCTGCTGCGAAGCGCCGATTTCTTTAGCTTCCTCAACAGCCTTTTGGATGGATTTGAGATCAAAGCCGCCCGAAATAGCTTTCTCCTCTTCTGATAGTTTCAACTCGCCTATCAGGTGCTTGACCGCAGCTCCGTCGTCCGTTTTTACCGCTAAACGTACCTGGTTGTCGTACCCTTTGGTTAGCGTAAAGGTTTGATCTGCAATGATTCCTACACCAAACTGCTTCTCCAGCGCCGCCACATCAGCTGCGTCCAGTCTCCATTTCGTGGTGACGGCCGGAGGGTTGGTGGGAATCGGCTGCTCGGGACGCCATTTCCGCTTGGGATAGTCGGTCGCAGGTTCCAACGGTGCCTTGCTTTCGACATCCGGCTTCAGTTTGTAGAGAGCCTTCAAAAGGGCCGTCTTGCCGGATTCATTTTTGCCGACAAGACATGTCACATCTGTGATTGGAAATTCGGTGGAATCCTCTATACAGCGAAAATCTTGTATGCGAACACTCAGTAGGCGCATGAGACCTCGTCTGTTAGTTTCGGTGACTGTTGTGCGACCAGGAACTGCCACTAAGATAACATGTTCATTAATCGAATAAGTCCATGCTGATCGTAATTCCCGCCAATCTCTAAGCGAGGGGCTAGGGCGAAGAGAGGGACCATGCGAGTGTACAAATTCATGACCGCTGAGTTCGGCATGAAGAGCCTTCGGGAAAAACGGCTGAAGATTTCACTGCTTGACGATCTAAACGACCCGTTCGATCTATTGCCTTACGAAATGAGGAAGCGACACATTCGCCTCGCCTTCCGAAGCGTGACGGCTGACTTTGCCCGTATATTAGGCATCATCTGCTTTAGCTCAAGCTGGAAAGACCCTGTGATCTGGGCGCACTACAGCGACAAGCACAAGGGGCTGTGCCTCGCATTCGAAATTCCCAAACGGCTGGGACGGAGAGTCAGGTATGTGAAAAAGCGTTTGCCATTTCCAGAACATCAGGTGTTATCGAGCGAACCTATGCTGTTCACAAAGTTCGCCAACTGGGCCTACGAGAAGGAAGTGCGTTGTTTCCGGAATTTCTTTGAAAGCACAAAATCGGCGGGCATGTACTTCGTGGATTTCGGCAACGAGCTGAAACTGGTGGAAGTGATAGCGGGTGCAAGATGCAAGATCACTGAGAGCGAACTACGCCACGCAATCAGGCCGCTCAAAGGCGTCAAGCTCACAAAAGCGAGGGCAGGTTTCAGAAGATTTGAAGTGGTCGAAAATCTGCAAGGCTTTCCAACTCAGCCTTCAACGTGATCTTTGACCCCCACTTTTAGCTGGTAAAGGTAAGATTTCTTTTGTCTGTGTTGGTCTTGACAATCTCAATTGCACTGGCGATATAGCTCTCGACCGCCGACATCAGCTCCGCAACGTGAATTGAGCTGGCTTGAGGTTTCATGCGTTCCGGTGGAACGACCGTGGACGTTGCGATTATCGTCGCCCGGCGACCGTCTTGGGTTAGAGCCGTAGCCGTTACTCGATTCAGTCTCTTGTTATGGGCGATCTCGTGATCTCTGAAGTTCGAAATGTCCCCCCTGACCCGCCTCGCTCTCTCAACGAAGTCTGTTGGAATATCCAGTTTCTTCTGGGCGACATACTCGGCAAAATTGTCAATGAGATCGTGGTGAGAATCGAGGGAGCAGGCCTTTCCTTGCCCAAAGTATTTTTCAATTGCACGAGCGACGGCATCTAAGAGAATTTTGGCAAAGAGATAGAAACTCTCAATCTCAAGATGCAGGAGATCGGTTGCCTTATCCAGTTCATTCAGGCGGCGCTCTTGTTCGGCGGTTAAATAAGGGCCGGAAGACGGCGTAGTGTCTCTTAATGCCTTCGCTGCAAGTGAGAAATTGTCCGTGGCCTTGGCCTCACGCTCCACGATGAGCGTCAAAAATGTGTGATAGCGAGCGACCGCCTGCCAAGACGTAGAAAAACCTGTGAATTGAACGCCTGTGTGCTGAGTAGCATCCAAACGGCTGTGCTCGGATTCAATCAAATCATCGACGATCTTCATCACATCACAACAATTCTTGGAATAAAATCTTATAGCACAGACTGCACTGGTCTGTGGCATCGGAACACAAATGAAAACCGAAGTGAAATTCCCGATCTCGAATCCTATCGCATTCACAGCCGAGGTGAGCTACGAGCATCTGGGCGTCACAATATGCATAGAGGCGGGCAAGCTCGCTGCTCTGAAAACTGTCGTTGAACATGACATTACAGCAGGGCACAGCAATATCGTGTCCGAAGCCCGAGGGCGCATGACGACTCTGCTGACTCTGATCGAATACAGCTCTGGTGTGATTCCCGATATCGGCCAAGTGCAAACGCACACCGTAGACCCGGATTCGGAGATTTCCCTCGGACTCGGGTATATCAAACTGGCCGCAACATTAGTTCGTCAAGTGCCAATGCCACCGGCAGACATGGTCGAAAATCTAAGCGGCGGCACACGAGTGCTCATTGGTTGGTATGTCCGAGGACAGAAAAGCGAATCGGTAATCGACCGCATCAAGTATTTCTACATGGTCCTGGACGCAGAGGCGAAAAGGACTTCGCAGAAGTCTCATCCGTACAACCCCCCGCAAGAGTGCAAGCTACTGCGGGATGCCGTAAGTCACACGAGGGCGGGAAATCCAAACGTGGTTGGCTACCTCAAACAGGAAATTCAATCCACGATTATAGACCCTACGAACGAATCACACATCCAGTTTCTGGAGCGGAAGGTTCCTCTTATTCAGCATGAGGCACAGCGCATTTTGAACTTGAAAGTGCCTCAGTGGTGGTAGCGTCAGGGTTTCCCGCACGAAAGCTGATCTGAGAGCCGTCAACGAATGAACAGTCGATGTGGTGAGCCTCCGCTCGTCCCTGAGGTGCTGCGGCTGAACCCTGTGGCACGATGTGAAGAGGAACTGAAGATGAACAGAAGAACGCTATGACAGACGACTGTGACAACACCTGGTTCAGCAATGGTCGCCAACGCCGGGCAGCTAGTTGAGCGGAGAGAGGCTCATGCCTCTCAAGTTGTGCCATCCTGAAGCGAAACCGCAGTCAAGGGCGACTGCAAGGAATCGCGCAGGGGCCTGCCCCCTGACGGCGGCGCGAGCGAAGGGCAAACGATAAGGCATGACAAACCGCAACGGATACTGTAATTTTGGGGTATGGAAACCGTGGATGTTAAATTGCCCTCGGAACTTCTGAGGGTCGCGAATTTGGAAGGGAGCAGCCTCTCCCAGGAAGCCGCTCGACTGCTTGCCCTCGAACTTTATCGCGAGGATAAGGTCTCGCTGGGACGCGCTGCGGAGCTTTGTCAGACGCCCTTGGCGGCTTTTATGGATTTCGCGGCGAAACACGGCGTCCCCCCACTACGGTACAGCTTTGAAGACCTGGAAGAGGAACGCCAGACTGCTGACCGTCTCAAAGCGTGACCGCTGTAGCAGACACATCTCCGCTTGTTATTCTGACCAAGCTTGGCTGCCTCGATTTCCTGAACCGAGTGTTCCCACTTGTTTATATTTCCAATGAAGTTCACTACGAAGTTGTCGTCGCTGGTGCGGGCCTGCCTGGAGCGTCGGAGGTCTCGAAAGCGGAATGGATCGAGGTCAAGTCGATTCAGAATCCAGCCGGGCTGCTTTCGGCGCAGCGAAAATATGGCTTAGGTCCGGGCGAAATGAGCGCGATCTTCCTAGCGAAAGAGCTAGGCGCGAGTCCTGTGCTGCTCGATGATTACAGGGCGCGCAAACTGGCAAAGGCAGAGGGCCTGGAAATTCTTGGAAGCGTCGGCCTGCTTGAAGCCTTTTACCTTCGACGGTATTTGACCGATCTTCGGAGCGCCTTTCGGCAACTCTTGGTCCACAACGTTTATATCGATCAGCGACTGTTGGATCGTCGTCTGCGGTCCCTGGGCCTTCCTGCTCTCTAAGGAGACCGTTTGCGTTTCTTCTTGGCCTTTGCCCATCTGGTTTGGACTGCCTTTCTTGCAAGCTCCTTTCTCTCCTCCGGTGTAAGGGCAGCCATGCGAGCCTTCCCGCCCTTCTTTCCGCCCGCCTTCCCACCCTTTTTTCCCATTTCACGCATGACTTCTGAGACCAGATCGCGTTTCATGCACCTATCCTAGAATGAATGGAGCCATTTGTCGCCACTACCCCCTTGACAGACCCCTCAGTCCCTGCAATAGTGCTCATACGAGAACCGCTTCTCGTATAAGTCTCTACTGAGAGCGTTGTTCTCGGGAAGAAGACGGGACGCGCCGATGTTAGAGCACCGAACGCGCCCCTAACCAAAGTCGCCTGGTTTAGAGGCAACGATGGCTGCACAAGAAAGTAACGGGTTCGCCTCTTGGGTGCAACCCGCCCATCTGCGTTTCGTTTCCATCGCACGCTCCATACCTCTGCGTGTCGCCCATCCCCCGCCATAGTTCCCCAACTGAATCCGTTTGTCTGTCCGAGTCGACACCTGACTCCAGCGGAGACGTGTGTCCCGACGCGCCTAATTAACCTCCGAACTTGCGGCCACTTTGCCGCCGAAAGGACATTTGGTCATGGAGAAAGCACATCTGTATGAAGCACTGTACCTGGTGAACCACGGTATTGATGAAGCCGTTCGGGGAGTTCAACGCCTGAAGAAGTCTCCCAAACTCTTCATGGAGACCTACCACAAGTCCATGGCTGGTCTCGAACGTCGGCGCGCCATCATCAACCTACAATTCATGCTTGAAATGCGCAAACTGGAAGAAAACGATGAGTCTTACTTCGAAGAGGAATTCAACGTCTGGCTCTCCGACGAACCCCTAACCAACGACGAAATCTGTCAATTGATGCGCACCGTCGAGCGCGAGCGCAAACTGGAAGGGAAACCGCCGTTGGTGCAGTTTCTCTCCCGGACCAAGCGCCCGAAGAAAACGCCTAAAAAAACCGAAGGAGTCCACTCCAGCCGCAAAGTAAATGGTCCGATGCCATCCGCTCCGGGTGTCGAGAGCACAGTCCCAGAGGACCCGCATGCCTAAGAAGGTAAAATCTAAGGGTGTGTCCGACGCGGACACACCCTTAACTCCGATTACGGCGAAGGAGCGGAGGAAAATCCGCAAGTCGATCAACAAGAAGTACGACGGGTTTCGCAAGAGATACCCGGAGGTTCACGGCAAGGTCGTGGACTTTATCACCCATTCCATCGAGGACGGGACGCTATATTTCAGCGTGCATTTCAAGGACAAGACGGACTTCTCGCTCCGTTATGCCTGCGACATGTTCGTTGTTGGCGCTGACTTTTGCGACTTCAAGACCGGCGATTTCGAGATGATTCGCCAATACATGAAGCCGATTCCGAGGTAGAGACGACGAGCGTCGGTGAACCGCTTTGGAGGCATGCTGCTAGGTGTGGTTGCGGCGCTGCAGGTTCATCGGTCTAGGGTTTGACAATCTTGCTGCGGCCTGTGGCAAAAAACGATTCGGGCGAGTCCTTCACGAGTTCCACCTGATACAGCCTGCGGTCCAGAACGGCCAGGAAATCCATGATTGCCTCGGGTGCGACGACGAGTTTGCCCTTCAGTTCTTTCACATCTAGTTTCATGTTCGTGCAGTGCTTTTTCAGAGAGGCTTTATCGATGTTCTTCGTCTGTTGTAGACGAATCGAAGCCAAATATCGCGCAGCGCGGGGATGCTTTAGTGCGTAGGTCTCGATCGGCCCAAAGTCTACGAAGCCGATGTCTGCCTGAATGGCTTTGATGTTCATCGGCGCGGCTTTCATGATCTCGTCGCGGAGTTGACCTATGCTCTCGAATCCGGCGGGGCGGAGAATGTGAACACCAGCTGCGTCGATGAGGAAATCAAAATCCTCGTCCAGCCTGAATACGTCGTCATCGACAATCCTTAGCGAGTCGTCTAGGAAGCTAAGCAGCTGGCTTTCAAGGATGCCTTTGAAGGAACTGGCCCTGCGGATCGCAGTCAGGTGGTTTCCCTTGCCGTCGCTCAGGCGAGCGAAGTAACAGAAAACATTCTTCGGCTCCTTCAATGCCTTCGGTTCGTTCGGAAGGTTTTGAACCTCGTGGATTGCTCTAACCGTTGATGCTAGAGCATCGTTCAGCGGTAGATTGAGATTTTCATGCGCGGCATGTTTTTCGGATGGTTGGTAACGGCTAGGCTCGCCCGCATCCTTCATTGCCGACCGCGTCGCAGCAACCATTTGACGGAGCACGGCCTGCACTTCGTCATCTACTGGAACCTGCACGTAGCGAGGACCATCTTCTGCGTCGATCCCGACACCGAACTCGGTTACTTCTGTAGTTCCAAGGTCGAACTGGGCTGGCATGGTTTAGCCTCAAAAAAAAGCGTGTTGCTGAGCCGATACGCAATGATCCGTTCGCCCTCCGCTAGGTAAACACGGGGCGTAATTAGTACGAGACTTGTTCGTCCGCTAAATGGATTTTCGTCTTTGGGAGGAGCGATTGTAAAGACCCGGTATCCGCGAATTGCGAACAGAATGTTCAAATAGTGAAGGTTCAAATACCAGAACAGAAAGACGACGAAGACCACGGCGGTCATAAGTGCGGCAAAGTCTCGCCAGCTGGCGGTGTCAATGGAATAGAAGGGCAGCAGCGTCGCGAAGAGGTAGACCAGCAGGTGGTCACGATGGTCCTCAGCCTTGCCGACGACCACTTCATTATTGAGTTGTTTCTTTTTGACGATGAGGATTCGCAGCCAGAGAAAGAGATTGGGGAAGACCACCATTACCGCGCAGAGCGTCCACAGATACCGGTCGCAGAGGATCTTACTGCCCCTAATCCCCCAGAGAACGAACAGCGGAGACAGTCCGCTGAGGACCATCATCAGTCGGGCCAATCTCAATCCTTCGCTTTTGGGTTTGGTATCCACTTGGGCCGCTCGGAAGGTCAATCCTGAGTCTAAGCCAGCAGTCAATTACAGGATACACATAAGGCGAACAAAAAGCGAATCACTGCCAGCGGCAAGGGGACGGGATTCAAGGGAGTGCCCCTAACCCGCTTACCTTGGACGGGCGCAAAAAAGAAGAAATATAGAAATTAGTTTTGGCTAGAAGCTAGTCGGTGAGAGGACGGTGATGACCGGTTCGATTCGAGAATGCTAGGATATCAAGAATCGCGATAAATATTAGCGGCTTCAAAGGAGCTCGCGGAGTCGACATGAACCCAGTCGATCACTACACCGCAGTCGGTTACTCACACAGAGATATCGCCCAAGGACTTCTCAATCCACTCGTTTCGATTCCGGTTGATGCCATAAGAAAAAATCTCGAATGGCAGCGTCGTCAAGTTCCCACGATGTGTCACGATTGTGAGGTTTGCAATTTGCCGCCCGACGATCAACAACTTCTAGGCAGGCTTCACGAATTTCTCGGAATCGCTCCGGGCGAATTTGCCCAGGTGCTCTTCGTTAATGACGATACGGTTGGGGTCGCGCCAGAGCATGGTGTGGTGTTTCCCAATCTGCTGGGCAGATTTTCCGGTGAAGAGTTGTTGGCTAGAATTGGCGGCTTCGGGACGATGATGCGTGGGCAGGCCTACACCGCAATTGGAGGATAGCAATGGCCGTCGACAGAGTGAGTTGGGAACATCACCTGACGCCAAATGGTTGGGTGAATGGAACCCACGATTCTATGTTCACTGGTAAAGATGAAGTTGAGCCTCCGGCTGACCGTGTAGAGACCTGGCTAGAGAAAACCACGCAATCCGACCCACACGCTCCCGAGGTGAACAGCTGGTATAAGATATGGACCTCGCCAACTGCGACGGAAGAAGAGCGCAACGCTCTTCACAAGAAATTTCCGCACGACCTTGACGGAAAGTAGCGTTCGGGCCAGTCACTCCAGAAGAGAATCTACCGTCTGCAATGCGTTGAAAAGTCGAAGCGCGTCCGCTTGAGTCCATGGCGCAGAATCTCGACCGTGCAAAATCCAATGTCGGTTCATGAAAGAAGGCCTCACGTTTCCAAACGGAGCGGGCTGAAACAGCTTTTCCACGAATAACGCCATAGAGGTCCACATCTCGGCTCTCATGAAGTTCGACCCACTCTTTTCCGAGTTCTCCGCACAAATTTTAGGGAGACGAACCCGCTGTTCAGTTAGTGCCTGACCCGCCGATGCGACCACGCCCTCGATAATCGAAAGCAAGGCCGGAATCGTAATTAAGTAATGACCCTTCTCGAAGGATTCGAAACATTCTTCTAGGAGCGCCTTCGATCGGGCGAGACCGACGCGACGGGCAAATTCTTTGCGCACTTTGCGGAGTTCGGCGAAGTCGTCCTCTGTATATAAGGCAACGAAAAATTCGTCAGCTTCCTCAGGTGTCTTGTCCGCAAGCTCCGCCAAGTCCCTCGGGGTAAGGCTCATCTGCACGGTCCAACCCCGCGAAGCCATAGTGCGAAAGCCGTCTCGCACGGACTCCTCCAAATTCAGTTTGGAAAAGTCAGGAATGGTGATCGAAGCCTGCAATGCTTTACCGATCTCAGCCCATTCCCGTGTAAGGTTGGCTACCCACGAAACATCAACCAACTGTTTCGGTACAGCGAGTTCCGCGATAAGTTGTGGAAGCAAATCATCCTTCGAAGCCATTAGGTCTCCTCTATCGACCCTCTCATGTTGCACTCGCGGTCGCAATTGAGCTTTAACAAAGAGGAACCAGAGTGCGGCTACCGCACTAGCGCGGCCACCTAAATTTTGGTCTATTTCTGAGAAAAACGCACCATGTTATGGCTACCGGACTACCGTTTGGCGAGCCTGAGAGGGAAGGATTTCGCTGAAAAATGTTGGTTTTCTTCGCTTTTGCTTAAGCCCTTAAAGTCCGGTGCTCTACCGGCTGATGCTATGGCCCTCTGCCTGCGTGTGTTCGTGCACTTGGGGTCGCGCAGATGGCGGCTCGATCTTCTGTTTTGAGGGCGCGGACTCACGGCCAGGTTCGATTGCGGATCGGTGTGACACGTCGCGCGACAGTTGCTCGGTCAAATGCGTTTTGTCGTTGGTGTAGAGTTGCGCATCGTAGCGCCCGCGCGACACGGCCACATACGCCAACCGGCGGTTGACGAGCTTTTCTCCTGCCTGTTCGGTGTCTACGTGAACAAGTACGCGGTCGGCGGTTTGGCCCTGGCTGCTGTGGCTTGTCACTGCATAGCCGTAGTCGAGATGCGGATTCTCTTTAATGTCGAATGCTACTGTGCGGCCTGAGTCGAGACACAGTTGTAGGTTGCCGCTATCGTCGATCTTTTCGATGGTGCCTAGCTCGCGGTTGGCAATATGTTGCTCTCGGTTCGGCGCGGTGAACTGGACACGGTCGCCTTGACTGAATGCGCGTTCTGTCTCGCGGTAGAGCGTCACGCCGTGAAACCGGCGCGGGTCGTAACTCACCTGCTCGCCGTTCGCGCGTTTCACCGTCACTAGATTTTCTTTCTCGTTTGCCTGCTCGACGCGGGCATACTCTCCGGGTTTGATGCCGTGGGTCTTGCTGCCTCTGGTATAGCGCACAACGTCGCCCACTTCGTATTGCGCGGCCCACCGTCGGTCCGCGCCAGTGATCTCTTGCCGCGCTACGAGCACACGCTGTTTATGTTCGTGCGTGTCCACGTTGCCTCGCGTTTGCATTTCTCGGTGGATGGCCTGATTGATTGCTCTGCGCGATTCGTTGTCGGGCGACACCACTAGCGTGCCTTCGGGTTTCGTTGCGTACTCGCGTGCGATTTCTCTTAGCCGCTCGTCGCGGTCGGGGATTTCATGCACTCGGCCCTGCGTATCGAGTCGTTCGATTGCTTTTCTCACATTGCCACGCGAAAGCTGTTCCACCACTTCTTTGAGTGCCGAGTCTTTCTGCCGTACGATCTCATCAAGCCGCGCTGTCTGGATTCCCGCTTCTTGGAGCTGCTGATATGGTCGGCCAGCCTCGACCGCTTCATGCTGGCGCGTGTCGCCCACCAACAGTACGCGGTCATTTTCCTTAAGCCGATGCAGGAACTCGTTCATCTGCTTCGTGCTGGCAAGGCTCGATTCATCGAGTACGTAGAGCCGTTTCTGTCCGTCGTGCGGCTCTTGGCTTCGCGTGAGATGCCGTTGCAACGTGCTCGATTCGATTCCCGCTTCTCCGAGTTTTTGCGCGGCGCGTGACGTTGGCGCGAAGCCTTCTACCTTATAGCCTTCTCTCTCGGCGGCTTCGCGGATCGAAGTTAAGGAAGTAGTTTTCCCCGCGCCGGCGACGCCTTCCAGCGCCGTCACCTGATCGCGGCTCGACAGGATTTGCTCGACCGCCCCACGCTGGCTCTCGCTCAAATGCGAGTGGTCTTGCTCGATCTCCCGGCGTGCCTCGAAACTTGCGATTGGTTCGTATTGGTTCTGCCCCGCCTGCATCACTTGGATGGTGTCGCGCTCGTAGTGGATCATTTCTTCTGTGGTGAACGCGCGGCCCGGCCCGCGATTGCTTGTCTCGATGAACTCGCCCTCTTGCACCCGTTTCTCGAACTCAGCTTTGACCTCCACAATCGTGGCGTCACCCATTGAACGTTTCAGCGCATCCCGTAGCAGCTCGCGCTCCTCGGCCACTGCGTCACGTTCCAGATTTTTCTCTCGCGAGTAGGCGAGCGCCTGGCCGATAGCTTTTTCTCCGGGTTCTTCCTTTAGCTGCTCTCTTCGCTCCTGTGCCGCTTCGAGAACGTGCTCCGGCTGATCGCCGAATTGCGCGGCAATTGTTTTGTGCCGGTCTTGCATCTCTTCGTGCGAGAGTTCGAGCTTTCCTTCTCGTGTCTGGTGTGCGGCGATCTGCGCCGCGCCTGCTCCTCGCTGGTTCTCTTTTGCGAGATGTTCCTCGATCTGCTGGCGGCGCGGACTCGATGCTTCCAAATACTTTCTGCTGTAGCCTTTGATTTCCGGCTGGCCGCTCTCACCACGCTCGATCTCGTAGCCAAGTTCTTTCAGCCGATGTGCCAACTCCGAGCGATACACCGCCGTCGCGTACTGCTGCGTCTTGTACAGTTCCCGTGGCTGTAGCGCATGTGCCTCTCCGTCCTCTGTCTCGGTAAGATTGAAAAAGACGACGTGTGTATGCAATTGCGGTGCTGCGTAGCCGTCTACGGGCCTGGCGCTGTCATGCTCGAACTTCGCTGCTACCCACTTGCCCGTCGTCTCCGCCGGAAGATTCCCGCCGATACGGGCCTGGACATAACGCTCTAATTCATCAAGTGCGACGCCGACGCTTTCTCGATGCGCTTCTCGGACACGTTCGTCGCCACCTACAAGGGCGGTCAACGATACGCTCTTTGGTGCCGAAAACGTCGCATCCCATCCGGCGCGGTGTTCCATCGCGCTTACTTTCTCGCCGCGCCTGTTCATATATTCTCTGGCCGCTTGGTGGCGGATGAGCTGCTCGCCAGTGATCGGGTGTTGGCCTTCAGAGAGTTGTTGGAAATGCTCCTCGCGCACTTCTCCGCGCAATCCCCATTCCTCCGCCAGCCTTCCGTGCCACTCACCGCGAATCTGGTCCGCTTCCGTGTAGTAGTTCTCGTGAGCGTTGCCAAACTCTTCCGCATGGTACGTGCGCGCTTGTCCCGCGCTCAACGGTTTCGAGATCGTCAGCACTGCTTATTCACCCTCGAATAGTCCGCATACCGCCGATGCCCACTTAATCGTGTCGTACACGATGCGCGTGTACGTTGGTTTTGTTCCGTGAACATCGCCAGTGGTGCGACGGATCACCTGGAGAGCCTCGACTGCGTGTTTTGTCGCTTCATGTACTTCCTCTGCGATTTTTCGCGCATCCTCCGGTTTAACACCGATCTCCATAAGTTCTTTCTCCAGCTTCGCAATGATCCCGAGACGATTGATTGCCGTGTTCACTTTTGTTTGGAACGACGCACCCGGATCGCCGAGGTTATGTTTCTCATAGAGTGCTGTTGTGGTCGCATCGACTGCGCCACAGGCTGCGGTGATCGCCCCGCTCTCGTCATTGTCAGCAAGTCTGCTGATCGCTTTCGCGAGTTCGGATGTAGCAGTCTGTGGAAGATGTTGTGCCTCTCGTGCGTCGAGCACTCCTACTTGAATCAGTGTTCCGTTATAAAACTGATAGCCATGCTGCCCGAGTAGTCGCGTCAACCGCTCGCGAGCATTGTCACCTGCACCTATGACGCGTTCAGCCAGTATTGGCAACGCGCGCTCCTTTCTATCGTGTGGCAGTTCAGCGTAGAGTTGCAGTAACGCTGGCGCCACTTCTGCGCGACTGCCGGACCCGCCTTGTGCTTCTGAGCGAGCCGGTATTCTCGAAGCATCGATTCCGGCTGCTGCGGCTGCCAGCCGTATTTGGGGAATGGAAAGGCTGTTCGTTACTTCAGCAAGAATCGCGTTCCCGAGCAACGTTGCTTCATCTTCCGTCATTGCAACCTCCTATTCGAAAAAGTCTCTTTGCCTGCGTGCTGGCTCTCGTTGAAGCTTCTGGTCTTCACCTTGTTGCCGTTCATTGGGGACGAGTTTCTGCCCCGAAGATCCAGTCCCCGACGGCTTGCCTGCTCCTGCCGCGGCCGCCGCAACTTTCGGTGGTTCCTCGGATGGCTGCTGTGCCGGACGCTCGATGTACTGCGGCTCTCTGTTCTCAAGCTGGATGTACGGGAGACTCATCCGCGCCACGAGATTCCCGCACTTGAGATAACCGTGCATCTTTTCAAGGCCGCTAATCTCGCTTGCCATCACCAGCGGCCTGATCTCGCGTTCGAGGTTATAGCCCTTCGATTTGCGCGATTGTGGGAACTGCTCATTTGTGCGGCTCTCCCGTATCCGCTCGATTTCTTGCTCTCCGATGGTGTCGCCAATCCATTTCGCTGCGTGCGGCTCGC
>Ga0137394_10002169_pt1 | contig 14453 bp, 13 predicted proteins | sample czobulk116metaG_FD_108278 | JGI IMG/M metagenome (GOLD analysis project Ga0137394, IMG submission 108278) | Vadose zone soil microbial communities from Angelo Coast Range Reserve, California, USA - czobulk1.16 metaG | ecosystem: Environmental > Terrestrial > Soil > Vadose zone | place: USA...
CGAGCAGGCGCTCGAGGATCTCCCGCTGACGCCGTTGGTTCCCCGCGTCGGGGGCGTCCCTGTAGTCGAGGCCGATCTCCCCGATGAAGTCGGCTTCGAGCGCGCGCTCCGCCACGAGCGCCAGCTCCACCGCCGCCTGGTCGTCGGAGATCCCGGGCACCCTGGAGGGATGGAGCCCGACACCGGCGAGGACGATCCCGGGATGGCGCCGCTTCAACTCGAGAACGCGGGCGCCATCCTCGGGCGACATCGCCACGGCGAGGATCGGAGCGACCCCGGCGGCGGACGCCTCGGCGACGGCTGCGTCGGGGTCGTCGAGGTCTGCGAGATGGCAGTGCGCGTCGGCGACGGGGGTCACGCCCGGGACCCCTCTACGACGGCTGGGCGACGCTGAGGGCGGCGGACGGGCGAGCCCGGAAGGGGACGACCAGGAATATCGCTGTCACGGCGGCGAAGACCGGGATCCCCCACCCGCCGTTCGGCTCGAACCGGTGGAAGCTGAACCCCGTCGTCTCCTCGAGGTTCACGATGATCGCGATCACGATCGCCGCGAGAGCCTCGCCCGCAATCATCCCGGAGGCGAGAAGGGTCCCGACGTTGATCCGGAAGTCCACCTCCGAGACCTCCATCCGCCGCCGCGCCATCCAGCGATCGGCGATCCACCTGATGACGCCCCCTGCGAAGATCGCGGAGGAGGTCGCGAAGTCGAGGTACATCCCGACGGCAACGATCATCGGGGAAGGGCATCCGAGCATGATCAGACCGACGGCGAGCGCGATCCCCATGAGGACGAGAGGCCACGCCATCTCCCCGCCGACGATCCCCTGCGCCAGCATCGCCATCAGCCCGGCCTGGGGGGCCGGGAGGTTGTCGCCGCCGATGCCGGTGCCGCCGAGCCGGATGTCCGCATGGTGAAGAGCGGCGATCGGGAGCACAAGCACGAAAGAGGTGCAGACGACGGCGATGATCTCCGCCACCTCCATCGTCCACGGCGTGCCGCCGAGAAGCTGGCCGACCTTGAGGTCCTGTATGATCTCGCCGCCGAGCGACGTGGCGCAGCAGGCGACGGCGGCCACCGCGAGCACCGCCATCACTCCTCCGGGACCCGTCACGCCGATCGTCACGAGGAGAAGCGCCGCCACGATCAGGCTCGAGAGCGCGAGGCCGGAGATCGGGCTTGCCGAGGAGCCGATGACCCCCACCAGATATCCCGCCACGGCCGAGAAGACGAAGCCGGTGACCGTCATCGCGATCGCCGCGGTCAGGGCGCCGGCGAGGCTGTCCATGTACCGGTAGAAGAGCGCGGTCATCGGAGCCAGGAGGAGGACACCCGCGATGATCACCCATTTCATGGGAATGTCGCGCTCGTAGCGGGAGGTGGACTCGTCCATCCTGGCCGCCTTCTTCATATCCCTGAAGGCGCGGCCCACGCCGGCCAGGAGCGGCCCTCTCATCTTGAAGAGCGTCCAGCAGGCCGAGACGAGCATCGCCCCCACGGCGATCGGCCGGACGATCCCTCGCCACGCCTGATCGGCGACGACATCCATCCGTTCGAGCGGAGTGGCCTGGGCGAGCGCGGGGAGGTTCGTCAGGTTCATGAGCGCGCTCCCCTGCCCGCTGAGAAAGAGGATGAGCGGAACCATGATCAGCCACGCCAGGACGCCCCCCGAGAAGTTCAGCGCCGCGAGCTTCGGCCCGATGATGTAACCGACGCTCAGGAACGCGGGGGACGCGTAGGGGCTCTGGTAGCTCACTCCCCCGCCGAAGAGGCCGGGCTCGCCGAACGGCTGCCCCGACCGAAGGAAGCGCACCTTCGAGGTCAGGAAGGGGACGAAGCCCGATATGGAGTCGCGGATGACCGTGAAGCCGCCCGGATTCTTCAGGAGCTCGACGAAGGCGGCGAACCCCATCGTGCCGAAGAGGTACTTCGCCCCCGTCGCCCCCTTCTGCCCGGCCTTGTGAATCTCCGCGGCGGCGATCGCCTCCGGGAAAGGCAGCGCCGGGTCATCGCACAGCGTGCGCCTCAGGAAGATGACGAAGAGCACGCCGAGCGTGCCGCCGACGAGCATCAGGAAGCTGCTCTCCCAGTAATTGAACTCCTTCCAGAGACCGGTGATCACGAAGGCCGGGAGCGTGAAGATCGCTCCGGCGACGAGCGCCTCCCCGACCGACGCCGCGGAGCGGGAGACGTTTTCCTCGAGGATGGAGGCCCCCTTGAAGGCGCGGAGGACCAGCATCGAGACGACGGCCGCGGGGAAGGTGGCTGCGATCGTCTGCCCCGCCTTCATGCCGAGGTAGGCGTTCGCGGCCCCGAGGATCCCCGCCTGGACGACGCCGAGCGCGAGGGCGCGGAACGTGAATTCGGGAAGCAGCGAGCGCTCGGGTACGAAAGGTTCGTGCTTCATCGGAGGAAACTCCCGTGAAAGGCGCGGCAGGATAACACAGTCCGAATCGGCCTCGACGCGAGGGGAAAGTGCCGCCTCCGAAGTCCGAACCGACACGAGTTCGGAAGCCTCATGGTAGATTCACGTCGGATCCGACCGGCATCCTTTCCCCTCGAAGCGCCGGAGAAGGAAGACGCCTATGCCGCACTTCATCTCGCTCTTGCTTGCGTGGTGCCTCCTCGCGGGCCCCACGTCAGCACCCCGGCCGGTGACGTCGCCGGCGGCGCAGCCTTCCTCACCTGCTGCTGCCCCACCACCCCTCTTCTCGGCCGTGCTGGCCGGGGACACGGCTCAGATGGAGAAGCTCCTCGTCGAAGGGGCAGATGTGAACGGCGTCTGGAATCAACAGACCCCTCTCATGTCAGCGGCCGGCAAGGGGAATACCGCGGTGCTTCGCCTTCTCCTAAAGCACGGCGCCCAGGTGAACGCGAAAGACAAGTTCGGGATCACGGCGCTCTTCGCTGCCATCGCCGCCAATCTTCCCGACGCGGCGCGTGTTCTGATCGAGAGCGGGGCCGACACGCGGGCCCGCCTTGAGGTCGTGGGCGTCGACCCCCTTATGGCGGCGGCGCAAGTCGGCAACGTTCCCATTCTCGAGTCGCTCCTGTCCGCAGGCGCTGATGTCCAAGCGAAGGACGCGGAAGGACGCACCGCTCTGATCCGGGCGGCCGAGCAGGGTGACCCCGAGTCGATCCGGCGGCTCCTCGACACGGGCGCCGACGTCAATGCGCGTGACACCAAGATCGGCCAATCACCCCTCCATACCGCGGCGTGGAAGGGCCACGTAGATGCGGTGAAGCTTCTGCTTGCAAGGGGGGCTCCCGTGGATCAGCGCGAGCAGTTCCTGTGGACTCCGCTCATGATCGCGACGGCGGAAGGACATCCAGATGTCGTCAAACTGCTCCTCGCCGCCGGCGCCGAGGTGGACGCTCGCAACATCTATGGTCGCACTGCGCTGTCGTTCGCCGCGCATTACGGCTTCGTCGAGCTCGTGCGCGTGCTCCTCGCGGGCGGCGCGAACCCCACCCTCTCCGACCGCGATGGCAAGAGCGTCCTGCGAGGAGCCTACGATAAGGACGGCAACGACGAGGTGATCCGGCTGCTTCGCGAAGCGGGCGCTCACGAATAGGGCCGCCGGACTCGACACCGGCCGACACGATTATTCGCGGAAGCGTGGAATCGCACGCAGCGGGCGGCGCAGCGCGCCGCGGGAGGTCTCTCGATGGGTGGCTTTCTCGTCATCATGTTCGCGGTGGTCGTGGCGATCCTTGGAGTCTCGCGCCTGATGGCGCGACGGCGGCGCCCCGAACTCTTCGACACCGAGGGGAGACGCGTCTCCCAGGCTCCGTACGCGGCCCTCGTGCGCAACCTCGCCTTCCTGGTCCCGGCGGTGATCTTCCTCCTTCTGCTCCTCGCATCGGTGCGGAACGTGCCGGTCGGTCACGCCCTGGTCGCGTTCAACACGGTGTCGAAGGAGTTCCACCTCGCGGGCCAGGGGATCACTTTCATCACCCCCTTCGTCACCGACACACACCTCTATGATCTCCGGCGCCTGGAATACACGATGTCCGGGACGCAGGGGGAGGGCAGAAGAGCCGAGACGGACGATTCCCTCTGGTCGCCCACGCAGGAGGGATTGCTCGTCGGCATCGATATCACCGTATGGCATCACCTGGACCCCTTGAGGGTCATCGATGTCCACCAGAAGATCGGGCCCGACTACGAAGAGAAGATCATCCGGCCCGCGATCCGCTCGGTGATCCGCCTCGTCATCTCCGAGTACGCGGTGATGGACGTCTACTCGTCCAAGCGCGCCCGCATCCAGGAGGAGATCAACGAGAAGATCAAGACGCTCATCGAGAAGGACGGCTTCCTCATCGACGAGGTCGTGCTTCGCGACGTTCGATTCACCGAGCAGTTCGCGAAGTCGATCGAGTCGAAGCAGATCGCGCAGCAGTCCGCGGAGCAGATGAAATACGTCCTGGAGAAGGAGCAGAAGGAAGCCGAGCGAAAGGTGATCGAGGCCGGAGGACGCGCCAAGGCGATCGAGACGATCAACGAGGCGCTGCGGCAGAACCCGAACTACATCCGCTACCTCTACGTCGACAAGCTCTCGGACAAGATCTCCGTCATCGTCTCGGATCAGAACACGATCATGGATCTGAAGGGGATCATCGAGGGGAAGGGAAAGTAGACGGACTACCGGGCGACGCCGTCGACCGGGAAATCGATCTCCGCGCCATCGTTCGCCGTCAGCTTTCCGCCCAGGATGAACCAGCAGCCGCGGCGGCGTCCGTCGGCGTTCTCGAGGATCGCGTACCCCTCATCCGCCTCGACGCGGATGACGCGGCCGGTGAAGGCGAACTCCTTGTGCTCGACCGTCATCGTCACCGGCTGCCCGCTGCGCTTCCGCTCCTTCAGCAGATCGACGATCTGCAGGCGAAGCGCTGCAATCTCGTGCGGCAGGAGCTCCGAGGCGGCCTTCTTCACGACGGGTGGCGGGTGGGCAGGCGTGCCCGCCACGTCCGCGCTCCCGACCGCTGGCGCTTTTGGCGCCGCCCCCGCACCCTTCGCGGGCGGGTTGGCGCGCGACGCCGCCAGCGCCTTCATGTCGGGCGGCGGGACGACGGGCCGGGGTGGCTTGGGTTTGTCGGTTGCGTCGGGCATCCGGAATTCCGTGCGAGGTGCAGCCTGATCCAGAGGCGCGGACTATACACTCGCCCGGAATCCGAGATCAAACGCCTTGATCGGGCTCTGGAGCCCCCATATAATCTGTACCCAGACCGCGCCTCGAACGGGTATCGCCGCCCCACAGCGCCCCGATCGACAGGCCGGAAGAGCCCAAAGGAGACCGCCTCCATGTCCACGATGATCACCGAGGAGTGCATCAGTTGCGGCGCCTGCGAACCCGAGTGCCCGAACCAGGCGATCAGCGAGCAGGACGATATTTACGTCATCGATCCCGAGCTCTGCACCGAGTGCGTGGGGTTCCATGACGCCGAGCAGTGCGCCGCCGTATGCCCGGTGGACTGCTGCGTTCCCGATCCCAACAACGCCGAGGAGGAAGGCCTCCTCATCGAACGAGCGAAGGCAATCCATCCGGACAAGGAGTTCGCGGAGGAGTTTCCCTCCCGATTCCGCAAGTAGAGCCCTCACGACAGACCCCGGAAGGGCGCCTCGCCGGTCCGGGGTCTGTTCGCGATGCCCCTCCTTCAGAAGATCACGCGCTCGACGGTTCGAATCCTGGGAACCGTCTACTCTTCACGCATCGTCGGGCTTCACAACCGTGTCCGGGCCCACGCCAGCCGGCTGCTCGTCTACAAGGATCTCTCCCTCCTTCCCGGTCCGCGTCCCGAGCTCACTCGGGGTCTCTTCGTCCCCGGGCGGAGGCGCCTGGTCATATACCTGAAGCGCGGCGCAACAGAGATCACAGTCGCGCACGAGCTGATCCACGCCCTCCTCTACGGCGAAGCCTTTCTCCCGCTGCGATGCCGCAGCGATGACCTCGTTCGAAATCCCGGGATCGGCCTCCTTGCCTCGAGGCTCAACGATCTGCTCGTCCATCCCGTCGTCTTCGAACGGCTGAGGCGCTGCGGATATCCCATCTCGGGTCGCGGAACGATAGATGGAGGGGCCGAGCAGGTCGCGCCCGTCCACCGCTTCGGGCGCCCTTGGGAGGGATCAACCGGGTCGCGCCCGCTCGGCGCGCTCGCGATGGCGGTCGCGGCGGCGGAGACGATCCATCGAGCGCCGGGCTCGCCGGCGACAGCGCTTGTCGGGAGCCTCGAACGGCGAACGCGCGGGCTCGGGGAGCTCGCGAAAAGGATCGCCCGACTGGCGCCGTGGAACCGGGAGCGCTCGCCACTGGACGGGCGTCTGCGCGCCGCGCGGATCGTCCAGGAGCTGGAAAGAGGAACCCGGGAGATCTGGGGCAAGGAGGAGGACCTGCCGGGGAGGATTCTGATGCCCGCGGTTCTGACGAAGAGACGCCTCGCGGCGCCGGCACGGGCTCTTTTCGACGCGCGAACGGCGCGGGCAGGCGCGCCCGGGGTGGTCATCGGTTTCCTCCCCGACGGCGCAGCGTGCTCCGCACGCGCATTCGCCGACGCCTCGCGGGCCGAAAGGGTAGCGGAGGCGGTTCGCGGCGAGATGGCGGGGATGAGCGCGGAACGATTCATCGCCCGCCACCGGCTGGAGTACCTCTTCGTCGAGGGCGGCCGGCGGCATGCGGCACGGAGGGGAGGCGATTCTCACGACGCGGAAGCGCTTTTCGCGCAGGCAGGCCGGCATCGGAGGGAGCGGATGCGGAGGGAGGCCGTCCGGCGACCCGATGCTATACTGCGCCGCCCATGACGCAGACCGCGCCACTCGCAGGGATTCCGCAGACCGCCCCGGTCTTTCCGCTGCCGGGAGTCGTCTTCTTTCCACGCACGGTTCTCCCCCTCCACATATTCGAGCCTCGCTATCGAACGATGATCGCCGACGCGGAGAAGGGCGACCGGTGCATCGCCGTCTCGCTCCTCCGGGCAGGGTGGGAAAAAGAATACGACGGCGCTCCAGCCTTTCATGATGTCGGTTGCGTCGGCGCGATGACCGATGTCACGCGAACGGGCGACGGCCGCTACTACCTGAAGCTCGTCGGCCTGCGCAAGGTGATTCTCGGCGACCTGGTGGGGGTGGAGCCATACCGCACCGCGTGCATCCAGCCGGTCGAGGAATCGGTGCCGGGCGATTTCGACCCGGAGAGCCGGGGCGATCTCGCGAGGCTCCTGGGGGCGTGCGCGGTCCTGGTCCAGGAGTTGTCCGAAAAAGCCTTTCCCATGGTCACGGTGAAGGAAGGGCTTCCGTACGAAACCGTCGTCAACTCCGTCTGCGCCCACGTGGGACTTCCCCCGGAGATCAAGCAGTCGCTCCTCGAGACGAACGATCTCCGGAACCGCTGCGTCAGGTTGACGGATTTCCTCGAGGAGCATCTCCAGCGGCTTCTCCTGTCGCGCGGACCGGAGGCGGGAGAACACGGAACGGTTACGGTCAACTGAAAGAGGGAGAAGGATGGGAAAGGGAACGCGACAGTTGGAGATCAGGCAGCGAAGACACCGGAAAGCCAAGCGCGCGAAGCTCCGCAGGAAGGGCCTGCTTCCCGCCAGTGCCCGAAGTGTGGGTACGAGCGGCAGCGCGAAGAAGTAAGAGGCATGGTCAAGAAGAAGCCGCTCGATCTCAAGGGATACTACCGGACGCTCAAGGTCCGCTCCGACGCATCGGCGGAGGAGATTCGCCTCTCCTATGCGATGGCCCGCCAGGACGCGGCGGGGCCCTTTCTCAGGAAGATCGACGAGGCGTTCGACACGCTGAGAGACGCCACGCGGCGTACCGCCTACGATCGGCAGGGACTCGAAGGCCGGCAGGCCCTCAAGCGGCCGTCAACGCTCGCCGGGGCGATGGCTCTGCTGGCGGTGGTCGTGGCCGGTGTCTACGGCCCGGAATTGCTTCGAGGGCTGAAGAAGTTCCGGCCTGGACAGACTCTCGTCGAGGCGCGGACCGGCCGGGAATTCGGGGAGGTGGTTCGCTTCGAGGATAGCCACCGGTTTCCGCAGGGAGGCTCGGCCCCGGCCTACCTGGTCCGGATCGCCGGGTCGAAGGACCAGCGCTGGCTTCCCGCCTACGACGTGCAGGCCGTCTGCGACGGCCGATGAAGAAAAAGGGGGACGGCACCCGCCGTCCCCCGCGTTTCGCCCGGGTCTGCCCGACCCGGGCCGTTATGGCGGCGCGCTGTCCGGGTTATCCGCGCCGCCTGTCCACCCACCCCAATTCAGCCGCCCGGCCGGCCTAACTTGCTGGTGCCCGAAGTTCGGGTACTAGAGAACCTTGACGCTCACTTCGTTCGAGTTGAGCACCTCACCATCCGGCGCGATCACCTGCACCCGGAACAGGTACGTTCCCGCGCGGCGTATCTCGAGCGCGCGATGGAAGGCGGCGGGCATCCCCGGCCCGGCGCTCAGCGACTCGTAATGGCGGCCGTTCATCACGGAGGAGACGCTCGTGCCGCTGTGAACTCTCAGGAAGGGCGACTCGACGACGATTCGGATCTGCTGGCCGCCGTTCATCGGAACGAGGTCTCCGTTGTGCGTCTGCACCATCCCGGAAAGATTGACGATCATCGGTGCGAAGCCGTAGAGCCGGTCCGCCGTCAGCTTCACCTGACTCGGAGCGACAATCGTCTCCTCGGGAGGGATATAGAGCGCAGCCGTGTCCGCCATGGCCCCGGATCCGACAAGAAAGACCCCGACAGCGCTCAGCAACCCCACGACCGCCTTGCGCACCTGATTCATGTCGCCTCCCATCGCTGCCGCTCGTAATTCATATGCTGTTCACTAAAACAACATATTCAAAATGTTAAAACTGTCAAGTTACGTTGAAAGGCGCTGGTGGAAGCACTCCTGCAGGCAATCCAGAAAACCAAGAGCGCCAGGATTGGAGGGTGAGGGGGGGGTTCTAGGGAAGGAACCTCTCCGTGTGCGCGAGTTTCTCCGGGAGGTATCGCTCGATGACGTAGTTGAGCCCGTGCTTCGCGAGCGCCTGCTGCTCGGCACGGACACCCATGTCGAGCAGATGGTTCATCGCTTTCTGCCACGGCCTGTGATGCTGGAAGAAGGGGTCGTTCTTGATCGCGTCGCGGGCGCGCTTGATGTCCACATCCTTGAGAGGGTGAGTCGGAAGCTTGTAGTCGACGATGTCCTGCGGGGTGATCCCCAGGAACGTCGCCTGGGGTACGCAGAAGAACTCGTTCAGGTGCGCCGCGTTGCCGGAGCCGACTTTCAACGTGCGGTAGATGTTGCTGATTCCGTACGGGTCGCCGTCGACGAAGACGTAGACCGGGATCTTCTTGAAGTCGGCGAGCCTTCTGACGAAACGGCGGCAGGCTCGCGTCGGGACCCCTCCCATCGAGACGAGAACGCAGCCGGCCTGCTTCCAGTAGCCGTGCTTGACGAGCCGCTGGAACATCCCGGCTGTCTCGATGGCGAGGATGAACTTCGCGTCAGTCTCGAACTGGAGGTGCTCGACCGAGATCGGAATCGAGTACGCCCCCGAGCCGAACTTCGTGCAGTCGATCCTCAGGGTCTTCTTCGTCTCGGAATCGCGATCCAGGATGATGAGACGGCCCGCGATCTCACCCCCCTTCTCCTCCGGGACGAAGCCGAGCTGCTCGCGATTGATCTCGAAGAGCGCCTCGACGTCGTCCATGACCGCGTCGGACTCGGGCTGCTCCAGGAAGCGCGCCGCGTCCCAGTTCTTGCTGACGTAGTAGGCCTCTCTCTTCGTCGCGATGTCGTCCTGCTCCACCAGCTCCTTCGAGAGCGCCATCATCCGCAGCGTCTGGGCGAAGGTCTTCACCGTGGACACCGTCAGCGTCCGCACTTTCTTCCTGCCGCGCATCTCGAAGTACCCGGCCTTCGGGTCGTACTTGACGTTCGAGAGCGAACGCAGCGGGAACTTCATCGAGGGCTTCTGCCCCTTCAGTATCTTGCGGTGGACGTCCTCCGCGCGGTCCCTGATCTTCCTGACAGTGGTCTGGGCCATCAGATTGTCCGGCTCCTCTCGAGCGTATCCTTGAGCCGCGAGACGACCTTCGCCTCCTCCCGGGCGCTGAAGCCGAGGATCTCCCGCAGGGCTATTCCGATGTGGGGGATGTACTGCTCGATGTACGATTTCTTCTTCTCCTCCTCCGCGAGGCGCCGGCGGCGGCTGAGGAACATACCCAGACGCCTGCCGCACTCCTGGAGGCCGAGGCGGATCTCCTTGACGATCTCCGGGTAGGTGGCGACCGCTTCCTTGCTCTCCGACGTGAACGGCACCCACACCGACGCGATATGGACGAAGAGGACCATCGGCCCCGCCGGGAGAGCGCCCCTCGACTGCTGCAGCCCGTACTTCTTCCAGTCGGTGGTGATCACGGACCGGGTGATGGCGCACGCAGACTGCTGGTATTGGAGCGGGACCCGGTTGGCGAAGCGCCAGAGATCGATCAGCTCGTCGGCGGGGAGCTGGCCTCCGTGGGCCAGGCCGACCTCGATCTGAAACGGGTTTCCGCGGTAGACGGCCGGCGCGCGCGTCGAGGAGGCGTAGAAGTCGGCGGCGATCGACTTTTTCATTCCTCCCTCGATCATCTCCGCGCCGATGGGGCTCAGGCAGTTCGTCGGCGGACTCATGATCCTGACCTTGGGGATCGCCTTGAACAGGCGCTCGACCTCGGCGGGGGTGAGGCGGCCGGGCTTCGTCTTCGTCCCCGGTCCGAGCCCCGCCGCCTCGCAGATCTCCATTGCCACCTTGGCTGACACGCGCGAGAAGTCGGACTGGAGCGCGCCTGCGACGCTGCGGCCGCGCGACTCCTTCATCATCCGCATGAGGATTCCCAGCTCGACACCATACGGATGCGGCCGGATGGAGAGCGGCTCCTTCGGCAGCTCGTTCACAATCCGCTCGTAGCGGAACTCCTCCCCCTTCGGGGAACGGTAGAAGATCTCCGCGTGCGGGTTCGCGAGAGCGGTCTGGCCGACGTAATCATCCAGAGAGCGGCGCCCCTTCTTGTAGACGCCGCTCAGATCCATCGAAACCCGCGTGCCGTGATCGCGATCCCATTCCACGATCCCCTCCTTGACCGTCTGAGGGGCGTTCTTCGCGGTGTCGATGGCGATCTCGTAGTGGTGCGCGGGCTTCCCCTTCCCCGTGCGCGAGATGATCTGGACGGGCTTGCCGGTCGTGAGCTGCGAGTACATTCCGGCGGCCGAGATGCCGATCCCCTGCTGCCCGCGCGACTGCTTCAGGGCGTGGAACTTCGATCCGTAGAGGAGCTTGCCGAAGATCTTCGGGATCTGGTTCTTGACGATCCCGGGGCCGTTGTCGGTGACGGTGAGGCGGAAGCGCTCCTCCTCCAGCTCCTCGATCACGATCTCGAGCGCCGGCAGGATGCCGGCCTCCTCGCAGGCGTCGAGGGAGTTGTCCACCGCCTCCTTGGTGGCGGTGAGAAGCGACTTGGCGGGGTTGTCGAACCCCAGGAGATGGCGGTTCTTCGTGAAGAACTCGGAGACCGAGATCTCGCGCTGCCGCGCGCCCATCGATTCTGCGCTCTCGCGCCGCGCGACCTTCCCCGCGGTGGAAGCGGGCGCGGGGGACACCACCCCCGCGGCGATCGGAGGTGTCGGTTCAGCGGCGGTGTCGAGGAGATCGGGCTCGGAGTGGGAGGCGACGATCTTCCGCGCCGTTCTCTTCCCGGGGAGAGGCTCCTTCCGGGCCCCCCTGGTGCGCGAACCGCCGGCCGTCCTCGCACTGGCGGCCCGCTGCCGCGGCGCCTCCCCGGCCTTCGCCGGTTTCTGCGGCGCCGACTTCTTCGACGCCTCCATCCCCCCGGCGCCGAAGAGATCGAGCTGCGAGAGCTTCGCGGCGTTCTTCACCGACGCGTTTGCGGACGTCTTCATCGTTCGCGCTGCGCCCCCCTTCGACGCTCTGACGCTTTTCGCCGCCGACGCCCGCTTGGCCATTCGCTCCCCGCGCCCGATCGCCGCAAAACCCGCGCGAATCCTACCATCATGAGCCGCTCCGCTTCCTCTTTATCTCCTCCCGCTGCTCCATGAGCTGCTTGATCGTCTTCTCGTAACCCACGTCGCGCGGACGGTAGTACTTCCTTCCCTTCACGACGGGCGGAAGGCACTCCATGTCCGTCACTCCGTCCGGGAGGTCGTGCGCGTGCTGATATCCCTCTCCGTAGCCGAGGCCCGACATCAGCGCGGTCGGCGCGTTGCGGATGCTCATCGGAACGGGCTCCACCTTGCCCGCGCGGATGTCGGCGACCGCCTCCTTCCACGCGCGGTAGACGCTGTCGCTCTTGGGCGCCGTCGCGCAGTAGACGGCCGCCTGCGCGAGCGCGAGGGCCCCTTCGGGAAGTCCGAGGAAGTGGACCGACTCCTTCGCGGCGAGCGCCACGCTCAGCGCCCGGGGATCGGCGTTGCCGACGTCTTCGCTCGCGAAGCGGACGATACGCCGGGCGATGTAGAGCGGATCCTCGCCACCTTCGATCATCCGGGCCAGCCAGTAGATCGCCGCATCCGGCTCGGAGGAGCGCATCGACTTGTGGAGCGCGGAGATCAGGTTGAAGTGCTCCTCCCCCGACTTGTCGTAGTAGAGGGCCGTTCGCTGGAGCGCGTCGGCCAGGACCGCCGGGGTGATGACGCGCGCCCCTCTTCCCTCCGGTGCGGGTGTCGCGGCCGCCGCGATCTCGAGCGTGTTCAGCGCGAACCGCGCGTCTCCCTGCGAGCGCCGGGCGATCTCGGTGAGGATCGCCTCGTCCGCCTCCAGATGCAGGGTGCCGAGCCCGTGATCCTCTTCCAGGGCTCGCTTCAGGATCCGCATCAGCGCCGCCTCATCGAGCTGCTTGAGGACGTACACCTTCGAGCGGGAGAGAAGAGCCGAGTTCACCTCGAACGACGGGTTCTCGGTGGTGGCGCCGATGAGGACGATGTCACCTCGCTCGACGTACGGGAGGAAGGCGTCCTGCTGCGCCCTGTTGAAGCGGTGGATCTCGTCGACGAAGAGGATCGTCCGGCGCCCCGACGATCGTTTCTCGGCCTCCGCCCCCGCCATCACCTCCTTGATCTCCTTGATCCCGGACAGCACCGCGCTGAAGGGGACGAAGAGAGCCTGCGTGCGCCGGGCGATGACCCAGGCGAGGGTCGTCTTGCCGGATCCGGGCGGGCCCCAGAGGATAAGCGACCGCAGCTCGTCGTTCTCGATGGCGCCGCGGAGGATCTTCCCCGGGCCGACGATCGCCTCCTGCCCCTCGAACTCCTCGAGGGTGCGCGGCCGCATCCGGTCCGCGAGGGGAGCGTCGGGCGAGGGCTCCAGGCGCCTCGGATCGATGAGGCGCCTGCCTGGCTCCATCTCCGGGAAAAGACTCTTCGTCATCTGCGGGGGATGCTAGAGGGGCCCGGTCCGGCGTGTCAACGCTTGCATCCCCTCCGCGCGGTTCAGGAATCGTTCAGGGTGGCTGCCTAGGATTCATCCCGGGTTCAAGCGCGACCCGATGTTCAGCACGGATGAAACCCCGCCTCGAGACGCGCGGCCGCATAAGGACGGCCGGAACCACTGACGCAGATCGCCAACGAGCGATCGATGAGAAAGGAGCGAGGCAAATGAGAAGACCATCGCAGGTGCGAGGACTCCCGAGCAACGACCCCGGCGACGGGGCGAGACGACGGGGCATCTCGTCGCCCTACGCATGGGCGGCGGCGGTGCTTCTTTGTTCCGTCGTCGTCGGCGGCGTCGCGACCGCCAAGACCCATCCCAACAATTGCATCGCCAACTGCTCGCATCAGGCCAATGCCTCGATGCGCGCCGAGAGCAGTCTCCACGTCGCCACCATGCAGGCGTGTGCGAGCAATCAGGCCTGCAAGGGGACGGAGACGACCCGGCACGATCAGGCGGCGAGGAGCATCCAGTCCCAGCGGGACATCTGCCAGGACCAGTGCGTCCGTCCGTAGCGCGGGACTTGCGCACGCCAGTCCCGGCTTTTCACGCAGCCCGTCCCGCTCGCTGATGCCTCTTGACAGCCGGGGCGGGCTGGTCGAGAATCCCGGCCGTTCCATAACCAATGAAAGGCCGGCTTCGGGACCCGTCTCCCTGGCACCACGCGAGGTCGCGACGGTGCGCGTCTTTGTTGGTTCACCTCCACGGGAAGGGCAGCGCGGCCGCGCTGCCTTTTCTTTTTTGACTGCGCGTGGATCAGCCGCGGACGAGCACGGCTGCGTAAAAGCCGTCGAGGTCGTCGCGATGCGGCAGCGTGCGCAGTGAGCCGTCCGCAGCGAAGAGATCGGGGTGTGATGGGAGCACGGGCCTCGCGTCACCGAGGCGGAAGTCGGCGTGACTCGAGAGGAATCTCTCGATGACCGAGGGCCCTTCCTCCGGCTCGATGCTGCACGCGGAGTAGACGAGCCTTCCTCCCCGCGCGAGTAGAGAGGC
>Ga0137394_10002172_pt1 | contig 14445 bp, 11 predicted proteins | sample czobulk116metaG_FD_108278 | JGI IMG/M metagenome (GOLD analysis project Ga0137394, IMG submission 108278) | Vadose zone soil microbial communities from Angelo Coast Range Reserve, California, USA - czobulk1.16 metaG | ecosystem: Environmental > Terrestrial > Soil > Vadose zone | place: USA...
AGACCCGGAACCGCGATTGCCGCGATGATGCCGATGATCGCCACGACGATCAGCAGTTCGATCAGTGTGAATCCCTTGTTGCTACGAATCTTCATTGTGCTCTCCGTCAAAAAAGTTTAAACAGGGCGACATGTCTTGTTAGCTGCGTCGCGTGTGCCTAGCCCTACAGCAACCGAGGTGCCAGGGGCTTTTGAAATCAGACTGAAGCCATAAATTGTTTATTTTTATAAACTTACAAACATGAATCCGGCAGGAATGCGCCGGACGAAGGTTGAATCTGCCATTTTTTGTCGCACGCAGAGCGCCGGAAAATGTCACCTCGGGTTTTAGTGGATGTGTGCAGCACTGTTCGTCTGACGCCGCGGAAGCTGGGTTGGGCCGGTTCGTATGGAGTTGGAAATGCGTGCAGGCCGCCGTGGCTGGAGTCCACTGTGCGTTTGGTACTTGTGGCGTGAAGCCCTTCAGGCGAGCGTCGTTTGTTCGGCTGATCGTGGAATCGTTCGGGTGTAAGCGACACCGGCGCCGGCGTAGCGGGCCCTGAAACGGAAACGGCGCGCCTGTAATGCCAGGCGCGCCGTGTTCGAATACTTAGCAGCCCGGCCGTTTACTGAACCGGAGTCGTCGTGGCGGTCGCTACAATCGCACCTGCCGCGATCGGGGCGCTCGAGTCCTGCCAGATCGTGCCGCGCGTGTCGGTCGCGAAATAGCGCGTGCCCGTGCCGCCCGGGGTGACCGGAACCGCATTCCCCCGGTACGAGCTGACCGGCTGGGCGACCGCGTTGCCGCAGACGGTCGTGCCGCCGATATTCTGCGATCCAGCGTCAGCCAGCAGCGTCACCACGTAGCCGCTCTTGGTAACGCCATTCGACTTCAGATCCGGGCTGATGAAGCCCTGCGAGCTGCCAGCCGGCGGAATCACGAGATCCTCGAGCTTTACGGCATACCCGCCGGCGGCGCAGCTCGACGAGAAGCTCGCCTGGCCGCTGTTGATCGCGCGCAGTGATCCGATGGCCGATGCCTCGTTGCCCGCCATGCGGGCGCGCAGGAGACCCGGAACCGCGATCGCCGCGATGATGCCGATGATCGCCACGACGATCAGCAACTCAATCAATGTGAAACCTTTGGAATCGCGCATCTTCATTACTCTCTCCTCAAGAAAGTGAATCTGGCCGATGACCTGACTTGTATGTTCGGGTTGCCCGTTGTCCCTGCCTAGGAGCAACCGCAGTGCCAGAGCTCATCTTTCGGAGATAGGCGGTAACTTGTTGATTCTTATGAATATTATAAAGTTCTTACAGGCTTGACTCGCCAATAAGTGACTGGACCTGACATTTTCTGTCCCGACGAAGCGCCCAAAAATGTCACCTCAGATTGTATTTCTTGACGTAGTAGCGGAAGGACCGGAAGCTCATGCCAAGCAGTTCGGCAGCCTTCACCTGGACTCCGCCGGCGCGCTTCAATGCCTCGGCGATGTAGCCCCGCTCGATCTCTTTGACGTGCGCCTCGAGGTCGAAGCCTGACTCCGGCAGTCCGTCCGGGAGCACCGCTGTCACTCGCGGCGCGTCGCCTCTCACTGTGACCGGCAGACCGTCGGCCAGAATCGTCGGGGTGGGCTCGAGGGCTACCGCGCGTTCCATCACGTTCTCGAGCTCGCGGATGTTGCCCGGCCACTCGTAGCGCACCAGCAACTCCATCGCCTGGTGCGAGATGCCCGAGATCTCCTTTCCCATCTGCTCGTTGTACTTGACGACGAAATGCTCGGCCAGGAGGGGAATGTCCTCGCGGCGGTCTCGCAGCGGCGGCAGCGAGATCGGGATGACGTTGATACGGTAGAACAGGTCTTCGCGGAAGCGCCCCTCGGCGATCAGCCGCGTCAGATCCTGATTGGTCGCCGCGACGATCCGGATGTCGGCCTGAAGCTCCTCGAGGCCGCCGACGCGGCGGAAGCGGCGCTCCTGCAGCACGCGCAGCAGCTTCACCTGCATCACGGCGCTCATCTCGCCGATCTCGTCGAGGAAGACCGTACCCCTCTCGGCGACTTCCAGCAGCCCCTTCTTGTTGCTGTCCGCTCCGGTGAACGCGCCGCGCATGTGGCCGAACAGCTCCGACTCCAGGAGGTTCTCGGGCATCGCGCCGCAGTTCAGCGACACCATCGGCTTGTCGCGCCGGAGCGAATGGAAGTGGATGGCCTGCGCGACCAGCCCCTTGCCCGTGCCCGACTCGCCCGTCAGCAGGATCGTACTGTTGGTGCGCGCGACGGTCTCGATCATCTTGAAGACGTCGACCATCGCCTCGCTGCGGCCGATGATGTTCGAGAACTGGTGGGCGAGCCCGAGCGTGCGCTTCAGCAGCAGGTTCTCCTGCCGGAGCTGCCGGTTCTCGATCTTCTCGCGCACCTTCATCTTGAGCAGGTCGATGTCGAACGGCTTGCTCAGGTAGTCGCAGGCGCCCAGCCGCATCGCCTCCACGGCCGTCTCGGTCGAGGCGAACGCCGTGATCATGATGCCGAGGATGTCCTGGTCGATCTTCTTTGCGGCGCGCAGCACGTCCACGCCGCTCAGATCCGGCATCTTGATGTCGGAAATCAGGATGTCGACCGGCTCGCGCTCGAGCAGATCGATCGCCGCTCGGCCGTTCTCGGCCAGCAGCACCTCGTACCCTTCGCGCCGCAGCACGATCGCCAGCAGCTCCCGCATCGATCGCTCGTCGTCGACGACAAGGATGCGCGGCGGGCGCCGGTCGGTCTCCGGGGCGACGGGCTGCACGGCCGTGCTCATGACACCACCGCCGTGCGCGCGGGCAGGCGCACCGACACGGTCGTGCCGGCGCCGGCCTGCGAGCTGACCTGAATCTCGCCGTTGTAGTCGCTGACGATGCGATGCACGATCGCGAGCCCGAGGCCGCTCCCCTTGGCAAACCGCCCGTGGAAGGGCTGGAAGAGCGCGTCGAGCTCCCCGGCGTCGATGCCGATGCCCTCGTCGCGCACGGTCAGCACGACGCCGTCCGCCGATGGATCGAAGGTGCCAATCAGATGCAGCCGCCCGCCCTCGGGCATCGCACGGAGGCCGTTGGTCGCGAGGTTCCAGACGATCTGCTTGATCTGCCCTTCATCGGCTTCGTACCACAGCTCGTGCGGGGGCACGTCCAGGAGGATGTCGTGCCCCTCCAGAACGTCGGAGCTGTTCCGGAGCAGCAGGGCGGTATCGTTCAGCGCGCGGCGCACGTCGAAGCGCGCGATCTCGAAGCGCTGCGGCCTCGCATACGCGAGAAACGATCGGATCGTCGTGTTCAGGCGCTCCGACTCGCGCAGGACGATGTCCATCAGCTGCTCCTGCTCGGTGCTGAGCGGCAGCTCCTGGCGGAGAATCTGAATCGAACCCGACATCGACGCGAGCGGATTGCGGATCTCGTGGGCGATGCCGGCCGCCATTTCGCCGACCGCCGCGAGGCGCTGCTGAATCGCCACGTCGTGTTCGAGCTTCTTGATCGCGGTCACGTCCTGGAAAATGAAGAGCAGCCCCGCGCGCCCGCCGGGGGTCTCGAGGTGCGTCGCCGACAGGCCGATGTCGAGATCGGCGCGGCCGTCGCCCGGCCGGTACCGGAACTCGTACCGGCGCGCGCCTTTCACGCGCAGGTCGCTCTGAATGGACTCCATCACCGACGGCGTGAACTGCAGCACGGCGTCGATCGGCCGGCCGACCACCGAACGGAACCCGAGGCCGGTAATCGCCTCCGCGCCGCGGTTGAACGTCAGGATGCGCCGCGCCGGATCGGTGGTCACCAGACCGCTGGGGAGGCTGTCGATCACGTACTGGTTGAGGGCCTGGAGGTCCGCGATCTCGGTCGACGCCTGCTCGAGCTGGGCGCCGGCCGATCGCAGGCTGTTCGCCAGGGAGCCGCCGAGGAACGCGACGGCGAACAGCCCGAACACGTTCAGCGCTACGGTATAGCGCGCGACCGACGCCGGCGGCAGCGCCACCGACGCCGCGGCGAGCCACGGATCGTTGCGGAGGCCGGACACGGCCAGGTACTGCGCCATGACCAGGCCGCTGTACAGCAAGCTGCTCAGCGTCGCGACGAGCAGACCGCCGCGCCGGAACTGCATCGTGCTGGCGGCGATGACCGGCAGGACGTAGAGCGACGTGAAGTAGCTGGTGATCCCGCCGGTGAAATAGATGACCGCCGACACGATCAGCGCGTCGCCGCCCAGCTGCAGATCGATCAGCCAGCGGTGGCGGTTGACAAACGGCACCGTGAGCGCGTAGCTGATCGTCAGCGCGAAAGTGAGGGCGATCAGGAAGAAGAACGGATTGACGGCGAACGAGCCGGGCGCCCTGAGCTGCATGAACGTGGCCGAGCCGAGCAGAATCGTGCTGATGATCGCGCGAATCGCGATGAGCCAGCCGACGTTCCGCCGCAGTCCGAATTCGGCCATCTGGCTCTACGTCAGCTTCGAGATCAAATCGAAGATCGGCAGATACATCGCGATGACGATGCCACCGACGACGATGCCGAGGATCGCGATCATGATCGGCTCGAGCAGGGTCAGCAGCCCGGCCACCGCGGTATCCACTTCCTCTTCGTAGAAGTCGGCGATCTTGGCGAGCATCGTGTCGAGCGCGCCGGTCGCTTCGCCGACGCCGATCATCTGCGTGACCATCGCCGGAAAGACTTTCGTCTCCTTCAAGGGCACCGCGATCGTCTCGCCGCGCTCGATGCTCTTGCGCGTCATCATGATGGCGTCCTCGACGATCGCGTTGCCCGCCGTCTTGGCCGTGATATCGAGGCCGTCGAGGATCGGTACGCCCGAGCTGATGAGCGTCGACAGCGTGCGGCAGAACCGCGCGACCGCGATCTTGCGGAGGATGTTGCCGAGCACCGGCATCTTGAGCGACGTCGAGTCGATGGTGCGGCGCCCGTTCGACGTTGCGTAATACTGCCTGAAGCCGTAGGCCGCACCGGCCCCCGCGACGAACAGGAACGGGAAGTACCGGACCAGATTGTCGCTGAGCGCGATGACCACGCGCGTCGGCAGCGGCAGATCCGCGCCGAGGCCGGAGAACAGGGAGGCGAACGTGGGGATGACCTTCCACAGAATGACGCCGACGACGAGGCCCGCGATCACGACGACGGCGATCGGATAGATCATCGCGGACTTCACTTGACCGGCCAGCTTGACGGCCTTCTCGATGTAGGTCGCGAGGCGCTTGAGAATGGTGTCGAGGATGCCACCGGCCTCGCCCGCCGCGATCATGTTGGTGAAGAGCGGGTCAAACGTCTTCGGGTGCTGCCGCATCGCATCGGCGAGCGAGGCGCCCGACTCGACGGCGGTGCGGGTCTGCAGGATGACGGCGGCGAAATTCTTGTCTTCTTCCTGCGTGCCGAGAATATCGAGGCACTGCACGAGCGGCAGGCCCGCGTCGATCATCACGGAGAACTGCCGCGTGAACACCGCGAGGTTCTTCGCCGCGACCTTCTTGCCGGTGACGCCCGCCTTCTTGGCCTTCTCCTCGGTTTTCGCCGCGGCCGCCGTGATGCGGGTGACGTTGATCTGCTCGCGCTTGAGCGCCGTGGTCGCGGCGTCCAGGGAATCGGCGACACGCTCGCCGCTCACCGTCTGTCCGGCGCGCGTCCGTCCCGTATAGGCAAAAGTAGGCATAAATTACGTCCTTGCCGTCGGCCTCGGCGGCGTCGACCCCGGCGTTCGTCCGAGCCCGGCGCCGGCCACGACGCCGACACCGCGGTTGACCATGTCCTGCAGCTCCTCCTTGTTGGAGGAGGCGCCCATCGCGGTCTCGAGCGAGATCAGCCGTTTCATGTGGAGGCTGGCGAGTGACTGGTTCGCGGTCTGCATGCCGAGCTTCTCCTGGCCGGCCTGCATCGCGCCGTAGATCTGATGAACCTTGTCGTCGCGAATCAGGTTCCGGATCGCCGGCGTCGGCACCATGATCTCGAGCGAGCAGACGCGCCCTTTCCCGTCCGCCCTCGGCAGCAGCGCCTGACACACGATGCCTTCGAGCACGAGCGAGAGCTGCGTGCGGATCTGCGCCTGCTGGCCCGACGGAAAGATGTCGATGATGCGGTTGATCGTCTGCGCCGCCGAGTTCGTGTGCAGCGTGCCGAACGTCAGGTGGCCCGTCTCCGCGATCTTCAGCGCGGCTTCGACCGTCTCGAGGTCCCGCATCTCGCCGATGAGGACGATGTCGGGGTCCTCGCGCAGCGCCGCGCGCAGCGCATTGCCGAAACTGTTCGTGTCGCTGTGCACCTCGCGCTGATTCACGAGGCAGTTCTTGTGCTGGTGGATGTACTCGATGGGATCCTCGATCGTGAGGATGTGCTCGTGACGCTCCGAGTTGATCTTGTCGAGCATCGCCGCCAGCGTCGTCGACTTGCCGCTGCCGGTCGGGCCGGTGATCAGCACGAGCCCGCGCGGGCGCTCCGAGAGATTCGCCAGCACGGACGGGAGGCCCAGCTCGCCGAACGTGCGGATCTTCTCGGGGATGAGCCGGTACACCGCGCCGACCGCGCCGCGCTGATTGAACACGTTGCACCGGAACCGCGAACCGATCGCCTTGATGCCGAACGAGAAGTCGAGCTCCAGCGATTCCTCGAAGCGCTTCTTCTGCGAGTCGGTGAGCACGCTGTACACGAGATTCTTGGTCTCGGCCGGCGTCAGCTCGGGCAGCTGGAGCCGCTGCAGATGTCCATGGACGCGGATTTGCGGAGGCGTTTGCGTGGCGATGTGCAGGTCGGATCCGTTGTTCTCGACCAGCATCTTCAGCAGCTCTGGAAGCGTTGCCATCTTTGATCCTTTACCCGGTGGCCTGTGTCCTGGGTCCTACTTGACCGTTTCCCTGACGACTTCTTCGATCGACGTCAACCCGTCTTTCACCTTGCGCAGCCCGCTCGCGCGGAGCGTGAGCATCCCTTCGTCAATCGCCTTGCGCCGCAGCTCGAGGCCGGACGCGCCGACGAGAATCAGCTCGCGCAGCTCCTCGCTGATCTCCATCACTTCGTACAGACCGACACGGCCCTTGTAACCGGTCGTGTTGCAGGTGTCGCAGCCCGCGCCCTTCATCGGTGTCACGCTGGATGCGTCGTCCGGGTTGAAGCCGGCCTGCATGAGCGCTTCGGGCGTCATCGGGTTCGGCTCCTTGCAGTTCGCGCACACCTTGCGAACCAGGCGCTGGGCGCAGATCAGGTGGACCGAGCTCGCGACGAGGAACGGCTCGATGCCCATGTTCATGAGCCGGTTGATCGTGCTGGGCGCGTCGTTGGTGTGCAGGGTCGACAGCACGAGATGGCCCGTGAGCGCCGCCTTGACCGCGATTTCCGCCGTCTCGAAGTCACGGATCTCGCCGACGAGGATGATGTTCGGGTCCTGGCGCAGGAAGGAGCGCAGCGCGGCCGCGAAATTGAGGCCGATGTTTTCCTTCACCTGCACCTGGTTCACGCCGGCGAGGTTGAATTCGACCGGGTCCTCGGCGGTCATGATGTTGGTTTCCGGAGTGTTGATCTTCGCGATCGACGAGTAGAGCGTGTTCGTCTTGCCGCTGCCTGTCGGCCCGGTGACCAGGACCATGCCCCAGGGGCGCGCGATGGCCGCCTCGAACTTCACGAGCGACTCGGGCTCGAATCCGAGCTTCGTCATGTCGAGCATCAGCTTGTCTTTGTCCAGCAGACGGAGCACGATCTTTTCGCCGAAGAGCGTGGGCAGCACCGAGACGCGGAAGTCGATTTCTTTGGGCTCGCCGCTTTCGTTGTACCGGATCTTGATGCGGCCGTCCTGCGGCAGGCGCTTCTCGGCGATGTCGAGCTTCGACATGATCTTGATGCGCGAGACGATCGCGTCGCGGTACTTCATCGGCGGCGCCATGATGTTGTAGAGAATCCCGTCGATCCGGTACCGGACCCGCAGCTCCTTCTCGTACGGCTCGATGTGGATGTCGCTCGCGCCCTTCTGGATCGCGGACATCAGCACCACGTTGACGAGCCGGACGACCGGCGCATCCTCGCCCTGTTTCGCCAGCGCTTCGGCGCTGATCTCCTGCAGCTCTTCGAGGACTTCGACATCGTCGGCCCCGCCGAGCGAGGCCTGCAGCTCCTCGAGCCCGCGGCTCGCCATCTCGAGGGTGCTGCCGCCGGTGACCGACCCGCCGGGCTTGCCAGCTTTGCCGCCCGCTGCGGCAGGGGTCCCCTTTCCGCTCGGGTAGTACTTTTCAATCGCGTCGGTGATCGCGACTTCGGATGCAACGACCGGCTCGACTGTGTAGCCGGTCATGAACTTGATGTCGTCCATCGCGAAGACGTTGGTGGGGTCCGTCATCGCGATCGTGAGCGTGCTGCCGGAACGGCTCAGCGGGATGATTTGATACTTGCGCGCCGTCTCCGTCGGCACGAGCTTGACGATGGTCAGGTCGATCTTGAACTGGGCGAGATTGATCGCTGGAACGCCGTACTGCTTGCTGAGGAGAGCCGTGATCTGCTCGTCCTTCACGAACCCCATCTTCACGAGGTTGTAGCCGAGCTTGCCCCCGTTCGACTTCTGCTGGTTGAGAGCCTGCTGAAGCTGATCCGGAGTGATCAGTTTCTCCTTGAGTAGGAGCTCGCCTATCCGAACAGCCATGAAAGGATAAGGTTACACGCTTATGACAAATTGTGTCAACTATTGACCTAAAACGTCAGTCTAAATGCCACGCCCCACCCGCGACGAACGTCGTCATGTCCCCCGAAAAGGGACGCCTCGACGTATGTCCCGGTCCGCACCATGACGCTGGCGCCCGCGCTGAGCGTCGTCCGGCGCTCCCCAATCGTGCTCACGCTGATGCCGCCGCGCACGCCAAGGCTCCGTGTCGGCACCCAGGCCTCGGCTCCCACCGCGACCCGGCGCTCGTCTCCGCTGGCCGTCTCCCTGGTCGTCAGGTCCAGGTCGGCGGCGACCGTGGCGGTGCCAATAACTCCGCGCGTCCCCGTGCTGAGCGCGACGCCGGCGCGCGCCTGCCGGCGCAGCTTCAACGCGGCATCGCCACTACCGAGCTCGGGCTGGTTGACGTTTCGCACCGCCACGCCCAGACGTGTTCGGCCGAATGTCGCCATCGCGCCCAGATCGAGTCCGCGACCCGTGTCATCCGCGTGCATCAGCTTCACAGTCGATCCGAGTACGAGATGGTTTCCGACGGATTGACCGATCGTGGCGCCGTACACACTGAGAACGCCTTGATCTTGTCGGCTGGCGGCGGTCGTAGCTGTAGCGGTCGTGCCGGTCGAGGTGACCGCACGCATTTGATTGAGCGGTAAGCGGTAATAGCTGATGCCGAGGGCCGGAAACGCGACCGACAGTCCCTTGACGGTGTCGTCGGACCCCGGCGGGTGCGTGTATTCGAGAATCCCGTTGATAAAGGCGCCGCCGGCCAGACCGGCCGGGTTCCACCACGTCGCGGTCGAGTCATCCGCCACTGCGGTAAAGGCGCCGGCCATGCCCTGCGCGCGCACCCCGACGAGCTCCGCCGTTTGCGCTTGAGCAAGAAGCGGCGCCGAAAAAGACACAAAAGACACAAAAGCCGCAGAAGGAAGAGACGCTCTCAGCATAGCCTCTACCTTAGTGCCTTTTCCGTTGTGTCTTTCGTTCCCTTTATGTCCTTTGCGTCCCCTGTGTCCCTGGCGGGAGCGCTTAGGCGTGAGAGCAGCGCGACCTGGTCCACCATCGGAGCGGCGCGACCTGGTCCACCAGAGCGGACGACCTAACCCACGAGAACGGCCGCCGCGACCACCGTCGTCCAGAGGCCCTTCTTGTCGCCGACGGCGGTTTGCGTGACGTTCTGCGTGCGGACGATCTCGTTCGACAGCCGGTAGACTTCCTTCTTCTCGTCCCAGCTCTTGTCCGGATCGAACTCGAGGCCGAGCGTCGTGGCGAGCATTTCAGCAGCGAGCTCTTCGGCGTAGTCGCCCGCGATTTCCTCGCTCTCGCCGAAGCTGTGGTGCTCGGAGAGGTATCCGTAGGTGTCCCTGTCGCGCGGTATCGCCACGCCGACGGTGGCCGCGATCAGCCTGTGCGGCTCCCGCGTCGCCGCCTCGGACATGACGACGAAGGTGACTTGTCCCGGCTCGAGGCGCTTCATGCCCTGACCTCGCGACAGGATCCGGCATTTCGGGGGGAAGATGCTCGACACGCGAACGAGGTTGCACGCTGCGATGCCGGCCGATCGGAGCGCGAGCTCGAACGAGGTCAGCTTCTCGCGGTGCTTCCCGACGCCCTTGGTGAAAAACATCTCCTTCGGGACGAATCCGACCACGTCACGCTCCTTGCGCGGTCGAGCCGCGACCAAACGGTGGGCTCACCGCGCTGGGCGGCGGGCTGCGGCCCGCCGCATCTAGTAGGACACACGCGGTCCTGCTGGAAACACGTTCTCGCGCGTTTGTCCTACTGGACGCAGCATGGTAAACACCCCGTTTCCCACTGTCAAGAAAACTGCGCGTATTTTCGGAACGCGACGCGGGTATAATGCTTAGGACCCCTAAGCAATGACGCGCGACCAGGCGCGGGAGACCGCGCGCGACCTTCTCGAGATCATCCCGCTCGTCATGCGGACCGTTGCGGCGGAGCTGCGCGCGGCCGGGGAGATGCCCGCGCCGGCGCATTTCGGCCTGCTGTCGATCCTGAGCGTGCGCCCGCGGATGCTGACGGATCTGGCCTCGCTGCAGGGAGTCAGCCTGCCGACGATGTCGAGCTCGATAAGCTCGATGGTGGAGCGCGGCTGGGTGCGGCGGGCCTCTCCGACGCCGGAGTCCGATCGCCGCGTCGTCATGATCGAGGTCACGGCGACGGGCCGGGCCGCGCTCGAGCGCGTCAGCCGAGCCGCCGAGGTACACCTGGCCGACGTGCTGGCGCCGCTCGATCCGCCGGCGCGGCGCAGGCTGTTGGGGGGACTGGGCGTCCTCCGCAAGGTATTTGCGGGCGCGCCGGTCTCGATGTCACGCAGAAGTAACAGAACACCGGTCAAGCGGAAGTCGTATTTAACCTAGATCCGAAGGAGGCCGACGTGGCGCAGACGATGACGTCCGAACGGGCGGCGACGGGGTCCAAGAGCCTGGGGGCCCGGATCATCGGGGTGGTGATGGCGCCGCGCGCGACCTACGCCGATGTCGGAGCGCGACCGCGCGTCTTCGGCGCGCTGGTGTTCGTGCTGGCGGTCATCGTCGCCGCCACCTTCGTGTTTCTGTCCACCGAGGTGGGTCAGCAGGCGTCGCTCGACAACCAGGTCCGCCAGCTGGAATCGTTCGGCCGGACCGTGAGCGACCAACAGTACCAGCAGATGGAGCGCATGGCCCCGTACTCGCGATATTTCGCGGCCGGCTTCCAGCTCGTGCTGACGCCGATCATGGCGCTCATCGTCGCGGGCGTGGCGTTCGCGGTCTTCAACGCGGTGCTCGGCGGGGACGCCACGTTCAAGCAGGTCTATGCGATCGTGGTGCATTCGGGCGCGATCCTGTCGCTGCAGGCCCTCTTCGGGCTGCCGCTCGCCTACGCGCGCGAGAGCCTGGCGAGCGCGACGAACCTCGCGGTCTTCTTTCCGTTTCTCGACGACAACACGTTCGCGGCGCGGCTGCTCGGGTCGATTGACCTGTTTCTCCTCTGGTGGATCGTGAGCCTGGCGATCGGATTGGCCGTGCTGTACCGGCGCCGCACCGCGCCGGTCGCCACCACGATGCTCGTCGTCTACGCCGCAATCGGGCTGATCATTGCGGCGATCAAGACGGCAACGTCAGGAGCGTAGATGTCCCGGAAGAACATTCTCATTGCGGTTTGTGTGGTTCTCATCGGCGGGGCCGTGGTGGGCGCGAACCTGTACTTCAAGAAGGACAAGGGGCTGTCGGTCACGACCGACGTCATCAAGGCGCGCGACCTCGAAGCGATCGTGTCCGCGTCGGGCAAAGTGCAGCCGAAGCGGCTCGTGAAGATCAGCGCCGAAACATCGGGCCGCGTCGTGGATCTCGCGGTGAACGAAGGCGACCGCATCAAGAAGGGGCAATTCCTCCTGCAGATCGACCCGAAATCGCTGCGCACGCGCGTCGAAGGCAACAGCGCGTCGCTGCGGACGGCCGAGCTGTCGCTCGAGCAGATGCGGCAGTCGATCGAGACGGCGCGCGTCCAGCTGCAGCAGGCGCAGCAGAACCTGGATCGCCAGCGCAACCTCTGGGCGCAGCAGTTGACGACGCGTGAAGCGCTCGACAAGGCCGAGAACGACGTGAAGTCCGCCGAGTCGGCGGTGCAGGAGCGCGAGAAGCAGATGCGCCCGCAGGAGAGCCGCATCGTCCAGGAGCGGGCGACGCTCGAGAGCGCGCGCTACGACCTGAGCAAGGTGCGCATCGAGTCGACGATCGACGGCATCGTCACGCGCCGCAACGTTCAGGAAGGCGAGACGGCGGTGATCGGCACGATGAACAACGCCGGGACCGTGCTGCTGGAGCTCGCCGACATGTCGGTGATTCAGGCCGAAGTCGAGGTCGACGAGACCAACATCCCCAACGTGCAGCTCGGACAGAAGGCGAAGATCACGATCGATGCGATTCCCGACCGGTCGTTCAAGGGGCACGTCAGCGAGATCGGCAACAGCCCGATTCAGGCCCCCACCGGCGCCACTGCCACGCAGGCGACGAACTTCAAGGTGACGGTGATCATCGACGAGCCGATTCCCGAGGTGCGGCCGGGCTTCACATGCACCGCGGACATCACGACCGCGACGCGCAAGGAGGTCGTGTCGGTGCCGATCCCGGCGGTGGCCGTGCGCGAGCTGGTTTACGACGCGAACGGACAAATCGTGAAGGAGCCCCGCAACGACAAGCGGCGCCGCGGCAACAGCATGGAGCCGGTCGCCGCGGCCGCGGAGCTCAAGCCGGGCCAGACGCGGAAGGAAGCCGAGGGCGTCTTCCTCGTCCGCGATGGCCGCGCGGAATTCCTGCCGATCAAGATGGGCATTGCCGGCGACAAGTACTTCGAGATCCTGTCGGGACTGAAGGCCGGCGACCAGGTGATCACCGGACCCTACAACTCGGTGCGCGGGATGACCGACGGCGATCCGGTGAAGGTGGATAACACTAGGAAGAGGTAGGGCAGGTAGGGCACGTAAGTCGGGTAGGTCGCATTAACACTAGAAAGAGGTAGGGCAGGTAGGTCGGGTAGGTCGCATTGGGAAGCGCCCGCCAGGCCCACCTGGCCCACCCGGCCTCCCCACCCGGCCTCGTTATGAACAAGTTCTTCGAAGCCGTGGTGATCGCGCTCGACGCGATCTGGTCCGCCAAGCTGCGGTCGTTCATGACCGTCCTCGGCAACATCGTGGCCGTCAGCTCGATCATCGCCGTGGTGTCGCTGATTCAGGGGCTGAACGCCTCGGTCAAGCAGGCGATCCTCAACCAGGCGGGCGCCGACTCGTTCAACATCCAGCAGTTTCCGATCACGCGCAGCGACGAGGAGTTCGACAAGGTGCGGGGCAACCCGCGCATCACGATGGCCGACGCGCGCGCGATTCGGCGCTACAGCGAGCTGGTCACGGCGGTGATGGCGGACGCGGCCGCCGGCGGGCGGATCACCTACCGGGACAAGTCGATCGATTTCACGCGGATCCAGGGCGTGACGGGCGACTACGTCAACTTCTCCAGCTTCGATGCGGAGGTGGGGCGGCTGATGAGCCCGACGGAAGTCGAGACCGCGCGCCCGGTCGTCGTGCTCGGCTGGCAGACCTCGGATCGGCTGTTCGGCGGGAACGTCGATCCGCTCGACAAGGTCATTCAGGTCGAAGGGGTGCATTTCCGCGTCGTCGGCGTCAGCGCGAAGCGCGGCTCGCTGCTCGGCCAGTCGCAGGACGAGTTCGCGGTGATTCCGCTTCTCCGGTTTCAGATGATGTTCGGATCGCGGCCGCGGATCTCGCTGACGGTGAAGCCGCACGAGGTCGCCGAGATCCCGCAGGCGATCGAGGAGGCGACCGTGGCGCTGCGCGTCGCGCGCCGGCTGAAGCCGAAGCAGGCGGACAACTTCGGCATCTTCACGTCCGACACGATCCTCGACATCTATCACTCCGCGACCAACGGCATCTTTGCGGTGCTGGTCGGCGTCGTCGCGCTGTCGCTGGTGGTCGGCGGAATCGTGATCATGAACATCATGCTGATGGTGGTCACCGAGCGGACGCGCGAGATCGGGCTGCGCAAGGCGCTCGGCGCGCGCAAGTCCGACATCATGTCGCAGATCATCTCGGAGTCGGTGGTGCTGTCGGTGTTCGGCGGTGTCATCGGCACGATCCTCGGCGCTGTGATCGCGATGACCATCGCCGCGTTCACGCCGATTCCAGCCGCCATCGAAGCATGGTCGGTCGCGCTCGGCATCGGCATCACCGCGATCGTCGGTCTGTTTTTCGGTCTGTATCCGGCGATGCGGGCCGCGAGCCTCGAACC
>Ga0137394_10002173_pt1 | contig 14444 bp, 17 predicted proteins | sample czobulk116metaG_FD_108278 | JGI IMG/M metagenome (GOLD analysis project Ga0137394, IMG submission 108278) | Vadose zone soil microbial communities from Angelo Coast Range Reserve, California, USA - czobulk1.16 metaG | ecosystem: Environmental > Terrestrial > Soil > Vadose zone | place: USA...
CCACCCGATGTGGTAGTTAGGTTCCATGCGTCGAAGCCGACGTGCGCGCCGAGGCGCGCGTTGGTCTGCGAGTGGGTGGGGGTGGTTAGTCAGATATACGAGGATGGAGGAGCGTAAAACGAGGGCATACGATCATGGCGGCGAGGTTGTACGAGCGGTAGTGGTAGGGACGCGTGCGCACTGCCTCGAGGGGCTGGGTCTGCATGTCAGAGGGCGCAGGCAGCTCTTAAAGCCGTACGCACTTGTTCGCCAGTCCCATTGATCTGGTTCTTGTACAGAGTGGAGAAGTACTTTTGGATTGTCGCACTGGCGCTCGCAGTATCGTTCACGAGGATTTGCAGCGCCGCAAGCTGGTTATAATAGTACGAACCGTGATTACTATCACATCGGGCGTGAGACATGCAAGACGCCGCCCAAAGGCGGGAGAGAGGGGAGATGAGGATCACGCACTTGGTCGCAGCGGCTTCCTCTAGCGCAATATCGCTGCTCGTGAGCCATCCGATGTACGTCTTGGTCCAGGCGATGAGACCCGAGTCAATCTTACTGGTCCATTGAGGCGCATTCCCCGCACGCAGCACGAGCACGGCATTGACGACCTTCGCCATGCACTTGAGATCGAGCACACCCGTGTGCGTGCCCTTGTTAGAGGTCGGTCCGGGCCCGCGCACCACCTGGGCGTAGTTCAAGTTCGGGTTCATGTATGTATCGTTCGCGAGGAACCACGTGTCGACGAAGCTTGCGACATTCGTGGCGTACTGGGAGGAACCATTGATCACCCAGGCCAGCGAGTTGTAGAGGACTGCGTCGGCCATGGTATTGAAGGCGCCGCTGTTGTTGACCAGGCGGTAGTCGGGGTTGAACTCACCATCACGCTGGAAGTACGGGCATGTGACCCAAACTGCGTCAGAAGAAGGGGGGTCAGCATACTGTACGGGGATCGTGGTGAATAGAGGTACTTTGTTCCTGTGTCAGTTCTGTCTGGTTACCCACACCCGTACAATTTGGCCAATAGCTTAGTCCGCCGAGTAAGCCCACCCGGGTCAACGGACATGGGACAATGGGTCAGACATACTATGGTGCCCAGCTCAGATAGTCGTGCGAATTATTGGAAGGCGCAAAAAAGGGCTTAGAGGTTGTGACAGCTACAACATACATACCATCAGCCTCCGGTGGTTGTAAGATACATAAACGTACACCACGGGCCCTGCGCGGCCAGCCAGTCTGCCCACTGTACGATGGACTCTTGAGCGACGACCGTCGTCTCGTTCCATTTCTTGCCCAAAATATAAGTCGGCTCGATGAAGTCGTTGTCGTAGGACGCGTATTCCACGTTAAGACCAGCTAAGGAGGGAATGGCAAGTAAGGACAGGACGATGGCACCGAGAAACACCATCATGAAATGAGTGGTCGCGAAAGGGAGAGGTGGGAGGGGCTGCCAGGTGAAAATGCCATGGAAGTGCCACGGTGGCAACGTACACCTCACGTCATCATGGCATACATGCGTCACAACTTAAACATCGGTCACCAGGGCTCAATTAACAGGTGGTGAACACAGGCTCTCTGGCATGTTTTTGCAGCATGCAGAGTCACCTCCCCCATGTAAGACAAGAACCTGCTCCGGCAATCGTCTGTTAGTGACTATGTAGTCGGCAACTTGAAATGTGCTGAGATCGTGGGGTGGTACTGTAAATGGTTGTGCGTAAGCATCGCACATGCGGCCATGATCGTGATAACGCGGTTACAGGGGGCAGACACGAAAACTTCAACTGCGTCGTCGAAAGGTACATGGATCCGCTCAATTCAGATTTCGCAAATCGTTTTACTGTGACGAATACTGTAGCTGCTCATCCCAAAGATTTATAAATTAGGGTCTTTCAAACCTCCATTAATTTTTCCCATTAATTCTCCCATCAAGTTATTTTCTGGGCCGAAATTAAATCAATTAAATAATGAATTTCATAAAATATTCTAACCCTAAAAGGCCCTTTTATTCTGTTATTTTCATATTATTTGTCATAGAAATGAGCTCTAATGGAATAAATAATGGCCAAAAATGATGGTACTTTGAAACCCAGAAAATAACTTAATGGGAAAGTTAATGGGAACAAATAATGGCTACCTTGAAAGACCCTATAGTTGGGACCGGAAATCACAGATTGAATGCAGACCGCGGATCGTTATAAGTCGTATTCAGGCTGACAGCCCCGCCGTGCCGAGCCCGCGCTGGGGTTGTAAAAACCACATCGTCGAAGAGAAAGACGCGCAACGGGGTCACGGTCAGAACTGGTATTCAAGCATCCCGCGCGGCTCTATATTTATTTACACAATCCTCGCACTCTGATGAAACCCGATCTGACGTGGCCGTCCTAACTCGATGGGAATCTCACCACGCCCGTTGGTTACAATCAACTGGACGAAAATTTCTTGTACAGAACAGACCCGTCGGTGTGCTGTCCTCGAATTTCGATCGAATTTTCATCAAGTGCGCGAAAAGCAAGCGCTGTCGCCTTCTCCGCGATCCAACCGCGAGACGTTCGGTTTCAGTAGGCCTTTATCCCATCTAAATAGGTAGGGTCTGGGGGTCGCTCCGATATCCGCGGTTCTTTTCGTTGATTAGGGGTTTGAGCGCTTCCTTGGAACTCGTTTCGAGGTGCAAAGGTTGCCAACGCGGGAGGCCATAGAATCGTGTGACAAACGACAAACAGTCACGCGCAGGGGCTTGTGCCGTTTGCAGATCGGTCGAGATGTTTCTGCCCTGGCTAGGCCATTTCGTGCCTCACAACCCCGTTAGGTTCGCCTGAGCACTGTCTTGGCAGTGAATTTAATTTGCTTCTGTCGAGCCTCCCTGAGGGGTGAACCTACGGACGACGTGGCATTCCGATGCTCGCCCTGCCTCAGAATTTTCTCGACTTCCGGGATCCGCCGTTGGACTGACTGAAGCGCGTTACGCATGAGGCCAAGTTGCTCCGCAAACGGCATGCGGAACATCGCCGTGGTCGGCAGCGCCATATACGTCCAATCTGCGTGCAAACGCATCAGTGAAAGTTTGCCCAAGAAACCGTGGGCTGCAACGCACCGGGTGTTATCCACTTGTCTGCGCCGACGTCCTCTGCGCGAAACACAAGCTTCGGCCCACCGGGTGACTCCTCGACCGCCGCGCCACGCGTGACGATGAGCTTGACGGCCTCCTTGAGCCTACGCTTGATCTTCGTGCGCACTGCCTGGCGGAGCACGACACGTGCGTTGAACGCGACGACCTGCATCGACATGTCCGCGCTGCGGTGCTGCTCTGGCCGCTTCCTTGCCAGCGCCGGGTAGGGCCGCGGCTCGTACGGCTCGGGATATGGCGCGTCCGGCTTGCTTAGGAATGCCTTGGGGAATGCGTAGAGCGAGAACTGCGGGCTGATCCAGCGCGGCGCGAGGGAGTGTCGCTCATTGAGCGAGAGGTGCGCGCCTGGGTACGTCGGGTCGAACAGCTCTAAAGTCGGCTGCGGCTTGTACTTGGTGACGAGCACCAGGCCGGAGCCGGGAGTCGTGTGGCGGAACTTTGAGTGTTTCAGAGGGTTAGACGTTGTATGAGAGTAATTATTGGCAAACGTACATTGACCGATCTTAGAGGAGTGGGCGGTTTTTGAAGCTTTCTAAGATCCAAGCATTTGGGGCGGGCGCCACACGGCATGGCCTACAACAAGTACGAGAAAACGGAACGGGCAAGCGTTGAACGTTGAACGTTGATTTGAGCACTGAGGCCTGAGGCGCTGAGGCTGGAGGGCATTATTAATTGTTTTATTTTTAAGGTAATTTTACGAGAAAGGAAGGAGATAAGTCCTCCCTCGAAAGAGCGAATTTCGTTTTCTTGCGGTCACTCGTTGCTGGGGAGAACTTCTACCTTCCGCAAATCCATCAGGTAGTAACTTCAGTACGACAGATGTTTTGTCCTCAATACGTGAAAATGGGCGAGGGGGACCGGCTCATCCCGCGCAGCTCGGTGGGAGGGTACTCCGACGTCGTCTCCCAGTCCCAGTTCTCGTGAGTTGAACGATGACCACCGCCCAAATCAGCCTGCGACAGGTGCTGCCCCACCTTGTTAAGCTCTGCGAGCGCAAATTGCACGAGCCTCGCGATCTCCAGAATACGCTCCTGGCGGTATCGCTCACGTATCTGCTCGATTCGAGCCTCTAATTCAAAATCGGCACATGGGTGCGCCCTTTCCTTCTTCATCGTCGTCTCTGACGTTCGACTACCACTAAGCCGTGTGCGCGGAGATGACGACGATGATACGACGACGATGCCACTAGAACCGGTCCGATCCGAGGCGTCTTCGACAAGAAAACGTCAAAGTCGTCATCATCTGGTGCGACGATGACCATCTCGTGCTGCCGGTTTGTACTGTTCATTTGTCGCGTTACCACCGAGTTTTATGGGTACAAGTTTTTCCTGGCGCCTGCCCGCTTGCGGTCGAAGGAAATGGCTTTTTCTTTAGCATCCACGAATCGTATCTATGATCATGATTTCCCTCACTTGTTTCATGGTCCCGTCATTCACATTGATGAATAGGAAGAACTATGGCATTCCTAACCTAGTAGCCTGCTCGATTGCTACAGTAGTATCCAACAGATACAGCAGTCATTAGGAAAGAGAATACGCACAACTGCCTGCGCATCTTGATGGTTGTGGATTTGTGGCAATCCGCATGCGCTGGCAAAAACAAAATTTCACCTGCCGGTTGACCTTGGCCTCGGGTTAGGGGTGGCGAAGCAGTTCCGCTCTCTCTGACTTGTCTCTGTTCTCTGTTGAAGGGTCTGTTGAAGGGCGCAAACGTAGTCGGATGTGGATGCCAGCCCACTGGCAGGTCGGGGAGCTCCGCAAGTGCGCCAACTCTTTGCACCCTTATATTTCGTCCACTCAACACTTTTTTCAGCTAGGAGCTCCACCGCACTCTAGATATCGGCCACTATTTTCATGTATCTATGTCACATCGTTAGAAAATTGGAATACAGGGAATCCATATCCCACACAGGGACAGGACCAAACTTTGACTTTGTCCATGTCATGGGTGGCGACCCGTACGTCGTCGTCAGTATCCTGAAGCAAGACTCATGAGCATCGCACTGTTTCTGCCACCACAACTTCATTTTACGCCTCTCATCGGGACTGGGAGGTGTTGGGAGGCAGGAAGCCAAGCTGTGGCATCATCATATCTGGGTACGTTGTTGATCGCTCTTCTCCCAGCCCTGGTAATTTCATTCCTGGTTCATAGGGTGAGGTTACGTGGATGATTTCCCAAGAAATCGGTGCTGCTGCCGCCTACGCCGTTGATGTCATCGTGTGGTCCGGGTACTGTGAGCTCATTGAGCCATTGGAAGCGAGTCTAGGGTACGTGTGTCAGTTGGTCAGACCGATCAGAAAGAGGAGATCAGATAAGGCGAACTAGCAATGCAGCCTTTTCAGGCAGGAGGAGCCATACTAAGCCAGGAACGAGGTGACAAAGTCGTGGAAGGAGACGTGAGATAACAGAAAGGACTTCGTGATCACTCGACTCGACTCGGTGGCACAAATCAATATCAGAGGTCGAAATGCGACGAGCTCGCAGCCCCACGCGGCATAGATGATCACGCGAGAAGTCTAGTCTATGTGTGGTCGTCCTAGCACCGTATTCAAGAGTAAGTGCATGCACGTACTGATGCCCGTGAGTCGAGTAGGAACAAGGACCCAAGGTAGTATATTAATTGTAAGTCGAACTTGAAACCGAACGATACGATGACCCTGGGAGTCCATGCATACACTTGCGTCGCGCGAAAGGGGCGCAAGTTCGAGAGAACCAAATAGCAAAGTTGGACATCATGGTCCACGAAACAGCCTAAACAAAAGGGAGGGTGGCGGTGAGAAGGCGAGAGACGGACGCAACACTCAAGACAACAGGGAGACAGGAGAGAAGGCGATAAGGAGGCGGGAGGACCCGGCGGGGGCAGCTACTGGCACCAGCCATCAAATTTCAGGTTCATCAAAGTTCTTCGAGTTGACCGGCCCAGATTACTGTTGGGGACCATTCCATTGCGCCGGGCGGTAATATCCTGATGGGCGCGCGAGGCTCTCCTTGGAACTCCCAATCTGGTTTCCTCGCTGATTCATTTACTGGTGGAAGTCAGAGCCATTATCATGCTGGCGCCATTGATGCACGTAGTACTCAGCCTAGCCTTATGAGGGTACGCCACTTTTTTGTACCTATCACGATGTCTTGCGGAGCACCTCGAGGCACATTCACGAGACACATTGATTGCTGCAAGCGCATTAACAGGTTGCACATGAGGGTTCCTGGGTTAGCTGGCCTTTTGTACCTTATTTGGGTAACATCTTCCGGAATGTTTGTCATCCTCTCACACACAATCGGCGTATGATAAAGGTTCGGTCTCTCTCCGCAATCCTCAGCAAACTCACCGTGTGCACTCCCTTGGCCAGTTCCTTATTGCTACTCCCGGGCCATGGATATGCAACAGAATCTTCCCAAAGTCCCAAAAGTCCTGTTCCGGGTCCTCATCATTGGAAGAGCGAATGCAGGCAAGACAACCATCCTACAAAGAGTTTGTGACACCACCGAGAGTCCAGAGATCTATAGCGTTGACCCATCAGGAGATCGGGATCGAGTACGTCCCGGTTCCTAGCGGTGCTTCCGATCTAATCATCTAGCCAGATTCAACTGGAGCCATCAATAGAGGTCGGGCAGGCTTATTCTTGTCCGTGATGCTGATCTCAGGATCCGGCTTGCGCAGCGTGGCATGCATAGCATCGAGGACGAACTTGTTTTCTCACATCATGACGGTTATGTTTTCCACGACTCCCGCGGAATCGAGGCTGGCAGTGGAGATGAATTGGAGATAATTCAAGATTTTGTGCGTCGAAAGTCGCAGGAGAGGCGATTGAGGGATAGATTGCACGCGATATGGTTTGTTCCTTTGGATATTTTCAACCGCAAGTTCACAGAGGTCTGCGTTTCAGGTACTGCGTTCCGATGGACTGTGCTCGGCCATCGCTAGAGTTGAAGCATTTCGGGGATATTTGCCCCGATAAAAATGGTGCGTTTAGACACGAACACAACTTTATGAATTGGGATTGACGTGAGGGATTTTGCAAGTTCCTGTGATAGCGGTGTTCACGAAATATGACCAGTTCAGGCGCGAAGTCAGGATGAAGTTGGAAGATCATGGTCGTGACCCAGGTGACCTCAACGCCGAGATGGAACGAATCTTCAACGAAGTATTTCTGGCCAACCTTAAGGAATCTCCGCCGATCGTACGTTTGGAGAGTGAGAACTTTTACAAACCAGCATGTACTGCGCTGATCGCTGTCCTATAGGATTGCACAGGCTTGGACAAACGTGTACTGATCTTATTGAAACGACTGCCGATGCGCTCTCCGGTAGCGCTGTTGCTCTCATGCTCTTAACTGTACAGAAGGACAACCTGGAGCTAAACGTAAACCAAGCGGTTAAATGGTACGTTGAGTTCGTACGTATGTCGGGACGAAACTGCAGCATTGCCATCATAGGGCCCATTCTGCCTTCCAACGAGGGAATGGGAGTACGGAGAGAGTGATAAAGATATGTATACTGGCATTTCCATCGATCTGGGTAAGTTGTATTAACATGTTCTGAATTCCCGCTTGCTAAGAAAATATTACCACCTAGTATCTCGTCAGTCTGTTCCTACTTATTCGTGTCACAATGTCCCGAATTCTTATTCTGCGCTCTCGTCCCTCTGTCGATCGGCTTTCATTTGGGTCCTGGCTTGTTCCTCCCTCTGCGCTCTCCAGGGAGTGAGTGTCCCTTGCACCCTTATTTTCTTTCGGTGTTCTGACCTGTCCCGCCTTCTGCGCTCTCCAGGACGTGAGTACCCTCGCTCGCTCTCTCGCCTTCATTCCGTGTCCTGACTTGTCACTCCCTCTGCGCTCTCCAGGACGTGAGCGCCCCTCGCTCACCTGAGCAGGAGGTTCTCCCCGATATGGTTAGTATCCCTCTCGCTCGCTCTCTTTCTTTCCGTGTCTTGACTTGCCCCTCTACGCTCTCCAGGAAGTGAGTGCTCCTCACTCGCTCGGTTTCTTTCATTTCCCTGAATCCACTGTCCCGCCTCGCTCCCAGGATGTGAGTGCCCATCGTTCGCTCGCTTTCGTTACGTGTCCTGTCCTGACCTCCCCTCTGCGCTCTCCAGCTGGTGAGTGCTCCTCGCTCTCTTTACTTTCTTTCCGTGTCCTGAGTTGTCCCTGCCTCTGTCCTTCAGTCCGTGAGTGCCCCTCTCTCGCTCGCTTCGTTCGTTGTTCTGACTTCTCCCTTCCTCTGCACTATCCAGTTAGTGAGTGAGCCTCACTTGGTTTCTTTCTTTCTGTATCTTGACATTTCCCCCCCTCTGTGCTCTCCAGTCCGTGAGTGCCCCTCGCCCGCCCGTTCGCCGTCTCTTCGTGTTCTGACTTGTCACCCGCTGGGCGCTTTCCAGTTGGTGGGTGTACCTCACTCGCCCGCTCGCTTTCTTTCAGAGTCCTGACTTGACCCTGACCCTGCTCTCTTCAGTTCGTGAGTACCCCTCGATCGTTCGCTTTCTTTCTATGTCCTGACTCGACCCTCGCCTCTGCGCTCTCCAGTCCGTAGGTGCCCTTCTCTCTCTCGCTTTTTTTCGGTGTCCTGACTTGTCCCTCCCTCTGAACTCTCCAGTTGGTGAGTGCACCTCGCTTGCTTGCTTGCTTTCTTTTGGTCTTCTGACTTGTCACTCCCTCCAGTCCGTGAGTGTCCCTCACTCGCTCGCTTTTTCAGGGTCCTGACTTTTCCCTCTCACTGTGCTCTCCAGTCGTCCGTGAGTGTTCCTCGCTCGCTCGCTTTCTTTCGGTGTCCTTACTTGACCCTCCCTTTGCGCTCTCCAGTCCGTGAGTGCCCCTTGCTCGCTTTCTTGCTTTCATTGTCCTGACTTACCCCCTCGTTCTCTCTCTCTCTTTCGGTCTCGTTACTTGTTCCTCCCTTTGCACTCTCCAGTCCGTGAGTGCCCCTCGCTCGCTCGCTCTCTTTCGTTTAGTGTCCTGATTTGTCCTCCCTGCTGCACTCACCAGTCCGTGAGTGTTCCTCGCTCTCTCGCTCTCTTTCGGTGTCCTCACTCGTTCGTCCTCTTCACTCTCCAGTCTGTAAGTGCCCCTCCGCTTGCTCGCTTTCTTTCGGTATCCTGATCTCTCTCTCTCTCTCTGCACACTCCAGAGAGTGAGTGCCCATCCTTTGTTCGCTTTCTTCTGGCTGGCGTCCTGATTGGTCTCTCCCTCTGCGCTCTCCAGGAAGTGAGTGCCCCTCGCTTGCTAGCTTACTTTCGGTGTTCTGATCTGCCTCTCCCTCTGCGCTTCCCAGAGAGTGAGTGTCCCTCGCTCGCGCGGTTTCTTTTTGTTGTCCTGACTTCTCCACATCTCTGCGCTCTCCAGGCGGTGTGTACCTTTCAGTCTCTTACTTTCGATGTATTGACTTCTGTCTCCCCCGTGTGATTGCCAGAATGTGGGATTGTTCTCTTGTATTTGCATGCCGTCTGTGTCCTAACTACTTCCCTCTGTTTCAGGCATTATTCCTCAAACTACGCTCATTTCTTGCTGATGTACTGCTGTTATTTTAGGGCTTTATCGTTGTTTTACTAACACGATTTCAGCCACCCCTTTCGATATCTAGTGATAGTCAAACGCACCACAAACTAATTGGTACATTTCTTCTGTTTGCTTGTGCAATTTCTAACATACGTGATAGTCGCAACTCTGATTCTCGAGCATGCGTGCCTTTCTTATGCCTCACAGTCCAAACCAACCAGAGATGAGGCTTTGGCTCGGGCATATTCTCAATATTGTGCTTCTGATGTTCATAATCCAATGACGGAGCAGTTTTCCGCTCTCCCTAAGGGATATTCTTCTCTACAGTATACGGAATTTATCCTCGGGCATCGTCTTTCCTAATTCATGTTTGTCATTCATCTTAAATCAAATTGTGAGACTGTTCCTCCTTAGCTCATGTCCGAAGCTACTGCAGCAGCATTTATGGCAGCCAGTCATTACAGCGCAATCGCTTTGCATCTCCATACTCCAACTCCTGAGGCCGATCAAAAATAAGAGACCAGATAAGGCGAGAAAGCCATGTGACCTTTCCGGGCAAGAAAGGAAGGCGTACAAAGACAGGAACGAGGGGACAAAAAATGGGGGAGTAGAGAGGTCACTCAGATCAGAGAAATGAGTTTGCGATAGGGATCAAATTCGGCTTGACTCCGAGTCGGCGGCTTAACCCGACATCATGCGACTCGGATGTTCGAGGACGAGAACTGGTTCTATATCCCAGAAGCCAAAGGGTGGAGTTACAGTTACACATGCGTGTTCGTGAATTATCAATTCTATGAGTAAGCGCATGTACAAAACAATGCCCGTGAGTCAAGGAGGAACCAGGACCCAGGATGCGACATAAGTTGTAAACTGAGCCTCAAAATAAATACTACGAGGACACCGGGAGTCCGCGCGGTGCCCAGGTCGAGAGCGAAGTGGCAAAGTTGGGTGTGACGGTCCTCAAACAACTCGGAAAGGGAGGGCGACACGGCGATAAGGGGCGAGGGGTCGGAGTAGGGAAATTTGACTTGGTGGGTACTGACTCGACTGCGGAATGAGAATGGAAGACGGACGGAAAATCTGAGTAAGGCTACACGAGGCGATAAGGCGATAAGGACGCGGGAGCGCCAGCCACCAGTGGTCACGCAGCGGCACCTGTCAGTGACTTTGATCGCTGTTGGTACCATCCGATGGGTGCGCGAGATTCCTTCCCTATTGAACGTTGAACTCCCCATCAGGTCTCCTCGATGACCTATTACTGGTGGAAGGACCTTACAGAAGCAAGGAGAAAAGGTGAGAGCCCTTGTTACGCACGCAGGTCCCATGCACGTAGTAGTATGGTACTCGGATGAGGGTACACGACACGGAGATCACTGGTACTGCTTCGATGGGCGTTTACGCCACTTTCTCGTACCTATCACACTGTCTTGTGGAGCACCTTGAGGCCATGCACGAGACACGCAATATTGATTCATAAACAGGTTTGACGCTTATTTGATTATGAACGTGCATGAAGGTTCCCAGGTCCAGGGTCCGCTAGTCATTGTGCCATGTGCCGTGATTGTGCGACATCTTGCGGAATGTTTGTCATCCACACACACAAGAGTATATAGGTTCGGTCCCGGGGACACCACAATGCCCAGGCAAACACTCTGCGCGAGTCACGCGTGTGCAGACCCCTGGCCAGTCTTCCTTCTCAACACACGTTCAAGTTCGTGCTATGGATACACAACAGAATCTTCCCAAAGTCCCAAAAGTCCAGTTCCGAATCCTCATTACCGGAAACGCCAATGCGGGGAAGACGTCCGTCTTGAAGAGGGTTTGTAACACCACCAACTCGGAGAATCCAGAGATCTACAGCATCGATTCATCGGGAGATCGCAAACGGGTACGTTCTCGTCACCAATAGCACCTAGTACGATCTCATCGTCTAGTTAGGTTCAATTGAACGCTACAACAGAAGTTGGGCAGGTTTATTCTTGTCGGCGATGGCTGATCTGAGGATCTGGCTTATTCAGCGTGGCGAGCATAACGTCAACGACGAACTTATATTCTCAAGTTATGATAGTTATGTCTTTCACGACTCCTGCGGATTTGAGGCGGGCAGTGAAGCCGAGTTGGGGATTGTGAAAGCTTTTCTCAATGGTAGGTTGCATGAGAGACGATTGAAGAATAGATTGCACGTGATATGGTTCGTCCGTTTGAGTATCTACAATTGCAAAGTCACAGGAATTGTTTTCAGGTACTGCGTTTCGATGGTCACCGATCGGCCATCGCTAAATTTAAGGAATTTCAAGGACATTTGCCCCGGGCCGGATAGGAACGGTACGTCCAAACACTACCTTATGAACTGGGACTGACATGAAGGTTTTTCCAAGTTCCCGTGATACTGGTATTCACAAAATATGACCAGTTCAGGCGTGACACCGCGATGAAGTTGGAGGAGGCGGGTCGTAACCCCAATGACACAGCGCTCGTCAACGCCGAGATGGAAAGAATTTTCAACCACGAATATCTGACTAATGTCAGGGGAGTTAAGGGATGCGAGTTTCCACCGTATGTATGTTTAACAAGTGAGGATATCTACCGGCTAGAGTTTATAACGCGTTTATAACGCTAATGATGCCGTCCTGCAGAAATGCACGAGGATGGCCAACAGTGCACTGATCTTATTGAAACGACTGCCGATGTACTCTCCGAAAGCGTGGTTACACTCATGCTCTTAGCTGTACAGAAGGATAACCTGGAGCTAAACATAAAGCAAGCTGTTAAATGGTACGTTTCTACGTATCGTGGGACAAAAGTGAGAAGAGCATCGTCCCATCACAGGGCCCATTCTGCCTTCAAACGAGGGGATGGAGGTACAGAAAGAGTAATAAAGTTATGTATACTAGCATTTCCTTCGATCTGGGTAAGTTTTAATGCCCTACCCTGAACTGTCTCCCTTGCTAAACGAACATTACCAACTAGGATCCTGTTAGTCCGTCCTTACTTATTCGTGTCGCAATTTCCTGAATCGTTTATTCAACGCTCTCATCCGTGTCATCCCTTCGTCACTTGCTTTTGCTCGGTGTCTTGACCTCTTCCTCTATGCCCTCCAGTCCGTAAGTGTCACTCGTCGCTCGCATTTGAGCCCCCCTCGCTCACTTGCTTTCATTCTGTGTACTGACTTGTCCGGGTTGTCCCTCATCTTTGCGGTCTCCAGGAAGTACGTTCCCGTCTCCCGTCCCCTTTTGTTCAATCTCCTGACCTCTCTTCGTCTGCGCTCTCAAGTTTGTGAGTGTCCCTCCCTCCATCGCTTTCGACCGGTGTCTTGACGAGTCACTCCCTCTTCGCTCACAAGTTGGTGGGTGCCATTATCTCGCGCTCTTTCTTTGGTTGTCCTGACTTGTCCACCCTCTGCGGTCCCAGGACGTGAGTGCCCCTCGCTCGCTCGCTTTCATTCTCCGTCCTGATGTGTCCCCCCTCTGCGCACTTCAGGAAGTGAGTGCCCCTCGCTCGCTTTCCTTCTGTGTCCTGACTTATCCCCTCCGCCGCGCTCTCCAGTTGGTGGGTGTCCCTCCCGCTGGCTTTCTTTCTGTCATGACTGGTCCCTCGATTTGCGCTTTCCAGGACGTAAGTTCCCCTCTCTGGCTTTCTTTCGTTCGGTGTCCTGACTTATTCTCCCTCTGATGTCTCTAGCACGTGAGTGTCACTCGCTCGCTTCCTTTTTTTCTTTCGGTGCCCTAAGTCGTGTCTCCTCTGCGCTCTCCACTGGCAGGAAGTAAGTGCCCCTCGCTCGTTCATTGTCTTTCAGTATCCTGATTTGTCCCTCTGTGCACTTCAGGACGTGAGTACCCCTGGCTCGCTCGCTGTCTTCGGGTAACCTGATGTCCCTCTCTGCGTTCTCCAGGAGGTGAGTGCCCCCCTCTTTCTGGCTTTGTTCGGTGTCCTGACTCGTCACACCCTCCGCACTCTCCAGTTGGTGAGCACCCCTCGCTCGTCAGCTTTCTTTGCGTGTTCTGAATTGTCCCTCCTGCGCTCTCCAGTTGGTGAGTGCCCCTCACGCGCTCACTTTCTTCCCATGTCCCGACTTCTCCCTCCCTCTGCGCTTTCCAGGAAGTGAGTGCCCTTGCTCGCTGGCTTGCTTTAGGTGTCATAACTCGTCCTTCCCTCCGTGCTCTCCAGTTAGTGAGTACCCTTCGCTCACCTCTTTTTTGGTGTCTTGACTTGTCCGGGTTGTCCCTCCCTCGGCGCTCTCCAGGAAGTGGGTACCTCGCTCACTTCCTTTCGGTGTCCTGATTTGTCTCTCCTTCTGCACCCTGCAGGAAGTGAGTCCCCCTCGCTCGCTCGCCTTCTTTCGGCGACCTGACTAGTCCCTCCCTTTGCGCTCTCCAGTTGGTGGGTGCCCCTCGTTGACTCGTTCGCCGACATTCCTTCGGTGTCCTAACTTCTCACTCCCTCCGCACTCTCCACTGGCAGTTGGTGAGTGCCTCTCGCTCACTGGTTTTCGTTTGAGATCCTGACTTGTCCCTCCCTCGTTGCGCTCCAGGAAGTGAGTGCCCTCCGCTCGCTCACTTGCTTTCGGATTCCTGACTTTCCCCCCCGTCCGCGCTCTCCAGAAAGTGACTGCCCGTCCCTCGCTCGCTTTCTTTCAGCGTGCTGACTTTTCCGTCTCTCTACGCTCTCCAGTTCGTGAGTACCCCTCGCCCCCCCGCCCCCTCGCCTTCTTTCATTCGGTACACTGACTTGTCCGTCCCTCCCCACTATCCAATCCGTGAGTGCCCCCTCGCTCGTTCTCTGGCCCAATTTTAGTATCCTGAATTATACCTACGTCTGCGTTCTACAGCTGGTGAGTGCCAAGG
>Ga0137394_10002177_pt1 | contig 14433 bp, 16 predicted proteins | sample czobulk116metaG_FD_108278 | JGI IMG/M metagenome (GOLD analysis project Ga0137394, IMG submission 108278) | Vadose zone soil microbial communities from Angelo Coast Range Reserve, California, USA - czobulk1.16 metaG | ecosystem: Environmental > Terrestrial > Soil > Vadose zone | place: USA...
CCTGCAGGGTGAGCGAAAAGGCTCCGGAGATGAGGGCCTGCGAGGCCACGATGGTGGCCGCGGTCGCGATTCCCACGAGTGGGTAGAGAAGGAAGCGAGGCGCCAGCAGATAGAAGGGGCTCTTGATCGCCTCGGGCGCGCTCAGCACCAGCGCCCCCTGGCCGAAATAGTTGAGCAAGAGCGCGGGCAGGACGACCGCGAACCACGCCAGGCGGATCGGTCTCCGGCCGAAGTGCCCCAGGTCCGCATAGAGCGCCTCCGCGCCCGTCACCGCCAGGACGACGCCGCCGAGCGCAAGGAAGCCGGCCTTGGGATGCTGCCAGAAGAGCCGCGCACCATACCAGGGATCCAGCGCCCGGAGGATCGCCGGCTCTCCGGCGATCGCGACCGCGCCGAGCAGGCCGATGGTCGTGAACCAGATCAGCATGATCGGGCCAAACACGCCCCCGACCCCCGCGGTGCCGTACCGCTGGAAGTAAAAGAGCAGGAACAGGAGGAGGAGGGCCGAGGGAATCACGTAAGGCTCGAAGGCCGGCGCCGCGACCTCGAGGCCCTCGGTCGCGCTCAGGACGGAGATCGCCGGCGTGATGATGCCGTCTCCATAGAGGAGCGCAGCACCGAAGAGCCCGAGCGCGACGAAGACCCGGCGGCGGCGGATGCTCAGGATCAGGGCGAGGAGGGCCATGATTCCGCCTTCGCCGCGATTGTCCAGGCGGAGAATGAGGACCAGATACTTCACGCTCACGATCAGGATCAGCGACCAGACGATCAGCGACAGGACGCCGAAGACGCTCGAGGGCGTCGGTGTGAGGCCGTACTCCGACTTGAAACACTCCCGGAAGGCGTAGAGCGGGCTCGTCCCGATGTCGCCGTAGACGACGCCGAGCGCGGCCAGCGAGAGCGCGCCGAGTCGCCGCCCGGTGGGGTGCATCTCCGCCGGCGGGCGGCGACGTCGCGACGCGCGGAGACCGGCGGCTGCTTGCTCGTCAGTCCCGAACCTGGCCACAGCTCGAGCAGCCGGGTTCCGGCAGCTCCACGCGCTAGTTCACGTACTCGAACTTCGGCATCGCCTTGAGGGCCTCCTTGGTCGCGCCGGGCAGGACGATCTTATTCTGCTCCGTCTTCAACTGAGAAACGGGAACCGCCACGTCTTTCTTACCGAGCCCGAGAAACCCGCCGACTCCGATGATCGCGCAGGACACGGACTGGTCGGGCGTGATGATGAGATCGTCGATCTTCTTCCTGACGCTCCACCCGAGCGCCACGAGCTTCATTTCTTCCGTGCTCACCCCGATCGTCGCCGTGCCCGCGACCTGTGCGCGGGCGCTGCCCGCGCCGGCCGAGATCACCACCCCGAAATCGCCTCCGCTCCATATCCCTGCTCCTCTCCTCAGGCCGAAGGGACGACCGGCTCTCCACGCTGGTGAGCTGAGCGCCTCGGCCTGACGACGGAAGCAAGAGCGACGCCAGACCGTTCGTGCGAGATTTTGCGGTCGATTTCAGCAATCCCGGCCCGCGCTGGGTGAAGAGACACCCGGCTCCTGACCGCGACGCCGTGGGTTCGCGCCGGCGGGCTGCACCCGTCATGGCTCGCCGTCGGGTGAAATTCCACCCGTTGATCCGGGTGCGGACCACGCGGCGGGCCGAGTACCGCCCGAATCGGGACGCTAGATCGCGCCGGCGGCGATGTTGACGGTCAGGGCGACGAGCGCCGCGTTGAACAGGAAGGACACGACGCCATGGGCGGCGACGGTGCGGCGGATCAGCTTGCTGGTGATGGCCACGTCGGAAACCTGCGACGTCATGCCGATGACGAACGAGAAGTAGACGAAGTCCCAGTAGTCCGGATGCGGGTCGCCGCCCGGAAAGACCATGCCCCGGCCCGAGGTCTCGTCGTAGAACTCGTGAGCGTAGTGCAGCGCGAAGATCGTATGGATGAACGCCCAGGACAGCAGGATGGTCAGGGTGGCCAGGACCAGATGGCCCGGCGGCCGCGACCCGCCGACGATGGACGTGCCGAGCTCGGCGAAGATGGCGCCCAGGCTCGCGAGCGCCGCCGCCACCGTGAGCGCCAGAATGGCGAACTGTCCCTCGTCCTGCAGCGCGGCGCGGCGCCGGATAAGGTGGACGTCGGGGCGCCACATCAGGTGGAACGCGAGGACCAGATAGAGTGCGACGCCGATGTCCCAGCCGACCAGCAGGCGGGTCGCGAGCGTCCAGTCCGCCATGACAACCGTCGTCGCGCTCACGACGGCGCCGACGGCCATCGAAATGAACAGCCGGGGCCGAGCCCGCACGACACGAATCAGGAAGGGCGGGCGGCGAACCCGGGAACTCACGGAAACCAATCGCGATCGCAGCCGATCAGGGAGAGCGTGGCGGCAACCGTCACGATGCCGGAGGCGAGCGCTGTGAGAGTCATCGTCGATCGAAAATACCATTATCGGCGTCGGTGCCGGGCGTGATGGTGGCCCGCGACCCAAAGGTTTGATAGGGTCCCGGTCATGGACAAGCGACCGGAGCCAAGGTTCGACTGGTTCATCCCGATCGACGGGGACGGGGCGCACATCGGGACCTGGCGGGCGGAGAGACCACCGACCTTCGAGTACCTGCGCCGGGTGGTGGAGACGGCGGAGGTCGAGGGGTACTACTCGCTGCTGATCCCCACGCGGTTCGCGAACGGGCTCTTCGGCGAGACGGCGCCGCTGGCCGAGACATGGACCATGGTGACGGCGCTGGCGGCGGTGACGCGGCGAATCCGGTTCCTGGTGGCGGTGCGGCCGGGATTCATCTCGACGGGGCTCTTCGCGCAGATGGCCGCGGCGCTCGATCAGATCAGCGGCGGGCGGCTCGACATCAACGTGGTGCCCGGCGGGATCCAGGGCGACTTCGAGCGGCTGGGCGTGACGATCGACCACGACAAGCGCTACGAGCAGGGAGAGGAATTCATCGCGGCGCTGCGGGCGTTGTGGGCGAAGCCGGAGCCGGTGGTGTTCGAGGGCAGCACGGTGCGCCTCAAGGGCGCGGTGGTGTCGCCCGGGCCGGTGGGGGCCGGGCCCCGGTTCTACGTCGGCGGCGCCTCACCGCGGGCGCTGCAGTTCGCGGCGACCGGCGCGGAGGTGTACCTGGCGTGGATCCAGCCACTGGACGAGATCGCGAAGCTGCTGGACCGGGTACGGGCGGCGTACGCGGCCAAGGGGCGGCAGCCGGTGTTCGGGCTGCGCACGCATCTGGTCGTGCGGGCGACGGAGCGGCAAGCCTGGGCGGCCGCCGAGGAGTTGATGTCCCAGGTCGACGAGCGGGTGGTGGCGCAGCGGCAGGCGGCGTTCGCGGGGACGCCGATGGTGGGGCAACAGGCGCAGCTCCGGACCGAGCTCCGGGAGCGAGCGCCCCGGCTGTGGAACGGAATCTCGAAGGTGCGCGTGAATCTGGGAACGGCGATCGTGGGCGACCCCAGGCAGGTGACGGCGGAGTTGCTCGCCTACTGGCGACTGGGGATCGACGAGTTCATCCTGTCGGGTTTCCCCCACGTGGAAGAGTGCGGGGCGGTGGCATCGGAGGTCTTGCCCGGCCTGCGCGAGGCGATCGCGCGCGAGCGCTAGCCGCCCGACGTCTTCGATCGCACCGCCTCGAGCCCGCGTGGACGCCGCGGGCGACGCGGGCTAGACTGGAGCGGCGCAACGAGAACGTCCGGCCCGCGCCATGGCTGCCTCGGCGCCGGCGACGATCCCGATGGAGGAGAGCCCGCGATGACGACCACGGCCCCCGGGGCGAAGGCAGCGTTCGCGGCGGAGTACGACGCCCCGATCCCGTACATGCAGCGGACGCGCGATTACTATCTCGCCCTCGGCTACAACCCCTATCGGTGGGCCCACTTCGTCGAGGTTCCGTTCACGCCGCTCGGGACGCCGCTCGGCCGGGCGAGGGTGGCGCTGATCACGACCGCGGCGCCGTTCCAGCCGGACGCCGGCGACCAGGGGCCGGGCGCAGCCTACAACGCCGCCGCCAAGTTCTATCAGGTGTACTCGGCCTCCACCGAGAGCGTGCCGGATCTGAAAATCTCCCACGTCGGCTACGACCGCCTGCACACGTCGGCCGCCGACATCAACGCCTACTTGCCGCTGGCGCGCCTGAAGGCCGCGGCGGCGGCCGGGCGGATCGGGGCGCTGGCTCCACGCCTGCACGGCGCGCCGACGAACCGCAGCCACCGGGTGACGATGGAGACCGATAGCCCGGAGCTCCTGCGCCGCTGCCGCGAGGACGGAGTGGACGCCGCCGTCCTCGTCCCGAGCTGACCCGTGTGTCACCAGACCGTGAGTCTGGCCGCCCGGTACCTGGAGGCGCACGGGATCTCGACGGTGATCATGGGCTGCGCGAAGGACATCGTGGAGCACTGCGGCGTGCCGCGGTTCCTGTTCAGCGATTTCCCGCTCGGCAACTCGGCCGGCCGCCCGTTCGACGTCGAGTCCCAGGCCCAGACGCTCGAGCTGGCGCTGCGGGTCCTCGAGAGCGCGCCGGCCGCCCGCACCACGATGCAGTCGCCGATTCGATGGGGCGCGGACGCGTCCTGGAAATGCGACTACCTCGACCTCACGAAGCTCTCCCCGGAAAGGATCGCCGAGCGGCGCAAGGAGTTCGACGAGGTGAAGAGCGTCGCGCGAGCCAAGCGAGAGGCGTCGTGAGCAAGCCGTTCGCGGGCGTCCGCATTCTCGACTTCACCCGCTATCTCGCGGGGCCCTACGGCACCTACCAGCTGGCGCTCCTCGGCGCCGACGTCGTGAAGATCGAGTCCCGCGAGGGCGACGACACGCGCGGGCAGCTCGCCGATCGGGTGTGGGCGGAGCGGAAGATGGCGCCGTCCTTTCTCGCGGTGAACGGCAACAAGCGCAGCATCACGCTCGACCTCCGGCGGCCGGAGGCGGTGGAGATCGTCAAGCGGCTGGTGGTCGGCGCCGACGTGGTGTGGGAGAACTTCCGCGGGGGCGTCATGGACAGGCTCGGGCTCGGCTACACGACGCTCTCGACCGTCAACCCACGGCTCATCTATTGCGCGGTCTCCGGCTTCGGCCAGACCGGGCCGGAGCGGACGACGGCCGCCTTCGACGGCAAGCTGCAGGCGATGTCGGGGATCATGTCGATCACGGGCGAGCCCGCCAGCGGCCCGACGCGCGCGGGGTTCGCGCTGTGCGACACGATCGGCGGCGCGACGGCGGCGCTGGCCGTCGCGAGCGCGCTCTACCAGCGGACGCACACCGGGCGCGGACAGCTCGTGGACGTGGCGATGCTGGACGCGGCACTCGCCTTCATCCCCGGGCCGGTCTCCGAGTACACCGTCGCCGGCATCGAGCAGCGTCAGATCGGCAACGGCTCGGTGAGCCGCAAGCCGACCGCCAGCCGGTTCCGGGCGCGCGACGGCTACATCGTGCTCGCGGTGCTCACCGAAAAGCAGTTCGCGAGCCTCATGCGAGCGCTCGGGCGCGCCGACGCGCTCGACGATCCGCGGTTCAAGGACTGGCCGGCCCGCACGGCGAACGAGCCGGCGCTGCGCGAGATCATCGAGGGCGCGCTGGCCGCCGAGACGCCCAAGAACTGGGAGGAGCGCTTGACGGCCGCCGACGTGCCGTGCGGCTCCATCTGGAAGATCGAGGAGATCGTCCGTCACCCGCAGCTCGAGCACCGCGACGTGCTCCAGACGATCGACTCACGCTATGGACCCATGCGGCTCGTCGGCGCCGGGTTCCGGCTCGAGCACGGCAGCCCCGGTCTCGACCGGGAGCCGCCGACGCTCGGCGAGCACACCGACGAGATCTTGCGGCAGGCCGGCTACGGGACGGGGGAGATCGAACGGCTGCGGCGCGACGCCGTCATCTGACCGTGAATCAAAAACCTGGTCTCGGCCTGATGATGGCGGGGGCGCTCATCGCCTTCGCCGGCTTCTGCATCGTGCTGGTCGAGGTCTTCGGGATGCGGCCCTACTGGGTTCTCCTGGTGGTCGGGCTCGGGCTCTTCGCGCTGGGCGTCGTCCGCCGGCTGACCGGCAAAGATCGCGAAGGCTAGCAGACTCCCACCCGGCGGCGGACCCCGCCCGGTCAGCGCGCCGCCAGCCCCGGCATCGCGAATTGCTGACGGTCGAGCTCCGCGACGAGCGCGGCTGCCTGGCCCGGCGTGAGCGCCACCAGCGGCGGCCGAACGGTCCACCAGCCCGCGTCGCCGGCGTGGTGGGCGATGGCCGCCTTGAGCGCGGGGATCATCGGGAACTTCTGGAAGACGCCACGAATCACGTCCAGGCGCGCCTGTCGGGCGTCGGCGCCGTCGGCCCGCCAGGTGTCGTAGAGACGCGCGATGGGTGCGGGATGGACGTTGGCGGTGGCGCTGATGCAGCCGGCGCCGCCGTGCCGCATGTTCTGGAGCAGGAAGGTCTCGGAGCCGGCGAAGACGTCGAAGCCGGCCTTCGCGAACGCGTCGAGGAACGCCTTCGTGTTGGTCCAGTCGCCCCCGCTGTCCTTCATTCCGGCGATCTGGGCTGGATAAACGGCGAGCAGGCGCTCGACGAGGCCCAGGGTAATGGGCACCTGCGCCACCGGCGGGATGTGATAGACGTACACGCGCAGTCGCGCGTCACCGACGCGCTCGATCACTTCCGCGAAGCTCCGGAAGAGCCCGTCGTCGCTCACGCCCTTGTAATAGAACGGCGGCAGCATCAGCACGCCGCCGCAGCCCAGCTTCATCGCGTGGGCGGTCAGCCGTACGGAGTCGGGCAGGGCGCAGCAGCCGGTCCCCGGCATCATCCGCGCGGGATCGAGCCCCGCCGCCACCAGCCGGTCGAGCAGCTCGATCTTCTCTTCCACCGAGAGCGAGTTCGCCTCCGAGTTCGTCCCGAAGACGGCCAGGCCCACGTTCTGGGACAGGAGCCAGCGGCAGTGGCGCACGAAGCGCTCCGGATCGGGTACCAGGTCCGCGCCGAACGGGGTCACCACGGGGGAGAGCACGCCGGTGATGCGCGGGACGTCGGTCACGTTGTCGCCTCCTGTCGGCGGCCGCGGAAAGGCCCCCCCCGCCGCCTGCCGGACAGGATATACAGGATCGCGGCGGCGCGGAGCCATTTGCGCAGGTCCCCGGCAACAGAGTACGCTCCGGCCCACCGCCGATGAGACTCCAGGGACCATCAGGCGCCGCCATCCTTGCCGGCGCGGGCCTCCTCGTCACACTGGCCGCCTTGTTGGCCGCGCCGCGGGCTCCCGAGGACATGCCGTCTTTCCGGCTCCACGTGGAGGTGCCGGATTCGCTCTTGCTCGCGAGCGCGACCGCGTTCGGGCTCGCCGTCCTCATCGTGATCGCGATCGCGTTTTCGCGGGACCGCCGACGTCATGAGGCGGAGCTGCGGGCGCGCGACCAGGAGCCGTCGAACCTCCCCTGGTGGCTCCAGGTGGTCCTTCGCGTGTTGCCCCTTCTACCGCTCCTTGCGACGCTCGTCATCTTCGCGCTCGGATGGCAGTACGTCGAGAGCTCCCTGCTCGCCTGGAGCCGCCTCATGCTGTTTCCGGCGGCCGGCTCCGGCGCCCCGGACGCGGAGGTTCCGGTGGTCTCGCTCCCCTGGGTCGGGTGGCTCGTCGGGGCGCTGGCGCTGCTGGTCGGCCTGGCGACGCTGGCCGTGGCTCTTCTGCTGCTCTTCGCCGAGCGCGTGGCCCGATGGTGGGAGCGCCGCAATCGTCCGTGGCCGGCCGAGCCGCTGACCGAGGCGGTCGAGGAAAGCCTCGACGACCTCGCGAGCGAGCGCGACGCCCGCGTGGCGATCATCAAGTGCTACCGGCGGTTCGAACGGGTCGCGGCGCGCGCCCAGGTGCCCCGCGCGCCCTGGCAGACGCCGGACGAGTTCATGCGCGCGACGCTCAAGCACCTGGTCCTTCCGCATGACGCAGTGGACCGGCTGACGCGTCTGTTCGAGCTCGCGCGCTTCAGTCGTCACGCGCTCGACTCGCCCGAGCGGGAGCGCGCGCGCGCCTGCCTCGAAGAGATCAGATCCGCGCTCGAGCGCGAGGACGAGCCGGTTGGCATCGCCTGAGCCGAGACGACGGGCCGGCCTGGCCGGCGCGCTCGTGGTCTTCGCTGCGCTCGTCGCCGGGATCTCCTTGATCGAGTTCTTCGTGGCGCAGCCCTACCGGCAGGCGGCGATGCGTCTCGTCGCCGCCGTCGTCCTGCTCATGGCCGTCTCCCGCATCCGGACGGTCGTCCGCGCGTCCATCGATCGCCCGACCGCATGGGGCGTCGACGGCACCGGCGAGACCGGATCGGACCGGCACTCGGCGGACCCGCGCTTCGCGCGATTCCACGAGGAGATCCAGTTCAGCGCGCGGAGCCAGTCCTACTTCGAGCACCTGCTGTGGCCGAGGCTCGTCGCCCTCGCGCGCACGGCAACCGTCACGCCCGGCGGACTCGACAAGCCCCCGGGGCGCCGGCTCGGCCGCGGTCCGTCCATCGCGGCCCTGGCCCGGCTCATCGCCTCGCTGGAGGGGCGCCGGTGAAGATCGACCGCGTCACCGAGCGAAGCCGTGAGATCGTGAGCGCCCTCGCCCGCGTGATCGTCGGCAAGGGCGACGTCCTGGAGCGCATCCTCGCCGGGATCCTCGCGAACGGCCACGTCCTGATCGAGGACTACCCGGGGCTCGCCAAGACGCTGATCGCGCGGCTCTTCGCGCAGGCCCTGGGCCTCTCCTTCAAGCGATTGCAGTGCACGCCCGATCTGCTCCCGGCCGACGTCACCGGGAGCTTTCTGTTCGATCAGCGCGAGGCCCGCTTCGAGTTCCGGCCGGGTCCCATCTTCACCCACCTCCTGCTGGCCGACGAGATCAACCGGGCGACGCCCAAGACCCAGGCCGCGTTGCTGGAGGCGATGCAGGAGGCCCAGGTAACCGTGGAAGGGGAGTCCTTCCGGCTCGAGCCGCCGTTCCTGGTCATCGCGACGCAGAACCCGATCGAGATGGAGGGGACGTATCCGCTCCCCGAGGCGCAGCTCGACCGCTTTTTGATTCGCGTCGCGGTCGGTTACCCGAGCGCGGACGAGGAGCGACAGATCCTCGAGCGGCGGCGCCAGCGACGCCAGGACGAGGTCGAGGTGGGGGCGGTCGTCTCGCGCGCGGACGTCCTGGCCATGCAGCAGGCGCTCGAGGACGTGTTCGTGGCCGACGTCGTGACGCAGTACGTGGTGGATCTGGCGCAGGCCACCCGCGTCGACCACCGGGTCGCCCTGGGCGCTTCGCCCCGAGGCGCGCTGGCGCTCCTGAAGCTCGCGCGGGCCAGCGCCGTGCTGCGCGGACGCGACTTCGTCACGCCCGACGACGTGAAGGCGATGGCCGGCCCCGCTCTGGCGCATCGACTCATCCTCCAGCCGGAGCTGTGGGTGACGAAGGTGTCGGCGGCCCAGGTGGTGGACGATCTCCTGACGCAGGTTCCCGCGCCGAAGACGGAGGGCTGATGACGGCTCGTCTCACCCCGCTGGCCCTCTCCGTCATGACGGTCGGCGCGTGGGGGCTCGTTCTCGGTGTGCTGTCGGGCCGGGCCGAGCTGATCGTCGCCGTGCTCCCCCTGCTGCTGGGGCTCTTCCGCATCGCGCGGGCCGGTTCGCCGCGCGACTGGTCGATCGCGCGCACGGTCTCGGCCGATCGGGTCTACGAGGGCGAGCGGGTCACGGTGACGGTGACCGTGAGCGCCGCAGAGCCCGTGCCCCTGCTGGAGCTGTTCGAGCCGCTGCCGCCGACGCTGCGACTCGTGGCCGGTCACAGCCGCGGCCTCTTCACCCTGGCCCGTGGGCAGGCCGTCGAGTGGAAGTACGAAGTCGAATGCCTGCGCCGCGGCCGGGTGAGTCTCGGGACGGTGCACGCGCGTCTCTGGCACAGGGCAGGGCTTCAGGCCGGCGAGACGTCGACCCGTGCGTCGTGGCAGCTGCGCGTGTACCCGCGTGCGCTTCCCCTCCGGCGTCTGCCCGGACCGCGCCGCATGCAGGCCTTCGTGGGCAACTACGTGGCGCCGAGCGTCGGCGAGGGGCTCGAGCCCGGCGATATCCGCGCGTTCGTTCCCGGCGACCGGGTTCGGCACGTGAACTGGCGGGCCTCGCTCCGATTTCGGCGCCTCTTCGTCACGCAGTATCACCAGGAGCGCAACGCCGACGTGGTCCTGATGCTCGACACGCTGACCGAGGCCGGCGCGCCCCCCGCCACGACGCTCGACGTCTCGGTCCGGGCGGCCGCCGCGCTGGCGACGGCGTACCTGGCTCGGAAGGACCGGGTGGGCCTCCTCGAGTATTGCGGGCCGTTCCGCTGGGTCCGGCCGGGCTCCGGGCGCGCGCACCACGAGCGGCTGCTCGAGGCCCTGCTCCGGGCCGACGTGATGTTCAGCTACGTGAGCCAGGACGTCGCCCTCGTGCCACGGCGCGTGCTGCCGCCGCAGGCGCTGGTCATCGCGATCAGTCCGCTCCTCGACGCGCGCTTCGAGAAAGCGCTGGTCGACCTGGCGGCGCGGGGCTTCGATCTCGTGGTCTTGAGCCCGTCGCCGATCCCGCTCGTGCGGCGCGCGACGCGACCCTCGCCCAGCGTCGACCTCGCCTGTCGGCTGTGGGCGCTCGAGCGGCAAGCCCGGGCCGACACCCTGCAGCGCCTGGGCATCACGGTCGTCGAGTGGGACGCCGCGCAACCGCTGGAGGCCGCCCTCGGCGGGTTGACGCGCTCGCGACGGCGGCGCGGCGTGGCGCGCTGACGATGCGGCGCCTGGCGGCAGTCCTCGCCCTGGGACTCGTGGGCTATCCGCTCGTGATCGCGCCCTCGACCGCGGTCCTGACGCTCGGCGCCGTGGCGACCGCCCTGTGCGCCCTCGGCATCCTGTTCTCGACGCCGGTGCTCGTCGTCGGCACGGTCCTCGCTCTCGGCGAATACACGCTCGCCCTCTGGCTCCGGGCGGGCCCGCCCCGTCTCGCCGGCGCCGTGCTCTTCGGCGTCGGCCTGGTCCTGCTGCTCGAGACGGCCGACTTCGGCGGGCGCACCCGGCAGGCTGCGATCGGCCCGCGGGTCGTCTCGTCTCAGATCCGGTACTGGGCCGTATTCGGCGTGCTCGCGAGCGCGGCCGCGCTGATCGCCATCAGCGCCGCGAGCACCTTGAGCGCGTCGGTGCGTCTGCCGTGGGCCCCCGGGTTCGCCGCCGCCGGCGCCGCCGTTGCGCTCGCCGCCGTCGCGGTCGCCCTCGGTCGGCCGCGCACGAACGACTGAGTCGCCCGCCGCCGTCTCCGGCACTCACCCCCGCGCGATTCAGGGATCACCCTGATTGTTCGCGCGGGCGCGCGCCGGTACTCCTTGAGAAGCTCGAGGGCAAGACGCGAATGAACCGCGAGATTATTTCGGCGAGATTTTTCGAGTAAGGGGAGGTACTCGTGAGCGCGATAATGGAATCCGGTCCCACCAGCCACAGCGTGCTTTTCGACGGAAGCCCCCAGATGCGGGCCATCTGGACGATCATCGAGAACGTCGCGGACACGGATGCGACCGTCTTGCTCCGTGGCGAGAGCGGCGTCGGGAAGGACCTCGTCGCCAGGGCAATTCATGCCGCCTCGTCCCGCCGTCACGGCCCGTTCGTCAAGGTCAACTGCGCTGCGATCCCTCAGGGGCTGCTCGAGTCCGAGCTCTTCGGCCACGAGAAGGGCGCGTTCACGGGCGCCCACCGGCGCAAGCCCGGGCAATTCGAGTTCGCGAGCAAGGGCACGATCTACCTGGACGAGATCGCGGAGCTGCCCGGGGCCCTCCAGGCCAAGCTTCTCCACGTGCTCCAGGACTTGTGCTTCTCTCGCGTGGGAGGGTACGAGCTCCTCGAGGCCAACACGCGGGTGATCGCGGCCACCAATCGGGATCTCGAGGACGCGATGAGGCACGGTCAGTTCCGGGAGGATCTCTACTATCGGGTCAACGTGGTGGAGATCCGGGTGCCCCCGCTGCGGGAGCGGCGGGAAGAGATTCCGCTGCTGGCGTCGCGGTTCCTCGCCAGGTTCAACGCGCAATACGGACGGCAGAAGCAGCTCTCGGCCGAGACCTTGGCCCGACTCACGGAGCACGCGTGGTCCGGCAACGTGCGAGAGCTGGAGAACGTGATTCGCCGCCTGGTCGTGCTGACGGACGGCGAGCCGATGATCGAAGCCCTCGTGGCCCGTGGTCGCAACGGGCACGGCCCGGCTCCGCGACCCGCCTTCGAGGGCCTCAAGGAGGTCGCACGGCACGGGGCCCGCGAAGCCGAGCGCAAAGTCCTCGCGGACGTGCTCGAGCAGGTGAGCTGGAATCGCGCCGCGGCCTCGCGGATTCTCAAGGTCAGCTACAAGACGTTGCTCAACAAGATCTGCGAGTGCGGCTTGACGCCGCCGCTTCGCCGGTGACGGACGGGCCGCCGCCCCGGGGCTAGTTACTCCCGGACGGCAGGATTCGGCCAGTCCGCCGGAGCCAGCGGAGCAGCCGCCGACGCACCATGCGATAGGGCCGGTTGAGCACCCGGTGAGCCCTGATGAGAGGGCTCCGCCGGCGGACGCTGGCCAGCTCCTCCGCCGTCATCGAGTCCCGGCCGAAGCGCCGCTTGTGCTTGAGCACGTGGTACAGGTCCTCGCGCTGGAGCCGCGCCAGCCACCACCGCCCGAGCGCGCCTCGCCCACCCCCCCACGCGATCTGAAAGTCGATCAAGAACGGCCGGCCGTCGTCGCTGACGAGGACGTTCTCCGGCTTGTTGGAGTCGACGTAGGCGATGCCGCGGCGGTGCACCTCTCGTATCGCGGCGTCCAGCCGTGGCCAGAATCCGTCGGGCACGGGGCGCTCGTGGGACAGGGGATGCCCGGGCACGAAGGCGCGGAGGTAGGCGGTGTCGCCGACGAGGCCGAGCAGCGCAGGCACGCACGGAAGCCCGGCCAGATGCCGGTAGAAGCCGACCTCCCGCCGGCACTGCCAGCGGCCGAGCCAGCGGAGCGGCGTCCCGGCGAATCGGGCGGTACGGTAGACCTTGAGCACGGCCCGAACGCCGGCCTCGTCCTCGTAGAATCCGGTGGCCGCCCAGAAGTCGTGCTTGACCGTCGCCTGCCGGTGCAACCTCCGACCGGAGACCTCCAGGCGCTCGGGCAGGTCCTCGCGCCCGAGCGCCCGCATCCAGTAGGCGAGTCGCCCGGGTCCGGGTGCGCGCGTCAAGACCGGGGCTGCTTCAGACGGACGACGTCGTAGGCGACGATCGGACGGTGGAACCCCTTGAGCTGAAGCGGACCGACTTCCTTGGCGTCCACCAGGTCGGCCACGGCGGTGTAGATGCGCTGGCTGATGAGCATCTGGTCGGACGACGCTTCGGCGCACAGACGAAAGGCGAGGTTGGTGACGCTGCCGATGGCGGCGTAGTCGCGCCGGCCCTCGAAGCCGATCGCGCCGATCGTCGCGTAGCCCTTCGCGATGCCCATGCCGATGTCGAGGTCGTAGCCCCGCCGGCGCCATTCGGCGCCGAGCACCCGGACCCTCGCCCGCATCGCCTCGGCCATGCGGACCGCGCGCTCCTCGGGGTTGTCGACCGTCACCGGGTCGTTGAAGAAGATCATCATGCCATCGCCCGTGAATCGCTCGAGCGTGCCCTCGTGCTCCAGGATGAGGCGTCCCACTTCGGCGTGGTAGGCGCTCAGGACGTCGGACACCTCCTCGGGCTCGGACATCTCGGCGAAGGCGGTGAAGCCGCGCAGGTCGAGGAAGACGACGCTGATCTCCCGCCGGTGCGGTCGGAGCGGGTCCATCGCGCCGCCGGCGACGATGGCGTCCGCGAGCTGCGGCGAGAAGAACCGCTTGAGCCGGCTGACCTGCTCGAGCTCCGTCACCTGCTCGGCCACGCGCCGCTCGAGCGTCGCGTTCCAGCGGGCGATCTCCTCGGCCTGGCCGGCGACCGTGTCGTGCAGGGCCTTGATCCGCAGCATCGAGCGAACACGCGCGGAGAGGGCGGCGTGATCCACCGGCTTGGTGAGGTACTCGTCGGCGCCGGCCTCGAGCCCGGCGACGACGTCCTTCGCGTCCACCATCGCGGTCACGAGGATGATCGGGGTGAAGGAGGGATCTTGAAATTTCTTCAGCCGGCGGCAAACCTCGATGCCGTCGACCTTCGGCATCATGATGTCGAGCAGGATCAGGTCGGGCTGCGAGTCGCGCGCGACCGCCAGCGCCTCTTCGCCATCCGTGGCGGTGACGACGTCGTAGCCGTCGGCCGCGAGGCGCGTCCTCAGGATGCGGACGTTGGCCGGGTTGTCGTCGGCGATCAGGACGCGCGGCGGAGTCCTCACCTGAGCCCTAGCCCGAATAATTCATGAACGATCGACGCGATCGGCGGGCGGGTGGCGCCGGGTGCGGCCCCGGCCGGCGGGGCTCCATCACCCGTTCGACCTCCACGCACTTC
>Ga0137394_10002178_pt1 | contig 14431 bp, 9 predicted proteins | sample czobulk116metaG_FD_108278 | JGI IMG/M metagenome (GOLD analysis project Ga0137394, IMG submission 108278) | Vadose zone soil microbial communities from Angelo Coast Range Reserve, California, USA - czobulk1.16 metaG | ecosystem: Environmental > Terrestrial > Soil > Vadose zone | place: USA...
AAGCGGTGAAGAGGAAGCGGCGGCGCGTGAGGGCGTGACGACGCATCGATGGATCCTCCGGCTTGTTTGCGGGCTCGAGCACGGATAACCTCCATTCTTCCCGTGATGTGAAAACCCGGCTCACGGCCACCCCCGACGTCGAGTGTACGGCTCGGCCACGAAGAAAGGCTGGGCGAAAAAGCGCAACCCACCTCGAACGGCCGGCGGCCCTCGACGGATGTGACTATACTGACGCCATGTTCCATCCCGTCGTCGACGCCTGGTTCAGGCGTCGCTTCACCGACCCCACGCCGGTCCAGGCCATGGGGTGGCCCGCCATCGCCGAGGGCCGCGATGTGCTGCTGGCCGCGCCCACCGGCTCGGGCAAGACCCTGGCCGCCTTCCTCTATTGCCTCGACGCGCTGGTTCGCAAGTCGATGGAGGGCACGCTCGAAGATCGCACGGAGATCGTGTACGTCTCTCCGCTCAAGGCGCTCTCGAACGACATCCGCCGCAATCTCGAGGAGCCGCTAGGCGAGCTGGCCGCGGTGGCGGCGGACGTGGGGGTGCGCCCGCCCGCCATCCGCACCGCGGTCAGGACCGGGGACACCACCGCCACGGAGCGGCGCCAGGGCGCCAAGCGGCCGCCGCACGTGCTCGTGACCACCCCCGAGTCCTTCTACATCCTGCTCACCTCCGAGTCCGGCCGCCGAAGCCTGGCCGCCACCCGCACGGTGATCGTGGACGAGATCCACGCGGTGGCGGGCGACAAGCGCGGCGCTCATCTGGCTCTCTCCCTCGAGCGGCTCGAGCACCTCGTCACCTCGCGCGGCCTGCCCCGGCCCCAGCGCATCGGGCTCTCGGCCACCGTGCGTCCGATCGAGACGGCGGCGCGCCTCCTCGTGGGCACGGAGCGTCCCCTCCCCGCCCTCGTGGACGTGGGCCAGCGTCGCCATCTCGACCTCGCCGTGGAGGTGCTGCGCGACGAGCTGGGGGCCGTGTGCACCCATGAGCAGTGGGGCGAGATCTACGACCGCGTGGCCGAGCTGGCCCGCGCGCATCGCTCCACGCTCGTCTTCGTGAACACGCGGCGGCTCGTCGAGCGCGTGACCCTGCACCTCGCCGAGCGCCTGGGGCAGGAGAGCGTGGCCGCCCATCACAGCAGCCTGAGCCGGCAGCGCCGCTTCGCGGCCGAGCAGCGGCTCAAGTCCGGCGAGCTCTCCGTGGTGGTGGCGACCGCCTCGCTCGAGCTGGGCATCGACGTGGGCGCGGTGGATCTCACCTGCCTGCTCGGCTCGCCGCGCTCCATCGCCACCGGGCTCCAGCGCATCGGCCGCTCGGGCCATGCCCTGGGCGCCACGCCCAAGGGTCGCATCTTCCCGCTCACCCGCGACCAGCTCGTCGAGTGCGCCGCCCTCGTGCGCGCCGCGCGCCGGGGCGAGATCGACCGCGTCAGTCTTCGGCGCGCGCCCCTCGACGTCCTCGCCCAGCAGATCGTGGCCGCCTGCGCCGCCGAGGAGTGGGAGGAAGACCGGCTCTACGCCCTCTGCCGCGGGGCGGCGCCCTATGCCGAGCTGGATCGCGCCGACTTCGACGCCGTGGTCGACATGCTCGCGGAAGGCATCGCCACGCGGCGCGGGCGCGCGGGCACGCGGCTCCACCGCGACGCGGTCGGGCGCACGCTCAAGGGCCGCCGGGGCGCGCGCCTCGCCGCCCTGACCTCGGGCGGCGCCATCCCCGACAATGCCAACTACGATGTCATCCTCGAGCCGGACGAGACCCTCATCGGCTCGGTGGACGAGGACTTCGCCGTCGAGTCGCTGGCCGGCGACGTCATCCTGCTCGGCAACAACTCGTGGCGCATCCGGCGCGTGGAGAGCGGGAAGGTGCGCGTGGAGGACGCGGGCGGGGCCGCGCCGTCCATCCCCTTCTGGCTCGGCGAGGGACCCGCGCGCACGCCCGAGCTCTCGGTCGAGGTGGCGGCGGTGCGCGAGGAAGTCGAGAAGCGGCTCGGCGATCCGCCGGCCGCCGCGCGCTGGCTCATGGACGAGTGCGGGCTGGACGAGAGCGGCGCCGCCCTCGCGCGGGACTACATCGCGGCGGGCCGGGGAGCGCTGGGCGCGGTGCCCACCCTCGACACCATCGTGGCCGAGCGCTTCTTCGACGAGGCGGGCGGCCAGCAGCTCGTCATCCACGCGCCGTTCGGCGGCCGGATCAATCGCGCCTGGGGCATGGCCCTTCGCAAGCGCATCTGCCAGAGCTTCGACTTCGAGCTGCAGGCGGCGGCCACCGACGACGGCGTCCTGCTCTCCCTCGGCCCCCAGCACAGCTTCCCGCTCGAGAGCGTGTTCGAGATGGTGCATCCCTCGAGCGTCGAGCGGCTGCTCGCCGACGCGGCGCTCCAGGCGCCCATGTTCGCCACGCGCTGGCGCTGGGACGCGAGCCGCGCTCTGGCGCTTCTCCGCTGGCAAGGCGGGCGCCGCGTGCCGCCGTTTCTCCAGCGCATGCGCGCGGAGGATCTGCTCGCCTCCGTGTTTCCCGCCCAGCTCGGTTGCCAGGACAACGCCGTCGGGCCCATCGAGATCCCCGACCACCCCCTCGTCAAGGAGACCCTGCGCGACTGCCTCACGGAGGCGATGGACGCGGCGGGGCTCAAGCGCTGCCTCGAGGCCCTCTTCAGCGGCAAGATCCGTCGCGTCGCTCGCGAGACGCCCGAGCCGTCGGTGTTCGCGCACGAGATCCTGAACGCCAACCCGTACGCGTATCTCGACGACGCGCCGCTGGAGGAGCGACGCGCCCGCGCGGTCACCCTCCGGCGCGGTCTGCCCGCGGAGCTGGCGGATGACGTGGGGCGCCTCGATCCCGACGCCATCGCCGCCGTCGTCGAGGAGGCGCGGCCCGATCTTCGCAACGCCGACGAGCTCCACGACCTCCTGCTTGACCTGGGCGCGCTCCCCGAGGACCCTGGCGGGGACCAGGTCGCGAGCTGGACGGGCTGGCTCGACGAGCTGATCTCCGCCAGGCGCGCCGCTCGGCTGGAGACGGGAGCACGAACCTTCTGGATCGCCGCCGAGCGCCGCTCGCTCGCCCTCGCGATCTGGCCGGAGGGCCGCCTCGAGCCCGAGGTGATCGAGCCCCCCGCGCGCCGGGCGCCTGCCTGGTCCGATCAAGACGGCGCGCTCGTCGAGGTGATCCGCGCCCGCCTCGGCCTCGTCGGCCCGGTGACGGCCCCCGCGCTCGCCGAGCCCCTCGGCCTGCCCGTGCCCGCGGTCAACGAAGCCCTCGCGCAGATCGAGGCCGAAGGCGGGGTTCTCCGAGGGCGCTTCTCCCCGAATCTGGCCGCCGCCGCGATCGAATGGTGCGACCGGCGACTCCTGGCACGGATCCATCGGCGCACGCTCGACCGGCTGAGGCGGGAGATCGAGCCGGTGAGCGCGGCGGATCTCATGCGCTTCCTCTTTGCCTGGCAGCACGTGAAGCCGGGCCTGCAGCTCCACGGCCGCGAAGGGCTCGCGCGCATCATCGAGCAGCTCGAGGGTTTCGAGCTGGCCGCGGCAGGCTGGGAGCGCGACGTCCTGCCCGCCCGCGTGGGGCGCTACGAGCCGGCCTGGCTCGACGAGCTCTGCCTGTCCGGCGAGGTCGCCTGGGGCCGTCTCGAGCGTCACGAGAGCTCGCGCCACGCCGGACGCCGGCTCTCGGGAACGGTGCCCATCACGCTCCTGCGCCGCCAGAACCTCGGCTGGCTCCTCGAGCCGCGCCAGGGCGAGGACGAGGCGGGGCTGTCGGGGCCCGCGCGCGACGTGCTCTCACAGCTGCGGACGGGAGGCGCGTCGTTCACCGACGAGATCGCCACGCGGGTCCACCGGCTGCGCATCGAGGTGGAGGAAGCCCTCTGCGAGCTGGTCTCGGCCGGGCTCGTCACCGGCGACGGTTTTGCCGGCCTCCGCAGCCTCATGCACTCCGAGAAGCGGCGACGCCCGCGGGGCGGGCGAGCGCGTTCCTCGCGCGCGCCCATCGGCACGGGGCGCTGGGCCCTCCTCGAGGCGCCGCCGTCCTTGCCAACCGACGATGTGCTGGAGGCGCGCGCCCGCCAGTACGTGAGGCGCTATGGCATCGTCGTCCGCGAGATCCTGCAGCGCGAGCCCGGGGCCCCGGCCTGGCGTGATCTCCTGCGCGTGTACCGCCGCCTCGAGATGCGCGGGGAGCTGCGGGGCGGGCGCATGGTGGGCGCCTTCGTGGGCGAACAGTTCGCCGCGCCCGAAGCGCTGGAGGCGCTGCGCGCCGTCCGGCGCGAGGCGGCGAGCGGCCAGGCCATCCGGCTCTCCGCCTGCGATCCGCTCAACCTGACGGGGATCATCACCCCGGGCACGCGCGTGCCCGCCATGCTGGGTCAGTGGGTCTCTTACCGCGACGGCGTTCCCGTCGTCGAAGCGGGCCAGAGGACAGGCGCGTCCCAGCCAACCATCGTGGGGGCTTAACCGGGTTCCGTCTTCGTCTGGCCCGCCAGCGCAGTGCGTCAGCCGTGCTCCGCAGATATTCGTTCCTGTGCCACGAATCCCAATTGTTACAATCCTCGTAGAGGCTGTCCCTGCCGTCGACTGCCTGCGCTCGTGCCGGGCCAGAAATCATCGAAGCCAGGTTGTGAGGGTCGCTCTCAGTCGAACACGCCGTCAGAGCCGAGGTGGAGAAGTGAAGCGACTCGCCCTTCTCTCCCTCGTTGCCGTCATCCTGGTCGGCTGCAGCGATGGAGGGAGACCCCTCGTCACCCTCCGCACGGGAGTCCTCCGGGCCCAGGACTATCTCCCCTACTTCGTCATTCAGGAGCAGGGATTCGACAAGCGACACGGACTGCGCTTCGTGGAGCAGACCTTCGAGGGAGGCGCCGCCGTCCTCGCCGGCCTGGCCGATGGATTGCTGGACGCGGGCCCCACCGCCGGATCGGTTCCCGTTCTCACCGCCGCCGAGCAAGGATGGATCCATGACAATCCGCAAGAGGCCCGGCTCTTGCTGGCCCGGCGGACGAGTCTCGGCCGGGACGTCGCGGAGCGCATCAACCTCCTGCACTGGCCGCGGGACGCGAGAAACGCGCCCGAGCTCCTCGAGCAGATGCAGCAGGCCCTCGTGAAGGCCCGCGTGTTGAAAGCGCCGATTCCCGCCCGCCACCTCTACGACGAGACTCTCCTGACCGAGGTCCTCAAGGAGAAGGGGTAGATGCTGCGGGCGAGACTGACCCTCAAGCTCCCCGTGCTGGTGGTGGGCGCCGTGCTCCTCACCGCGGCGACGGTGGCCGTGCTCGCCATCTCCATCGGACGCGGCATCCTGCGGCAGGCCGCGCTCGAGGAGCTGGTGGAGCGCCGGGAAGTGTATGCGAGCGCCGTCGACTTCTACATCGGCGGGGCGCGCAGCCTCATCGGCGTGACCGCGGATCGACCGGCCATGAAGGAGTTCGCCCGGCGCTGGCTGACCCCCTCCGCGGAGCCGGCTGACCCGACCGCCATCGAGGGATTCCGGCGCGCCCTCGCGGCGACGGTGCTACAACATGCCGATGCGTTCGAATACTTGATGCTCCTCAAGCCCGACGGAACCATCTTCGTCCTGGAACCCGCGCGGCTGGAGCGCGAGCTTTCCCACCGCAACCTTGCTTTCGCGGCGTGGCACAAAGACGTGCTCGCCGCCCCCGATACCGTGGTCAGCGACCTGCACATCTCCCCCGCCACCCAGCGCCCGACGGTGGTGGTGGCGGCCCCCGTGCGGGGCACGGACGGCGTGATCATCGGCGTGTGGGCGGGCGGCCTTCAGCTCGCCAAGCTCTCGAAGCTCGGATCCGTGGACTCGAGCTCCGGCGCGTCCAGAGCGTACGGCTACATCGCCGACCGGCACGGACTCATCCTGGCGCATCAGAGCAAGCCGACCTACGTGGAGAATCAGACTGACTTCAGCTCGGTGCCGTCCGTCCAGCGCGCTCTCAGCGGGAGCGCCGGAGCGGGACAGTTCTTCAATCCCATCGACGGAGAGGTCAAGCTCGGTGCCTACCGTACGCTCGCGGATTCGGGGTGGGCCGTCGTGTACGCCATCCCGCTCTCCGTCGCCCTCGCGCCCGTCAACGTCCTGACCAAGGGAATCCTCCTCAGCACGGCGGTGCTCGCCACCCTGGTGGGACTCCTGGCCTTCGTCACGGCCAGACGCATCACGGGCCCGATCCGGCAATTGACGGCGGCGGCCCGGACCATCGGGACGGGAGACGTGGCCCAGCGCATCGACGTGCGGACGGGCGACGAGGTGCAAACGCTCGGCGAGGAGTTCAACCGCATGGCGACGGTCCTCGGCGAGAAGGAAGCGCAGCTCCACCGGCGCGCCGAGGAGCTGCAGACGGCCAACCGGGAGCTCGAGGCCTTCTCCTACTCCGTCTCGCACGATCTCCGGGCGCCTCTTCGCGCCATGGACGGCTTCACGCGCATCCTTCTCTCCGAAGAAGGGGGGACGCTCTCGCCGGAGGGAATCCGCTATCTCGGCCTCGTCCGCGAGAACGCCGGCTACATGGGGCATCTCGTCGACGGCCTGCTCACGTTCTCCCGGCTGGGGCGGCAAGCGGTGTCCCGGCAGGCCGTGGCGATCGAAGAGGTGGTCCGCCTGGCCCTCGATGAGCTCCAGGCGGAGCGGGAGGGGCGGCACGTCGAGGTGATCACGGGCGACCTCCCCGCCTGCGAGGGCGATCCGGGACTGCTCCGGCAGGTGTGGGTCAACCTGCTCTCCAACGCCTTCAAGTTCACGCGGGACCGCGACGAGGCACGCATCGAGCTTGGCTGCCAGATGGCGGACGGCGTGCCTGTCTACTTCGTGAAGGACAACGGGATCGGCTTCGACATGCGGTACGTGCACAAGCTCTTCGGAGTGTTCCAGCGGCTGCACCGCCAGGAAGACTACACGGGCACGGGCGTAGGGCTTGCCATCGTCCAGCGCATCGTCCATCGTCACGGGGGCCGTGTGTGGGCCGAAGGCAAAGAGGGACAGGGCGCGGCATTCTACTTCACACTATCCGGAGGCGGCGCATGACCGAGCGAATCGTCGAGATCCTTCTCGTCGAGGACAATCCCCACGACATCGAGCTGACCCTCCACGCCTTCCGCAAGCACAACCTGACGAACCGGATCCACGTCGTGCGGGACGGGGCCGAGGCCCTGGACTACGTCTTCTGCAGCGGCGCCTACGCGAGCCGCAAGAAGGACGATGGGCCAAAGGTGATCCTCCTGGATCTCAAGCTGCCCAAGGTCGACGGGCTCGAAGTCCTCCGGCGCATCAAGGCGGACATGACGACCAGCATGATCCCCGTGGTCGTGATGACCTCCTCCCGCGAAGAGCGTGACCTCATCGAGAGCTACCGCCTGGGCGTCAACAGCTATATCGTGAAGCCCGTGGACTTCCAGCAGTTCAGCGATGCCGTGCAGCAGGTGGGGCTCTACTGGGTGCTCCTCAACCAGCCTCCGGCGGCTCCGGCCCGCTGAGGCGAAGGCTCCGGTGACCACCCCGCTCAAAGCGCTGATCCTGGAGGACCTGCAGACTGACGCCGAGCTCATGCTCCACGAGCTCCGGAGAGCGGGGTTCGACCCGAACTGGAAGCGGGTCCAGAGCGAGGGCGAGTTTCTCGCCAATCTGGCTCCCGACGTCGACGTCATCCTGGCCGACTACCACTTGCCCATGTTCGACGCCACCCGCGCCCTGGAGCTGCTCCAGCAGCGCGCGCTGGATATTCCCTTCATCGTCGTCTCCGGCACCATCACGGAGGAGTCGGCGGTGGAATGCATGAAGCGGGGCGCCTACGACTATCTCCTGAAGGACCGCCTCGCGCGGCTCGGCCCCGCCGTCACGCGCGCCCTCGAAGACCGGCGCGTGCGGGAGGGGAAGCGCCAGGTCGAGGAGCGGTATCGCTGGGTGAGCGAGAACATCATGGATGCGGTGTTCCTGCTCGATCTCGAGGGCAACGTGGTCTTCACGAATCGGCGCGGGGAGGAGCTGACGGGCTACACGGAGGCGGAGCAGCGCGGTCGCGCCATCTGGTCCATCCTGGCTCCCGAGGGTGCCGCCGAGGCCCAGCGCCGCTTGCAGGCCGTGCGTTCAGGACAGGGTGTGGATCCGTCCTTCGAGACGGAGGTCGTCCGGCGCGATGGCACCAGGGTCTCGGTCGAGTCCAACGTGACAAGCGTCTTCAAGGATGGCCAGCTCGTGGGCCGCCTCGCCGTGGTGCACGACATCTCGACCCGCCGGCAGGCCGAGACCGCCCTCCGCGACACGAGCCAGAGGCTCCAGACCCTCATCGACGCCGCGCCCGTGGCCATCATCGCCCTGGACGAGGCCTGGCGCGTCGTGCTGTGGAACAAGAGCGCCACGCGCATGCTCGGCTGGATGGAGCACGAGGTGCTCGGGCAGGCGGTGCCCACCATTCCCGACCACAAGCGTGCCGAGTTCGACGCCGCCGTCGCCCAGAACCGACGGGGCATCGCCACGCTCTACGAGACGCAGCGGCGGCGGAAAGATGGCGCCCTCATCGACGTGATCTCCTCCACCGCTCCCCTCGTCGACGCGCGGGGACGGGTCACGGGCTCGATGGGTGTCCTCGTCGATCTCGCGGAGCAGAAACAGCTCGAGGAGCAGCTCCGACAGTCGCAGAAGATGGAAGCGGTGGGCCAGCTCGCGGGCGGGATCGCCCATGACTTCAACAACCTCCTGACGGTGATCGGCGGGCGCACCTACCTGCTTCTCACCACCCTGCCCGAGAAGCACCCCGCGCGGCCCAACGTCGAGCTGATCCAGGAGACGGCCGAGCGGGCGGCCGTGCTCACGCGCCAGCTCCTGGCCTTCAGTCGAAAGCAGATCCTGGCCCTCCAGGTGCTGGACCTGAATACCATCGTGGCGAGCATCGAGCGGATCCTGCGGCGGCTGATCGGCGAGCACATCCAGCTCGTCATCGAGCCCTCCCCGACTCCGGGATGGGTCAAGGTGGATCCAGGACAGATGGAGCAGGTGATCCTGAACCTGAGTGTCAACGCACGGGATGCCATGCCCGAAGGCGGCCGCCTCACCATTCGGACGGCTCACGTCGACGTGGCCGAGGGGACGGCACGGACGCATACGGAGATCGAGGCGGGACGGACGATTCTCCTGGAGGTCCGCGATACCGGCGTGGGCATGAGCGACGAGATCCGCACGAGAATCTTCGAGCCGTTCTTCACCACCAAGCCGGCGGGCCATGGCACCCGGACTCGGGCTGGCCACGGTGTATGGCATCGTCAAGCAGAGCGGCGGCAACATCGAGGTCTTGAGCCAGCCCGGTCGGGGCAGCACCTTTCAGATCTACCTGCCGAGGGTAGAAGAAGCCGAGGCGACCTCACCCACGGACGCGCCGGCCTCTCGCCACATCGGAGGCCCGGAGACCATCTTGCTCGTCGAAGACGCGGAGGATGTCCGGGACCTGGCGCGCGATATCCTCGGGCTCATGGGCTACAAGCTCATGACCGCCGGCAATCCCGTGGAGGCGATCCAAGTCAGTCAGGACCACACGGGCGCGATCCACCTCCTGCTCACGGACGTGGTCATGCCGGGCATGAGCGGCCGCCAGCTCGCCGATCGTCTCGTCGCGGATCGGCCCGGGCTCAAGGTGCTGTTCATGTCGGGCTACACGGACAACGCCATCGTGCACCACGGAGTCCTGGACCCCGGCACCGCCTTCGTGCAGAAGCCGTTCACGCCGGGCAGCCTCTCCCGGAAAGTCCGCGAGGTGCTCGACGCGCCCTGACCTCTCCCGCGCCCGGGCCGGCGGGCGCGATGATGCTCGACCGCTCACGCTGTCCTTCCGCGGAATAGGAGAGTAGCCCATGGAGACGCTGGCGACTCTGGCCCACGCGGTCACCGAATCGCTGGAGCTGTCCGAAGTTCTCGATCGCGTGGCCCAGGCCGCCACCGAGCTCCTGCCTGACTCCTCCGCGCGCATCTGGGTGATGGAGGGAGGGCGGCTCGTCCTGCGCGCCGAGCACGGTCCCTACGGGGCCCCGCAGTCGGGCTTCAAGGGCGCGCTGGCCGTGGGTGAAGGGCTCACGGGCCGGGTGGCGGCTACGTGCGAGGTCCTGATCGTCGAGGACGTCGCCGACGATCCCGGCACCCTCAATCGCGAGTGGATGCGCCAGCAGGGTTATGTCTCCTTCATCGGCATTCCCCTTCTGGTGCGCGGCCGGCTCCTGAGCGTCCTCGCGTTCCTCACGCGTCACCGTCATGATTTCGATGGCGAGCAAGTCGCGCTCCTCACCGCCTTCGGCAGCCACGCCGCCATCGCGGTGGAGCACGCGCGGCTCTACAAGGAAGCCAAGGACACGCGGGACGTTCTCGAGGCCATGACCGAGAACTCCGCGGACGCCATCATCACCACGGACATCCACGGCCGCTTCACGTATCTCAGCTCGGGAGCCCAGGACATGTTCGGCTACCGGGCGCACGAGATCCTGGGCCATCGCGTGGCCGACTACTACCGCGGGGGGATCGACGAAGCCCAGGCTGTCATGACCGAGCTTCGCGCTGAAGGCAAGATTCGCAATCGAGAGCTGGGCTTTCGCGCCAAGGACGGCCGCTGGGTGGAGACGAGCGCCTCCATCTCGCTCATGCAGGACCCGAACGGCCAGGTCCTGGGCTCCCTCGGCGTGGTGCGCGACATCACCAATCGGAGGAAGGCGGAAGCCGCGCAGCGGGACTCGGAGGAGCTGCGGACGATCACCACGCTGGCCACCACCACGGCCCACGAGATCAACAACCCCCTCCTCGTGGTCAAGGGCCGTCTCGAGATGCTGGGTCCGCGCCTGCCCGAGGACTCCACCGAGCGCAAGTGGATCGAGCAGTCGCTGGCCGCCGTCTCGCGCATCCAGGAGATGGTGGCGCGGATGCAGCGGATCGCCCGCGTGCACTACCTCGAAGGGGAGAGCCGGTCCCTGCCTCGCCTCTTCGATCTCCGCAAGGGGAGCGACACCGAGACTCCTCCGGGCGCTCCCCCGCCGCCCGATTCGTCGAAGTCCCGCTAGGCGCCGGAGCCTCGCCGTGTCCGGCAAGAGACCGCCCAGCAAGGGCGGAGCGGGCGCGCCGGCCAGGCGGAGCGCGGGCCTGCTGCTCTACCGGCGCCCGGCGGGGAGACTGGAAGTCCTGCTCGTTCATCCCGGCGGCCCGTTCTGGCAGAAGAAAGACCTGGGCGCCTGGTCCATCCCCAAGGGCGAGTTGGCCGACGGTGAAGATGCCCTCGCCGCCGCGAGGCGAGAATTCCGCGAAGAGACGGGGCGCGAAGTCGCGGGCCCCTTCGTGCCCCTGACGCCCGTCAAGCAGCCGGGAGGCAAGATCGTCCACGCCTGGGCCGTCGAGGGCGACTTTGACCCCCGCGCGCTCACGAGCAATACCTTCTCGCTGGAGTGGCCGCCCCGCTCCGGCCGCCACCGGGAATTCCCCGAAGTCGACCGCGCCGCCTGGTTCGACCTCGACGAAGCCAAGCGAAGAATCAACCGCGGCCAGGCCCCCCTCCTCGACGAGCTGGAGCAGCTGGCCCAGTCCTAAGAGCTACCGCCCGAAAAAATGCTCTTCTTGATCACCGCGTGGACGCCCCAGTTGCCGTCGACGACCTGCGTGATGCCGAAGTCGACCGCGACGGACATGAGCGACGTCGCCTCGTCTTCGCTCAGGCCCTTGGTGGTCATGAGGAAGTGGCGCATCTTCCGGAAGGCGTCGCGCATGGCCAGATCCACCGAGGACTTCTCGTAGATCTTGCTCTGCGCGTCGGCGCCCAGCTCGGCCAGGTAGTTGGCGAAGCTGAAGCCGTGCAGGACCCACTCGTCCTGGGTCTCGAGCAACGGATAGTTGAGCCCGGCCAGCGCGCTCCCCGCCAGCGAGTCGCGCTTGCGCAGGATGAGCTGGAAGGTGCCGGTGAGCGAGCACTCGATGGCCGTGCCGCAGAGCTCGGAGTCGCCCTGGCTGGCGTGGGAGTCGCCCGCGGACAGGAGCGCGCCGGGGACCGCCACCGGGTAGTACATGGTGGCGCCCTTGCCGATCCGCCAGTTGTCGATGTTGCCGCCGACGTAGCTCGGGGGAATCGAATCGACCATGTCGGCTTCGGAGGGTGCCAGCCCCAGCACGCCGAAGTGGGGGCGGATGGGGATGCGGACGTCCTTCAGGATGCCGTGGGTCTCCTGTACCGTGCGATGGTCGACGGGCACGCCGGGATAGTCGATGGTCTTGTGCACCACACCGAAGGGATCCGTCTGCGGCGTCCAGCGGAAGTTGTAGAGCCCGCGGGCCCAGTTCCGCTCGCCGCTCGAATCCACCTCGTAGATCGTGATGACCTCGCGCTGCTTGGGCTCCGTCACCATGTCCTTGTAGTGAAAGCCCCACCAGGCGGCGGCATTGCTGCCGAAGCTCTTGCCCTTGTACTGGGGATTGGCGCACGGGCGCGGGCGCACGTCGATGATGCGCACCTCGAGGATGTCGCCGGGCATGGCTCCGCGGACGGCCACGGGGCCCGTGCAGATGTGCACGCCCAGGCCCTCGCCCGCCCCGCGCCCGAAGAGCGTGGGGTTCATGGGCCCGGCGCCACGGCGATCCACGCCCTTGCGCTGCTTGTCCCAGAAGAAGACGCTCTCCGCGCCCGGATCGCCCTTGACCATGCGCTCGGCATCGTCGTTGGCGTGGTGGGTCAGCACCTCGATCGTCACGAAGTCGCCGGAATTGACCTCGACCTGGGGCTTCAGCAGCTTGCTGAAGTAGCCCCAGTGCACGGTCTTGTCGTTGGCGGGGACATAGTAGTGATTCTTGCTCCCCGGCACCATGCCGGGCTGGGCCTGAGCCGGGGTGACCGAGGACAGGCCGGCGGCGGTCCAGGATGCGGCGGCGCCGCCCGCGGCGAGCGCGCCCTTCAGGAAATCGCGGCGGCCTTCGTGCTCACCGTGCTCCGTCTCACTCGCCATGTCGAGATCCTCCCAGAGTGGTTCTCGTCTATCAGTTGAGGGTCGTGGCGATCGGCGCTGATCTCCGGTGGCTTGCCTCAGACCGGCCGAGTCTACTTCGGAGGGGCTCGGTCGGCAAGGTCTCTTCCTCTCAGCACTCGCCTCATCGTGCTCCTCGCCTGCGGAATCATTTCAGCCCTCGCCTCGCGACTCCGCCGCTCAGCTCGAACATCGGGCCACGCTTCGGCTCGAACTTCGTTCATCGAAAGCGAGGCATCACGTGGCGGGCGAACAGCTCGATGCTCCGGCGAGCCCGCGCTTTCTCCATCATGCCGAAGTTGACCTGGAAGCTCGGATAGACCTCGCCGAACGTGTCGCGGACATAGGAGACCTGCTCCGTCACATCGTCGGGATCGCCGATGATGGCCCGCCTCTCGTCGAGCACGCGCGCGTACGTGATGTCGTTGAGCATCTGCTCGAGCCCCGAGTACGGCTTGTACTGGCCCGACTGCCGGCCCGTCCATGACTTCGCGGAGGCCCGGAAGTTCCGGAGGTACTGCTCCATGTAGGCGCGGCACTCTTCCCTCGCTTCCGCTCGCGTGGGCGCCACGTAGAGGTGGAGGACCATCATCACCTCCCCAGGCCCGCGCCGATCCTCGTGCCCGTGGTCGCGGTACGCCCGGCGGTAGAGCTCGAGCTTCTCGGCCAGCTCGTGGTGCTCCCCGAGATACGGCACCACCATCATGTTGTAGCCGCGCTCGCCCGCCCACACGAAGGACTCAGGGCTGACCACGGCCGCGATCCAGATGGGCGGGTGCGGCCGCTGCGTCGGCCGCGGCAGCGAGGTCACGTTCTTGAATCGGTGGAACTTTCCCTCGAAGGTGACGTTCTCCTCCGTCCACAGCCGGATCAGCGCCTCGATCCCCTCCTCGAATCGCGCGCGGCTCTCCTCCATGGAGATGCCGAAGGCGTCGAACTCGTAGGGGAGAAAGGCGCGCGCGACGCCGACGTCCAGGCGGCCGCCGCTGATGGCGTCGAGCATGGTCAGCTGCCCGGCCAGCTTGAGGGGGTGGTTGAAGACGGGCAGGACCGCCCCCGTGACCATGCGCATGCGCGGCGCGCGCTGGCTGCACGCGGCCAGGAACAGGCAGGGATCGGGGCTATAGCCGCCGTAGGAGGTGAAGTAATGCTCGACGATCTTCACGCTGTCATAGCCGAGCTCGTCGGCGTACCCGGCAAGGTCCAGCACGTCCTCGAAGTACTGCCGCGCCGACACCTGATCCGGATGGGCGTCGGGGAAGTAGTCGATCCCGAACTTCATGCCGACCTCCCGGCGGGTGTCACGTCAGTTCTTCTTCAGGCGCACCTCTTCGAGCGGCGCCGACCAGGGATAGGGATCGATGAGCATGAGGGCGGGGTCGGCCACGCGCGGGCCCACCGCGCTCGGCCAGATGTACTCCATGATGGGCGCGAAGCGTACGCGCTCGTTG
>Ga0137394_10002181_pt1 | contig 14417 bp, 11 predicted proteins | sample czobulk116metaG_FD_108278 | JGI IMG/M metagenome (GOLD analysis project Ga0137394, IMG submission 108278) | Vadose zone soil microbial communities from Angelo Coast Range Reserve, California, USA - czobulk1.16 metaG | ecosystem: Environmental > Terrestrial > Soil > Vadose zone | place: USA...
ACGCGCTCCTCTTCACGAATGTTGATAGTTGGCTCACCGGCCGCAGGCTCATTTCATTGGCGTTCTCGGATCACTGCGAACCACTGATCACCGACTCTCGGCAGTTGCTAGATCTGTGCCGCTTTGCAGAGCGCATACGGACCTCGGAAGGTGGGAGGTACGTGGAGATTCGCCCAGAAACGTCCATCTCGCTATCCACCGGCGGATTTCACATGGCGCAAACCTTCTACCTGCATCGCCTGGACCTCCGGCCAAGCCTGGATGCCTTGCATCGGAGTTTTCACAAGGATTGCGTCCAACGAAAGATTCGCCGGGCGGAGCGAGAACAACTCACATACGAGACCGGTCGCAGCGAATCGCTCCTGCGAAAGCTATACGCACTGCTGCAACTGACCCGACGCCGCCACCAGCTTCCGGTCCAACCGCTGAAGTGGTTCCGGAACCTCGTGGACTGCCTCGGGGACAAGGTCTGTATCCGCATTGTTTCCCGAGAAGGCAGGCCGGTGGCCGGCATCCTGACGTTGACTCATCGGAACCGAATACTCTACAAGTACGGCGGCTCGGACGCTCGTTTGCATAATCTCGGCGGGATGGCGCTGCTCTTATGGAGGACCATTCAGGAGGCGAAACAAATGGGCCTTGAGGAGATCGACCTGGGACGGACCGACCGCGACAATCTCGGGCTCATCGCCTTCAAGGAGCATTGGGCTGCACGTCGGTCGCTCCTCACAACATGGCGGTGCCCGGCAGCGGCTAGAGCTCCCCTCACCGAGGGGCCGACTGCTCCGATTGCCAAGAAGATCTTCGCACGGTTGCCCGACGGCCTCTTGAACGCAGCCGGCAGACTCCTCTACCAGCACATCGCTTAGCCGTCAGCACCGTCGCTGGACGCTCCAAACACCGGCGCACGCTGAAAACCGAACCCCTCGAAAGCCAACTTCCACATGACAACGCCAGGGCACCGCATCTGGATAGATCTCGACAATTCCCCCCACGTCCCCTTCTTCATTCCGATCATAAGGGAACTGGAGGCCAAGGGGCATTCCGTTCTGCTCACAACTCGTGACTGCTTCCAAGTCTGTGACCTGGCCAATTACTACCGTCTGAAGCACAAGACCGTAGGCAGGCATTACGGCGCCAACAAGATATTAAAGCTCCTGGGCCTCTTCTGGCGGACTCTTCAGCTCGCGCCGCTGATTCTCAGAAATAAACCGGACCTTTCCCTGTCTCACGGATCCCGATCCTTAGTTCTCCTTTCTTCGCTCCTCCGTATTCCGACCATACTTCTCTTTGACTATGAGTTCGCCCGGTGGCTGCCCCTCATCAAGCCGACTCTCGGTCTGGCGCCTGAAGCGATACGAGATCCACGCCTCGCCAAGCACTTTAAGAAAGGTCTGCATGGTTATCACGGACTCAAGGAAGATGTCTATGTTTCTTCCTTCGTGCCGACTTCTTCACCCCGCCTAGAGCTGGGTCTTACGGAACACGATATCGTCACCACCATCCGTCCCCCGGCACGCGAGGCCCACTACCATAATCCAGCAAGCGACAGACTCTTCGCCGCGGTCGTCGAGTTTCTCGGAAGCAGCACCTCGGTGCGCATGATAATTCTCCCGCGTCACGGCGCCGCCGAACGCGATGAAATCCTCCGCAGGTGGCCTACATGGTGCGAAGAGCGCCGAGTCATCATCCCCGACAAGGTTCTTAACGGGCTCGATCTGATCTCTACGTCGGATTTCGTCATCAGTGGCGGGGGAACCATGAATAGGGAGGCCGCCGCCTTCGGTGTGCCCGTCTACAGCATCTTTCGTGGAGAGCTCGGCGCCGTCGATCGAGCCCTTTCAGAGACGGGGCGCCTGGTGCTCATTCGTACCGAGGACGAGGTGAGACTCAAGATTCGACCGATCAAGCGTACCCGAGTGCGCCAAGACACCGTCCGCGAACAAAGCGCATTGAGCGACATCATGACGACCATCGACAACGAACTGTCGCAGATCCGCAGCGGCCACCATACCGAAAGGACGCCGACTCGTTGATGGTAATTCACCTCGTATGCGCCGCCCGGCCAAATTTCATGAAAATCGCGCCTCTCTATCACGCACTGCAGAAACAGAACTGGGCACACCCCATCATCGTTCACACCGGACAGCATTACGATCGAAACATGTCCGAGACGTTCTTCACCGACCTTGGTCTGCCGCATCCCGATATCAATCTCGGTGTAGGAAGTGGTACGCACGCTGAACAGACTGCCCGTGTCATGGTGTCCTATGAGAAGGCACTGTCTCTTCACCAGCCCGATCTCGTTGTGGTCGTCGGTGATGTCAACTCGACGATGGCGGCCGCGCTCGTTGCGTCAAAGCTTGGAATCAGGATCGCTCATCTGGAGGCTGGCCTGCGCTCGTTCGATCGAACGATGCCGGAGGAGATCAATAGACTCGTCACTGATGCGTTGGCTGACATTCTCTGGTCACCCTCCCGGGACGCTGTCGATAACCTCGCCAGGGAGGGGATTCCCCGAAACAAGATCCATCTCGTCGGCAACATTATGATCGATTCGCTCGAGATGTTGAGAGAGAAGATCGAAAGTGAAAAAGCGTATCTGGCGTTCGGGCATGACATAGGAACGTATGGTGTCGTCACTCTCCACCGCCCCTCGAACGTCGACGAGCCGGTCGTCCTGGATCGTCTCTGTGCATTGCTTGAGGACATTGCCGAACAGGCTCCCCTTGTCTTTCCCCTGCATCCGAGAACACGTCGAAATATGCAGGAGACTCGCTTGCTGAGCATGATGGGCAGTCTCAGCCTGCACCTACCAGACCCGCTGAGTTATATCCCATTCATGAATCTCGTCTCCAACTCCCGCTTCGTCATCACCGATTCGGGTGGACTTCAGGAGGAGACCAGTTATCTCGGCATCCCCTGCTTCACGCTGCGAGAGAACACAGAGAGACCGATCACCGTTACCCGGGGGACAAACCAGCTGTGCACACCTGCTGATCTGCGACGGAAGATCGATGACCTCCTGGATCGCCATGAGCCAACGACGAGGCCGAAGATCGAGTTTTGGGACGGCAGGACCGCTGAACGCATCGTCGACGCTTTGTCGCAGACAGTGTAGCGAATGATCTCAGTACCCTCTTCGAAAGACTTGACGGCTGTGACCCTGCGTCTCCTCGAGTATTGTCGGGTCAACAAATGGGCCGGCTATGATCCCTACGATGCACTGAACAGCGAGCTCCTTAGATATCTACCTTTCGCGAACACGAGACTCCTTCGTCTTTCCCTCACTCAGATATTGAAGCGAAGCCCGTTGAATCCACGGCCGCTACTGTCGGTACCGCGCGTTCAGAACCCCAAGGCGATTGCGTTGTTTCTCATGGCGTCCCTCAAACTCTCACGGCTCGGGCTTCTCGTTGATGATGGTCTCCCAGAGATCCTCGCTGGCTTACTGGCACGCCTGAAGTCAGAAACGAATCCACATTCCGGCTGGGGTTACAGCTTCCCCTGGCAGACGCGAACAGTGACCGTGCCTCGTGGCGAGCCGAATCTTGTCTGTACCGCATTCGTCGCGAATGCCTTGCTCGACGCATACGAACAGAGGCACGACCCGATGTACCTGGCGCTAGCAACGAGCGCTGCCAGGTATCTCCTGAACGACCTCTACCGACAGGACGACGATTCGACCGCTTCCTTCGCCTATCCCCTCTCCTCATCCCGTTCGACAGTACACAACGCCAACTTTCTCGGCGCGGCTCTTCTGTGTCGGGTCTATAGGCACTCGCGCGAGACGCTCTTTCTCGAACCAGCCCTGAAGGTCGCCCGCTACTCGGCTTCCAAACAGCACAGCGATGGTTCATGGGACTACGGTGAATTAGCAACTCAACGTTGGGTCGACAATTTCCACACCGGCTATAACCTCTGTGCCCTACGATCGATCTCGGAGTCTCTATATACGCCGGAGTTTGACCCCGTCATCTGCCGGGGTTTCGCCTTTTATCGACAACACTTCTTTCGCGCGGACGGCGCCGCCCGATATTTCGCGCATCGCACCTATCCCATCGATATTCACAGCGTTGCCCAGAGCGCCGTCACGCTGGTAACGCTGCGAGATCTAGACCCGCGAAACATCAACCTCGCCGTCTCGGTCATTGGCTGGGCCATGGCTCACTTGTGGGACAGCCGCGGTTACTTCTACTATCGAGCTACGCGATTCTCTACGAATAAGATTTCCTACATGCGGTGGTCGCAGGCCTGGATGCTCCTGGCGCTGACCACGACGCTGGAGCACCTCCTCACGGCGCCGAGCCGGCATGCCGATGCCGCGACACTCCACGAGGCCGCGCGGCGACCGCTGCCCTCCGCGTTTCGAACCTAAGTTGCTGAGCCCGTTAGACGCCGCGCCCTACTCACGAATGACATCCTGCTCCACCGGACCATATCCGCCAGATGGGGTCGCCGGCTCGGCGCGAGAATTAACCTACGTTCTCGTGACTCCGGCCAGGAATGAGGCAGCGTTCATCGAACGAACGATACGCTCCGTCGCCGCACAAACGATCCGACCACTCAGATGGGTCATCGTAAGCGACGGCTCCACCGATGGCACCGACCAGATCGTGCAGCGATATGCTGCGCAGCACCGATGGATCGGTCTCCTCCGGCTACCAGAGCGTCAGGGCCGACACTTCGCCGGGAAAGTCCACGCGTTCAACGCAGGCTACACGGAAGTCCGACACCTACCGTACGAGATCATCGGCAATCTCGATGCCGACATTACCTTCGACGGCGACTATCTCGCTTATCTGCTATCAAAGTTCACCGACAACCCTCGATTGGGTGTCGCTGGTACGCCCTTCAGAGAAGCCTCGGAACAATACGACTATCGCTTCGTCAGCACGGATCACGTATCCGGTGCATGTCAGCTCTTTCGACGTGCATGTTTCGAAGCCATCGGCGGATATGTCCCCCTGCCCGCGGGTGGGATTGATCTTGCCGCGGTGCTACACGCTCGGATGAAGGGTTGGCATACACGGACCTTCGTCGAGAAAACCTGCGAACATCACAAGAAGACGCAATCTGGAAAGCACGCGAGCCTGATCGCGACGTTCAACAGTGGCTATCATGATTACCTCATGGGAAGTCACCCGGTGTGGCAGGTCTTCCGATCCACCTATCAGATGAGTAAGCGACCGGTTCTCCTCCGCGGCTCTCTCCTTCTCCTTGGATACCTCTGGGCCATGCTCAGGCGAGCTGATCGATCGCTCTCGCGCGAAGTCATCGCCTTTCGGCGAACAGAGCAGACGTACCGCCTGAGACAGTTCCTCCTGAAGATCTTCGTTCGCCGAGCATCTCGTTCCTCCTAGCTGACTGAATCGCTGGCCCTGATAGACGTCCGATCCGCTCCACGCCCTATGAGCTCGACGATGATTCGCCGCGCGTCCTCTTCGTCGTCGCTTGAGCGGGCGCATCAACCGAATGCAACAGCCCGCGACCCACTGGCTAGGCGCCCGACGGCATCGACCTGAAGGACCCTGACATGATCGAATGCATATTTACCGTTGACTACGAGATCTATGGAAACGGGGAAGGGTCCTTGCGTGACCTCGTCTACGAGCCCGCGGAGAGGCTCAATGAGATATTCCACAAATGGAGCGCTCCATTCGTGGTCTTCACCGAGGTCGCGGAACTGCAGATGATCGAGGCGACCAGGACGGACCCTGCCATCGACCTGGTTAAGCGTCAGCTTCGCGACTTCCATCGCAGCGGCGTCGAACTCGGTCTTCATCTGCACCCGCAATGGTGCAACGCGCGCCACGTGGCCGGGAGATGGGTCCTCGACTACAGTGAGTACAACCTCTGTCTTCTACCGCAACGACGAATAATCGAGATCGTCGATCGCGCGATCGGTTACCTGCGTGACGTGCTGGCCATCGCTGACTTCACACCCCTCTCCTTCCGGGCAGGCAATTGGCTGTTTCAGCCGACACAGGCCGCCGCCGAAGTTCTGGCTCAGCGGGGAATCAAGATCGACTCGTCAGTCTATAAAGGTGGCATGCGTCATCAATATCACCTCGACTACCGAGGTGCGCTCCGCAACGGCTATTACTGGAAGTTTACCGACAAAGTGGATGTGCCCGTCGGGGACGGGGTGCTGCTCGAGCTCCCAATCTATACGCAAATGGTGCCGTTCTGGAAACTGCTCACTGGAAAACGCTTCGCCCTCGAGCAAAGGGCCCACTCGCTCGCCCAGCCCCATACTGCGAAGCTCTATCGCGGGCTGGATCTCCTGCGCTTCCATCATCCTATGAAGCTGGATTTTTGCCGAATGGCGCTCGAGGAGCTCATTGCTGCCGTGAATCAGATAATTCACGAGGATGCTCAGGATCCCGATTCGTTCAGACCCATCGTCGCCATCGGGCATACCAAAGAACTCACCGATCTCATGACCGTCGACTCTTTTCTCTCCTACTTGACGCGACATGGCATCCCCGTATCGACGCTCGCAGATACTTATCACCGCTGCCTGCAGAACCTCAGCGTGTCCGCATGAGAGCAGTGCCCGTCGCTATTGATTGGCGTCCCACACTGTCCATATACGCGTCTGAGCCATTTCTCAAGGCAGTCAGTGATACGTACGGCTGGATCGGCGGCCTGGACGGCGCCGGAACCCTTCAGTGCGTGCTCCCGTACACGATCGTGCGCCGGGGCCCTTTCCAGCTCGTGCGTCTCAGGGTCGAGACCATTCCCTTACGGGAAGAGCTCGGCATCCAGCAGGAAAAGGCCTTCTTGAATAGCGCCATCGACTATTTCCGCTCGATTGGCGCGCATATGATCATCCCGCCGACGACGAATGCCGTATTTCGCACGTATCCTGACGGAGCCGTCGCGGCACCCTACGGAACGTACGTCCTCGATCTCACGCAGTCCGAGACCGCACTGTGGAGCAATCTCAACGCGAGCCATCGTCGTAAGGTGCGCCTGGCGATGAAAGAGGGGGTACAGATCCAGAGCGGGATCGAGTTCATCGCCGCCGCGTACGATCTGATAAGGAATACCTTCAAACGATCGCACCTTGGATTCATGCGTTATAACGCTTTTCAACGCTATGTCGTAGGTCTCAAGGACAACATCAAGATCTTCATGGCCACTCATCGTGGTGTCATGCAGGCCTGCCTGGTGGTCCCCTTCAGCCAGCACAGCGCCTACTACGTGTACGGCGGCAGTCTCGCCGAACCGTCACGAGGAGCGACGAATCTCCTCCATTGGGAAGCGATACGCCATTTTGCGGACCTCGGGGTGCGGTCCTACGACTTCGTGGGGGTCCGGATTGACCCCGAGAAGAACTCAAAGCAAGAGGGGCTGATGCTCTACAAACAACGCTTCGGGGGGAGGTTGGTCAAGGGGTACCTCTGGAAATACCCCCTCCGCCGCCTGCCTTTTGCCCTGTATTCCGTTGCGGTCGGCTTTACACGGAACGGCGACATCATCGATCAGGAGCGCCGCAAGCTCGATCCGGTCGCCACGGCCGACATATGCGCCCCCGAACAAACGCCCGACCACACCGCCAACCACTCCGCGCTTCAGTAAAATGCCGATTCGGCCTCATATCTGTGTCTGCGTCTGTACCTACAAACGCCCACACCTCCTCGGCTCCCTCCTGTCTAGACTCGATCAGCAAGAGACGGAAGGCTTCTTCTGGCACTCTATCGTGGTCGTCGACAACGACCGCGACGCCTCGGCACGCACAGTTGCACACTCTCTCGCTCAGCGATGCAAGACGTCGATCCGTTACGACGTAGAGTCAGAACAAAACATCGCCCTTGCAAGAAACAGGGCGGTACGGAATGCAACGGGCGACTTCATTGCGCTCATCGACGACGACGAACTGCCTTCAGCGCGATGGCTTCTCACGCTCTACAAAGCGATTACGTCCTCCGATTCCGACGGTGTTCTTGGCCCGGTGGTGCCGTCCTTCGAAGTGGCTCCACCTCGATGGGTCTTACAGGGCCGCTTTTTCGATCGACCGGCACACAAGAATGGGCATGTTGTCTCCTGGACAGAGACTCGAACCGGGAATGCGATGCTGAGGGCCGAACTGTTCGAGCCCAACGGCACCTGGTTCGATCCCGCGTTTGGGAGCGGCGGGGAAGATCGTGACTTTTTCCGGCGGCACATCGAGCGCGGACGGGTCTTCACGTGGTGCAATGACGCGGCCGTCCTGGAGCGAGTGCCGCCAACGCGCTGGAAGCGAACGGTCCTGCTCAAGAGAGCACTGCTGAGGGGTCAGATGGCGCTGACAGGCGCACGCTCGCGTCCAATGAGTATTCTCACTTCCGCAATCGCGATTCCCATATACGCTGCCTGCCTCCCAGCCTTTCTTCTCGTGCGTCATCATCTCTTTATGGAATGCCTCATCAGGGCGTGCGATCACCTCGGTAAGATCTCCGCCTCTGTCGGCGTACGGTGGATCCGCCAAAAATACGTGAGAGGTTAACCGCCGCCTTGTCTACCTCCACCCCGCGCATGAACGCTCCTGGTCGATACTCAGTGGACTCCTCCGCCGAGACCGCGCTCCGCAACGAAGCCGCCACCGCTCATATCATCCCGGCCGAGGCGACGATACTCGTCACCGGCGCAAATGGATTCATCGGTTCGCGAGTTGTACGTGCTCTGTTGCTGCGTGATTTTCGGCGTATCCGATGCCTCACGAGATCGACGACCGCCTCGCAGTCGCTGGCGGTTCTGCGCAAAGAGTTCGGCGCCGACCGGCTCGAGGTGCTGGTCGGCAATCTCCTCTCCCCGGAGGACTGCCTCAGGGCCACCGAGGGAGTATCTGTCATCTATCATCTGGCCGCCGGGATCGAGAAGACATTCCCCGGTTGCTTCTTGAACTCCGTGGTGACCACTCGGAACCTTCTCGACGCCGCCGTTAGGCAGCAAGGCCTGAAGCGGTTCGTCAATGTAAGCTCGCTCGCGGTCTACTCCAACGCGAAACTCCGCCGCGGCGCACCCCTTGACGAGACGTGCGAGGTCGACACTGCACTGGCCGAGCGATACGATCCTTACGCCTACGCGAAGGCGAAGCAAGACGCCATCGTCCTTTCTTACGCCGAGAATCAGCGCCTACCGTATGTCATTGTGCGGCCAGGAGTTGCATTTGGTCCTGGGAAGGCGAAGCTTCCCGGCAGAGTCGGCACCGATACGTTCGGCCTGTTCCTGCATCTCGGTCTGAACAACAGAATGCCCCTTACCTATGTCACCAACTGTGCAGACGCCATCGTGTTGGCGGGGCTGACGCCAGGCGTAGAGGGCGAAGTCATCAACGTTGTGGACGATGACTTGCCGACGAGTCGTCACGTGCTTCGAATGTACAAGCAGCAAGTCCGCCGCCTGATCTCCATACCCATTCCGTATCGCGTCTTCTACGTCCTCAGTCACATCTGGGAGGCATATTCGCGCTGGTCTGAAGGTCAGCTGCCTCCCGCCTTCAATCGGAAGACGTGTAGCGCGTATTTCAAGGGCAACACGTACTCAAACAAGAAGGCCAAATCGCTATTAGGCTGGCATCCGCGCGTTCACATGGGAGATGCTCTACAGCACTACTTCGCCTTCGCGCGTAAATCGAAAGGCTCCAAGTGATCAAGGCGGCTATCGTTGGCTGCGGCAAGGTCGCTGATCAACACGCCCAGCAAATCCACCGGATCCGCGGCGCCACACTCGTCGCGGTCTGCGATACCGAACCATTGATGGCCCAACAGATGGCGGAGCGTTTCAAGGTCGAGCGATACTTCGGCGATACCTCCGACATGCTCGAGGCTAGCAAGCCGGACGTCGTCCACATCACAACGCCGCCGCAGACGCACTTCGCCCTGGGGAAGCTCTGCCTCGAGGCCGGCTGTAGTGTCTACATCGAAAAGCCCTTCACTCTGGACGCAGGCGCCGCTGACGAGTTGATTACCCTTGCATCAGGCCTTGACTTAAAGGTTACCGCTGGCCACAACGCCTTGTTCACGCCCGCCATGATCCGGATGCGTGACTTGGTCCGGAGCGGCTATCTCGGCGGTCATCCGATTCATATGGAAAGCACCTATTGCTATGACCTTGGCGATCCAGCCTATGCGCATGCGCTATTGGGCAACTCCGGACACTGGATCAGAACCCTCCCTGGCTCGCTGCTGCAGAACATCATCAGTCATGGGATCAGCAAGATTGCGGAGTTCTTGACGACCGATAGCCCCTCGGTGATCGCGCACGGCTTCACAAGTACGTTCCTCAAAACGATTGGACAGCCAGACATCATCGATGAGGCCCGGGTGATCATCTCAGACCAGGGCTCAACCGCATATTTCACGTTTTCTTCTCAGATTCGTCCGTCGCTTCATCAGTTCCGCCTGTATGGACCGGCCGCATCGTTGCTGATCGATGATGACCACCAGATCGTCATCAAGACAGATGACAAAGAATACAAGAGCTATTTGCGATACTTTATTCCGCCATTTCTCTATGCGAAACAATATGCGGACAACGCGATCGGCAATTTCAGAAAGTTCGTCACTTCCGAGTTTCACCTGCCCTTTGACGCTGGGCTGAAAACACTCATCGAGGCCTTCTACGCCTCGATCTGCAACAGCACACCGCCGCCGATCCCTTATAGGGACATACTTCTGACCGCGAAGATCATGGACGATATCTTCGCCCAGATGAAAACATGATCCCCGCACCGAAGCATTTCGGCAACCGGCCTGTCTGGACGCGACGACGGCCGATGCGCACACGTCACACGCCCCGCTGACTGCCAACTCCAATGACGCTCATTCGCGTCTCCGAACAGGGGGCCGACTTCATCACGTCCGCCCCTCGGACAGCATCCCGTGCCTTGTGGCTTCCGCTCTTTTGGATGGTCCTCTGCGGATCGAGAAGCATTAACCAGTGGCTGAATCCCCCTCACTACTCCACTCTCCGCACAGAGGCACAGTATCTCGAGGCGACACTCACGGGAAGCCCAATAGATCGGCTGGTGCTTTCTCTGGCCATCGGCTGCGGGCTTGTCATTCTTTACCGACGGAGAGCAGCGGCTGCTGAGCTCTTCAGAAACAGCAAACCCCTTATTGCCTTCACCTTCTACTGGGCCGTCACGGTGCTGTGGTCGGATATTGGCGAGGTGTCGTTTAAGCGGTGGGTCAGGCTATTGGGTAATCTCGTTATGGCAGCGATTCTAATGACGGAGACCGACCCGTTCGGAGCGGTGAGAATCGTCTTTCGCCGTGCCGCGTATCTCCTAATACCCCTCTCAGTCGTTCTGATAAAGTACTTCCCTCACATTGGCATCCTCTACATTCGCAAGGGGGAGGTATTGTGGATTGGCGTCGCCTTGATGAAAAATGGTTTGGGACTGCTGTCTTTCGTCATGGCGCTCTTCCTGATCTGGGACACAACAAGCGCCTGGAAGCATTCTGCTGAGAAGCCCCGTGCACGGCTCATATTCAACATCGTAGTCATAGCGATGTCGCTCTGGCTGCTGAAGGGGCCAGGCGGCAATCATAGCTCCGCTGCTCTCAGCTGTTTGGTCGTTGGCGTGATCATCTTGATGGCATTGCGAACACCTATGATTAAACGACGCTTCCACCACCTCGGTATCTTAGCGGTGTCAATAACATGCGTGTATTTGATGCTGGATGCGACGTTTGGAGTCACCGAATTCATCGTTGTAGACGTTTTGGGGCGAAACATGACATTCACTGACCGGGTGCCACTATGGAATATGCTCGTTGACTTGGGCCAGAAACGACCTCTTCTCGGATATGGTTACGGTGCCTTCTGGACGCCGGAGCGTGTCGCTCAAATCGATGACAACCTGACCCAAAGCCACAACGGCTATCTCGACGTATTTCTCGAAGGAGGAGTGCTCGCGATAGCCCTGCTTGGCATCCTCCTCTTATCCGTATTCAACAACATTCGGAAACATGGCGCGGTGGACTATGAATGTGCAGTCCTCCGTCTATCCTTTCTCGCTACGATACTGCTAGCAAATGTCACAGAAAGTGCCCTGGCCAACGAGCGAGATCTCCTGACGTTCGTCTTCTATGTCATTGCATTGAGTTATGGCATTCCTTACGCTCGCGCATTACAAACCCGGCTCGCCGCCTGACGAGTCCGTATGGTCATCCGAAGACGCTCCGGAATAGCGTCCTAAGCAAGCTCTTGACAGCAGCACGATTTCGGATGCTGAACCGGTCGTACGAGACCAGGCGCTCGCACCAAACGACGACGTACGGGAGTTCTTCGTTATGAGGCTCTCTTCGCGCGCGGGTCGGTCATCGAACGCATTGTGGACCCGCCTACCTGCTGCTTGTCAACGCCACTGAGAGACACCAACATGGCGGATCTGCTTCGGGACTACAGTATTGAGGTTGATTCGGTCGCGCCTACGAACTGGAACGACCTGCTCCATGAATTCGATGATGCGAACATTCATCAAACATGGTCGGAGGGCGAAATCAGCTATGGCGAGCGAAATCTCAGTCATCTCGTTCTGAGGAGAGCCGGCGAAGTCGTCGGCATGGCACAGGTGAGCCTGAGGATTCTTCCGTTGCGTCGAGCAGGGATCGCCACGCTCTATTGGGGCCCCCTGTGGCGCCGAAAGGGAATGCCCGAAGATACCTTCGCGCTGAATGCACTAATCAATAGTCTCCAGCGAGAATACGTGAAGAAGCGAGGGTTCTTGTTACGCATCTGGCCCAGCGGCATAGCCCACAACGAAACATCGGTCCGATCGACCCTGGAAGCCAATGGCTTCAGATGTAACCCCATGGCACCCGCGTACCGAACGCTTATCGCGGATCTGTCACCATCACTTCCAGACATCCGCCGAGCCTTAGACCAGAAGTGGCGGAACATGCTCAATAGCGCGGAGAAGAACGGCCTAGCGGTGATCGAAGGCACCAGCGACGATATGTACGCTATATTTCTCACATTGCTCGCAGAGATGACTTCACGAAAGAATTTCACCTCTGGGGTCGACTATCACCGTTACCGACGCATCCAGCAGGCCCTGCCCGATGATCTGAAAATGAAGATCTTCGTATGCACTGCCGACGGTGAGCCGATCGCGGCCACCGTCCTGAGCGCAATCGGGGATACGGGTATCTATCTCCTCGGCGCTACAGGCAACAAAGGCCTTCAGGCAAAGGGCTCGTATCTCCTCCACTGGGCCGCGATAAAGTGGCTCAAGGAACAACGGGGCTGTCGGTTCTACGACTTGGGCGGAATTGATCCTTCAGGCAACCCCGGTGTCTATCATTTCAAGCGCGGTCTAGCGCACAAGACTGGCAAGGAAGTCACTCACATTGGTCAATACTACCTTGCGACGTCTCCGGCCAGTTATCTTATAGGCTTCTGCATTGACCGTCTGAGGCCGGTCAAAACCCAACTGCAGAAGGTCACGCTCTTTCACCACTAATGGCGACGATCGCCCAAGCGCGCGAAACGATCGTATCTACGGTCGTATCCGGGTTCCCGATTTCGTGGCTGCATAGGGCAACGGGAACGAGACTGATCGTCCCCTATTACCATGTCGTGAGCGACTATAACCTGAGCCACGTCGAGCATCTGTACAAATATAAAACGCCGCGACAGTTCGAAGACGATCTGCATTTCTTGCTCAAACATTATCAGCCGCTCGACTTGCTGGACGTCTTGAGTCGCATGAAAAGCGGTCGACCGTTACCGAAAAGAGCCTTCCTGTTGACGTTCGACGATGGCTATCGCGAGATATATGATGTCGTGGCGCCTGTTCTTATGAGGAAGGGGATCTCTGCAACGTTCTTCGTGAACACCGCATTCATCGACAATACGGAGCTATGTTACCTGAACAAGGTCAGTATCTTAGTCGAGCACCTTGCGAAGGTACGCCCGACTGTCGAACGACAATTACTGGCGCTTCTCCGCGCCCATAACATCCGCTGTGACAATGCTACCGCTGGCCTCGTGTCGCTCAAGTACGCACAACGTGATCTACTCGCTCAACTCGCCGACGTCATGCGCGTCGATTTCAATGACTATCTGATCAAACATCAACCGTATCTGACGTCGGCGAACATCAATAGCCTGATCAAGGATGGTTTTACGATTGGTGCTCATAGCATTGATCATCCGCTATATTCAGCGCTCTCATTGACCGAGCAGCTCCGTCAAACGGTTGAAAGCGTCGTTGGCGTTCGGCAGATGTTCCAGCTATCTTACGGCGTGTTCGCATTCCCCCACTCTGATCACAACGTCACCAAGGAGTTCTTTGACACGTTGTCTTCCTTGGGAGTCGTTGATCTATCCTTCGGCACTGCGGGCCTCATTCGCGATAGCGCCCCAAATCATATTCAGCGATTTAGCCTCGAGAAGCCCCTCCACAGCGCACAGCGGAT
>Ga0137394_10002182_pt1 | contig 14416 bp, 13 predicted proteins | sample czobulk116metaG_FD_108278 | JGI IMG/M metagenome (GOLD analysis project Ga0137394, IMG submission 108278) | Vadose zone soil microbial communities from Angelo Coast Range Reserve, California, USA - czobulk1.16 metaG | ecosystem: Environmental > Terrestrial > Soil > Vadose zone | place: USA...
CGGGGCTGCCGTTTCGGGGCGTGCGCCGCCGATGATTCCGCTTGGGCGCTCCAAGGCAGCAATCAGTCGCGCTTCCGCCAGGGACCGCGGTGAGGCAAAAACCACCGGGTGTTTCTCTTCGTAATCCCAGAGTTCTTCGAGCCCGATCGGCTTTGTCCTTTTCACTGTCACAACTCACTATAGTTCAGTTGAGGCGCAGAAAAAATAACTAACTTTCTCCTTGCACGATTTCACTTATACTGTATAAAGAATCAGTTAATCGGAGCGGACTGCTCCGAGGGCAGGGTTGCCTTGCCCGAACCGAGTTTAGACAGCCGCCTGAGGCTGTTTCCGTGCTCTTTGAAATCTTGAATTCGAAACGAGGGCCAGGTCCCAAAGGGTCCCCTTCTGCCTCCGCCCTAACGCGGAGGTAGAAGGGATCAGTCTCCCCGTCCACCATAGCGCTTCGCGACGGCAAACTCTCAACCCTCAACTTTAACCAGCAGTGTGCGATTCGTTTAATAGGAGAGATCTACAGAAGATCGCAAAGGACGCAAAGTTATGATCCTTTCCTTTGCGGTCTTAGCGGCCTTCTGTAGATTCCTGTCGTCGTCCCTCTGTTCTCTCCGTGGCCTCATGTAAAAGCTTTTTGGTTGCGGGACGTTGTGGGACGAAATTGAAACTTCTGAGAATGCGTAGCCTTGAATACCAAACACTTCGTCACCACAAAATGGGACGCCCGTCCCAAACAGTGTGCGATTCGTTTAATAGGAGAGCCCTACAGAAGATCGCAAAGGACGCAAAGTTATGATCCTTTCCTTTGCGGTCTTAGCGGCCTTCTGTAGATTCCTGTCGTCGTCCCTCTGTTCTCTCCGTGGCCTCATGTAAAAGTTTTTGGTTGCGGGACGTTTGTGGGACGAAATTGAATTTCGGAGTATGCGTAGCCTTGAAGACCAAACACTTCGACACCACAAAATGGGACGCCCGTCCCAAACAGCGTGCGATTCGTTTAATAGGAGAGTTCTACAGAAGATCGCAAAGGACGCAAAGTTATGATCCTTTGCGGTCTTCGCACCCTTCTGTAGATTTCTGTCGTCGTCCCTCTGTTCTCTCCGTGGCCTCATGTAAAGTTTTTTGGTTGGGCCGGGGCCCATCGCGGTAAATAGCGCCGTCGAACACCGTCTCGCGGCGAAAAAACCTTCCGAGGTCCCTCAACCTCGTGCTGGCAGGAGACGCAATCCAGGTTTATGCTCTTAAAGATCGAAAGCAAGCGTATGAGTGAAGCCGCTATCCTTGAAAAAATCGAATCGCTTAGCCAAACGGTGGCACGTCTTCAAGAGCGCGTCGAAGACTTGGAAGACTTGCGAGACCTCGAAGAAGCAATCGCGGAAAACGCAGGCAAACCGCTGATCCCTTGGGAGCAGGTCAAATCGGAACTCGATCTTGGGTAACCTTCAGGCGTATGATTGCCCATGTAAATTCCGGCGTTTGATCACTGCGAAGCCGTCGAATCCAAAGCGCGTTTTTGCGCGGCTTCCTGAATCACATTTGTGCTGGCGGATGGCGCTTCGGCCACATTCATGAACCCCATGAACATCTCTTCGAACGATTGGGCGCCCCAGTGCACCCGCTTTGTTGGGTCAGGATTATTTGCATTTCGCGTGGAGTTGTCGTGAGCGCCGTTGCATAATAGCCATGTGCCAGCCGGGACGGTTTTTGGAGCGGCTAGCCGATATTCGGTCTGCCAATTGAAGTCATATTTCGGCACTGAGAGCAGCAGTTCGCGCTTGCCGTCGGGATAAAGAGCTTCGTATTTGAACCAGGAACCGCGCAAGTGCATGTGCGGGACTAAATCGTAGAGAATGGTGTCTTTTTTGAAATGATAGAGGCAGAAGGATCGGGAGTTGGGATCGCCCGGCGGTATGTCCAACTCACGGGTCTCAGTGGCTCGGGTCTCGAGGACGAGCTTCGGTTTTTCCTTCATCAGGTAAAGGCCCAACTCGCTTTGGTCGACTTCTGGTTTGCCAATCGTGTTGTAGTGCATCTCGAAATTGAACGTCGAGCCTTTCGGTAGAAATTTACCTGTTCCATCAGGGCAGAGCGGGGAGGTATTGCCCGGCGCCCAGGAGGTGAAGAAGACCTCTTCGGACGATTTCAATTTGTGCCCGGCAGGATAGCGAACACGCACGATGATGTGGTGCACGACCTTGCGGTTGTCTGGCCTGCACACGGCTGCTTTTACCCATGCGTCCTCGGGCATCTCAAAATCCGCGTCTTCGTAGCGGTACTGCAAAACACCGGTGGCCGGAATACTTTGCTGTTTCGGCAGCGCAATTACGAAATCAGGCTTTCCGAGGGCCCAGACACTTTCGGCGGCAACCACGTTCGTGAGTGGATCGGGGCCCTCCCCGCGTGGCGAACCCTGCTCGATCCAGCGCAGGAGCGTGGTCGTTTCCTCGAGCGATAACGAGCGGTCATTCTGAAACTTCCCAATGTGCGGATCCGCATGCCATGGGGGCATGCGTCGGGCGAGAACCACTTCCTGGATCATGTCCGACATTCCTTTGACCTTTTTGTAACTGGTCATGGACCAGGGGGCGATGTTCCCAGGGCTGTGGCAGCCCGCGCATTTGTGCTCGAGCAGCGGAGCGACTTCATTTGCGTAGGAGACAGTCGCGGTCTTTTCGCTTTTGCTCTCGCCAGCAAAGTTGATCAAACAGCCCCTGACCTTTGTTTGGGAATTTGTAATGGGTTTCCCTTCGAGAAACGCAGCGAGAGCATCGCGAAGATAATTCTCCCGGGCTTCCGGTTTTTTCGCCCCCTCGACTAATTGATCGTCGATGGCGCCGCGATAAAAGATGGTCCAGTTGGTGGTGCTGATCGCCACGGCTTCGGCCGTGCGCTTGATTCCAAGGGTTCTCGCTAAGGCCTGCGCTTCATCCATCAGAATCGGAATAGAACCGACGCCGAACTCCTTCGCTTCCTCCGCGATGCTTTGGCGGTCATCCTGAAGGTTGGAATCGATCATCCAGAAGACGACACCTTGCTTGCCGAACTTGCTGCGCAAGCTCCGGATCTTCGCGATGCTCTGGCGGGCGATGGGACATCCGTTTCCGGTGAAGAACAGGACGACGGCTCGTGCTTCGGCTTGCTTCATCTCGTAATACTTGCCTCGATAGTCGAGCAGGCTGAAGTTGACCATCTGCTCCGGTTTGGCGGACGCGGCTCCTTCTGTCGGTTCGGCGGCTGCTCTTTGAAGGCGAACGATCGAGAACAGCAGCACGGCGACAGCAACAAATTTCACCGTGGCACCTTAGAACAGTCTATCGGCTGCTTCAATCTGATTCTGGGCTCTCGGTTATTGACCGGTTGTTTGCCATCCATTTAGGGTTTGCCCTTATGAGTTCCTCGCTTCCCACCGCCTCCGAAATAGTAATCGTTGGCGGAGGAGTTATTGGAACCAGTGTGGCTTATCACCTGGCGAAGTTTGGATGCAAGGAGGTCTTACTGCTGGAACAGAACCAGCTTAGCGGCGGCACCACCTGGCACGCTGCGGGCCTTGTCGGCCGGCTTCGCACAAGCAACAGCATGACCAGGATCAACAAATACAGCGCAGAACTATATGCGGGTCTGGAGAAGGAAACGGGGCATGCGACCGGCTGGAAGCAGGTCGGGAGCTTAATTGCGGGCAAATCCGAAGCGCGCATGATCCAATTACGACGCACGGCTGCCATGGCTGAATTGTTTGGCGTAGAAGTGCAATTGATCAGCCCTGAGGCAGCGAGGGAAAAATGGCCACTGTTGCGCACTGATGATCTGCTCGGGGCCGCGTGGCTGCCTCACGACGGCAAGGTAAATCCAAAGGAAGTTTGCCTGGCGATGGCCAAAGGAGCTCAGAAGCGAGGCGTGACGATCATCGAGAATGTGCGCGTCACCAACATCGAACACACCGACGGTCGCGTGACTGGCGTCAAGACAAACGCCGGATCGATCAGGTCGGAGATCGTCGTGCTCTGCGGCGGTATGTGGACGCGCGAACTTGGCTTGCGCTGCGGTGTAACCATCCCGCTTTATCCCGTCGAACATCATTATGTAGTCAGCGAAGCAATTCCAGGAGCCTTCGATGAATTGCCAGTGGGGCGCGATCCCGATCTATGCATTTACTTCCGGGGGGAAGGAGACGGCATCATGTTGGGCGCTTTTCAAAAATATACCAAGCCGTGGATGGTCGACCGCATCCCCGACAAATTCTCCTTTCAGTTGCTCGAGCCCGATTGGGAAAAGTACGCCGAACCGCTCGCCGGTGGAAAGTGGCGCATTCCCGCTTTGGAGAACTGCAAGTGGGCCAAGTTTGTTAACGGCCCGGAAAGTTTCACGCCCGACAACAATTTTATCATGGGTGAAGCGCCGGAGTTGAAGAATCTCTTCGTCGCCGCCGGATTCAATTCCGTGGGAATCGCAAGCGCCGGCGGCGCCGGCAAATATTTGGCCGAATGGATTATCGAAGGGCAATCGACGATGGACCTCTGGTCGGTCGATATTCGTCGCTTTGCTCCGTTTGCGAATAACCTCTCGTTTCTCCGTGAAAGGGTCACGGAGGTGCTCGGTCTCCATTACCAGATGGCCTGGCCGAATCGCGAGTTCATGACCGGCCGTGGCCTCCGGAAGACGCCCATTCACGACCGATTGGCTGCGCAAGGCGCATGCTTCGGAAGCAAGAACGGTTGGGAGCGCCCGAATTGGTTCGCTCGCCGTGGTATGAATCCGGAAATGGACTACTCGTTTGGCCGGCAGAACTGGTTCGATTGTCATGCGGATGAACATCGCGCGGCTCGCGAAAACGTCGCGATCTTCGACCAGACAGGCTTTTCCAAGTTCGTTTGCAAGGGCGGCGATGCGGTTAATCTTCTGCAGCGGCTCTGCGGCAATGATGTCGATGTGCCGAATGGCAAAGTGGTCTACACCGGCATGTTCAATGACCGGGGTGGATTTGAAAGCGATCTGACAGTTGTCCGTCTGGCCCGGGATGAGTTTTATATCATTACGGGCACTGCCCAGGCCGTGCACGATATGAATTGGATTCAGCGCCACATCGGAGACGGGGAACAGGCGCAGATTGTGGATGTCACCAATGGCTACGGTGTTCTTGGCGTAATGGGCCCGAACTCGCGGACGTTACTTAAGCGCCTGACGGATGCTGACCTTTCGAATGCCTCATTTCCATTTGGCATGGCACAACAAATCGGAATAGGGCAGGGGACCGTGCTGGCCTTGCGGATCACCTATGTCGGCGAACTGGGTTGGGAACTGCATGTGCCCATGAGCCAGATGGATTTGATTTATAGCACATTGCTTGAGGCCGGCCGTGAGTTGGAGTTGGTTAACGCCGGGCATTACGCTATCAATTCGCTCCGTTTGGAGAAAGGGTATCGTGCCTGGGGCGCTGACATATCGCCGGACGACACTCCGCTCGAAGCGGATCTTTCGTTCGCACTCGCGTGGAAGAAGAAAGTTCCATTCATTGGGCGAGACGCACTGTTGAAACAGAAGCAAACTGGTGTGGAGCGGCGCCTGGTGTCATTCGTGGTCGAAGATCCCGAGCCCGTGCTTTGGGGAAGCGAACCGATTTATCGAAATGGAGAAGCCGTAGGCTATACAACCTCGGGCTCCTACGGTCATACGCTCGGCGCGGCGGTCGGGATGGGATACGTGAAGCACACAGAAGCTGCGACCGCCGATTTCATCAAATCGGGGCGTTACGAGATTGCCATCAACGGAAAACGTTACGGTGCCATCCCGCATCTGCGCCCTCCTTACGATCCGGAACGGAAACGAATCGTGTGATTTGGTCTTTCAAGACAAGGTTGAAGCCGACATGAAGCCGACACGGGCCTCGATCTCATCGATCGCCCAGCGGGCGTGTTCGGAGATGATTGCGTCGGGATCGGCGGCGGCGCGAGTGAGGCCGGGAAGGGCCGAGGCGTCACCTGCATTGCCGAGGGCGACGCAAACGTTACGCAGCAGGCCGCGGCGTTTCGTCCGAAGAACAGGAGTGCCTGCAAATTTCGTTTTGAAACCTGCATCGTTCAGTTCGAGCAATTCGAGCAACGATGCTTGATCGAGGTCTGGCCGCGCCCTCGATTTCATAATGCTGCCTTCCCGCGCGAAACGATTCCATGGGCAAACGGCCAGACAGTCGTCGCACCCGTAAATGCGCGTTCCGATGGCACGCCGCAATTCGATGGGGATCGAGCCCTTCAGCTCAATGGTGAGATAGGAGATGCACCGCCGGGCATCGAGTTGAAATGGGGCGGTGATCGCAGCAGTCGGGCACGCTTCAAGACATCTGGAGCATGAGCCGCAGTGATTTTTTTCGGAGGGATCCGGATCCAGGGCCGCTGTCGTAATAATTTCGGAAAGGAAGATCCAGTTTCCATGGGTTCGGCTGATGAGATTGGTGTGCTTGCCGATAAATCCTAACCCGGCCCGTTCGGCAAGGTCGCGCTCAAGCAATGGACCAGTATCGACATACCAGAGCGAACGCGTTTCTCGGCCGCCAAGTCGATCAACGAACGCAGCTAGTTCCTTTAGCTTCGGACCGAGGATGTCGTGGTAATCGGCAAAGCGGGCGTAGCGGGCAATGATGCCGGTGACTGGGTGGACTTGCGATGGAGAACGGGAGTGGTTTTCGTCGTTGTTTGACTGCACAGGCCGGCTGAAGCCGGGACTACAAGCGGGGTCGGCTTCGCCGTAGCTGGCGGCGAGCGTGATCACGGATCTCGCGCCTGCGAGGACCAACTCTGGATTAACGCGCTTGGCCGCATTTCGTTCGAGATACGCCATTTCGCCGTGTCTCCGCGCGCTAAGCCAGCGTTGGAATTCCTTCGCATGCGCCGGCGGTTGAGCGGTGGTGAATCGGCAGCCGTCGAATCCAAGATCAAAGGCGCGTTGGCGAATCTGTTCTTTCACTTCTCCGGTGTGACCGTGCGGGCAATGTGAAACTGATGCAGGACCTGCTGGGCGACTTCTTTGATTGACCGCATTTCCGTGTTGATCAACACATCGGCTCGTTTGTAGAACGGCTCGCGTTTAGCCAGCAGTTCGCGAATTCTGATCATGGGATCGGCCCCCTGGAGCAGCGGCCGATGCGTTTGAGTATGGACTCGCTCCCAAATGGCTTCCGGAGAAGCCCAGAGGCAAACAACCAATGCATGTTCCTTGAGGTTGGCGAGATTTTCATCGTTGGCAGCCAGGCCGCCGCCGGTCGAGATGACGGTCCTTTGGGTTTTGCCTAATTCGGAGACGATCTGCTTTTCAATTCCGCGGAAGACCGATTCACCGGCTTGCAAAAAAATTTCGCCGATGCTTCGACCGGCGCGCGATTCGATCAGTTCGTCGGTATCCACAAAACGAAAGTGCAAATGCGCAGCCGCAAGCCGGCCGACGGAAGATTTACCGGTGCCCATAAAGCCGATCAGGGCCAGATTATGGATAGTCCGCGGCGCATTCATCCTGACATTCTATGCAGAAATCGTGCGATGGCACGTTGATTTGATACTGAAATTTGCTCGACCGATCAGGGGTTGACGGTATTTCTAATCCCGTGGTGGCGCGGAATCTTAAGATGCTGGCACGGCTTTATGAACTGGCCAACGGCTCGAAGCATTTGACGGGAAGTCCCCTGGGCATTGTTAGCGCCGGATCGGAGGAACTGGAGTTTCCGCGTTTCATTTTCAACGGGCCTCGTGGCGGCGGTGACGCCGTAAAGTTCGGGCTTTTCGCAGGTATTCACGGCGACGAACCCTCGGGTGTGCAAGCCCTCGTGCGACTGGTCGAACAGCTCGTGGGTCGCCCGGAGATGGCGGAGGGCTATCGTTTGTTCATTTATCCCGCCTGCAATCCCAGCGGCCTGCTGGACGCCACCCGCTTCTCCCGCAGCGGAAAAGACCTGAACCGCGAATTTTGGAAGGATTCGACCGAAATTGAGGTTCGGTTGTTGGAAAAGGAGATTCGCGCCGAAAAGTTTCATGGGCTCATCTCGCTCCATGAAGATGATACGAGCCCGGGCATGTACGGCTTTGTGCGAGGAGCGGTGTTGTCGAAAGGCTTGCTCGAACCGGCCTTAAAAGCGGCGGAAAGCGTGTTGCCCAGGAACAACAGCGCAATCATCGATGGTTTTGCCGCCGACAGGGGAATGATCTCACAATGTTACGACGGAATTTTGACGTCGCCACCCGAACTGCAACCCGCGCCATTCGAAATCATTCTGGAAACGCCCCACGCCGCTCCCGTGGCACAGCAAGTTGAAGCCGTGGTGCGGGCGGTGACTTCGATTTTGGTGGAGTACCAGAAACTGTTGGCCTTTGCGGCGAACCTGTAAAAGTAAAAAAGAAAGGCCCGCTGTACCAAGGCGGGCCTTTCCCGGCGCTCACTCAAGCGCCGTGTTCCACGGCCGTAAAATTACTGGTTTGCTGCCTTTACGACCGCACGCAGCCATTCAACCAGAACCACGAGTGGATGTCTGTGAGTCGGACAGCAAATCAACTGTCGGAGTTCAAACTACACTCTGCTTTTACCGTCTCCTGCGTGTAGTCCCTGTCGAAGTGCGGTTCAGGAAGCCAGCCAAAAAGCTCCCAAACCAATTGCAAATGCGGAGCAACCAGCCATTAGCCAGCGGCTTGCGGCAACGGTGGCCTGTGATGCTCGGCCCGCGACGAAAGAAATAGCCGTCGAGAAAAAACTCATGGCCAGAATGGTTCCGATGCCATAGGCGAAAAGGTAGCTTACGGCCTGAATCTTCGTGGGAAACGCAAGAGCCGGCAGGACACCGAAAATATGCGAACTGCCCGCGACTCCGTGCAAGGTCCCGACCGCAAAAGCCGCGTGCGTATGCGAATGCGACGCTTCCTGATTGTGGCGATGCCCATGGCCGCCGCCATGCACGTGCACGTGCACGTGCGTTTGCCCACCGTGCGAATGTTCATGAGCGTGCAAATGCTTCGAAAAAGCTTTGCGAAGTCCCCACAATCCGATCGCCATCAGCGCCACTCCCACCAGACGTTCCGCCCAGGACGAAAGCGCCTCGATGGCCACGAACTCGCGCACGAACAACGAGGCCAGGCCTACGAACAGGACGCCACTGGCGTGACCAACGCCCCACCGCGCCCCAGTAATCCAGGTGCGAACTCGCCTCTGTAGCGACAAAGGCGCAATCGCGGCGAGGTGGTCCGGGCCGGAAAAAACGTGGATGCCTCCGGCGGCAAGGCCGGACAAGATCGCGATTACCAGTTGGTCGGCGGCGGACATTTTTCCAAGGAAGATAAGGGGCGCCGAGGCGAAGTAAAGAACTCTAAAGAGCGACGCTCTTTGAGGTGTTTTTACTTTTCCGCGGCCCAGCGGATTAGACGCAGGAGGTGTTCTTCGCCAAAGTCCGTTTCCAGCGGGCGCGTATCATGGCCGATCATGGTATACGCGAAACGGCCGCCTTCATATTCGCGCGTCCAGGCGATGGGATGATCCTGGCCCATCGGTTTTCCTCCGCGCGCTTTGAAATGAGGACGCACCGGATCATAGCTCTTTTCGTCCAGCGTAAGTCAATCATCGGAATGGCCGGATGGCGGTACCAGGACGCTTTCGAAAAAACGAGCACCTTGTTCAAAACGCCCTTGAGACTCGCGTGGGTTGCGTTGCCCTCCGAAATCAAGCGAAATAGGTTCATGGGCTTAGACAGCCGCCAGATTGCGGCGCTTTTGATCCAGTGACAAGTCCCCGATACCGCCATCAGGGCCGTTCGTCAGCAGGAAAACGTCACCCTACGCAATGCAGACGCTCCGCCATGGAAGACTGGCAGGCGAGTTGAATGATCTTCTCGGCGGCGAGCCTTTGTCCGGCGTGGTCATTCGCGATGAACCAAAAAAAGTCGGTTTTTTGAGGAGCCGAGAAGTGCTCCAAAGCCGCGGTCGAACCGTCGTCAGCATCGTGGTTGTCCCTCACCAGCGCGACAAAGGCCACGTCTTTGACGTGGGGTTTGGTGAGACACGTTTCGATCCAGTTGCGGGCGCCTTCGGGCAGGCCATACTCTTTCTCAGTCGAAATGATAATGATGTGCGCTGCGGTGGCATCCTGCATGGCCATTTCCTGCAAGACTGGTGAAGAGAGGAGTTCAAACTTCCAGAAATTGGTCTCGACCGTAAAACGAGACGAAAGGACCGCCAGCGAATCGTGCAGAATACGTTTGGCAATGCTTGCGGCGGAAAGGTCCGCGTAGGCGATCACGACCTTGAGCTGTGCTTCTAATCCAGTGCTCGCCGCTCCCTCGATTTCAAAAGTGTCAGTATGCATAATCGATCTCTGGTAGGCATACTGAATGCCAATTGTGACAAAAAAGAGGCGCCCGCGTCACAATTGCGAGAAATCTCGGGCGGGTTCAGCGGTTAATAACTCAGCCGGCCGCTAAAGCCATCTTCGCACCCGCTGCCGATATTGGCGATATTCGTCGCCGAACTTGGCTTCGAGGTAACGTTCCTCCCTGCAAATGATGCCGCGTTGCGCAACGATTAAAACGGCGGGGAGCAAAAGCAGCGGCCAGAGGGCGTTGAATATCAAGCTCACGCCCAGATAAAACAGCGTGAGCGATAGGTAAAGCGGATTACGCGAATGCCGAAAGGGACCATTTTGCACGAGCCGCAGGGTGGGCGCGTTCGGGTTGACGTTGGTTCCGGCGCGCCGCATGGTGCCTGCGCCCCAGATGGCCAGCACTGCACTTGCCACGGCCAGTACACCGCCGACCAACCTCAAATGCCTCCACGAAGAGAGATGGAGCGGCCAGAGAAGCTGAATCAAAAAACCGATAGCCAGGGTCCCGCCGAACAGCAGTGGGGGAAATACGAGCACTCCAGGCGCATCTTTTTTTGACTCTTCCATAAGGACAGGAACGTTTGTTGCTTGCTGAACAACAATGAACGAAAAAAAGTTCGCCAAGTAAAGGGTGCCGTTTCAAAATTAATGCCTTGGGCTACATTGATTGACGCGGTGACAAAATTCCGATTCAGTTTGTATTATGTTGAAGACCTTCGCCGAGCTTAAGTTTCCCGGCCGATTGATTGCGGTCGAGGGGCTGGATGGCTCGGGTAAGTCGACACAGATTTATTTGCTCAAGCGCTGGCTGGAGTTGCAGGGACACAAGGTCTATTTCAGCGAATGGAATTCCTCGGAAATCGTCAAATCGGCCACCAGCAAGGGGAAGAAACGGGAATTACTCTCACCGACCACATTCAGTTTGATTCACGCCACCGATTTCGCCGATCGGTACGAGCGCCACCTGGTGCCGTTGCTTCGAGCGGGCTATCTCGTCTTGTGCGACCGGTATATTTTTACGGCCTTTGCGCGGGATACGGTTCGCGGTTGCCCGCCAGAATGGGTCCGAGGGGTCTATAATTTTGCCGCCCTGCCGGATCTGACCTTTTTCTTTAAAGCCAGTCTCGATGTTTCGTTGAATCGGATCCTGGATGGACGACCGCAGTTAAAATACTTCGAGGCGGGCATGGACTTGCGGCTGTCGACGGATCCCTACGAGAGTTTCCGCATCTTCCAGGGGCGAATTTTGGAACAGTACCTGGCGATGAGCACCGAGTTCAAGTTTACGGTCATTGATGCGAATCAATCGGTCGAAGCGCAGCAGAATATCGTGCGCGAGCTCATTTCCGATCGAATCGAGCTGGCGCAATTCAAGGGCAATGGTATTTATCGTGTGAAAACGACCCCCAGGAGAAACAAATGGAAGCAGGAACTGCCGGAGGAATAAAAAGGAGCTTTGCTCAACGGATCATCGTCCCAAAGCCCAGTCAGCGGCGCTTTTATGGCCATGGCATCCCCGGCGTAGACCTGCAAAAACTCGCCGGCAAGCTCATCGTAGTCGAAGGCGCGGATGGCTCGGGACGTTCCACTCAAATCGCCAAGCTGGTGGATTGGCTGGAAGAATGCGGCCATGGGGCGGTGCAAGTCGGTCTCAAACGGTCGACGCTCGTCAGCGCCGAGTTGGAGCAAGCCCAGCAAGGCAACATTCTCAGTCATACGACGCTGAGCCTATTCTACGCCACGGACTTTGCGGACCAGTTGGAAAATATCATCATCCCAGCATTACGGGCGGGGTTCATGGTGCTGGCCGACCGCTATATTTATACGTTAATGGCGCGGGACATTGTCCGCGGGATGGACGAGAAATGGATCAAAAACGTCTATGGCATCGCTCTGGTGCCGGATGCGGTCTTTTATCTAAATGTTGCCCCCCAGGAGCTGGTTCAGCGCAACCTGGCCAAAAATGTCGCGCTGGACTATTGGGAAAGCGGAATGGACATTGGCCTTTCCAGGGACATCTTCGACTGTTTCCTTCAATACCAAAAACTCATGGCCGAGCAATTTCAGCGCATGCAGACCACCTACGGCTTCACGATCGTCGATGGCCATCGTTGCGTTGACGAAATCTACGCTGAACTGCAGAAGCAAATCGAACTCGTCTTCAACAAAGCAGGATGAGTTGACCCCTTATGGCAGAGAGCAAGGCCGAATATATTCTAGGCGTCGATCTCGGTGGCACGAAGATCTACGCCGGGGTGTTCGACATGTCCCTTAAATCGGTTGGCACCTCCCGCGTCAGCACCAAGCCCCAACGGGGACCCGACGAAGTCATCGAGCGCATTGCGCGTTGTGTCAAAGACGCAGTCGATGAGTGCGACCTTAAGTTCGACCAGGTGAAGGCTGTCGGAATCGGAGCTCCCGGGGCGGTGGATACCGAAACCGGCCGCGTCATTTTCGCTCCCAACCTTGGTTGGAAGGACGTTCCCATCAAGAAGAACCTGGAAAAGCTTCTCGGCGTTCCCGTGTGCGTCGAGAACGATGCCAACATTTGCACGATCGGAGTTCATCATGCGGAATTTAAGTCAAAGCCGCAGGACCTGGTCGGCGTCTTTATCGGAACGGGCATTGGCGGCGGCTTCATCCTCGATGGACACCTCTATTCAGGCTTCAACCGCACCGCGGGAGAGATTGGCCATATGGTGATCGACGTGGATGGTCCCAAGTGCGGCTGCGGCAATAACGGCTGTTTCGAAGCTTTGGCCAGCCGCACCGCTATTTTCCGCAAAATCCACGCGGCCATCAAGGAAGGCCAAAAGACCATTCTGACAGAAATGCTGGGACCGGACCTTAATGATCTGCGCAGTGGTGATCTGAGAAAAGCGATCCGGCGCGGCGATAAAGTCGTGGAACGAATCGTCGCGGAGGCTGCCGAATATACGGGCATCGCCGTAGGCAACCTCATCAACCTTCTCAATCCGGAAGTGGTGGTGCTTGGCGGTGGCGTCATCGAAGCATTGGAGGATGAAATGATCGGGACCATTGTTAAAGTGGCCACCGCATCAACGCTCAGTGGAACCGCCAAAGGAATCTCCATCATCGCCTCAAAATTGGGGGACGACGCCGGCATAACCGGAGGCGCGGTTCTCGCCCGGCGCGAATGCAAGTAAGCTACTGCTTGCTGAGAATTCCGGGTTTGGGCGCGAGTTGGACGTGCGGATAGCGCGCCTTGGCCGGTCCGGGCTGGGGCTTCTCGGGCGCATTAATCAAGCCGATGAATTCTGATTGGCTGCGCGTGACTGCCGTATCGGCTGGCAACGGCGGCAAACGATGTTTCCCAGTGCCGTCCAGTGAACGGGCTTTGCGGTTGTCCGCAAGGGTGACCTTTAGAACTTCATTGATCAGTCGTTCACGGAGTTTTCCGTCATCGATCGGAAAGGCGATCTCAATGCGTCTGAAAAAGTTGCGTGGCATCCAATCCGCGCTGCTGACGTAAACTTCAGGTTGGCAGGCGTTCTCAAAATAAAAAATGCGGCTGTGCTCTAAAAAGCGATCTACAATGCTGCGCACTCGAATGTTGCTGCTGAGCCCGCGTATTCCGGGCCGAAGACAACAGATGCCCCGCACGATCAAATCGATTTGCACCCCCGCCTCGGAAGCTTTGTAGAGCGCCCCGATTACCGTTTCATCAACCAGGGAGTTCATTTTGGCTATAATCTTGGCGGGAAGTCCCTTTTCGGCATTGGCCCTTTCCCGCTCGATCAGGCTCACAATCCGGTCGTGCAGTTCGAACGGCGCGACGATCAGCTTGCGTAGCGGCCGGAATTGACTGATGCCCGTGAGCAGGTTGAAGAGATTGGTGACATCCTCGCCGTACTCATGACGGCACGTGAAAAGACTCAAGTCGGTGTAAATCCTCGCGGTGGTTGGGTTATAATTTCCTGTGGCCAGGTGGACGTAGCGGCGGATGGCGCCTGATTCGCGGCGCACCACCAGGCTAAGCTTGGCGTGAATTTTGTAGCCCACCAAACCGTAAACCACGTGCACGCCCGCCTCTTCCAATTGGCGCGCCCAAAGAATGTTA
>Ga0137394_10002186_pt1 | contig 14410 bp, 11 predicted proteins | sample czobulk116metaG_FD_108278 | JGI IMG/M metagenome (GOLD analysis project Ga0137394, IMG submission 108278) | Vadose zone soil microbial communities from Angelo Coast Range Reserve, California, USA - czobulk1.16 metaG | ecosystem: Environmental > Terrestrial > Soil > Vadose zone | place: USA...
AAACAGGCCAGTAGCTCAATTGGCAGAGCGGCGGTCTCCAAAACCGCAGGTTGGGGGTTCGATTCCCTCCTGGCCTGCCAGCGGTTGATATGACAGACGAAATCAAGGTTCAGGACGCCGGCACGGCGGACAAGGTGAAGCTCGCTGTCGCGATCCTGGTCGTGATCGCCGGCGTCGCGGGCTATTACCTGCTCGCCGGCCGCGCCGCCTGGCTGCGCTGGCTGCCGGTGGCGGGGAGCCTCGCGCTCGCGGCGCTGGTGCTGACGTTCTCGTACTACGGCCATGAGTTTCGCCAGTTTGTGGAGCTGGCGCGCGTCGAGCTGCGCAAGATCGTGTGGCCGAGCCGCCAGGAGACCGGCATGACGACCCTGGTCGTGTTCATCTTCGTGGTGGTGGCGGGAATATTTTTTTGGTTGCTGGACCTGGGGCTCGCCTGGGCCACGAAGCTGCTCACCGGGCAGGGGAGCTGACCGTGGCCCTCAGGTGGTACGTGGTGCACGCCTATTCGAACTTCGAGCACCGGGTGGCGGAGTCGCTCAAGGAGCGCATCCGCCGCGCAGGGCTCGAGACGCGCTTCGGCGAGATCCTGGTGCCGACGGAAGAAGTGGTCGAGATGCGCGACGGCCAGAAGCGCAAGAGCGAGCGCAAGTTCTATCCCGGCTACGTGCTGGTGCAGATGGAGATGGACGAGGAGACCTGGCACCTGGTGCGCGACGTGCCCAAGGTGCTCGGCTTCATCGGCGGTACGCCGGAGAAGCCGGCGGCGATCACCGACAAGGAAGCCAACCAGATCCTGCGTCGCGTCGAAGAGGGTGTGGACAAGCCGCGGCCGAAGGTGCTGTTCGAGCCGGGCGAAGTGGTGCGCGTGGTCGACGGGCCGTTCAACGACTTCAACGGCGTCGTCGAGAGCGTGAACTACGAAAAGAACCGCCTGCAGGTGGCGGTGCAGATTCTCGGGCGCTCGACGCCGGTGGAGCTGGATTTCTCGCAGGTCGAAAAGGCCTGAATTGAGAGGTATTCATGGCCAAGAAAGTACAGGGCTATATCAAGCTGCAGGTGCCGGCAGGCTCCGCGAACCCCTCGCCCCCGATCGGGCCGGCGCTGGGCCAGCAGGGCGTGAACATCATGGAGTTCTGCAAGCAGTTCAACGCGCAGACCCAGAAGACGGAGAAGGGCTTGCCGATCCCGGTGGTCATCACGGTGTACAGCGACCGCAGCTTCACCTTCGTGATGAAGACGCCGCCCGCCGCGGTGCTCATCCGCAAGGCGATAGGTATTGAAAAAGGCAGCGGCACCCCCAACACCGCCAAGGTGGGCAAGATCTCCCGCCAGCAGCTGGAAGAGATTGCCCGGATGAAGCAGCCCGACCTCACCGCCGCCGATCTGGACGCCGCGGTCCGCACCATTGCGGGCAGCGCGCGCAGCATGGGCGTCGACGTGGAAGGAGTCTGACCATGGCCACACCGAAGCGTGTCAAGGCCTGGAAGGCGAAGCTCACTCCGGGCAAACAGTATCCGGTGGACGAGGCGCTGAAGCTGGTGAAGGAATTCGCCACCGCCAAGTTCGCCGAAGCGGTAGATGCAGCCGTGAATCTCGGCATCGACGCCAGCAAGTCCGACCAGCAGGTGCGCGGCTCGACGGTGATGCCGCATGGCACGGGCAAGACGGTGCGCGTGGCGGTGTTCACGTCCGGCAAGAACCAGGAGCTGGCGAAGGCCGCCGGCGCGGACATCGTCGGGTTGGAGGATCTGGCGGCCAAGGTGAAGGCCGGCGAGATCAACTTCGATCGCGTGATCGCCAGCCCCGACGCCATGCGCGTGGTCGGCCAGCTCGGCCAGATCCTGGGTCCGCGCGGCCTGATGCCGAATCCGAAGGTCGGTACGGTGACGCCGGATGTCGCGACCGCGGTGAAGAACGCCAAGTCCGGGCAGGTGACCTACCGCGTCGACAAGGCCGGCATCGTTCACTGCACCATCGGCAAGGCGACTTTCGAGCTGAACGCGCTGAAGGAAAATCTTCATGCGCTGATTGCGGACCTGCAGAAGGCGAAGCCCGCCTCCTCCAAGGGCCAGTATTTGAAGCGCATCACGCTGTCCTCGACCATGGGGCCGGGCGTGATGGTCGATCAGGCGACTCTTAGTTAAATGTTCGGGGTTCGCGCCTCTGGCGCGAACCCCGTTGAATCCCGCGCGACAGCGCGTGGGAATGGCTGGCGTGCTCACGGCGCCGGCCAGCATCGAAGACCGCAGGCGAGGGACGGGTGACGGCCTCACGGCCATGAACCCGCGGCCCTCTCAATGGACCGCCTGCGCAGATGGTGAAGCGCTTTTCGCATCGAGGATGCTCCTCGAGGCGTGGAGGTCACCGTCGCTAGGGTGAGGCGGCGTACGGATGCGCGGCTTCGGAAGTAAGTGATCTTCGCAACGACAGGAGAGATGAATGGCACTTCACCTGGAGGACAAGAAGGCGCTGGTGGCGGAAGTGGCCGAAGTTGCGGCGAAAGCCCAGTCGGTCGTGGCTGCCGAGTACCGCGGGCTGACGGTCGGACAGATGACCGAGCTGCGCGCCAAGGCGAGAAAGCAGGGCGTGTACATGCGTGTGGTCAAGAACACGCTGGCACGCAAGGCGCTCGCCGGCACGTCGTTCGAAGCCGTCGGGCCGAAGCTCAAGGGGCCTCTGGTGCTCGCTTTCTCGAAGGACGATCCCGGCGCGGCCGCGCGCGTGGTGAAGGACTTCGCCAAGGCGCACGAGAAGCTGGTGGCGAAGCTCGTGTCTCTCGGTGGGCAGGTACTGCCCGGCGCGGAGCTCGAGAAAGTAGCGAGTCTGCCGACCCGCGAACAGGCGTTGTCGATGCTGCTCGGCGTGCTGAAGGCGCCGATCCAGAAGTTCGTGGCGACGCTCGCAGAGCCGCCGGCGAAACTCGCCCGCACCCTTGCCGCGATACGCGACCAGAAACAGGCCGCGGGCGCTTAACGCTCACAGCACAGACTTTAGGAGACTTACATGGCTGCTAACAAAGACGAAATCCTCGCTGCAATTTCCAAGATGACCCTCATGGAAGTCGTCGAACTGATCTCCGACATGGAGAAGAAGTTCGGCGTCACCGCCGCGGCCCCGGTCGCCGTCGCGGCAAGCCCGGGCGCCGGCGCCGCCGCAGCCGCCCCGGTCGAGGAGCAGACGGAATTCACCGTCACTCTGAAGGAGTACCCGGCGGACAAGAAGGTGACCGTGATCAAGGTGATCCGCGAGCTCACCGGCCTCGGCCTCAAGGAGGCCAAGGACCTGGTCGAGGGCGCACCCTCGACGGTCAAGGAAGCCGTTTCCAAGGCCGATGCCGAAACGATGAAGAAGAAACTCGAGGACGCCGGCGCGAAGGTGGAGGTCAAGTAAGACCTCCATGCGCCGCTCCCCTGTCCGTCCCCGGCCGGCGCGGTTTGCCACCGTGCTCAAGCCGTGGGCGGCGCGGGGCCGTTGTTGTTGATCGATGTGACCGTGCCCGAGATTTTTTTGAGGCCGACGCCCGCAGGCAGCGGGCAGCGGCCGAACCCGAGGTGACTACCCGATGGCTTACTCCTTCACCGAGAAAAAGCGCATCCGCAAGAACTTTGGCAAGCAGGCGAGCATTCTCGACACGCCCTACCTGCTGGCCATTCAGCTCGACTCGTATCGCAAGTTCCTCCAGGTCGACAAGCCCGAGGACACCCGCGACCGGATCGGACTGCACGCCGCGTTCAAGAGCGTGTTCCCGATCTCGAGCTACTCCGGGAACGCCTCTCTCGAGTACGTGAGCTACCGGCTCGGCGAGCCGGTGTTCGACGTCAAGGAGTGCCAGCTGCGCGGCCTCACTTACGCAGCTCCCTTGCGCGTCAAGGTGCGCCTCATCGTCCTCGACAAGGAAGCCGCCGGCGCCAAGAAGCCGGTCAAGGATGTGCGCGAGCAGGAGGTGTACCTGGGTGAACTGCCGCTCATGACCGACAACGGCACGTTCGTGGTCAACGGCACCGAGCGCGTCATCGTGTCGCAGTTGCATCGCTCGCCCGGGGTGTTCTTCGATCACGACCGCGGCAAGACGCATTCCTCCGGGAAGCTGCTGTTCTCGGCGCGCATCATTCCCTACCGCGGCTCCTGGCTCGACTTCGAGTTCGACCCGAAGGACTGCGTGTTCGCGCGCATCGACCGCCGCCGCAAGCTCCCGGTCACCATCATCCTGCGCGCGCTCGGCATGAACGAGGCCGAGATCCTGGCGACCTTCTTCGATACCAACACCTTCTTCATCAGCCGCGATGAGGTCGCCCTGCAGCTGGTGCCGCAGCGCCTGCGCGGCGAGACCGCCACCTTCGAGATCCGCATCGGCGACCAGGTGATCGTCGAGGAGGGCCGCCGCATCACCGCGCGCCACGTGCGCCAGCTGGAAGACGCCAAGGTCACGCGGCTACGTGTGCCACGCGAGTACGTCTACGGCAAGGTCCTGGCCCACGACGTGGTCAACACCGACACCGGCGAGATTCTCGCCAAGGCGAACGAGGTGTTGACCGCGGCCTCGGTCGAGAAGCTCATCGAGTCGGGTATCGCGCAGGTCAACACCCTGTACGTCAACGACCTCGATCGCGGCGCGTACATCTCCGACACGCTGCGCATCGATCCCACCAAGACGCGCCTCGAGGCGCTGGTGGAGATCTATCGCATGATGCGTCCGGGCGAGCCGCCCACCAAGGACGCCGCCGAGAACCTGTTCGCGAACCTGTTCTTCAATCCCGAGCGCTACGACCTCTCGGGGGTCGGTCGCATGAAGTTCAACCGCCGCGTGGGGCGCAAGGAAATCCTGGGTCCCGGCATTCTCTACGATAACAAGTACGCCGCCGGCCGCACCGATGAGCTGTCGAAGCGCCTGGTGGCGCAGTACGGCCAGATGTCGGACATCATCGACGTGCTGCGAGTGCTGATCGACATCCGCAACGGCAACGGTCAGGTGGACGACATCGACCACCTGGGCAACCGCCGCGTGCGCAGCGTCGGCGAGATGGCCGAGAACGCCTTCCGCGTCGGCCTGGTGCGCGTCGAGCGCGCCGTCAAGGAGCGCCTGACGATCGCCGAGACCGAGCCGCTGATGCCGCAGGAGATGATCAACGCCAAGCCGGTGGCGGCGGCGGTCAAGGAGTTCTTCGGCTCCTCGCAGCTGTCGCAGTTCATGGACCAGAACAACCCGCTGTCGGAAGTGACCCACAAGCGGCGCGTGTCGGCGCTGGGCCCGGGCGGCCTGACGCGCGAGCGCGCCGGATTCGAGGTGCGCGACGTGCACCCGACCCACTACGGGCGCGTGTGCCCGATCGAGACCCCGGAAGGTCCGAACATCGGCCTGATCAACTCCCTGTCGGTGTATGCGCGCACCAACCAGTACGGCTTCCTCGAGACGCCGTACCGGCGCGTGGACAACGGCCGCGTCACCGATCGCATCGATTACCTGTCGGCGATCGAGGAGGGCGAGTTCGCGATCGCGCAGGCGAACGCGGTGCTCGGACCCAAGGGCGAGCTCACCGATGTGCTGGTCTCGTGCCGCTTCCAGAACGAGTTCACGCTGATGCCGCGCGACCGCATCAACTACATGGACGTGAGCCCGAAGCAGATTGTCTCGGTGGCCGCCTCCCTCATCCCGTTCCTGGAGCACGACGACGCCAACCGCGCGCTCATGGGCTCGAACATGCAGCGCCAGGCGGTTCCGACGCTGCGTTCCGAGACCCCGCTGGTGGGAACCGGGATGGAGCGCCCGGTGGCGATCGACTCGGGCGTCACGGTGGTCAACCGGCGCGGCGGCACCGTCGACTCGGTCGATGCCTCGCGCATCGTGGTGCGGGTGAACGATGAGGAGACCACCGCCGGGGAGCCGGGCGTGGACATCTACAACCTCACCAAGTACACGCGCTCGAACCAGAACACCTGCATCAACCAGCGTCCGCTGGTGAACGCCGGGGACGTGATCGCGCGCGGCGACGTGCTGGCGGACGGACCGTCGACGCACCTGGGGGAACTGGCGCTGGGCCAGAACCTGCTGGTCGCGTTCATGCCCTGGAACGGCTACAACTTCGAGGACTCGATCCTGATTTCCGAGCGGGTGGTGGAGGAAGACCGCTTCACGACTATCCACATCGAGGAACTCACCTGTGTCGCGCGCGACACCAAGCTGGGCCCCGAGGAGATCACCGCCGACATCCCCAACGTGGGTGACGCGGCGCTCGCCAAGCTCGATGAGGCGGGCATCGCCTTCATCGGCGCGGAAGTGAAGGCCGGCGACATCCTGGTCGGCAAGGTGACGCCGAAGGGCGAGACGCAGCTGACGCCGGAAGAGAAGCTGCTGCGCGCGATCTTCGGCGAGAAGGCCTCCGACGTGAAGGACACGGGGCTGCGCGTGCCGCCCGGCATGGACGGCACCGTGATCGACGTGCGCGTGTTTACGCGCGACGGGGTGGACAAGGATTCGCGCGCCCTGTCGATAGAGAAGGCCGAGATCGAGCGGGTACGCAAGGACTTCGCCGACCAGCAGCGCATCCTGGAGGATGACCTGTTCCAGCGCGTGCGCGACACGCTCGTGGGTCAAAGCGCCGCGGGCGGGCCGAAGAAGCTCAAGAGCGGCACCCGCATCGCCAGCGAGTACCTCGATGAGGTGCCGCGCGAGGAGTGGTTCGAGATCCGTCTGGAGAGCGAGGACGCCAATACGCAGCTCGAGCAGGCCTCGGAGCGGCTGAAGCTGCAGCGTAAGGCGTTCGAGAAGCGTCTCGATGACAAGAAGGCCAAGATCACCGCCGGCGATGATCTGGCTCCCGGCGTGCTGAAGATGGTCAAGGTGTATCTCGCGGTGAAGCGCCGCGTGCAGCCGGGCGACAAGATGGCCGGCCGCCACGGCAACAAGGGCGTGATCTCGACCATCGTGCCGGTCGAGGACATGCCCTACCTCGAGGACGGCACACCGGTCGATGTGGTGCTGAATCCCCTCGGCGTCCCCTCGCGCATGAACGTCGGCCAGGTGCTGGAGACGCACCTGGGCTGGGCGGCGAAGGGTGTCGGCCTGAAGATCGGCCGCATGCTCGAAGCGCAGGCGGCGGTGTCCGAGCTGCGCTCGTTCGTGAAGCAGATCTACAACGAGACCGGCGGCCAGCGCGAAGACATCGACAGCATGAACGATGCGGATCTCACCCAGCTCGCCCGAAACCTCACCAACGGCGTGCCGATGGCGACGCCGGTGTTCGACGGCGCGAGCGAGGCGGAGATCAAGCGCATGCTGCAGCTCGCCGAGCTGCCCCTGAACGGCCAGACCTACCTGTACGACGGCCGTACCGGTGAGCGCTTCGAGCGCCAGGTGACGGTCGGGTACATGTACATGCTGAAGCTGAACCACCTGGTCGATGACAAGATGCACGCGCGCTCGACCGGGCCCTACAGCCTGGTCACGCAGCAACCCCTGGGCGGCAAGGCCCAGTTCGGTGGCCAGCGCTTCGGAGAAATGGAAGTCTGGGCGCTCGAGGCCTACGGGGCGGCGTACACCCTGCAGGAGATGCTGACCGTGAAGTCGGATGACGTGAACGGCCGCACCAAGATGTACAAGAACATCGTCGATGGCAACCACCAGATGGATGCGGGCATGCCCGAGTCCTTCAACGTGCTGGTGAAGGAGATCCGCTCGCTCGGCATCAACATGGAACTGGAGCAGGACTAACTCATGAAAGATCTACTGAAACTGTTCAGGCAGCACGCGCCGGTCGAGCACTTCGATTCGATCAAGATCGGGCTGGCGTCGCCGGAGATGATCCGGGCATGGTCGTACGGGGAAGTGAAGAAGCCCGAGACCATCAACTACCGCACCTTCAAGCCCGAGCGCGACGGCTTGTTCTGCGCCAAGATCTTCGGGCCGGTGAAGGACTACGAGTGCCTGTGCGGCAAGTACAAGCGCCTCAAGCACCGCGGCGTGGTGTGCGAGAAATGCGGCGTCGAGGTGACCCAGTCCAAGGTACGCCGCGAGCGCATGGGCCACATCGAGCTCGCCAGCCCCACCGCGCACATCTGGTTCCTGAAGTCGCTCCCCTCGCGCATCGGACTGATGCTCGACATGACCCTGCGCGAGATCGAGCGGGTACTGTACTTCGAGGCCTTCGTGGTCATCGACCCGGGTATGACCCCGATGCAGCGTGGCCAGCTGCTGACCGATGAGATGTACCTCGAGGCGATCGAGGAGCACGGCGATGAGTTCGACGCCCGCATGGGCGCGGAGGCCGTGTACGAGCTGCTGCGCACCATCGACCTGGCGGCCGAGATCGTCAAGGTGCGCGAGGAAATGGCGGGCACCTCGTCGGAGACCAAACTCAAGCGCCTGTCCAAGCGCTTGAAGCTGATCGAGTCGTTCGTCGAGTCGGGCAACAAGCCCGAGTGGATGGTCATGACGGTGCTGCCGGTGCTGCCGCCGGATCTGCGGCCGCTGGTGCCGCTCGATGGCGGGCGCTTTGCGACCTCGGACCTGAACGACCTGTACCGCCGTGTCATCAACCGCAACAACCGCCTGCGGCGGCTGCTGGAGCTGAACGCGCCCGACATCATCGTGCGCAACGAAAAGCGCATGCTGCAGGAGGCGGTGGACGCGCTGCTCGACAACGGCCGTCGCGGCCGCGCCATCACCGGCACCAACAAGCGCCCGCTGAAGTCGCTCGCCGACATGATCAAGGGCAAGCAGGGGCGCTTCCGCCAGAACCTGCTCGGCAAGCGCGTCGACTACTCGGGCCGCTCGGTCATCGTGGTCGGTCCGCAGCTGCGCCTGCATCAGTGCGGCCTGCCGAAGAAGATGGCGCTCGAGCTCTTCAAGCCGTTCATCTTCCAGAAGCTGCAGCTGCGCGGCGAGGCCTCGACCATCAAGGCCGCCAAGCGCCTGGTGGAGCGCGAGGGAGCGGAGGTGTGGGACATCCTCGAAGAGGTGATCCGCGAGCATCCGGTGCTGCTCAACCGCGCTCCGACACTGCATCGACTCGGCATCCAGGCGTTCGAGCCGCTGCTGGTCGAGGGCAAGGCGATCCAGCTGCACCCGCTGGTGTGCACCGCCTTCAACGCTGACTTCGACGGCGACCAGATGGCGGTGCACGTACCGCTGTCACTGGAAGCGCAGCTCGAAGCGCGCGCGCTCATGATGTCGTCGAACAACATCCTGTCGCCCGCCAACGGCGACCCGATCATCGTGCCCTCCCAGGACGTGGTGCTCGGCCTGTACTACATGACGCGCGAGCGCATCGGCGCGCGCGGCGAGGGCATGGTGTTCGCCGACGGGCAGGAAGTGCATCGTGCCTACGAGAGCCGCGGCGTGGAGCTGGGGGCCAAGGTGCGGGTGCGCCTGCGCGAGCACTTGCGCGCTGAAGGCGGGCAGCTCACCGAGCGGGTGCGCATCGTCGACACCACGGTGGGGCGAGCGCTGCTGTTCGAGATCCTGCCCAGGGGCCTGTCCTTCGATCTCATCAATCAGGACATGACCAAGAAGGCGATTTCCGCGACCATCAACGCGTGCTATCGCGCGCTGGGGCTCAAGGAAACGGTGGTGTTCGCCGACCAGCTCATGTACACGGGCTTTCACTACGCGACGCGCGCCGGAATCTCCTTCGGGATCGACGACATCGTCATTCCGGAGCAGAAGACCCGCATCGTCACCTCTGCCGACAACGAGGTGAAGGAAATCCAGGACCAGTACGCCTCCGGCCTGGTCACCAACGGCGAGCGCTACAACAAGGTGGTCGACATCTGGTCGCGCGCCAACGACCAGGTGGCGAAGGCCATGATGGAGAAGCTGGGCTCAGAGGAGGCCACCGACCTCAAGGGTGTGCGCCACAAGCAGAAGTCGTTCAACTCGATCTTCATGATGGCCGACTCGGGCGCGCGCGGCTCCGCGGCGCAGATCCGCCAGCTCGCCGGCATGCGCGGCCTGATGGCCAAGCCCGACGGCTCGATCATCGAGACGCCGATCACGGCGAACTTCCGCGAGGGCCTGAACGTACTGCAGTACTTCATCTCCACGCACGGCGCCCGCAAGGGTCTGGCCGACACGGCGCTGAAGACCGCGAACTCCGGCTACCTCACCCGCCGCCTGGTGGATGTGGCGCAGGACCTGGTGGTCACCGAGGTCGATTGCGGCACCTCGAACGGACTTGCGATGAGCCCGCTGGTCGAAGGTGGCGACGTCGTGGAGGCCCTCGGCGAGCGCGTGCTCGGCCGGGTGATGGCGGAAGACATCGTCAGGCCCGGTGGCAAGGACGTGCTGATCGAGAACGGCACGCTGCTGGATGAAAAGCTGGTGCGCCTGCTCGAGACCGAGGGCGTCGACCAGATCAAGGTGCGCTCCCCGATCACCTGCGAGACGCGCTACGGGGTGTGCTCGCACTGCTACGGACGGGATCTGGCGCGCGGTCGGACGATCTCGATCGGCGAGGCGGTGGGCGTCATCGCCGCGCAGTCGATCGGCGAACCCGGCACGCAGCTCACCATGCGTACCTTCCACATCGGCGGCGCCGCCTCGCGGGCGGCCGCAGCCAGCAGCGTCGAGGTGCGCAACAAGGGCGTGCTGCGCTTCCACCACATCAAGACGGTGCAGCACGAGAAGGGGCACCTGGTGGCGGTGTCGCGCTCGGGCGAGATCGGCGTGGTCGATGACTTCGGCCGCGAGCGCGAACGCTACAAGATCCCGTACGGCGCCATCATCAACTCCAAGGAAGGCGCGACGGTGGCCGCGGGCCAGGTGGTCGGCACCTGGGATCCGCACACCCACCCGGTGGTCACCGAGGTTGCGGGCCTGGTGAAGTTCCAGGACTTCGTCGATGGCATGACGGTCACCTCGCAGGTCGACGAGGTCACCGGCCTGTCGAGCACGGTGGTGCTCGATACCAAGCAGCGCGGCGGCAAGGAAGTGCGTGCGACCATCAAGCTGCTGAGCAACAAGGGCAAGGAAGTCACCTTCGCCAACACCGAGATCCCGGCGGTTTACACCCTGCCTCCGGGCGCGCTCGTCAGTCTCGAGGACGGCGCACGCGTGTCGCTGGGCGATGTCATCGCGCGCATCCCGCAGGAGTCTTCCAAGACCCGCGACATCACCGGCGGCTTGCCGCGCGTGGCCGACCTGTTCGAGGCGCGCAAGCCCAAGGACCCGGCGATTCTGGCGGAGAAATCCGGCACCGTGAGCTTCGGCAAGGAGACCAAGGGCAAGCGGCGCCTGATCATCACCTCGGACGACGGCGAGAAGTACGAGGAGCTGATTCCGAAATGGCGCCAGCTCAACGTCTTCGAAGGCGAGACCGTGGAGCGTGGCGAAGTCATCGCCGACGGCGAGCCCAACCCGCATGACATCCTGCGCCTGCAGGGCGTCGAGGCGCTGGCGAACTACCTGGTGCGCGAGATCCAGGACGTCTACCGCCTGCAGGGTGTGAAGATCAACGACAAGCACATCGAGGTAATCATCCGCCAGATGCTGCGCAAGACCGAGGTGCAGGAGGCCGGCGAGACGGCGCTGCTGCGCGGCGAGCAGCTCGACCGCTCGCGCGCGCTCGACATCAACGATCGTGCGAAACACGGCGGCAAGAAGGCGGCACGGCTGCAGCCGGTGCTGCTGGGCATCACCAAGGCCTCGCTGGCGACCGAGTCGTTCATCTCCGCGGCGTCGTTCCAGGAGACCACCCGCGTGCTGACCGAAGCCGCGGTGCGGGGACTCAAGGACGATCTGCGCGGCCTCAAGGAGAATGTCATCGTCGGCCGGCTCATCCCGGCGGGCACCGGCTTCGCAGCCCATGCCTCGCGCCGCCGCAAGATGGAGGGCGCCGACCGTCGCAGCTTCATGGACGTAGGCGGCGGGCTGCCGGATGCGGAAGAAGCGAGCGTCGGCGAAGAGTCGGAGAGCGCCGCCAGCTAGTGCGCCAGCGCTGGAGCGCGCGGCCTTTGCCGACGCGCTGCGCTAAACTCGAACGGGCCGGCGAGCCATTCGCCGGCCCGTTTTTTTACCAGGAGTCATCCGTGAACTCCAGGCAGCCGCTGTTGCACGGCACTCATGTGCGGCTCGAGCCGCTCGAGCGCGCCCACATTGCGGGGCTCGTGGCCGCCGCGGGTGGCGACCTTGCGCTTTACCAGTGGAGTGCCGTGCCTCAGGGAACGGCGGAGATGGCGCGTTACGTCGAGAGCGCACTGGCCGGGCGTGAGGCGGGCACAGCGCTTCCCTTTGCCACCGTGCGGATCGCCGACGGGGCCGTGGTCGGTTCGAGCCGTTTCTTCGACATCGAACGCTGGCCGTGGGCCTCCGGGCATGCGGGTGCCGCGCGCTCGGGCCCGGACGGCTGCGAGATCGGCTACACGTGGCTCGCCGCGTCCGCGATACGCACCGCCGCCAACACCGAGGCCAAGCTCCTCATGCTGACGCACGCCTTCGAGGAGTGGGGCGTGCAGCGGGTGTGTTTTCACACCGACGCGCGCAACGAGCGCTCGCGCACTGCGCTGGCGCGCATCGGCGCGCGGTTCGAAGGCGTGCTGCGCGCTCACCGCCTGGGCGCTGATCTGACGGCGCGCGATTCGGCGCGCTTTTCCATCGTGGCGGCGGAGTGGCCGGGCGTGAAGCAGCGCCTGCGCGAGCGGCTGGCCCGCGCGTGATCGCAGCACGAGAGGGCGGCGGCGGCGGCCCAGCTGCCGGCGATCGCGGCCCGGGTGCGGTGCGTGAGCGACAGCGCCGCGCAAGATCCGCGGAGCGTGATCTGCGACACGCCCAAGTCGCGCCCCGGGCGCAAGCATAACGGCTATTCCGTATCGATCCTTGCAGGAGGCCGCGTGCCCATCACGATCCTCGCTCACCTGAGCGAACGTCTCAGGAGTCTCTCGGTGGGGCAGCGAACCGCGCTGCCCTACAGCGTGTACGCAGTGCTGTTTCCGCCGGGTGAGCCCGACGACGGCGCGCGCGTGGCCGCCTTCGGCTTTGCCCGCGAGCACGGCTGCGTGATGGAGAACCAGCCGCGCGCCCAGCAGGTGGTGTTCACCAGGAAGATCGCGAGCCAGCCGGCGGGGCAGGGCCGGCCGCTCTAGCCGCGCGCGTTGCGCGATATCGCCCCCGCATCGTGGGGTAATGGTTGACTTAGTCAACTATATCCGCGACAGTGGCGCTCGGTTCCCCCCGCCGGTGCCGCGATGGCTGTCTCCAGAGCCCAGATCGCCGAGGTGCGCGCCTTCAATCGCGATTACACCCGCCGAATCGGCGTGCTGTCGCAGGGCCTGCTCGACAGTCCCTACTCGCTGACCGAAGTGCGGGTGATGTACGAGATCGCGCATCGCCCGGGCGTCATGGCGGCGCAACTGGCGGAAGAGCTGGGGCTCGACCGCGGATACCTGAGCCGCATCCTCAAGGGCTTCGGAGCGAAGGGACTGCTGACACGCGCCGACTCGGCCGCAGACGCACGGCGCCAGCACCTGCGGCTGACCGCGGCCGGCAGGCGGGTGTTCGCGCCCCTCGAGCGCCGTTCGCAGCAGCAGGTTCGCGCGCTGCTGTCGCGGCTCGACGGCTCGCGCCGGCAGGCGCTGCTGGAGGCGATGAGCGTCATCCGCTGCGCATTCGGTGCGGCCGGCAGACAGCAGGCGAAGGTGTCATTGCGCACGCACCGCCCCGGGGACATGGGCTGGGTGGTCGAGCGCCACGGCGCGCTGTACTTCCGGGAGCATGGCTGGAACGAAGAGTTCGAAGCCCTGGTGGCCGGCATCACCGCCGAATTCATCAGGAAGCTCGACCCGGCGCGCGAGCGCTGCTGGATCGCGCAGGCGCACGGCCGCCGCCTGGGGTGCATCTTCCTGGTGGCCGGCGAGAGCGGCACCGCGAGACTGCGCCTGCTGCTGGTGGAGCCCGAGGCGCGTGGCCTCGGGCTGGGTGGCATGCTGGTCGGCGAGTGTGTGCGCTTCGCGCGCGCGGCGGGCTATGAACGGATTGTCCTGTGGACGCAGGAAAACCTCGCGGCGGCCCGCCATCTGTACGAGCGGGCGGGATTCACGCGAACCGCGCGGGAATCCCATCACAGCTTCGGACACGATCTGGTCGCCGAGACCTGGCAGCTCGAGCTGCGGAATGTTCCCGCGCGACCTGCTGCCTCGTGAGCACGGCGAAGCGATAGTGAGGCGATCCCCGCCCTGATACAGTGGCGCGGGCACCCAGGAGGATCAGTCATGGGACGGACAACGACTCTGGCGGCGCCTGCATTGGCTGCGGCCCTGGCCGTCACCGGCGTCCAGGCCGGACACGGATCCCCGCGCGCGCACGATATGCCGCCGTTCATTACCGCGGCCTGCGCCGATGCCGCGCGGCCGGAAGCGGACACCAAGCGCGACGCGGATCGCCATCCTGCCTTGAGTCTCGCGTTCGCGGGCGTCAAGCCTG